>CETA01131264.1_pt1 | contig 52954 bp, 71 predicted proteins | sample 531251 | NCBI WGS metagenome assembly CETA01 (sample SAMEA2622362, study PRJEB7988) | marine metagenome | biome: marine biome (ENVO:00000447); feature: mesopelagic zone (ENVO:00000213); material: "saline water (ENVO:00002010), including plankton (ENVO:xxxxxxxx)" | depth 380 m
CGTAATAATCGATCTTTATGATTTAGGACTAAGTGCGTTAATTCTTGATTTAATATCATTGAGAGTAATTTTTTAAAGCCTTTCTTCTTATAATTTAACCCACTACCTAAGTCTTTAATAAGTTCGATATTGTTTAGTTTTTTGTCATTACAATAACTTAGTAGTTTTTGTGATTGTGTTTCAAGGTCTTTTTTTTTGATCATGGGTAGAAACACGAGCATAGCAAACGGTTTTTTCTTCTTGTTGAATTAAAAACTTTTTTTTAATTCGTTGATATTATAGCGTCTATGATTGCCAAAAGTACGGAATGATGCACTAAATTTGCCTTGTTTTTCATAGCGTCTTAATGTTACAGCACTTAATCCAATAATTTTAGCTGCTTCACTGATTGATACGTAGTTGGATTGTGTTCTTTTCATGGTTAACTCCTTTTTGGATTTTTATAAAGTTAACTTAACAAAAAGAACACGATGATCAAGTTTGATCGGAGAAATCAGGAACAGTTAAAAGCCCTGCTGCTCGACCAAATAAAAAAAGCTGCATTAAAGCAGCTTTTATATTAATGAAAAAACATTTCGAAATTAACACCAACATCATAATAGAGTTTGAATATAGCATCAACTAAATCATTTTTAGATACTTCTTTTTTATTGAGTATTTTTAAAATTTCATTAATTTGATTATTTTTTTCATCCAGATACAAATAATTTTCATAAAAAGTATCATAGTATTTTTCAATATGATTTTTTGTAATTGTTAAAAGTTGCTCATAGTCTTTATCTTTAAATATAATAAAGTTGCCTACTTCTAAACAGTTATCTAAAAAAATGAAGTTTTTACTTTTTGGAATATTTTTAACAAATTCAGTACTTTCAACAATAGCTGATTGAATAATATGTTTTAGAAATGATGTTGCAGAAACAACATCTTCATCAGTAATATGTTTAGAAAGGTGTTTTTTTACTTTTTCTTTATCATTATAATAAAAAATATGTGTTGCATCATGTAGAAAGTAAATATCTAAGTTGCCAGTAAGACATGACTTTACATTATCTTCTCTTTTAAAATATTGCTGAAATTTTTGCAACTTTAATGCTAATAACTTTCTTTTTAATAAAATATTACCTTTATCACTTTTTGTTGCATTATTAACTAAAGATACAAAATTGTTATCTGAAAAAGATGTAATTAAAGATCCTTTGTCATCAAGTAAGGAAAATTTTAAATTAGCATCTGATATATTTGTACGCCAACTACTATCACCTGCTCCGTGACTACTATCTAATAATATCATAATTTGCTCCTTATTTAATATAAAAATATTATATCGTATTGTATAAAAAAATGCAATATAAAAAAAAAGTTAAAAAAACTATTGACATTATTTTTCAATAATAATATAATTAATAGTAGGTTCTAGTGAGAGCCTTTTTGATAGTCATAGTTAAAGTTTCCAACATCACCATTCTAAAAAAAGTAAAATCATAGCCTTTTTATTTTGATAAGGTTTTATGAGCTATCCATTAAATTTATCAATTAACTTTAATTTAAATGAAGAGGAAAAAACTATGAGCTTAAAAAAAGAAAACACCGTTGCTTACTTAAAAAAAGAAGCTAAAAAACTTAGAAAAAACAATCCCGCCTTTAAAAACCATGCAGATTCTTTGAATGCAAAAGCAAAAGAACTTGGTTATGAAAATCATCAAGAACTACTTGATAATGCTTTTGTATTACCTAAAAAAGATGTAGAAAGATTGAAAGAAAGAGAAAAGTTAATAAAAGAAATTAATGAACTTTTTGATGAATATATAAATGAGTATAGGGCTTTAAAATCTTCTGGTAAACCTTTGCCACCATTTAATCAAAGCAAAGCATTCAAATTAGCTAACAAATATCGTGGTGAGTTTGCTGATTTAGAAAGTAATCCTGAAACAAGAGATCTCATTTATGCTGATCTTATATTGAAGAATGATGAAGTTTCAAAAAGAATGTTTTCTAAAAGAATGAATCAACGAAAAAAAGAAAGTATAAAAGAATCTAAATAAGTATAAAAATTAATAAAAGGTTATGAGGTTAACCATACAATTTTGTAAAAGTTTAAAACAACCTATTTTTAATTAAAAAAATAGGAAAAAAAATGAGAAATTTAATAGATTATCAAATTAATGAGATAAAAAATCAGCATAACGAATGTTTTAATAAATATTTAGAATCAGAAAATAATCATAAATATTATGTTTTAAAAAGAATATATGACACTATATCATCAATTATAGAAAAAATAGAAAGAAATGATACAGATTTTAATTTGGAAGACGATCTAAAAGAAGAAACCATAAAAGATTCAAATACAGATTCTATATTATTTCCTGTTGACTTTTATAAAGAAAAATACTGGATAAAGTATTATATAGTTGATTTTTTATTAACTGAAAGTCATCCTTTTTACAGTGAAAAAATAAAAGAAAAATATAAAAACACTTCAAATTTTACATTAGTAAATAACAAGTTAAAAATAGCTGCTCAAAAAAATTCAAGAGGAACAGACTTTAAAGAAGGTGTGCTTGAATTATTATTTAATCTTATAGATTTAAATAAATTAAAGGTATCAAAATCATTTAATTATCATTTGGATATAAATAGCAATATTTTATTTTTTATAAAAAGTGATGATGAATTACATATGTTTATAAAAAATATAATATTAATAGTGTTGCTTGAAAATATGGAACTGATAATAAAAAAAGAAGAAGAAGAATATTTTAAATATAATAGAATGGTATTTGAAAAAGTTGATATAGAAAATTATAAAAAAAATATATATTAAGAATAAAAAAGGTTATAAGGTTAACCCTACATTTTTGTAAAAGTTTAAAACAACCTATTTTTAAATTTAAAAAATAGGAGAAAAAAGATGGAAAGTTTTAACATTATAAGTAAAGAAAAATCAAATCTACAAGGAATAAAAAAAGTAATATTTAATGATAAAATAAAAAAAAGAAGTGAATTAAAAATTCATATGCTAAAATTAGTTTATGCAAATATGGAATTAATTCTAAAACAATTAAAAGATAATAATACTGTAATTTTTGAAGAAACTAATATATATAATTTGTTACCAAAAGGATCATATATTACTTTTGATCAACCTCCAATGGAAAAATACTATAATTTATATTTAGCGATACAAATTTTATTAAACAATGGAACTACTAAAGATAAATATAAAGAAATAGAGTTAACAGCAAAAATAAATCACGGTTTAGAGTTTGTATTAAGAGATCCAAAAAGAAGAGGTAATTTTAGAAATTCATTAATAAATTTAATATCAACACTAAATGATATAAATAATGATAAAATATGTGGTTTTTTCTATGATTATATAAACAATAATGATTATTACTTATCTTTTATAGAAAATGATGAAAAAAAATTAATAGAAGTTACAAATAATATGATATTAATGGCTGTATTAGAACATTATAATGATATAACAGAAGATGATCTATATTAAGAAAAAAGGATAAAGCAAAAGCTTTATCCTTTTCCTTGTGAAAATATTTTTTGATACATAAGATAAAGCATATAAGCATCATCTTTTGCTCTATGTTGAGTACCTACTTGTTCTAAATTTAAAATATTTAAAGCTTTTTTAGTCCCAACTCTTTTAAGACTTGGATTAAGTGCTTTTAAAATATCTTTAAAATTAATTTTTTTAACACCTCGTGGTTCTTGTACATTAACTCTTTCTGATTCATGTCTAATTTTGTGATAATCAAAAGCGCCAAATGAATAGAACTCTTTAATGTTATGTTGTCTAAATTTTTTAAAAAACTTAGGCATAACGACATCAAGTGTTTCAGCGTTATTAACATCGTTTTGTGAGATAGTTGTTAGTTCTTTACAAAAATCAGTTAGTTTTGAATGAATTGTTGGCTTTACAAAGCAATTAAAGGTATCAATAACCTCTAATTCACTATTTGTAATATAAGCTCCAAATTCTATAATTTCCATTTCTTCTCTTGGAAAAGAATCATCATTGTTGCATGTACATTCTAGATCAACAAATATTTTATTTCCAAACATATATATTCCTTTTTATATTTAATTTCATAAAATAAATATACATTAAATTTAATTAAATGTCAATTTATTATTTTAGCTTTGTTTGTTTTTTTGGTTTACCATGAAAGTGTTTTTCTAATTGTTTTTTAGTGACAGTTTTTTGTTCTTGATTATGTTCTTCTACAATTTTAACGTTTTCGGAAGAGAAACCTATTAATGTGTTGTCATATCCATTTTGATACCCGATCTCAATAATATCATTTTTCTTAGTATTAATTTTATCTGTTGAAAATAGTAAAAATTCATTTCCATCTTTATCAGTTAAATTATATTTATATTCAGGAATGATATTCTCACCATGTTTAACTTTTTTTTCTTCTATGCTTTCTACATTAAAAGTGTTAATATTATATTTTGCATTTAAGTAAATTTGTCCATTTGTTTGCGGGTTTTCTGTTGGTTCTGATAAAAACTTAGCTCTTGTTAGCGTTGTTCTTTTTAATCTATCTCCATTATCCATCTCAAAATCAGTATTCTTTTTTATACTTCCTTTTACTTTAAAAAATTTATTTTTAAATTCTGAATTAATATCTTGTGGTTCTAAGAAAAAACCATTTTCATCTATAAAGAAGTCAGGTAAATCACTTGTTGTTTTGAAATATACATCTCTACCATCAAGTGTTTTAAAAGAAAAAGTATAATATAGTTGTTCTTGATAACCATACTCAGAATATCCTGATTTGGCTTTCTTTAACTGCAATTCAATTTCTTCAATTTTATCTTTTTTATTGGCAATATAAATAGGTTTTTCAAATGTTTCTTCTTTATTGAATTGTATCTCTTTAATTTTTTCTTTTTCAATAAGGTATTCTTGCATTGAATAAGCCACAATATTTTTACTATTTCCTATAAAAACATCTGAGTTATTAGCAAGTGCTGTATATATATTAAAATGAAAATTATCTAAATTTTGAACATGAGATTTATCCATTGATTCATATTTTTCTACAATATCTTTTGCATTTTGGAAGTCTTCTTTAGATGGTTTTCTATATTTGTCTATAAGTTCACGGATAGAATTAATTCTTTTTATAATTTCACTATGTGGTGTTTTTAATAATGTTAAAGAAGATTTTAATGTATTTAAATACTCACTAAAAATATAATCATCACATATGTATGTTGCAATTTCATTTGTTGTGTATTTTTCTTCATTAAAAGCTTTTGTTCTTGAAACATATTCACCGTCAAGATTAATGATTTTTGATACAGTAGCTAAATATTCTTCTTTATCAATAACAGGTTTATAACGTTCACCTCTTTCCATACCAAATTCATCAAATAAAGAGTCAAATTCTTCAAGTAGTAATAAATAGTTCATATCTTGCTTCTTAACAAAGTCTTTTAAACAATCTCCACCGACTTGCATAGTTTCATCAGTTTTTTCATTTAAAATAATAAAAGTATTGTTTCTTTTTCTATTTTTATCACAGTGATCACAATTACAAGGGTTGACTTCATCAAATTTTTTATACTTTTTTGGAAGCTCGATATCAGTTGTTTCGGTTAATCTATAAAGTTCTGGATTCTCTTCAAGTGGTGATAAAACACCTATTACTTTCCAATCTGTTAATGAAGATATATTAGTATTTTCTAAGTTTATATGGATAAACTCATTTGGATTACTTTTAACAGTATTTATAAAGTCAACAAAAGTTTTAATTAAATCAGAATTTGTCTCTTTTTTTCCGTTAATATTTTCAGATAAAGGTACTCCATTAATAAATATTTTTTCTGGATCAGAAAAATTTGAATCATAATATGAACTGTCTTTTATTTTATTAACAGAATAAGAGAATTCGGGAGTTTCTTCAGAAATACGATTACGTTTTATTAAACGGTCTCTTTTTTTATTAATCTTTTCAATTTTTTCTTCCAATAATGAAAGTTTACTTTTGTGTATTATTAAAGTGTTGTTTACTTTTAATGATTTTTCAGCAAACTTTTTTATTTTTTTGTATATATCTAAATTTGTATCCATATTATTTATTCTTTTTTTAATTTATTTTTATTATATCATAAAAAATTAAAAAAAGAATAAATAATTAAAAAAATATTAGCATTAATTAATATTTTACAAAAATAGAGTATTCTTATTTCATTTTTTGAAAAATTTTCTTCAAAATTATTATCTTTTTGTAAAAAATACATAAAAAAATTAAAGATAATAAAACCAATAGTAGGAAAAATAGAGTCAATAATGAAACCAAAATCAAAATAAATTTCAAAAATACCAAATGTTACTAAAGTTGTTAAATATAGTAACGCAAAAAAATTTTTCATTAAATATCCCCCTTTTTTTATTAATTGTAAGAAAAATATATTATCATTTATTTAAAAAAAAAACAATATAAAAATATTATTTTTTTTTGACTTATTCATAAAAAAAAGTTATATTAATTTGATAGAAAAAACTAAAAGGAAATTTTATGAGATTATTTATATATATAATGTTATTATCCTTAATATCTTTTAATGTTAATGCTCAAGAAACAAGTATGAAAGAGTATGAAAAATTATCGGAAATTGCTGGTATAGAAAATTGTAAGAATATGGTAGAAAAAAGTTTTAGCTACTTTAATTATCTTGAAGGAAGTGATAGTTTTATTAAATCAGATTATTTATCTGATAAAGAATCTGGATTCAAAACAGTAAGATTTTATTTTACATTTAGAAATCAAGATCCTTTTATAGGTGACATAACTATTATGGAAACAAAACAATATTGCCAAAGCCATATACAATTAAGCATTGTAGATGAATCTGTGTCATGTAAAGAATGGAAAAATAACTCTCCTGATAATTGGAAAGATTTATTTTTAAAAGAACAAGTAAACTGGGCAACCAATGGGAAACATAATGTTCTCTTTCAAGAGTTAAATTCAGAAAAGGGCTGTCAATTTAGTGTGTTTATATCAGATATGGAAATTATTGACAATCAATAAATTTTATTTTATAATAGTATAAAATTCAAAAATAAGAGGAAAAAAAATGCGTTTTTTATTATCTATATTTATATTAGTCTTTAGTTATAATACTTTTTCTCAAGATTTTTCCTCTTACGAAAAAGTAAAGGAATATTTTGATTCATTAAAAGTTGAAAATGAATATTTTAATGGTGATTTTGCAAAAACAAATAATATTTTTCTTATTGAAAAAGAATTGAATTATAATATTGCTATTCAAGATAGATATACTTCAAGTAAAGAGATTTTTTTTCAAGTTTATAAATTGTTAAACCAAGAGTTTATAGAGGGTTACTGTACAGATAAAATGTTTGATAAATTAAAAGATCAGGATATTTATTTAAAAATAAATATGTACAATGAAAAAGGTAATGAAAATATTTATAAATTTATAGTATCCGAAGAATATTGTAGCTGATTTTTAATTTTTGATTATAATAGGATTATTTTATGTTTAAAAAATTATTAAAAAAAGATATAGTTAAAGTGCCATTATCTTTATTGTGTTTAGTTATATTTCTTACACCTATTTATATTAATGCTTTTGATTATAAAGAAAGTTTTGATTATGACTTATATTATGGACAAAGCTTTTTGAAAAAAATTAATGCTAAAGACATATATAAAAAAATAGTGTCTAAAAAAAATATTGACACTCACTTATATGTTGTTAAAAATTATAAAATTAATTCATATATTTGTTTGGAAGCAATTAAATCAAGTAAAAACAAACTTTTTAATGAATGTCTTGAAGCTGCTGAAAAATTAGTATCAGATGAAAAAATATTAAAAATGGAAAATATTTAAAAAAAAGAACTACATAAGTAGTTCTTTAAAAAGGCATAAGGAGAAGTAATAAAAAAGAGGAAATGCCTTTAACATTATTATAACATATATTTTTTAAATTTATAATAATAAATATAATTTTATTTTTATATTAAAAAAAAAGTGTTAATATAAAATAAAAAAATGGAAAAAACACTCTTCAAATCAAAAATATCTTTACTGGAAAATTTAAAGTACATAATATTCTTTGGATTAATAATTTATTTATTAGTAAACTCAAAACCTACTTTTTTTAAAATTATAAATAATTTTGGCAACCAGTTTTTTAATTATTCTTTAGATCAAAAAACATTTGATTATGCAATAAATGGAATAATAATTTTTGTTAGCTTTTTTATAATTTATAGAATAGTTTATACAATAACAAAAAAATATGAATTTAACGAAAATAGATTAATAATGAAAGAAGGCGTTTTTATAAGAAAAACTGACTATATAGAATTATTCAGAATAAAAGATATAGAGATTGTAGAGCCTTTGCTTTTACGTTTGTTTAGATCATGCAATGTTGTTTTTTATACAACAGATAAAAGTCATCCTAAATTAAAGTTAACTTATTTAAAAAATTTTAAAAATAATGAACTTGTTTTAAGAAATCAGATAGATAAAATAATTCGTTCTGGTAGAGGTAGAGAAGTTGATGTAGCTTAATTGATCAAAATAAAAACAATATGCTCATAAAACGATCAAACGATTAAAAAAGTAAAAAAAAAGTATTGACTTAAATTTTTCTGGTTGCTATTATAGAAACATATCGGAACGACATAAGAAAGAATAAAAGTCTTTGTGGTGTTATTGATTAGAAATTATACACCGACAAAAAAAGAAAATAATATTGACAATACATTTTCTTTTTGGTAAAATAAGATTTGTAAAATGCTTAGGTAGCTCAATTTAAGGATCATAACTTAAAATGGAAGAGCGTTCTCGTGAGAAAGGTTGGAAGTTCGATTCTTCCCCTAAGCACCATTTAGACAATGGGATGTTAGCTCAGTTGGTTAGAGCGTCCGACTCATAATCGGTAGGTCGCTGGTTCGAGTCCAGCACGTCCCACCAAAAAAAAGTTATTGACAATAAGTTTATTGTTTACTAAAATATAATGACTTATTGTAGAAAAGAATATCTAGGTTAAATTAGAAAAGTGTGAAAAGGCATATAATATGAAGGTAGCACTGAGTACAATTTTAATGATTTATTTAAAAATAACTCATTACAAGTTTTCTTGGATCTAGATTGGAATGGGATGTTAGCTCAGTTGGTTAGAGCATTCGACTCATAATCGAAGGGTCGCTGGTTCGAGTCCAGCACGTCCCACCAAATTTAAATCGCTCGAATGGTGGAATTTGGTAGACACAAGGGATTTAAAATCCCTCGCTGGTAACAGCGTGACGGTTCGAGTCCGTCTTCGAGCACCAGTTTTTTTTTATGGTTCAGTAGCTCAGTAGGTAGAGCGGTTGACTGTTAATCAATTTGTCGCAGGTTCGATCCCTGCCTGAACCGCCATTTTAAATGTTGGCTTGTTAGTTTAACTGGATAGAACGGGGGTCTCTAAAACCCTATATGTCGGTTCGAGTCCGACACTTGCCACCAAATAAAAATAAATATGTAGAATTGTTAATTGCTTTAATTCTATGTTATTTAGCCACCATTAAAATTGTGGCAACAGTTTGTTTTTTAGTAAAAACTGATAAACAAGGAGAGAAATCTCCAATTCCGAGTACTGTTATAGTATTTCGAGAAAAAGGTTTGCTATATAAGTTATACCTTTCGTTGATCTAAAAAGCATATAGGGTCAACAACCAATGCGCCCGTAGCTCAGTTGGATAGAGCATCTGCCTTCTAAGCAGATGGTCGTAGGTTCGAATCCTACCGGGTGCGCCAGATAACAAAAGGTATGTTATCATTTAAAAAAATGAAAACAAGTAGTACTTTGTATATTTAGGCTCCTTTTCTTTGCTTGCTTAATAACCTAAATTTACAAACTAACCCCAACAAAAGTTGGGGTTTTTTTTGACTTTTTTTAAATTATACTATAATATATAAAAAATTGAAAGCAATGAAAAAAGCAATAATATTAATCGCATTATTAACTTCAACAACTTTATTAAATGGACAAGAAAGTAATTATGTTTATAAGTCATTTAAAGCTGATAATGTAAAAATCAAACAGGATAACTCACCAATAATTGATGAATCTACATCAGAACTAACTTTAAATTCTATAACAGATAGCACGGCAGCAATAGGTTCTGGATATCAATTATATGATCAGTTTATACAGGAAAATTTTTCAGGTTTTTCACAAAATTATGTTGATGAGTTAATTTATAGTGAACATACTAGTTTTGTTGTTTATCATTCAGATGATTTATATATAAAGTTTAATAAAAATCTGTGGAATGGTAAAGATGAAACTGATTATACAGGTACAAGACCTGCTCATTTAGTGAGTTCAGCATCTTTTGTTAAAAATACAAATAATATAAATTTAGGTGATTACTTTATAATAAGAGGCGGTGGATCTTTAAGTGGTGTATTTTTTAGTAATAGTCATAGGGAACCTTGGTGTTTTCCAATTCATGGTCGTTACTCAGGAGGTTCTTGCTTTAGTGGTTCTCGTGGTTTAGGTGATTGGAAAGTATATATCAAAAAATAATAAAAACCAGTATCTCATATTTTTTTAATTATAAGTATTGACTTTATATTTTATTATTGTTATAATCATTTGGAATAATAATAAAAAGGGGAGTAAATATGGAAAAAGAACTTACGAAAATTAATGTAAACACTGCTTCAAGAGAAGAAATTCAAAATTTTATGATTGAAAATGGTGTTTACACTTGTGCAGAATTTGGAAGAATAGTTGGTTTATCAAGAGAAAGAATTCGTCAAGTATTTAAAGAAAGAGAAAATCTTGATTTTAAAGAAATGAAGAAAGCTGCTGTAAAAGCCACTTATGTTGTAAAGCCAATTGAAAAAAAACGTTGGAAACAAATTGATTTTGTAAATACAAAATATCCTTATTATGTAACAAAAGACGGTCAAGTAGGTCGTGATGTTATTCGAAAGCCAAAAGGTGTAGAACTTGTAGAAAGAAAACTTCTCACTCCTTCCAAAAATGAAAAAGGACATCTGCGTGTAAATTTAACACTTGAAGATGGTCGTCACAAAACATTTTATCTTCATCAAATTGTTGCTCATACATTTTTACCAGAGCCTGATCCAAATAGACGTTTAAAAGGTGTAAAACCAATCGATGGAAACATATCAAATTGTGAAAAATCAAATTTAGCTTGGAGTTATTTTGATTAAAAGAAAGAGACTTTACAAAGTCTCTTTTTTTTGACTTTTTTTTAATTAAGAATACAATATAAGCGAAAAATAAAAAAAGGAAGTTTTATGAAAAATCTTATATCAATATTTTTTGTATCTTTAATTTTATCAAGTTGTAGTTTATTAAATTACAAGTCAACAAAAGTAACTGGAAAAGTAATATCATCAAATCCTTACAGTTATGAATGTGTAAATCCTTTTACTTCTTCACGTTTAAATTCTAATTATTATTTTGTAACAACAATACCATCATATTGGTATACTCCTTATCATCCTTCTATATTTAGATTGGATTGTAAAAGTAATCGTTATAATATAGAAGTTATTTTTATTAATCCTAATACAGGAAAAAAAGAAAATAAAGTAATTAGGGGATTTAAAGATTATAATATAGGTGAGGATATAACTTTTAATTTTTATTATAAAAAATAATTATTATATGTTATAATGCAGATATAAAATAAAAAAGGAAGTAAAAATGTCTGCATTTAAAGCAAAAGAAAAAAATAAAAGCCTATATTATGAAGATCTATATGGTGATAAGTATAAATTTGAAATTGCTACAAAAAAAATAACAGGATCAAGACTATATGGAACACAATATGAAAAGGGCGAAAATCCTTTTGATCCAGAATATGTGTCAGATTATGATTATCGTGGCGTTTTTATTTTACCGCCAGAACTTCATTTATCACCATATCATTCGGTTTTAGATACAGCTAAAATAATTGATGGTGATGATGAAGAGTTTTTTGAATTAAAAAAGTTTTTCACAATGGCAAAAGATAATAATCCTAATATAATGGATGTTCTTTTTGCAAATGAAGATTATACATTATATGAAAATAATATTGGTAAGGAAATTAGAGAAAATAAAGATTTATTTTTATCTCAAAAAATAAAAGATACGTTTTCGGGTTTTGCTGAATCGCAATTACAAAGAATTAAAGGTCATAAAAAAATGATGGGTGATTACCCCGATGTATATGTTGTCCAAAGTTTTTTAGTTGAAGCATTACAAAATAAAGATATTGATTATAATTTCGTAAAAGACTGTTTTTCTGGAAAAGTGGCTGAAGTAGTAATAAAAGATGCAGGTGTTGAAAGACATAACTTACCTGCAAATCTACCTGTAGAGTTGCTTGAAGAAAAATATGATTTAAAAAATAAAATGCAAAAGCCATTAAAAAATTATATGAAACCAAAAATGTATGAATTCATGAGTTATATGACTTCTGATTTTAAAAGAATAAAAAACTCTGAAAAAGTAAAAGAACTTAATAATTACTTGCAGAAACATGGTTCTTTTCAAATGTTAAGAGGATCTAATATATTAAGAATTAATTATGAAGGTAAAGGAATTTTTCATAAAAATACTGGTACATTGATAAAACAACAATCACCAGAAGAAAAAACATTTTTAGCATCGGCTGTAATTGATGATACAAATTATAAAAAAGCTTGTAAAAACATTGATAAGCTTTGGGAATGGAAAGTTAATAGAAATGAAAAGAGAGCTATATTAGAAAGAAAATTTGGTTATGATACTAAACATGGAATGCATTTATTAAGATTATTAACAAGTTGTAAAACAATTTTAGAAACAGGTGATTATAATCCACGTTTGAGTGGTTCTGATTTAGACTCTGTAATGGCGGTTAGAGAAGGTCACTTATCATATGATAAACTTTTAGAAGAAGCCGCAAGATTAAGAAGAGTTAACGAAGATATAGTTGCTTCTGGAAAAAGTAATTTACAAAAAAGACCAGACGATAAAAAAATAAATAAGTTAATGTTATCTCTGTTTGAAGAAGCAGGATTTAAAGCTGATTTACTAAATGATAATGTATTGAAAAAGAGTAAAAAAAATACAATTTGATTAAATTTTCAACATTAATTTTGACTTTTTGTTAAAATCAAGTTATAATAGACTTAGATAAAAGTTAAGGTGAAATTATGAATATAGAAAATACAAATCCTTTATACAACTCTATTATAAATGGTACAAATAATTTGCTATCAACACAGCAAAAGATTTCTATTGTTCGTTCACAAGCTCAAAAACAAATTTCTCAAAATAATAATGATGTTCAAGATTTAAATAAAAAAGATAAAGAAGTTTTTGAAAATACAAAAATTTATTCTTTAGAAGAGTTTCAAAACAAAAAACTTGAACGTTATATTCAAGCTGCAAAAGTAGGTAATAAAAACTTATTAGCTATTGTGTAATTAATTATCTTAGATAGAAGTCAAAAATAATAAAAAGTTATAATCAAAATATGACAATTTTACTTTCTTCTATATTATTATATAAAATAAAATTAATATTGTTTTTATTTAATATTAATGATATAATTATTTAAATTAATAAATTAGGATAAATTATGAAATTAAAAGTTTTTAATAAGAATATTATTGCAAATATGAAACCCCCTAAAAACAGTGTTTTAATTAGAACAACTTCAGAAGATGATTTTGTTCCTTTGGTGTTTAGAGACTGTTTTTTAGATGTACTTGAATTAAAGTTTGATGACTCTTCTGATAATCATCCTATTGAAGATTTAAAACATGGTGTAATGACAAAAGAACATTATTTTCAAATAAAAGAATTTATTGAAAAGCATAAAAATGTATTAAACCTTTTTGTTTCATGTGATGCTGCTCAAAGTCGTTCCCCTGCAATGGCAATTGGAATTATAGATTATCTACTTGAAGATCCAGAGCAAACAAAAGATTTAATTATGAAAAATGGTCATTGGAAACCAAATGCTTTTGTTATGAGTTTTTTTAGAAAAGATTATTATAAACAGCTTTAGTTAAGGATTTATATGTTGTCACCATTACAAAGGTTAGAATCAAGTTTTTTAAAAGAAAAGGACATCTCTCTTTATGTTAAGAGAGATGATTTAATACACCCTGATATTTCAGGAAACAAATATAGAAAGTTAATTTATGCTTTGAGTTATTATAAAAAAAATAATATTAAAAAAGTAATTACTTTTGGTGGTGCATATTCAAATCATATACAGGCATTTGCTTATGCTGCTAAAGAAAATAATATTAAAGCAGTAGGTATTATTAGAGGAGAAGAACTAAAAAATAAAACATTAAATAAAACATTATCTTATGCAAAAGAAAATGGTATGGAATTAGTTTTTGTTTCAAGAGAAGAATATAAAAAAAGAAATGATGCTAATTATTTAAAAGAATTAAAAGAAAAATATAATTCAGAAATTTTACCAGAGGGTGGAACTACCAAGTTTGCAGCTAATGGTTTAAAAGATATGGTTGAAGAAATTAATATTCAAGAATCTAATATTAATTTTATTGTTACAGCTTCTGGAACAGGAGGAACAATTGCTGGAACCGTCTTTGGTTTAAAAGAATATCAAACTGCTATTAGTATTCCAGTATTAAAAGGTATTGAAAATGATATTGAGAATAAAATTAACGAATTTTCAAGTAATAAAAATTATAAAATTATTAATAATTACCATTTTAATGGATATGCAAAATATAATCAGGAGTTAATTGATTTTATAAATAGTTTTAAGAAAGAATACGATATTCAATTAGAGCAAGTTTATACAGGTAAAATGTTTTATGCTATTTTTGATTTAATAAAAAAAGATTACTTTAAAAAAGGAACTAATATTTGTATTGTACATACAGGTGGATTACAAGGCTTGTTAGAAGAATTGAAAAATAAATAATCTTTGTTATTATATCTACACTATGAAATTATTTATATTAGCATTCTTAATATTTGTCATTATTATTGGTTTATTTATTTTTGGAACGAGAAATAAAAGAAAGCCAACATGTGGTTCTTGTGGAATAGAAAAATGCTGTTCTGAAGAAAAAAATAAAAACGATTAATAATCGTTTCTATTTTTACCACATTCTGGACAATACATCTGTTCTTCTGTTCTTTCTTTGTGTTCGCAAGGTACAAAATTACAATGTTTAAAAAAAACAGTAATATAATATAAAAATTTATTCATAAATTTCCTCCATATATTTTTTATTTATATAATTAGTAATACCAACAAAAGCTTTTTTTATGTCAGATTGATAAAAGTCAGAACAAGAAAAAGAGTTTAATTCAACAACTTTAAAATCACCGTTACTTAATTTTGCTATATCACAAACAAATGCAATAGGATCTGGCTTATTCTCTTCTGGTAAATCAGCAATTTTTTGAGCAATATTAAGGGCTTCTATTGGGTATAAAGAATCCATTTTTAATTCACCATTTTCTAAATATTGACTACCTGTTATAACTTTGTCACCTACAACAATAAAACGATATTCTGATTTAATATCATAAGGCTTAGAAACAGAAATTAATGTATTATCATTAATACTTGAAGTTTTTTCTAAACTATCTATTTTTTCTATAAAGTCGTTATATTGAATTACTTGACCTGTAAAAGTTTTAGAGCCTGAATTAGGTCTAATAAAAAGTTTGTTATTCTTAAAAAATGAAAAGTATTTTTCAGGTTGTTTTTTAAATAATCCGAATGTAGTAAAAACATTGTCTCCATTTAAAAATAATTCTAATGGCATTTTTGGTAAATATTCTGTTAAATTAAATTCTTTATCTGAATAAAAAGCTATAATATTTTTGTATTTTTTTGTAAGATCTTGAATAAACTGAATAGTTCCATAAGCAAAAACTGGTTCTTCCACAATAAATCTTTCTGGAAGTTTAAAATCTTCTTTTATAAACCGAATATATGGAGACACAAAAACATCAAGACCACATAAATTTAGTTGTCTTGTAATATTTTCTTGATAACCTTTTTCATTAAAAAAATTGTCTATAATCCATTTTTTTTTCATAGAAACCTCCAATGGTTAAATAATACACTATTTTTACAAATAAGTAAATAAAAAAAATAAAAAATTGACAATATTTTTTTTAATTGTTATTATTTTTTCTTATTTTTATAAAGGAGAAAAAATGTCACCAATAATTTTATTAAGGAAAAAAATATTCCAAGTAGAAAATTATGATTACTTTAAATTAAATCATAGGAAACCTTGGATTGATTTCTTTGATCAATTGTTTGAGTTCTTTTTGTTTATGTTAATATTTGCTGGTATTTTTGCATATGTTGAAGAAATTAAATATTTTGATTCAATTTATTATTTTTTAACTTCTGCAAGTACAGTTGGGTATGGAGATATATCACCTGCAACAATTATTGGTAAATTATTATTTATTTTTGGTATCGTTGGTTTTTCAATATTTAAATTAACAATACTTGCAGAAAAATTTATAGTTGCAAAAAGTTTCAAAAAAGAATTAAAGGAAAGAGGAAGGTTGTTTATGCCACACAAAAATCATGTAGTTTTATTTTTAAATGCTGCAAATATATCAGATAATCGTTTTTTATGGTTAAATAACTGTTTAAATCAGTTATTAACTAGACATAAATTTAAAGATAATAAAATTGTAATTGTTAATAATAACGAAAGTTATAGTATTGACTTATCAAAATTCTTATCAGAAAAAGAATATTATGATGATAAGGTTACTTTAATTAATGGTAGTATTCATGAAAAAAACATACTCGAAAAATTAAATGTAAGTGAAGCTTGTCAAATTTTTGTATTATCACCTAATCCTAAAAATATAGAGTCTGATTCTATTGTAACAGATACAATTGTTCGTTTAAGGGAGCAAGGGTATGAAAAACATATAGTATGTGAAATTATAGATGATGATTTAAGGAAGCGTTACCTAAAAGATAATATGACATCTGTAATTCGTCCTACAAGAGCTTATCCAGAAATGATAATTACTGCTGCTATTTCAAATCAATCGGAAAAATTTATAGAAGAAGTTATTTCAGATGGTGGTGATACTATTGAATACTTTAATACACAACATGCAAAAGTAAAATGGTGTGAGCTTGTTTATAAATTATCTTGTAAAAATATTGGAACTGCTGTATCATACTTATCTACTAATGGTGAATTTGATAATAATCCATCAGGTAATGATGTAGTTTCAATTGATGGTGTCTCTGTATTGGTTAATGATATAAGTACCAAAGACTATGAAAAAATAAAAAGAGAAATCAAAGAAATTATTAATGAAATATGTGTTTAATTATAATATTTAAAGGGAGAAAGAAAAAATGAAATATATTTTAAATATGTTGTTAACATTCTTAATGATTACATTCTTGTCTGGATGTATGACTAAAGAAGAAAGGGTTTTCCAAGAATATGCTCGTCATGTAGATAGTGCAATTCAGAAAATTGAAATAAATAAGAAAAGTATAGAGAGAAGAGTTGAGTCTGAAAAGTACGGTCAGTACCAAAATCTTGTCCGTATTAATTTAATGAAACTTGAATCTGAGTTATCGGGTAATGATATATTTCAAGAAATGAAGGATCAGTTTTTACGTGATATGTCTAAAAATGGTTCTATTTACAAAAATATGATGAAAGAATATGAGGATATTTCTTCTTTAAAAGAATATCAAGCGATTCTAAATACAACTAATCTAAGACAGTTAAATTATCGTGAATATTCAAAAAGTGATTTAGAAAGAATTTATGATTTTTCAAATCGTTTTACTTATGAGCAATTTGATAATCGTTTTATAGATTATAATAATACATTGGCTGCATTATCAAACGAAATTAATCCTGTTGTAGTTGACTCTGTAAGTAAAGAGTTACCAGCAAGTGCATTTGTTGGAAATCCACAATATGGTCAATGGAAATCTAATAATAATGGTGAAGTTTTTTGGGAATTTGCTCAAACATATTTATTTTTAAGTATGATGGGAGATATGTTTGAAACAAGTCGTTATGGTTATAGCTCAAGATATCGTTATGATTCATGGCATAATAAACGTAATTGGTCATATTATAATGATAATTATGTTAAAAACTATGCTTCTAAGAATGAAAAAAGGAGTTATAACGCTATAAATAGAGCAGCATCTAAAAAATATACGTCAAATTTAAAACCAAATCGTTCTCCTGCTTCAAAACAGAATAGAGTATTGGCTACTAAAAAAAGTAAATATTCTTCAAGTGTAGTAAGTAATAGAAGTAAAAATAATAATTTAAGATCTCGAACAGCAAGTGTTAGAAGTAGTTCTTATGGTCGATCAAGTAGTCGTGGGAAATAATAGGAGATTAATGTGGAATATTTAAATCATTTACAAGTTTTTTTCGGAAGCTTATTTTCAAGTGAGTGGCAATGGAGTTATGTTGGCATTAATATGTTAGCTACTTTGCTTTTGTTAATAGTTTTTAAATACATGATAGGAATTTATTCAGATGTAAAAATGAATGAAGAATTAGCACATAAAGACAATCCTGCTTATGGATTAATAACTGCTTGCTCATTTTTAAGTTTTTTCCTTATTATGTCAGCCGCATCGACAGGTGAAGGTGTATTATCCTTTGCTAAAGAAATGGGCGTTGTTCTTGGGTATGGAGTTGCAGGAATGTTAATGGTTCTTGTGAGTAAAGTTATTTTTGATAAAATTTCTTTAAGCAAATTTTGTGTCCGTGAAGAATTATCTAAAAGAAATATGGCTGTAGCTATTGCAGATGGAAGTAACCTTGTTGCTACCTCATTAATTGTTTTTGCTTATATGAGTTGGGTTAAAAGTTCTTCATTAACTACAATAAGCGTTGTATTATTTGGTTGGGTTTTATCGCAAGTGTTGTTATCTGTATTAACATGGTTTAGAACCGCTATATTTAGAGCAGAAAATGGTATCTCTTTATCAGAGTCATTGCAAAAAAATAATATTGCAGTAGCTATTAGGTTTGCAGGTTATAGAATCGCTATCGCTCTTGCTCCTTTGATCACTATTGGTCATTATCCTTATGAAGATGGTTGGGGTTTTATTTTAGCATTTGAAATATTCCTTACAACTATTTTACTTGCAGTAATTTATCTTGTTGGAACATTTATTGCTAAGAAAGTTATTTTTAATGGTGTATCTTTCCGTTCTGAAATTAATGATCAACAAAATACTGGTATGGCATATATAGAGTTTGCTTTTGTTTTAGGTTTAGTATTCTTAAATTATGGACTACTAAAATAAAATATAATTAAATAATAAAAGACCATTTTTCTAGCGTTAGGAAAATGGTTTTTTTATTGCAAAAAAGGTAAATAAATTATATAATATTATTTTCGTGATTTGATAAATAGGAATATAATGATATGTCGAAAAATTTAAAAGTAACTGATGGTTTTATTATTGTAATCATGATGCTAATTGCAGGTTGTGGTTTAATTTATGAGTATGCAATATCACATTTTGCTGCACGAGTTATTGGAAGTATGGAAATTGTTATATATTCAATTATAAGTATTATGATAGTTTCTATGGGGGTGGGTGCTTTTCTTGCAAAAAAAATAAAAGATCCATTTGTATCTTTTTCAATTTTAGAATCACTAATTGCAATTATTGCCGTAATAGGAATATTTTTAATTTCAGGTGCAAATACACTTGCATATGAGTTACCTAATATTATAGCAAAAACATACAATATTAGTTATGATATGAGTTTAAAAGGAGGTTTATTAAATACATTTGAGTTAATTTTATCTTCAACATCATTTATCATAGCTGGAATTTTAGGTGTTTTAATAGGCATGGAAATTCCATTAATGGCAAGAATACGTGAAAGTGTACACAAAAAACATTTGGAACATAATGCAGGTATGATTTATGGTGCTGATTATATTGGTGCAGGTTTAGGTGCTGCTGTTTGGATTTTTGTTTTGTTAAGAATGGAAATTTCAACAAGTATAGCTATTGTTACAGCAACTAATGTTTTTTCAGGTTTTTTGTTTATTGCTTATTTTTATAAACACATAAAAAAATTAAAATTAGTATTATCAATACAGGTAGTATCTATTTTTATTATTTACTTTGGTTGTTTAAATATGGTTCATTGGCAAGATTATTTAGAAGATAGCTTATACAAAGATCCTATTGTTTATAGTACGAATACAAAGTATCAAAGAATTGCTATTACAAAAGCTCATGACTATGTTGATAATAAAGATTATTATAATTTTTTTATTAATGGTAGAACTCAATTTAGTGAAAATGATGAGGTTATTTACCATAGTTTGTTAACTGCACCAGCAATTTTATCAAGTGGTGATTTAAAAGATGTATTGGTTATTGGCGGTGGCGATGGTTTGGCTGTAAGAGATATTTTAAAATATAATCCAAAATCAATAACTCTTCTTGATCTTGATGAAGAAATCATAAAGTTATTTAAAGAACCGCTATATGTTGAAGGTAAACAGATTAATAAAAGTTTACTTGAATTAAATAAATATTCTTTTTCAGATAAAAGACTTAACTTTATCTTAGGAGATGCTTTTTTAAATGTAAGAAATTTAATGAGAGCAAGAAAAAAGTTTAGTACTATAATTATAGATTTACCTGATCCTTCACACCCTGATTTAAATAAAATGTATTCAAAAGAGTTCTATAAAAGATTACATTATTTACTTGAAGAAAATGGCAGTATGATTGCTCAATCTACGTCACCATACAATGCATACAAAGCATTTTTAAGTATAAAAAAGACAATGAAAGCTGCTGGATTTAAAAATGTAGAACAATTACATGAAAATGTACCAAGTTTTGGTCAATGGGGTTGGACAATAGCTAATAAAGATCAAAAATCACCTTCAGAAAAACTTAAAGAGATTAATAAAAATGATATAAAAAGTAATTGGTTAACAAAAGATATACTGTTAAGTTCTTTTGAGTTTGGTAAAAACTTTTATCGTCATTATGATAATATTGAAGTTAACCGTCTTGGAACAGGTGTAACTTATAATTATTATCAAAATGCTTGGAAAAATTCAATTCTTTTTAATATTGAATAATTTTATTTTCAATATATAATATAGATTAACTTAAATAGGAGAAAAAAATGCTAACATTAGAAAATATAAAAACGGGTTTATCATCAGAAGATTATTTGATTCAGGAAGATTCGGGATGTTTGGTAATTCGCCCCCAAAATGATTCTGATTTTACAGAATTCCCAATTCTTTTAACAGTCAGTGATAATAGAATTTTTTGTAGAACAACATTATTAAGTGGTGTTAACGAACTTGAAAAAGAAAAATTTAATCAATTAAATGAATTATTCTTGGCACAAAATGCACTGCTACCTTTAAGTGGAATTAGTTTATTAGATAATCAATATTTTCTTTATGGGGAATTAAGTAATGATTCTACAATTAATAATGTAGAACAAGAATTGGATTATCTGATTGCTAACGCAAAAGATATTTTAAACGAACTAGAAGAAATACTATAAAAAGGAGAAAAAATATGAGTATATTAAAAAATTTATTCACTCTTATAAAAGGGAAAACAACTGAAGCAGGTCAAAGTATTGTTGATAAAAATGCTATTTCTATATTTGAACAACAAATTAGAGACGCAGAAAATTCACTTGCACAGGCAGAAAAAGAATTGGCTTCTTCAATGTCTGAAAAGCAATTGAAAGAAAAACAACTTGAACAATTAAATGAAAAAGAAGCGGCATATAGTTCTAAAATGAAAGAAGTTGTAAATCAATATGATTCTGCAACGGATGAAAGTCAAAAACAAAAATTTATGACTTTAGCTCAAAAATTACAAGCAGAACTTGAAGATATTGCTGCTGAAAAAACACAAATAGAAACGTTAATTGCTAATCAAGATGCTGTTATTGGTGATTTGAAATCTGTTTTGAAAGATTCCAAACGTAGTATTTCAAAAAATAAATCAGAAATTGCTAACTTAAAATCACAAGAAAGTTTAAATAAAGCTAATGAAAATTTACAAAGTAATTTAAGTAATGCTGCTAATTCAACATCAGGTATGAATGCTTCAATGGAACGTATTAAGCAACGTCAAGAAAAGAAATCTCTTGATCTTAAAAATAGACGTTCTTTACAAGAAGAATCGAGTGGTTCATCACTTGAAAAAGAATTAGAGGCTGCTGGTATAGGTTCTAAAAAAGAAAATACCGAAGATTTTATGAGTAAGTTTAGATAAAATAATTTAAAAAAAAGATGAAAGCTTACAAAGGTAAGCTTTTCTTTATTTTAGGAGAAAAGAATGTTTGGTTTATTTAAAAAAGAGAAAAAAAATAAAGAAGTAAAAGAATCCACGTTAAAAAATATTCAAGTTGGTTCTTTTTTAGAGTTTGGTTTAATTATAGAAGAACCTTTTCATGTATTAAGTGAAAAAGAAGTTAAAATTGAAGATTTAATGAATTTAAAAACAAAAGTTTTTGAAAAAAGTTTTTATAAACTTGACACTGATAATTTATATTTATCAGTCCATGATTCAAAAAATATAGAGTTATTAAAGCAGATAGAAAATGTTCAAAATTTTATTGATAACGCTGTTGATGAAGAATTCGATGCTGTTTTAGAACTTGAAGAATCAGAAATTCAAGATGATGTTGTTTCACAAGACAATAGTTTTATTGTAAAAAATGTTACAGATGATTCATTGATGAAAGGGCGTTATTATAGAGTTGTTGATACTATTCAAGGAACAGTTAATTCAAAAGAAAAAAGAGTTTTTTGTTTTAAACATGAAAATAATACAGCGTATGTTTATGGATTTATAAATGATCAAGGTGATACAAAATTATATGCTTCAAAATTATTACCTAAATTTTATGTTAGTAATATAATATTAAGTCATTAAAAAATGAAACCGCTTTAAAATAAAAGCGGTTTTATTAATTAACGTTTTTGTAAGTTAATAAACGTTTCAGAAATATGTTGAAATAAGTTTTCTGAAATAGAAGCTGTCATTCGACTTAGAAAACGTTTGTCTTCTGGTTTTTCATAACATACCTTCATAACTAATTGCCCATTTTTAGTAAATGACCTGATTAATTCATCCGAACTTCCAATTTCATCAATCATTTTTAATTCAAGAGCTTCTGTACCAGAAAAAGTATCACCCTCTGAGACTTTATCAATATCCGTATCTTTACGATATTTACTTACATGATCTTTAAACATTTTATGAGTTTTTTCAAGTTCTTTATTTAAATGTTCTTTACCTTCTTCTGTAGGTTTATTAAAAGGGTTTAAAGGAACTTTATTTTTTCCTGCGGTAAAAAATGAGAATTCAACACCAATTTTACGTAATAATTCTTCAAAATTAGGGAATTGAACAAGAACTCCAATAGAACCTAAAATAGAGTTTGGTGTTGCTACAACTCTATCACCAGTAACAGCTAACATATAACCACCTGATGCTGCTACTTGATCAACAACTGTAATAAGTTGAATGCCTTCTTTTTTTACTCTTTCTAATTCATAAGTTAAATGTCCATAAGAACATACTGCACCACCAGGACTTTCAATAGAAAAAACTAAAATATCGTTTTCATTAGCCACATCGATAACGGCATTAATTTTTTCACGAATTTCATTAATATTACTAATTGTAGTATTACCTTTAAATTCAATAAAGAAAACTTTTGATTTATCTTTATCAATTTTAAAACTTAATTTTTTATCATTTTCTTTTTTTGATTTTGGATCGATAGCAGAAAAAAATCTGCTTCTATTTTTTAAATTACTATTATTAACAAGTTTAAAGTCAACAAAAGGTTTATCATTCTTGCGATTAAAAAGTAATCCCATATATTATTTTCTCCGTTTTTATTATATGTATATTTTATTTGAAAATATTATACATTAATCATATAAAATGTCAATACAAACTTTGTATAGTACGTTCGAATCTTTTATCTAAGTTAACTTTCCATTTATTAAGATAATTTTCTAATTCAGATTTTGTTTTAAAGACCATTTTATCTGATAATAAAACTTCACCTGTACTTGATATTTCATGTTCTGAAATTAAATCTGTGTATTCACTTCTTCTGTTTTCGTCTAAGTAGTAAACAATATCAAATAAATTATCTTTAACATGATTTATTTTAACAGGAATTAAATCTTTTTTATTAATACTTAAAACAAAGTCAAAATGATCTTTTGTATATTCTAAAGTTAAAACATAATACTGAGTTTTATCTTTTAAATTTTGAAAAATGATATTATCAGGTAAGTTTTCTTTTTTATAAGTAGATGGTTTTAATTTATTAAGTAGTTCAATTTTATTATTAAATTTATTGATTTCTTTTTTTAGTTTTAAAATTTGTTCTTTTTTATGTTTATTAAATAAGTTTAAAAAAATATCTTTATCTTTATTAACAATTTGTTTAACAAAAAAGTTAGACTGTTTTAAAATTTTATTGAGTGTTATATATTCTTCATTTTCAATGATTTTTAAAAATTCTTGGTTTAAAAAATTATCAATTCTTTCTTCTATATCATCTTTAATAAATATAACATCATCAGGCTTGTTTTGAACAATATTTTTAATTTCAAAGTCTGTACAGAGATTTTCTTTTAAAATCAAATCATCTTTTTCAATGGTAATTTCATAATATTGATGTATATCTTTTGGTAGGTGTTTTTTATTCATAAATTAATTATAAAAAAGAAAAGGACTTTTGCAAGTCCTTTTTTATATTAAAATTATTAAATACATTTAAGCTTTTTTTGTGTTTTTGTTTTTTGTTCTTGACTCATTTGATCTTGAATTTTTAAGCCATAATTAATAACATACCAATCACTAACTTCGCCAATCATATCACGCATAGCTTTTAATTTAGTTTGTTTATTTTTAGTATTGTTAATAATATCAGTATATAAGGAAGACTCTCCAAAGTTTTCATCAAGAATATTATTAATAAAAACTTTTAAAGTATGCATATTATTTTGATGAAACTCTTCTTTTCTAATGGGTTTAATAAAATGTTCAAATTCAACTTTTGATAATGATTCTCTAAATTTAAAAAGATTTTCATCAATAACAGTTAAACCTTTTTCAGTAAGAGTCCAATTGGCATTGAATTGATTTTTTAGTCCTCTAAAAAATTCTTTTATATAAGTTTTAGAGCCTGAGTTAACTGCTTCAATCATTTTTTTAGCTAATAATAGTTGTTGTGGATCTGATAAGTCAATTTGATTTTCAAGTTCTGAAATTTCAATATTATGACCTAAACAGAAAAAATCTGTTAAATCAGAACAAGTATAACTATTTCTGTCTGCTTCATCCATAATTTGACAAGCAACTGTTTGTTCTTGATCTTTTAACATGATACCTAATTTTGAAAAATGAGACCTATCATTACGTTTACACTTTTCAAGGATAGGTACGTATTTTTCTTTTTGTTCTGGATAAAGTTTATTAGGGTACTTAATAATACCTGCTTTTACTTCATCACGTAAATCTACACCGTGATTATCAAGAATTACAAGATTATTATTATTATCTGAAAAACCTTCTTCTAATCCACGAGATTTAAAAACTTTGTCAATATATTTTGCACCATCATGACCAAATGGTGGATGTCCTAAATCATGTAAAAGACAAATCTGCTTTAAGACATTATTATAATCAATATCAGATATTGAACAATCTAATTGTTGAGCCATATTACTTGCCATTAAATAAGCAGATGTAACAACTTCATATGAATGAGTTAGTCTGTTTTTAGCGACTTCTTCACGTCCAGTTTGTGGAACTAATACTTGGGTTTTTTCAGAAAGTCTTTGAAAGTATTTTAATGATTCAATTGTAGATACTTCCATTAATGCTGTATGTTCTAAATTCATAGATATAAAACCTTTTTTTATTTAATATACTTATATTATACAACATAAATATAAAAAAGAAAAGTTTTTATATAAAAATAAAAAAAATATTGATTTTTAATTTTATTTATTATACAATATGAATATACAAAAATTAAAAAAGGAAATGAAAAATGAATAAATTATTAAAATTTACTGTTGAGATGGAAGAGGAATCGTAGGCAAACTTTCGTTGTCTTGCGAGAGTTTGCTATGAAAAACTCTCAACGGACTTACGGTAATTGATAATTTATACTTAGCCCTTTGAGAGTAAAATCTTAAAGGGCTTTTTTTATGCGATTTTTTCGTAGAGGTAAGTAAGGTCTAAAATTAATTTAAATAATTGATTTTATTAAAAAAATTTTAAAAAAGTGTTGACAAATGATTTTTTAACGATTATAATGAGAAACATAAGATAAAGAAATAAAAAACGAAACAAATTTTAAATAAGGAAAATATTATGTGCAAATTTATTATTAAAATCGAACGAGAGAAAATGGAAACATAATAGCTACTGTTAATTATATAGGACAGTAGCTAAGAATAGCTATTGTCCAAAGAAAAGCCCTTTGGATAATAATCTAAAGGGCTTTTTTTGTATAAAAATATACTCCTGTGGATCTAATGGTAGGACACCAGACTTTCAATCTGGGGGTGCGGGTTCAATTCCCGTCAGGAGTACCAAAAACTATATTCCTATCGACTAATGGTTAGGTCAATTGCCTTTCAAGCAGTAGGTTCGGGTTCGAATCCCGATAGGAATACCAAAAAAATATGCTCCATTCGTCTAGTGGCAGGACATGCGACTTTCTATCGCAGAACATCGGTTCGAATCCGATATGGAGTACCATAATTTATACTCGGCTGGAGAAATTGGTTATCTCATCAACCTTTCAAGCTGAAGTAAGCGGTTCGAGTCCTTCCGAGTACCATTGAATATGTATTAAATAACTTTACATTTTTTAAATATTATAGTATAATTGATAAATAAATTTACTAAATATAGATTGAGGTTTTTATGAAAAAAATATTTAGAATTAATGCTATATCTGATCTTCACCTTGAATTTGAAGATAAAAATAATTTACCTCAATTTAAATTTTCAGAAAATTTAGATTTTTTAATCTTGGCTGGTGATATTATTACATCAAGTCGTAAAAGTGTTCCAAAATATTATACTGATTGGATTCTTGAGCTACAAAAGTATGCTAAACATGTAATCTATGTACCTGGTAATCATGAATATTACAACAGTAGGCGTGATAAGTTTGCACGTATTGTAAGAGAACGCTTTAAAAATACAAATGTTCACTTTCTTTTAAATGAATCTGTTGTCTTAGAAGGAATACGTTTTGTTGGTACAGATTTATGGACAGATGCTAAGTTGGACGCTCAACATGAGAATAGTTTGTTGATTCGTGAGCAAGACGTAAAGTTAAGATTAACAAAAAATAATGATTTTAAGAATATTACTGTTAAGAAAAATGGTTTTAGAAAACTTAGTTTTGTTGATCGTTTACATTGGCATTATGAAGCAAAAAACTTTATTTTAAGAGAATTAAACAATTCAAGTGAACCTGTTATTTTAATTACACATCACGGAATATCAAAAGAGCAGTTGTCTCCTGAAAAATATACTTCTAATACAAATTATTTTTATGTGAGCGATATTGTTGATGAAATACTTGATACAAAAAATCCTCCAATTTATCACTTTTCAGGACATAATCATCAATTTAAAAAAGGTAATTTAAAAGGTAAGTTGCCATTTTTAATTAATAGTAGAGGATATAACGATGTAAATGAAAAAACAGGTGAAAGTTATTTAATTTCAGAATATAAATCTGATTACTTGGTAGAGTTAAAATTATAGTTTAATATCGAATAAACAATTAAAAAGCTATTGAATTTTTTTTATTTTTATAAAAATCTTCAACATCTTCGAATATTTGATTCGTTATAACTTCAATTTCTTCTTTTGTATTATCATCTAATAAGAAGTTTTTTATTAAGTACTCAATAATGTTATTATAAGGATAACAAGTTAACAAGTCATCATGATCAATAATTTTATTTATTTTATTTGACTTTAAATATAGTAAAACTTGTTCTGTGCTTAGTTTTTCATTTTTAATTAGATCTAATACTTCTTCGTGAAAGTTAAAGTAGAGTAAAATATTAAATATATGATTTTTAGAAAAAAAGGTTTTATCTTCTGAAGATAAAATGGAAACTTCTTCATAGTTATTCTCATATAATAAAAATATTATTTTGTCTTCTATATTAATAATATCTTTACTTAAAAAAATATCAGAAAATTCTAGTTCAAGATTATTATTAAAATTAATAATAGCTATATACTTTAATTTATTAAAAATATAAGGTAGGTTTTTTTTAAAAAATTTTTCATGAGAAAAAAAATGTCTTTTTAAAAAAAATAAAAAGAAACCTAAAGAAATAAAATTAAAAATTTCATCTTTGTGAGTTTTAATAAAATTAAAAAATTCTTGTTCGTTTTTATAAAAAAATATTTCTGTATAAAATCTTTTCATTAAAAATTAACCCTTTTATATTCTATTGGTTTAATATTTTCATTTTCAAGTTTAAGCCTACGCTCTTTTCTTTCATTCGCATAAGAATAAAGTTTACTCATTCGTTTTTCAGAATAAAAAGTTGTTAGGTATTCCTGAATTTTTATAGGAACTTCAAAGTTATTAAAATAAAATTCTAAAAAATCATTAGATGTGTAATTTTCTAAAATATAAAATAAAGAGTCCATGTCATTAAAGAAACCTAAACTTAATAATCTTTTAATTTGTTCTTTAAGTAATAATTTATTTTTTAAAAGGTATTCTAAAATTTGAATAGATTTTGTTTCAATACAAAATTCAAACAATGATCCCTTATTAAAATCTTCATAATAATTTATTGATATAAAATAGCCATTAAGAAGTCTATATTTTAAGTAATCTTCAAGAGTTGAAAAATTAATCATTACTGATTGAGAAAAGAGGGTGTCGTGTTTTTCAAAAGTGCTTGTCATTTTAACGATATTTTGAAAAATATTATTTTTAAAAAACGAATCTGTATTATAATTATGATGTTCTTGTATAATATGTGGATGTTTAGCTAGAATAAAAATTAAAAAGCCTGTAGATAAAAAATTTAACATTTCATTTATTGAATAGTTATAGCATTTAAAAATTTTTGGGAAGTAGTGTTGATTTTTAAATAAAAAAAACTCAAATTCATCTTTGTTATGAAAAGATAGGGTGTTATCTTCTTTTTCTTCATCTTCATAATTAATAATAAGCATAAAACTAAATTCCTATATTTAAAAATAAAAAAGTATTATACTAAAAATCTAAATTATTTTCAACTTTTTTGGGGTGTTTTTTTTATTTTTATAATTTTTATTTTGTTCGTATTGTTTAAAAACAGAGTTCATAACATTTATATGAAAATCATTTAAACCATTATTTAGATAACTGTTTAAAAAGTTTTTTTGTTTATTTGTTTCTTTACCGTAGTTTGTTGAGATGTTAATTGAATGATTAGTAATATTAGCTAAAAAAAGTAAGTCATTTTCTGTATTATTAAATTCATTAATAAAATTTTTATTGTTTTCTAATATATGTTTTAGAGAAGCTAATGCAGGAACAGAAAAATGTTTAATATGGTTTACTTTTTCAAGTCCTTCTTTTCTTTTATTAATAAAGTTTTTAATAAAATCTATAGGATTTATTTTTTTATTTTCTTTTAAAGTATTAACTGTAGAATATAGGTCAGAGAAAGCTTCTCTTTTTTGTTTTTTAACTATTTCATTATCTTCATTGTCAAATTGGTAAAGGTATAAATCATCAATGACGTGTGCTATTTCATGGTATAAGATAACATTAATAGCATCATGTAAATGTAAATTAATATTTTCATTAATAAATTGTTCAGCTTCTTCTATTTGAACATTTATCCAGTAATACTTATCACCGTTTGGTTGTATTATTTCTTGATTAAAAGAACTTAATTTTTCAAACCAATCAGTATTTTTCATAGTATAATTAACAATATTTTCAAAGTGATAAAAACCTAAATTAGGATCAGAAAGTTGTTTTTTTAAATCTTCTCTTTCACCATTAAAAGTCATAATAATTTTTTGATCGTTAATATTTTTAACAATACCTTTTTTCTCTAAACTTTTACAATTTAATAAATAGTTTTCGTTTTCGTTTTCTTCACATTGTTTTTGTATTCTTTTTAAATGGGATACTTTATATGCTTGAGTTAGAAAGTTGTTTAATTTGGGTTTTATAATATTGTCTCCAATAAGATATGTTGAATACCCTAAACTTGGAATAAGTAAAGCTCCTATTGCTGCTTTGATTGCAAAACTTTTAATATTACCTTGAGAAAGTATTTTCATGTATTATATTTATTTTTTTATTTATTTTTTTATTATAACATTAAAGAAAAATAAAAAAATAAAAAAATTAAATTTTTGGTTTTATTTTTTGTTTTTGTCTAATTTCTACACAATCTAAATTATTATCTTTACTATATATAAAGTTATCATCATTTTTAATAGAATTCCATATTTTTTGTGCATGTTCTGTTCTAATGTTTTGAGTGTATAATTTTAAATTATTTATTGTCATCCATTCTGCTGCAATATGATATAGTTTTTTACCTAATCCAATACCTTGATATTCTTCTTCACAGTATACATTTGCTATAAAAGCCTTATTTAAATTACTTTCAATCACCTTTTTTTCTGGTTCAATGTATATACTTAGTTCAGTTAAAAAGTCTTTGAGTTCTTCTTCTTTTTTAATGTTATATACTTTTCCTTCTAATGAAATATCATGACAAAGATTTTCAAAATCAAATTGACTAATAACATATGGTAAATTATTATAATCAAAATCAATTCCAGAGTCATCAATATTATTATTGTAAAATAATATATTATCTATTTCTGTAGTATAAAGTTTTTTATATTTATCTTTTAAGGATAAAGAAATAATAAATTGCCCTGCTAAATTTTTATTTTCAATATCAAAAGATTTAATAAGAAAGTTGATAAATTCATTTTCATTGTTTTCTTGAAAAGTTAATTCAAAATAAAATTCTTTTCCATTTTTAGCTTTAAAATTATTAATATTGGGTTTTTTCATTATTTATTTATTTTTATTTTATTGTATCATAAAATAAAAAAATGATAAAAACATACTCTATAAAAAAAGCAAAAATTATAAAAAAATTATTGAAAAAAGATTATCAAAATACTCATTGTAAAATAACAAAAAAAAGAATATATGAGATAAATCAAAAAATTAATAATTGTTTAACAGATATACATAATAAAGTTAACGAGAATAATAATTTAAATTATATTAATGAAATATATATTATGTATTTTAATTAATTTTTATACTTTATATTAATTTATGCTACAATAAAATAAAAAGTTATAAAATATATATTTATGAAATATCATCCTAAAAATGAAGGTAAAGATCATATTAATGCTTATAGTAAAAGTTTAACGTCACTCGGAAAAAAGTTAACAAACTTTTATCATGCACCATTTGAACATCCTAAATATGGTAAATTTAATAGTGTTGAGGGTTTATGGTATTATTTAAAAACTGGTCGTGTCTTTAATCAGTTTAAAAGTCTATCAGGTTATGCTGCCAAAAAAGAAGGACAAAAAATACAAAAAAGTATCGGTTTTTCTGATAGAAGTGATGAAACTTATATATCAGAAGATTTTAAAAACGATATAAAAGAAGGAATAAGAGCAAAATTTAGAGATAATGTAAATTTATTAAATGAGTTAATAGATTGTGATCTTCCAATAGCTCACTATTATTATTTTGGTGATCCTGAAAAAGATAATGTAAAAATTAAAGATTTATCTCAATATAAATGGGTAATAGATGAAATAGAAAAAATAAGAGAAATATCTAAAAACCATTTAAAAAAAAATAATAAAAAGAAATTTATAAAAAAAAAGAAAAATAAACCATGAAAAATAGAATATCAGAAATACTTAATTTAAATAAAAATAATATTGGATTTAATAAAAAGGAATATGCAAAAGGTTTACAAAAAGGAAGTGAACTTGGTTATGTTATATTAAAAAATAATAAGCTTTTATATGGATTAAATGAGAAAGTGTTAAAAACAGAAATAAATAATGAAAAAAGTATTAATTTTTTATTAGGTGTTTTAGATTCTGGCGCAAAAGTAAATTATTATCATGCCAATAATTTAGCACCTATATCTTTAGCAGAAGGAAAAGACTACGTATTATTAGATACAGTCCAACAAAAAATAGATGTTTTAAATAGAGTTATGCCTGAAGCAAAAGTTTCAAAATTAAATGTGCTTGAATTTGAACCATTAATGACTCAAATAAAAAGAATAGCAGGTGAAGATGTTAGCTTGTCAGAACTTGAATTTGATAAAACAAATAATGTATACAAGATAAAAGATAAAGAAGAATATTTTTATTTAAGTAATTATGATGCTGAAAAAAATATATTAGAATATAAATTAAAAAATTTATTTGGTGATAGTAGTCAATTTACTATGGTTCCAGATTTACAATTTGGTAACTATAGTAAAACTAATGAATCACATAAAATAAAATATAGTAATCAAGATATAATACTAACAAAATTAACTTCAAACACTGAGGAAGATAGTAAGTATATTTATCAAAATGATTATTCTAAAATCCCAGTAATAGATTTAAAAATAACAAAGAAGAAAACACAAAAATTAAAATAAAAGTTGTTTTTAGTTCTTTTTTTTGATACTATATAAAGATCAATATTTCAAAGAAAAGGACATATTATGTATAACCAAAATGTATCTGTTCCACATTCATTTTTTAAAAAAGCAAAAAAAGAGTATTCGTCTTGGAAATTTGCTTTTTTTCGTGAACTACTACAGAATTCTATTGATGCTGGTGCAAAAAATATCAATGTGAAAATCAAATCAGTAAATGATTCAGAAGTTTTAATTGATTTTTTAGACGATGGTAAGGGAATGTCTAAAAATACATTAGTAAATGCATTCTTAGCATTAGGTGGTAGTGAAAAAGATTTAGACACTGATATTGGTGGTTTTGGTTATGCAAAAACTTTAATTTTATTTGCTCATAAAGAATTTGAAATTCAAACAAGAGATAATAATGTAAAAGGATCTGGTGGTCAATATAATATAGAAAAAACAACTGAATATTTAGAGGGTACACAAGTAAAAGTACTGATGTCTTATAAAGATTCTTCTGATGATTATGATGTAGTTACAGAAAATATTATGAAACAAGAATTAGAGAATGTAATATTGTATTCTAATTTAAAGGTTTCGGTGTTTTTAAATGGTGATAAAATTAATAAAAAATCAACTAAAGAAGATTATTCTTATAATACACCAATAGGTCGATTACATTTTTCTGATGATAATGATAGTTATGCTTCATATTTATGGATTAGAATTAATGGTTTGGCTATGTTTTCTCATAGTGTATATTCTGATAATGAAAGTTGTTTTAAAGGATATATTGATTTAACAGAAAAACCGACAGAAGTTTTAACTTCAAATAGAGATGCTTTAAAAGGTAAATCAAGAAGAGAGTTTAATGCGATTTTTGAAAAATTACAAAAAGAAAGATCTTCTTTAAAAACTGAAAAAGTTAATAATTTTGTCATTAACAAAAAGCTTGTTAGTAATAACGCTTCTGAAGAAGTTTTTTCAGAGTTAAACGAGTCTGGATTTTCAGAAGAAAGACCACGCCAGTTAAATTCTTTAGAAAAAGAAGCTAAAAATGAACAACCTAAATTTTCACCTTTTAAAAAAATAATTGAAAAAAATGAAAAAGAAGAGGTGAAAGTAAATAAGCAATTAGAAAAAGTTGCTCAAGAAGATTATCCATTAAACTTTAACATAAAAAATTCGATGTTAACTCCTGCTCAATTAAAGGTTTCTTTAAATAAGGAATCAAATAAAAAGTTAGCTAAAATTTGGCGTGACATTGTATATTTAATTGCCGAATCTATAAAGTACAGTGGTTATAGTTATGTTTCCTTTTTAGATAAATATAATGTAGAGTTAGAAACATATAATGAAAATACAGAGTCTATTTTAATAGATAGTAGAAAACTGTACATTGGTTTTAATTATAATGAAAATATTACCGCTTTAAATAGTTCAAATACAGAAAAAATTGTTATTTATATTAATCCAGAAGCGGTGAAAGATATGCGTATTAATGGCGATCTCACTATTTCAAATTTAATTGATATTGCCTTACATGAAATGACTCATATATATAATGAAAACCATAATGAGAATTTTTGTTCTATTGAAATGGATTTAAGAAAGAATTTTAAGAAATATTTTAATTTACAAGAGTGGAAAAAAATTGGTAATGTCCAATTTTAATGATAAAATAAAAAAAAATAGGAGTCTTTTATGAAAGTAGAAACTGTAAAAGCAGTAATGCAATCTTTAATAAATTATCAAAGAGAATATGTAAAAGAAAGAGATAAAAATTTTACTGATCAAAATTTTGAAACTATAATTTCTTTTGATAATAAATCTATGCTAAATAGATTGCCATTTAAATTTCAAAATGAAGAAAATAAAAATGAAGTTTCAGAAGTGGATTTACATCATATTAAACAAATTGATATTATAGATAATAATATTATGTTTTATGGTTTACATCATGAAAGATTTAATAGTTACATAAATATTGAAGAGTTACTTAAAGTTGAAAATTTAAATATTTTTCCAGATTTTTTTGATAAATTTACTTTTAAAACTCAAAAAAAATATAAATAAGTAAAAAAGGTATGAATTACAATAAAATATATAATGATGTTGAAAAAAAAATGTCTAATAATAAAGTATTTTATCATACGATAGAGCATATTAATAATATGCTCTTGTCTTGTAATGAATTAATAAAGACGGAAAAAGAGTTTCAGGTTTTAAAAAATAAAGAAATAAACTTAGAAAATACGAACATTAATATAAGAATTTTTGTTCCAGAACGTTTATTTTTCGCTATTTTGTTCCATGATATAATTTATGATGTAAAAAATAAGTATAATGAGTTAGATAGTGCAAATTATTTTAAATCATATATACAAAAAAATAAAATAGATTTATCAGAAAAAGATATATTTGTTATATCCGAATTAATTTATTCAACTAAAAATCATAAAGAAATTAATAACAGTAAAGATTATATATGTCTTGAGTCAATGTTTCTAATTGATCTTGATTTAGAGTCTTTATCTTATGATTTTAATACTTTTAAAAAAAATAATGAAAATATAAAAAAAGAATATGAAATTTTTTACACTAAAAAACAAGTAGAAAAAGGTCGAATTAATTTTTTAAAAAAGATGTTGAAAAAAGATAATATTTATCTTACTAATTACTTCAAAAGAAAAAATATTATAGTAAAAGAAAACATAAAAAAAATATTACTTGAAAATTAAAAAGAAATTAAATATAATTAATTAGTCAATAAAAAAGGAGATTATTATGAAAAAAATAGTATATGTTGTTGGAATGTGTCTTTCATTTTCAATGTCATCGTTAGCACATGAACATGAAGCAAGTAAGAATAGCCAAGTATTAGAACTATCTAAATCATCATTAGAAAATCTGTGTTATTTAAAAGCCGAAGATACTATGGCAAGTTATCATTATAAGGCTTCTCTATATGGTTTGTCTCGTAATGATTTAAAACGAACCGAACAAAATTATCAATGTGATTCTGGTAAACTTTTAGGAAATGTTGTTAATCGCTGGTCAAAAAGAAATACTTAAAAAATAAAAAAGAGCTTTTAAGCTCTTTTTTTGTATTAGTCTTTGCAATAACCTTTTTCAGCTAAAAAAGTATATATATTATAATTATTCTCAAAATGAAAATTTTCACCTTTATCTTTATATTTTTTACTATAATCTATTTGTTGTTTTAATCTCATTTTTTCTATTTTGTCTTCAAAAATATCATATTCAGAATAAGCTTCTGTAATTTCTTCAAATCCAATTCCATCTTCTAAAAATTGTTTCATATATTTTAATTCAGGATCAATTTCTAAAATATCACAACCATTAAGATTTTCACTATAATATTTATTATGTGGTTCTCCAAAAATAAAAACATTATAATTTGAATTTAGCATTTCTTTTAACTGATTAATAATTTCAATGTCTGTTTGATAACGTTCGTCTGAAATAACTTCAAAAAGTACTGAAAAAACTTTTTTAAATTCAGTGTTATTAAGAAAAACAGTATTATCTCCCATTATTTCATTAAAAAGAAATAATAAATCTGAGTATTTTTCATTAGAATGAATCAGTGTATTATATAAAATAGAAGTTCCAGATTGTGTTCTTGCGCCTGTTTCTGTTTTTATATCAAGAATATTTAGAGAGTAAAGAAGATCATTTAATGTTTTATCTTCTTTAATAAGATATGAGTGATTATCAGAAAAAAATTGAAATAGTCCTTTTTCAATTTTATCATAAATTTTTTTATCTAAATTTTCATTAATTTCTTTTTCTAATAAATGATAAATAATTTGACTAAGCCTAAGATTACTTGGTAAAGTATAAAATGATTTTTTTAAATTATATTCATTATCAAGAAAGTATAAATACATTATATATCTCCAAACTTTAAATTAATAAGAATATTATATCAAGATTAAACTTTATATGCAATAATTTCTTTAACTTTATTACCTCTGTTTTCAGCTTTTGAAGACATTATATTCGTTCTATAAACTATTTTCTTTTTAAATGAATTTACTTTACAGAAATCAGAAAATACTTTATTAAAATGATTACTAAAAATAATGTTGTCCATTTCTTTATAGTAATTTAATAATTTTATTTGATTTTCTGAGGTAAAATGTTCTTTGTTATATTTGTTTTCACTTTTGCTATTTATTTTTTTATCATTTAAATAAGGTGGATCACAATAAATTAAAGATTCGTTATATATATTTTTAAATTTATCTAAAAATACAAAAACATCTTCGTTATAAAATTGTATATTTAATGAATTAAAAATTTTAGAATAATAAAAAATAATTTTTTTCTTATTTTCTAAATTTGCAATACCTGTTTCCCAATTATAAGGTGAGTTATAACCACCCGAATTATTTTCCCTATATATTCCATTAAAGCAATGTTGTGATAAAAATAAAAATAGAGCACTTATTTTTATGTTTTTGTCATTATTATTTTGACGTAATTTATTAAATTCAGACCTTTTTTTCATAAAAAAATCTTTTGCAGGAACTAATAATGCTTTTAATTCTTCTTTATCATTTTTTTTATGTAAACCGTAAGCTCTTTTAGGTATCTTATTATTGTATTCTTCTTCAATTTTAGAATACATATTAAAAAGATTTTCAGGTTCCTCTTTTATTAGATTATAAGTGTTAATTAAAATAGAATTAACATCATTTAGTAAAATTGTTTTTATGTTTAGTTTATCTATAACGTCAATTAATGATAAAAATGATCCTAAGCTTCCAGCAAAAGGTTCTATATAGTAATTAATTTCTTTTTTCTTATATTTATTTAATATTTTTGATAAATCATCTTTTAACCAAGATTTACCTCCAATCCACTTAAAAAGTTTTCCTTCTTTAATCATTGTTTTTCCTAATTTCAAAAATTATTTCATTTAATTTACTGTTGTTTCCTTTCTGGTTTGACTTAAAACGTTGGTATTCTCGTTGATGAATAGTTAAATTAAAATTATTTAAATCACAAATTTTTTTAATTTCTTCTATACTCATTTCACCATCAGAAGAATAACTAATAAAAAGAATATTACACTTATTTAAACCTTTTTCAATTAACTTTTTAAATATTTCACGTGTTCCTTTCTTACTTGAAAATAAATTTATATTATTTTTAACTGGTAAAGCAGTTTTTGAGTTTTCTTTTATATAATTAGTTTTAAAATTAAGATCTGAAATATAATTTAATATATGATAATTTGATTCATATTTTCTTGTGTTATAAGGTGGATCGAGATAAATAATATCAACAGGGGGAATATTATCTAATGTATTAAGAATATCGTCTTTCAGAAATGTTATTAAATTGCCTTTTTTAGGAGAGTGTATTTCTTTTTGAAAATATTCAACAAGTTCTTTTTTTAAAGGTTTGGTTTCAAAATTTTGTTTTTTTAAATAGGCTGCATATACAGATGTTGTGTTGGCATTTTTATCAGCAAAGTATATAGTTAAAGATAATAATATGTTAACTTCATCATCAGTTAATTTGTCTTTATTTTTAGCCTTATTAATATAATGACGCATATAATCAATTTTATGACCTACATCTTCTGTAAAAAACATACGTGATTGAACATTTTGATTATAAAACTTTTCTTTATCAATAGATCGTGGTTTTCCATTAATAGATAATTCATTAAAAATAATATTGTTATCTGTTTTAGGAACTTTTGAATAGTATGTAATTTCTATTATTTTTTCTATATGATAAAGTAGTTTGTGGTTAAAATTATTAATATTTAAAATCGAAGAAAATATTTTACTATAAAGTGAAATATCAGACATATAAATATCTGTATTGTAATTTTCATTTAAATATTGTGAAACTATACCTGTACCAGAAAAACCTTCTAAAATAGAAAATTTTTTATTATGAAATCTACTAAAAATGACTTCATCTAAAAAAGGAATCAACTTTTCTTTTGATCCTATATACCTAACAAATTTTAACATTCTTGATTAGCCTATTTTGTTCTTTATAATCATCATAAAAATAAAATAATAAAAATCAAATAAAAAAAATTAAAAAGTAAAAAACTAATTATTATTTTAATATATGCTATAATAAAAATAAAATGTCTCAAAATTATAATAAGGAAAAGCTAAATAATTTTTTAGAAAAAGAATATTATTATTTTTTTTGATAAAAAAAACGGAAATAGTTATATTTTAAATAAAATAATTTTCCAGTGTCTGCAATCTTATCTTCTAAATATAAATATAAATATAAATATAAATATGAATATAAGAATAAAAATAACGAAATAAATAACTATTATAATATTTCGATGCACTACAGTTCTGAAAATCTTGGAAAAATACATTATTATTTATTAATGATGCATTTAAAAAAAGAAAATATTGGTTATCTAAAACCAACTCTTTATGAAGAATTAACTGAAATTACAGAAAATATATGGAATTCTATTCTTGAAGATGAATCTGTTAATAAAATAGAATTAGATTCGGATGAAGATTATGAATTTGATTCGATTCTTGATATTGAAATCTATGCGTATAGTAAAGATCCAGATTTTCTTTATATACAAACGAATAAAAAAAGAATTATTTTTTTTAGAGGATATATGTAGAGATATTTTTAATGAAATATACGATGGTTATTACGATAAAGAAGAAATAAAAGAATTAATAAAAGAAAAATCAAATGAATTTAGTTTTTTTAGAAAAAGAAATAAAAGTTTAAAAATATAAAATTGAAAAAAATAAAAATTTATTATATTATGATTTTAAGTAATATAAATAAGGTTTTTATATGGATAATTTATACATAGCAAGACAATTATCATCAAAAATAAGCGAAATAATTTTGAATTTAAAAAGAAAGATAGTAGAACAATACAATCTTAAATTTTATATTTCTCAATCAGAAAATACTTTAACAATTTATAATGAAAATTTAACTTATATATTTGTTGCAAATTTAGATATTGATTATTTATTTTATATGATGATGCCTGATAACATGAAAAAATATTTATTAAAAATAAAAAAAGGTGAAAAATGAAAATAAGAAATTTAACACTATTAAAAATAAAAGAAAATAAGAGTTGGTCTGAAATTCAAAATATAATAGATAAAAATAAACCATCTTTTAATTTAAAAGATGTAAAAAAAGATTACTTTGATTTAATAGGATATGAACAGTATATATTTTCTTTATCTTAAAATAATATTACTATATTCTTTATTTATATAATCTGATAACTTTATTTGATAGTCATAAGGACATTCTATAAGTTTATCATATTGAATAAAATCTTTTATAAGTTTTTTATGTTTACCATTTCCTTCATTCCATACTAATTTTTTTGTAATAAAAATAGCGCATGGTAGGTGAGTAAAGTTATCTTTAATAGCTGTTTTTATTCTATGATTTCCACTTTCTAGGCGCACTTCTTTAGTTTTGGGATTAATCCTAATAAGTAGTGGTTCTTGCATTCCGTTATTTTTTATATCGTACCATACTTTATTTTGATGAACGATATCACCTGATAAGAGATCAGTGTAATTTGTACTTTCTTTATTTGCTATATTTAGTAAGAAATGTGTTGATATTTGTTCAATTTGTTTTGCAACATTCCAAGGGTGTTTTTTCCATAATTCATTATTTAAAATTTTAATATTATCCATAAATTGTTTTTGTTTTAATTTTATTGTAAAATAAAAATAATAAAAAAAAAGTGGAAATAGATAAAATGAAAAAAATATTATATTTAGTATTATTGTTTTTAACATTAAATGTTGGTGCAAAAGATTTATCAGTAGTTAGCTTTAATATAAAATGGATAGGATATTCAGATGATAGAAAAAACCATGATCTTGCGAAAATGTTATCACAACATGATATTGTTTTTATACAAGAAATGGTATCACCACCTGTTAATGGTTTTTATCCTTCTGGAAAACCTTATAAAAAAGATAAAGAGTCTTCTGATTTTTTAAATGCTATGTTAAATGAAGGTTTTTCTTATGCGTTATCAATAGAAGATTCGGGTACAGGTGATAATAATGAAACGAATTCAGCTTCAACAGAATGGTCAATAGCATTTTATAAAGCTGATAATGTTTTATTAAAAGAGCATTACTATATAGAAGAAGATAGAACAAATCATGATAACTATGAACGAGTACCTTATTTGTTTTATTTTGAAAATAAGTATTCAGGAAATGATTATAAGTTTATAAATGTTCATTTAAAGCCATCAAATGGATTAAAAGATAGAGAAAGAAGAAGGCAAGAATTAAATTCTATATTTACATGGATAAATTTAAATAATTACAATGAAAAAGATTTTATTATTTTAGGTGACATGAATATTTATGATTGCGACAGATTAAATAATTGGATACCTAAAAACTATTATCGTCCTGATAAAGAATGTTCTGGTACAAATTTAGATATGTCAAAGCCATATGATCAGGTTATTGTATATGAAAAAATTAATATAGAAGATGTTCATGTTATTAATTTATATGATTACTTTAAAAAAATAGATACCAAAACATTCAAATCTTATTATTCTGATCATCATCCGATACAATTTTATTTAAAATAAATATTAACTATTTAATGAAAAAAGAGTATTATAATTAAATACTCTTTTTGAGTATTGGCAGAGAGGCATCGGATTCGAATTTTGGCTGAGTTAACATCCCACTTATATCAGTTAAAAGGAGAAAATAAGATGGCAGAGTTTAAGGTAGAAGTAGTAAAATTAGAAAATGTAAATTCACATCCAAATTCAGATCGTTTAGATGTGATTCGTGATTCGTGTTTTTGATTATAATGTAGTTAATAAAAAAGGAAAATATGAATCAGGTGATACTGCAATTTATATTCCCGTACAAGCAATTTTACCTGATAATATTATTGAAGAATTAAATTAAAAAGGTAAGCTTGCTTCTGCTGTTAATATATTGTTTTTTTTAAAGAAAAAATTTAATAAAAATTCCTCTATAAAAATTATCAACAAAAAAAAATATATCTATATTAAAAGATATAATTTTTATAACTAATAATAAGTTAATAAGTTAATAAATAATATTATTATATATCCAGAAGAAAAAAACTACAAATATTTACTTTATAAGATGATAAAGATTTAATAATAGATCTTGAAGAGTTAAAGGCATCAATTGAATCAGAAGCAACTTGTGCAGTTGCTTGTATTGCTAATTTTTTCTATGTTTATTTTGATAAAAAAGATTGTTAAAAATATTAATATAAATCTACAAAACTAGGTTCTGATGAATTATCGGGTGTTGTAGGTGTAGTTATTTCTATATTATTTATTAACTGATTATTACAATCATATACTTCTATATTATAATTAGGTCTAACTCCACGATAACTTTTTGTATTACAGTCATAACAATATGTTAAATCTGCGTATTTAATTTTATTAATTTCTACTCCTGATTTAAAGTTAATATTAAAATTTGTAGTACCACTACTTCCATACCAATAATATTCTGATTGATCAGTAAGTTCATATCCTTCAAATGCATATCTAACATAGTATCTATTACCATTAACATGTGTTCTTGCATCGGCAATCATATTTTCAAATTCTACTTGAGTTCTTGTATTATTAACAATATTACCAAGATTTAACTTTTTATCGTTATAATAAAAACTAATTTTGCTTAGAGCAGGATAACTTCTATAATTATAATTTTTCATATTTCGAAAAAGTATAGAGCAAACTTTTTGAATTTTGTTATCTTCATTAATGCCGATCTTTGCATCTATATTTTTAACACCTTGATAAATAAAATTATTGTCTTGAGCATTTAAGAAAGATGAATTGAGTAATAAAGGTAGTATTAAAATTAAATTTTTCATAATATATCGTTTTGATATTATTATATATAAATAAAAAAGAAAATCAAATATTGATTATATTTTAATACTTTGATATAATAAAAAAAAATAGATATAACTTGTTAACTACGTAGATACACTGTATGTTAGTGTATATATTTAAAGATAGTATGGATAATTTTTATGAATCAAACAATTAATAAAGTGTTAAGTATACTTGACAAATACCGTTTTATTTATCAATCTGAAAAAGAATTACAAAATCATATCGAAAAGAAATTAAAAGAAAATAATATAAAATATAGTCGTGAATATCGTCTTTCTGATAAAGATATTGTTGATTTTTATATTGATAATATTGCATTTGAGGTTAAAATAAAAGGAAGTACAAATTCAATATATAGACAACTAAAAAGATACGCTGAAAAAGATAACGTTAAAGCAATAGTATTAATTACAGCAAAATCTATGGGATTACCTAAAGAAATTGAAGGCAAAAAAAGTTATTATTATAAATTAAGGTAAATTATGAAAAAAAGAACATATGGAAAAGTGAAATATATAAAAGAAAAAGATTCTTGGTTATTTGAAGAACTAGAACCTCACGTTTCTATTAGACTAAAAGCTATTTTTCCTAAAGTAAGATTAAGTAATTTTCCTCCGTTTGAAATTCCAAATACCCCTGATACTGCCAACGATCTTGAGTGGTTTTTTATTAGGTATCCTGTAAAAATGTCTTCACAAACCAAAGAAAGACTTGAAACGAAATCAAAAGAATATACTGATATTCAAATCCAGACTGAAAAAATATTACTTCCAAGCTATAAGCCTAAAAAAATAAAAGGTTTAAAAGAAGGGCAAAGTTTTAGAAACCATCAATTAGTTGCTGCTGACTTACTTGAAAAAGTAAAAAGATATTTGCTTGTCGATGCTCTTGGATCGGGTAAAACTTATTCAGCAATAGCTTGTGCATTGAAAAAAGGAAGTTTACCTGCTGCTTTTGTTGTTCAGGCACATTTACCACAGCAATTTGCTGAAAAAATCAAAGAAATGACTAATTTAAAAGTTCATATTATAAAAAGAAAACAGCCATATAATCTTCCTAAAGCAGATATTTATATTTTCAAATATACTATATTAAGTGGTTGGGTTGATATTTTTGCACAAAAGTTTTTTAAATTAGCTGTTTTTGATGAAATTCAAGAATTAAGACATGGTACAGATTCAAATAAAGGTATAGCGGCAAAAGCTTTAACAGACAATGTTGATAAAGTACTTGGTACAACAGCAACTCCTATTTATGGTTATGGGTATGAATTTTTTAACGTTCTCGATACAATAAAAGCAGGTTGTTTAGGATCTCGTGAAAACTTTTTACGTGAATGGTGTGTTGATGATAATAAAAAAATTCGTGATACTAAAGCATTTGGAACATACTTAAGAGAAAATAGTTTAATGCTAAAACGTTCACGTGAAGATATATATGGAGTAAAAGAAGCACCACAAATTATTCCAGAAAAAGTTGATTATGATGAAAATACTGTAAAATCGGCAGAAGATTTGGCAAAACAGCTTGCTATAAAAACTTTAACAGGAAGCTTTAATGAAAGTGGTCAGGCTGCAAGGCAACTTGATATTCAACTTCGTAAAGTAACAGGTGTTTCAAAAGCAAAAAATGTTGCTCATTTTATAAAAATGCTTGTTGATTCTGGTGAACAGGTGTTGTTAACTGGTTGGCATAGAGATGTGTATGAAATTTGGCAAAAAGAATTAAACTATTATGGTGTATCTATGTATACAGGTAGTGAAACGGCATCTCAAAAACAAAAAAATAAAGAAGATTTTATTAATGGAAGAAATAAAATAATGATAATTTCTCACAAATCAGGTGCAGGGCTTGATGGTTTACAGCATGTTTGTTCTACTGTTGTTATTGGTGAGTTGGCTTGGTCAGAAGAAATTCATAAACAAATAATAGGTCGTGTTGATCGTGATGGTCAAACTAAACAGGTATATGCGTTTATGTTAATGTCTGATTATGGTTCAGATCCTGTCATTAGAGATATATTAGGAATAAAATATCAACAGCAAGAGGGTATTTTAAATCCAGAAAAAGAATACGAAGAAGTAGAAATAGATGAAAAACGTCTAAAACAATTAGCTCAAAATTATTTAAGTAAAAATTTAAATTTAAAAAAAGAAGATTATAAAAAAGAAGAAGAAAAAATTGAAAAAGAAAAAAAAATAGAGTTAAAAGATGAAGATTTTAATTTATAAAACTCTTGCTATATAATAAAATTTTTGATATTATATTAAAAATGAAATATATGTTGGTTATAAGGAGACAAAAATATGTCAAATACAAAAACACAAAATAAACAACTACCTGCTGTTATTACTAATACAAGGTATGATATTGAAGCTCAACAAGTTCCTTTACTTGGTGAACTATATTCTAAATTACCTGTATCACCACTTTTAGCAACAACAGGTGTTGCTGCACTAACTTTTGTTTTTAGTGGTATTATTGGCGCAGCAGGTGTTTTGGGTGCTGGATTTGCATTAAATAAAATTTGGTCAAAAAATAGTAAATTGAAAAAATCATATAAAGTTGGTACTTCTGTAGGTACGGTATTATTAATGCTATTATTACTATAATAAAAAAAGAGGTAAAAAATATGTTAGCAAGAGCAATTGGTTGGGGTGTAGGATTTTTCTTAGCAAAGAAATTAGCAGATAGTTCAGGTGATAAAATTCCTAAATATTTAGGTGAACATTTATTTAAAACTTTATTTAAAGAAAGAACCGATGGTTTTGAAGAATTATTAATTCGCTCTGAACAAAAAGAATCAAGTCCATTGTCGGAAGAATATGTTTATTCAGAAACAGGTAAAGTTATTAAGTTTTTAAGTCTTTTAGATTTAAAAATGAAAGCAAACTTACAATTTTTTGAAAAAGAATCACGCTTTCGTTTAAAAGCAGAATTTACTTGTAAGGGTGTAGATTCAAAAATTAAATTACAAGGTAGATACGAACACAATGGTCAAGTTTTAACTTTTATTCCAGATGAAGCAGAAAATTATGATGTACTACCAAGAGAGTATCGTGATCGTTTTTCTGTTATTGTTAAGCACCGTGAAGGTGATGATATAGAACTTTATTTTAATGAAAAACAAAAAACAGAACAAAAACCTATTCGCTTTATTCCAGAATGGTGATTTTAAAAAGCACTTTTTAAGGTGCTTTTTTATATTAATAAAAGGAAAAAATATGAAAAAAATAGATATCTTAAAAATAATTCAAGAAGAATTTAATGCAGCAAAATTATTAATAGAAAAAGGAAATATATCAAAAAAACCTAAAAATAAATTAGAAAAAAATATAGAAAATTATATTCAACAAAGAAGTAATAAATTGTTAGAACAAGGAATATTAAATAAAAGAGATCACTTAGATTTTTTTGAAGTGTCATTTGAAGAAATGCTAAAAGAAAGTTATCCCGAATATTTTGATACTGATATTATAAATTTTAGAAAATTTAAAAAAGTTTCTACAAAACTTCGTTTTAAGTATATTGTAGAAAAAGTAAATAATACAGGGAATGATGATTGGTTTCATTATGAAAAGCATTGGAAATTACAATATTCAAATTTAAAAGATATAAAAGAAGGTAAAAGAAATTGGGAAAATGTAGATGATGTGTATTTTTTAAAAGATTCGAATGGTGAAGAGCAAGAAATTTCTTTAGAAGAATATCAAAAATTAATTAATAAAAATAAAAGCTGATTTAAAAATCAGCTTTTTTTATTTTTTTTTAAAGAAAATGAAAATTGATTTTCATTAAAACTTAATTCTTGTGTTTGGTAGTTATCTAAAAAGAAAACACTAGATAAACTTTTTGTATTAGTATAATTAACAAAAACCTTTTTGTCATCATTAGTACGTTTTGTAGAAATTTCAGTCATTTCTACAAAAATGTTTTTTTGGTCTAATATATAATCAAAGTTAACATTAATTCTATTTAATTTGCAATCAGCAGTTAATCTATTTTTTATTGTATCTAAATTGCAATATTTATTTTCTTCAACTACTAATCTATGATTTTGATACTCTTGTGATAAGTCTATTTTGATAACGTTTGCTTCTCCACCAATAAAAGTTGATAATATTAAAAGTCCTTCTGCCAACATAATTTTCTCGTTTATTGTTCTTATATGAATATTATAACATAAATATAAAAAATCAAGTAAAATGCTGTAAAATCAACTTTTTTAATATTTTACTCTAATGATAATAACATTATAATAAAGGGCTTATATAGGTAAAAAAAATATAAAAAATATAAATTTAAAGTTTTTTTTAACAAATTAATAAAAACCCTTTATTACAATTTAAAAATTAGAGTGAATTGTTATTTTTTTTGTAAATTTAACTATTGGAAAAACCATTAGTTAAAGAGTCCATAATATCTTCGATAGCTAAAATACCTAAATATTTACCATTCTCTTCATTTTTAACTAATGCTAAATAATTCCATGTATCGTTAAAGTCTGCTAAAATATGACTTAATGTATCAGTATCTTTAACTACAAGTAATTCATGTGCATAATCACTAAATTTTTTATCTTCTTTATTTAGAATACCTTTTAATAGATCTCTTACTAAAACAACACCTACAGGATATTTTTCGTCTTTTTCACCAACAGTAATAATAATTCTTTTATGTTTAAAGTTTAAAATATCAGATTCTGATTCCAAAATAGAAGCACTTGCATCATATTGTTCTATTTCATCTTTATATTTCATAATATCTTTTACATTTAAATTATTTAAAGAAAAAGTATTATTAATAATATTCATTTCCCTGTCTTTAATAATATCGTCTTTTCTAGCTTCTTTCATAATTGTTTTAATTTCTTGAAGTGAAATAGTATTATCTTCTGAATTTCCTACAAAAGGTTTACAAATAATAACAGAAAGCCAGATTAAAGGTTTAATAAAAATTTGTAAAATATAAATAAAAATAGATGTAAATAATAATGTGCTTAAAGGTTTTTGAGAACCAACGAGTTTAGGTATCATTTTTGAAAAATATAAAACAATAAATGTAAAGCAAATAGTAAATAGTGTTTTTAAACCCAAACTTAATTGTAAAAAGTCTGTAGATAATTTAATTGTGTCTTGTGAAGACATTAAAAGTGCTGCTTGTGAACCGATAATAGCACTACCGCCAACATTAGTAATAGTGTTCAAAATAATAATTGCTGTAATATACTGTTGTTTGTTTTTTAAGATTTTATCGACAACTTTAATATTAAGTTTTTTGCTGTTTTCTTTTTTATAAACTCTAAATTTATTTTTATTAAGAGATAGTAAGGCTGCTTCTGATAAAGATAGTAAGCCTGAGAAAACAACTACAAAAATTACTGTAACTGTAAGTGTTATTTCTTGTGTAAGCATTAAATTGACCTCTTTTTTTATAATTGCAAATAATATCATAATATAAGAATATAATCAAGTAAAAAACTACTTTATTTATAAAATTATTTATGTTATAATAAAAGAAAATAAAAAAAAATGAGTAATAATGAAATAAATAATATCAATGATATAACCTCTAAAAATAGAGAGTTAATGTCTGATATATTAGAAAAAGAACCAAGAATAAGAAATAAGTTTTTTAACATTATAGAAAGTGTTAATAAAGTTTATGAAGAAAAACTTTTACCAAGTATTTTAACTTATGGCGTTTCTGGTTTAGCAATTACATCTAATATTCCAGAGGTTGTTCTGAATGCTAATGCAGGAATTTCAAATTATGCTGTTCTTGGAGCAGGTGTAGCAGTTGCAGCTTTTGGTTTTAAAAAGTTTGGTAAAGTACTGGATAGAGATTGGGATAACCATGTGAAAAATGCTGATCCATCTTATAGAGAAATATTAGAGTCAGTTGAAAGAGAATTTAAAAAAAATAAAAAGAAAAATAGTGTTTCAAAAAAAGTAAAAGATGTAATAAAAGGAATAAGAAATAATCAAACTAAATTAGGACATAAAAATGCATGAAATAAATGAAAAAATAAATGTTTTATCAAAAAGTATAATAAGTAAATTAAACATAATAAAAAAAGCATTCGAAATTTCTGACGTAAATACTCAAAATGAGTTGAATCAGCTAAGTAATAATTTGACAGAACAATCTCTTTATTTGAAGACATTAGAAAATATTACTAATACTGAATATTCAAGTAACAAAAAAGCAATCAATCAAGTTTTATCAAATATTGAAATTATGGTTAATGATACTGATAAATATTTAAAAAGTAAACACTTTAATTAATATTTTTTAATATACTCGATCAACAGATTGAGTATAAAATTTTATTGATTTATCTTCAAAACAATCTAAGTACATTTCTCCTAAAATATTATTACATTCACATTTAAAAGTTTGACCCATATTCCAATTACAACAGCCATAACCTACTTTAAATTCTGGAATTATAGCTTCATCTATAGAGTCTTCTGAGACAAATATTCCAGCTTTTTCTTTGATTATTTGATAAAGTCCTTTTATCCCGCTATCTTTTGAAGACCAGCCTTTTTTAGAGCTTTTTATAGTAGTGAAAACACCGCTTTTCATTCTGATATTATAAAAATCTTCTTCTTTATCTTCTTCACAAAGATATTCTTTAAAGAATGAATTTTCCATTTTAACAGGTCTTAGACTTTCTTTTGTTAATCTTTTTTTACATTTTGAGCAATTTAAGTGCATAATCTATATCTCCATTGATTAAAATTATTATATAAAAAAATATTAAAAAGATCAAGAAAATTATGTTATAATAAATATAATAATAAAAAAAAAGGTTATTATGTCTAAAACAGTAGAAGAAAATATAGCAGACTTATTACTTGAAATAAGAAAAAATAAAGAAAGTAAAAAAAGAGAAGAAATTTTAAAAAATTATCAAAATGAATTAAAAAATTTTCATAGTAAATTATCAAAAATAATAGAAAAGTCGGAAACTGTTTCTGAACTTAAAAATTTAGACTCTTTATCAAAGATAGAAAAAGAAGTAAATGATGGTTTTAAAGAAGTTAATGAACATCATAATCTTATTGGCGACTCATTAAATAATCAACAAATAGGTGAAAAACTTGCAAGTGATTATCAATTATATGTACAAGGTTTAATAAAAAATCAAAATCATTTAGATGTTCATATAGAACAGCCATATGAAACAGAATTTGATTATCAAAAAGAAATTATTTTAGATACAATTAAAGAATTAAAAAGCAAAAATATTCCAGTGGAGTTGATTTATGATGATACAAGTTTAGATGATATTCATAAAATGCATATTGAAATTAATTCTAACTTTATAAAAGATTATGAAAATGAAATGAATAAACAAAGAGAAATTACTGGATCAAGAGCAATTATACCTGCTGATAAAAAAAGTTTTATGCTTCCATTATTAACAGAAATTAATACAGCATCTGAAAGAACAAAAAAAATAGAAGATCTTTTTAAAAAAAATAAAGGATCAAATAGAAACTTAAATTTTTTAAGAGATAGAGTACCATCATTTATATCATCAATTGCTGTTAGATTAGAGGATTGGAATAATATCGAAGAAAGTTTAAAAAATTCTATTGAGATAGCTTTTAAAACGGTAAACATTTTAGAAAATGAAAAAGGAAATAAACATATAGATTTACCAACAGGAGTTCAGACAGTAGTTAGTTTAAAAGGAAACGATGATGGATTTCAAAAAACACCTGTTGATTTTGCTAAAGAATTTAAAGACAGTTTAGATGTAAAAAGAAAAATGGAAGGTTTACAAAAACAAAAAGTCAAAAAACCAAAAATGTAAATTATAAAATAATTAAAGAACCTTGTAAGGTTCTTTTTTTTTATGTATAATTAATATATATAAGATGAAAGGATTTATAATGAGTTATCGTGAAAGACTAACAAAAATAACTAAAAATGATGCTAAAATGTATCGTAATTTAACTTATGAAGAACTTGATAAAAAGTTAAAAAAAGAAAATGTTATTGATGAATATACCAGCTTCTATGGTTTACCAGAAGCTAAAGAGTTATTGATATTACCAATAAATAAACCTAAAGATTTTAATTATTTATCACCTTTCTTTAATAAATTTGATATAAAAGAAAAATCAGAATGTGATTTTTATATATTGTCAAAAGAAGGTTTGTTAAAATTAATTGACTTATGTAATGATTATATTGTTGAAATGTTAGAAGAACAAATAGAATACTTAAAAAAAGGTGAGGTTGATATACCTTTATTTCATTTGGAAATGAAAAAAAGAAGATGGTCATTGACATTACCAAGTTCTGGAAAAATTAGACCTTATTTTTTAAAAACTGATAAAATGAAATGTAAAAATGTTATTACTAATGATGAAGCATTAGAATATCAAATATTTAATTTGACTTTTATATATAACACATTCGATTGGGAAAATGATTATTTAATATTTAATGGCTGGTAGTCAGCCATTATTTATTAAACCATAACATACAATTACAAATTAAATAGTCACCATTACTTAATTTAATAGCAAATAAATCTTTTTGCCATCCACCGTCCATTGGCAAACACATATCATTATATCCTGAACCTTGTTTAGTTTCATTGACACTACTTAATGAGTCTTCAAGGAAATAGTCAGTTAAATCATTAATAATAGATTTATGACCTTTTTTATCTTCATAATCTTCAAGGTTTTTATTAAGTTTCATCATTAAATTATACTCTTTATCTTGATACATATCAGAATAAACAGACGATTGTTTATCAAAAAAAGATTTATATTTTTGATCTATGTCATATCTTGATATTAAGCAAACTGGCACGGCTGATTGATGCTTATATTTATTAAAAGCACACTCATATCTAAATTTATTAAAAAAATCATAATGAATATTTAATTCGTCAAATCTTGCCTTATCATTTCCTGTAAATAAATTAAGAAATAATGTGTCTTTAATTTCATCTAAAGTAAAACTTTTTAATAATTTTTTTACATCTATTAAGTAATCCACAAAAAGTTTTTCAGCGTCTTTTGAGTAACAACCAACGAAATCATGATACTTATTCCATGTATCATTTTTTGAACGCATTTTAAATTTTAAATCTTTTTTATCATTTTTTATAATAAATTCTTTTTTCATAATAAAAATCCTTACTAATTTAATAAGGATTATATAATAAACAATTATTAATTACAATATTTAAATAATAATATTTAAATAATAATATTTAAATAATAATATTAGAAGTTGAATTATAATTATCGGGAGAAATTTCATGAGTGTATTTATTATTAGATAAATTAAGTTTTTGAGCTATATCCAAGTGTCCAATATAAAAATGACCTATATCAAGGTTTCTTAATTCTCTATAAAATTTTTCTGATGTTGTATGATTATAGTTAATAACATGAGGATCTTCTTGTTTCATTACAATATGAAAAGGTATAGAAAATATAAAATTTTTAAAGTTATCATTATTTGAACAATAAGACTGTATTATATTTATAGTGCTTAAATGTTTAAGATTATTTAATATATTTCTATTTTTAGAAGAAAAATCACATTTATTAAATTGTTCCTCAAATACAACAAGATTATTTAAATAGTTATTATCATTATTTTTGAAATCAATTTTTTTAATCAAGTTTACTAATTTATCGAAATCATTTAATTCTAAATTAATAGGATGATAAGAACTTATTATAAATATAATTCCATTATTTTTATAAGCTTTTATAAGCTTCTTCTCTAAAAAAATATCGTTAATATTGAAAAAATAAATATCTTTTTTTCGATCTGCTTTAATGCATTGATTATATAAAATGTGAAGTCCTTGTTTTTCAAATCCAGCAAAATATATAACACTCTTATTATTAAAGATATGCTGTGAAATTAAAGAATAAGATAGGTGGGATTTTCCGCAACCACAAGATCCCACAATTACTTTATTTGCTTTAGCTTCTTTAACATTAAGTATTAAATTATTTTCTTTTTTAAAATTAAGAATTTTAGTGCTTTTATTTAATTCTTTACCTAAATAAAGTGGATTATTAAAGTTTGTAATATTTTTGTAAAAAACAAGATCATTATCTTTTTGATCATAAATTAGATCAGGAAGGTTAAAATTAAGAGAATTAATATTCATAAAAATTAAGCAAGGACACCCGCTTTTTCAAATGCGGGAGG
>CETA01053790.1_pt1 | contig 51324 bp, 40 predicted proteins | sample 531251 | NCBI WGS metagenome assembly CETA01 (sample SAMEA2622362, study PRJEB7988) | marine metagenome | biome: marine biome (ENVO:00000447); feature: mesopelagic zone (ENVO:00000213); material: "saline water (ENVO:00002010), including plankton (ENVO:xxxxxxxx)" | depth 380 m
AGTATTCGCCAGTTTTCAATGGTAACCTGAAATAAATGTATTTTAAAATAACTAACTCACGCCATTGTATATATCGGTATGATATTTAGTGAGCGCTTCAGCCTGACCCTACGGGTATACAAGTACCCTCAGATTAAGCCCAAAATTCCATTCATCTTTATCACAAACTATTAGCGAAGCAATACAAAATGAAAGGATATGTTTTATATAATTCTTTGGTCTCTGATTAATTAGGGTATGAAGCGGTCAATGTTGGTTTCATTTTCCTGTTTTTATAAAATCAAGAGCTCTTTTTAAATGGACATCCTGATTACTGCCTAAATCTTCAGCCGATGACTCAAAATAAATATTGGGTTTTATACCTATGCGTTGCGTTTCTCTTCCATCCGGATAAAATATTCCGTTTCCTGTAAAATAGAATTGATAATCTCCTGGAAGCGTTAACCTGCGTAAATCTCCATCAGCCCCTGCAGTTTGACTTCCTATAACCGTTGTTTTATTGCTGAACTGTTGAAGCATCATAGTATACCACTCACCCATACTTTGGGTATTTTCATTTGTTAGTATTACGATCTGGCCGCTGTAAAGGTTACCTATGGGCTGCGTACCGTCTTTAGGAGCATACATATAGGTTTCTAGTTCTTCCTTATATCTAAAAATGCCTATTTGTCGGAGATCTGCAGTATAATAACGAGCAAATTTAAAAGGAGTTTTACCCAATAGCTTCGGGAGATAATAATTAAAAAAGCCGGGAGATTGCGGGTATTTTCGCATATCAAAAATGAGGGCTTTTTTACTTTTCAGTTGAGTTGATAATTTTGGCAGGTCTTTATCTTCAGGTATATCCTTATCGAATACATGTCCTGCCCTTACTAAAATAATAGAATCACCTATCGCCTCTATACCTTTAAATTCTTTTTCTTTAGTCTGTTCTTTAAGAATGTGACGCTCAATAATCTTAATGTTTTCTTTATCCTTTCGATTGAGCATCCTTAAACTGAGATTGACATTCTTTTTTTGTCCTTTTACCGTAACACTCAAGATGCTATCCTGAATATTGCTAAATGCAAATGTGTCTCCCCTAAAATTATTTTGTGTGCTCAGTTCTCTGTATACAACAGCATCATTTGATGCGGGTAACAACTTGGAGCGGTTTTTTAACCACTGTTTTATTTTAATGCCATTAATAGCAACAAGTAAATCACCTACTTTAAGATTACTTTGCTTTGCTAAAGAATCGCTTAGGAATTGGGTGATGATAAGTCCGTTTTTAGTCGCTTTGTAATCAAAGGGAGGATAATACTGCACGTTAAAAATAGCATTGGTCGTGTGCATACTTTCAGGGGACATAAAACCACCAGCATGAGTATCATTTAGGGCAGTTTCCAGCTTAAGAATAGCTTTTTCGTAACTGGTTCTATCCTTGATTTCTTTAAAGACAGGCAGCATTTCTACCAGTACATCTTCCCAATCTTTATCCATGACATATTTATAGGGAAAGAGGTATTCAATTGCATTCCAGGCTTTGGCAAAGGCCAGCAAATTCATTGGTTCTGCAGTGAAGGTGTAATCGGGATAAGCAGGCTCGTTGGGTAAATCGCCTTCATAAAACACCTCCGGAACATACTGATGTGTTCCGGTCTTATTAATTTGGTTAGTCAAATCGGTTGACTGCTCTTTTAATAACGGCGTATATCTTTTGTTCTTTATCCAACCATAATCCACATTATTTAACAAATAGGCTCCGTCAATTAGCTTCGACTTATGATAAACCTGTTTGGACACCATGGGTTTAGGGCCCTGATCTTGGGATAACCTGCACATCAATTGGTTGAATTGATGCGTATCTGCTGTTTTCACGGAATCAATGAGTTCTAAAAATACCTTGTCGGCATCAAATCGTCCGGCAATACTTTTTTGAGATCTGTATTTAACAAGGCCCCATATCTGTATAAACTCCCTGATGTTTTGATCTTCATTTTTGGAGTTGTTTTTTTGGGCTAGTCCAGAAGGGATCTGGAAGCATAAAAAGAGTGCCAGGACTAAAAATTTGAGTGTTGTAGTTTTCATATGTTCGTCTTAGAGGGATCAAATGTCGAATTGAAAAAATGATTTTGATAAGCCGATTGACGTAATGCATAAATCCCTTGACAAACCGGGATTGTTTTGAATACCCTCTTATAAGCTCATAAGCCCCATTCGTCATTAAAATTAACCGGTTGGTGTATTCTTTTTTAGTCAAGGATGTTGTTGGACTATTTTTGAAGCTATGAACAAACGGATACTTCTTGCTTTACACATTGGATATTGGCTTTTAGTCCTTGTTCAAAAATTACTTGAGGCACTAGGTACGGGGGTTTTGGGAACACAAACCGACTGGTATTTATTTTTTTCAATCGTAGTCCCTGTTCATTTTTTACAGATGTGCTGTTTGGCTTTGTTCTTTTATGCCAACTATCTGGTGTTGATTCCGCATATTCTCAAAAAGAGAAACCTGCCCAGTTATATACTTTCCCTGTTGGGGTGTACACTTATATTCACCCCACTCTATTACTTGATGGAGCAGATTGTATATCCGGCTATAGGATGGCAGACATACACCCAAAATCTCGATTTTACATTTGCATTTATTGTGACCCTTAGCGCCAATTTTGTCAATATATTTTTGGGATTGCTTTTGAGTTATTTGATGGATTGGCGTACACTACGTGCAGAAAAAGAATTGATCGAGAAAGAAAAGCTAAAAACAGAATTAGCCTTTTTAAAATCTCAAGTAAACCCACACTACCTATTCAATACCATAAATGATATCTATGCGCTTACCCAACAGCAATCTAAAGAAGCGCCTGAGGCACTGCTAAAGCTCTCTGAACTCTTGCGCTATATGCTAAGGGAGAGCGATGATCCCTACGTGCTTCTATCCAGCGAGATTCATTACCTTGAAAACGTCATAGCCCTACAGAAAATCGGACAAAAGGGACGAGCCTATATCAATTTTGAGGTTGAAGGCAGTATAGATCAACAAAAGATTGCTCCCTTGATTTTAATTAATTTTGTAGAGAACGCATTTAAACATGGTGTTTTTAATGACCGTACAAATCCCATCCAAATTTTAATTTTTGTTGACGAGAAAGTATTTAAACTACACCTTCATAATGCTATTAATACTTCAAAAAAAGATAAAACCGGTGGCATTGGTCTAACTAATGTTAGGAGGCGTCTTGCTTTATTGTATCCCAATAGACACGAACTTTTAATTGATCATCAACAGGATTTCTATAGTGTTGATTTAAAAATTCACTTTTATGATTAAATGCATGGTTGTAGACGACAAGCCGTTAGCTATTGATGTCTTAACGCATTACATCTCAAAGATGCCTGATCTAACTTTGAGTTTTAGTACTCAAAACCCGATAGAGGCTTTAAACAGAGTAATGGAAGGAGGCATTGATCTTGTTTTTCTGGACATACAAATGCCCGAGCTTAGTGGCTTACAATTTATGAAGATCATAAAGGGCAAGTGTTTGGTGATTTTGACCACTGCATATGCAGAGTATGCCTTAGAGGGGTTTGACCATGATGCTGTTGATTATTTATTAAAGCCTGTTTCTTTTGAACGGTTCTATAAAGCCGTAGAAAAAGTACAAATCATCAGGAGAGGGCTGAGTGAAAAAGAATTACCGGATGCTACGGTACCCAAAAAAGAAACGGGAGTACAGCCTATTTTTGTGAAAACAGAATATAAACTGGTTCGAGTTAATGTTGAAGATATACTTTATGTAAAAGGTTTACAAAACTATGTAAGTATACATACAACAACCGAAAAGATCACGAGCCTTCAAACGATGAAAAAAATTGAAGAGCAATTGCCTGCTGACCGGTTTATTAGAGTCCATAAATCATATATTGTGGCGATTAACAAAATAGACAGTATTGAACGAAACCGCATTTGGATTGGCGGCGACATCATTGCAGTAGGCCAAGTGTATCGTAAAGCTTTCTATGCTGCCATTGCAGCTAATTAACAGGTCTGTTTTAATTAATTCTATAGATAGCTAACTCACGCCATTGTATATAGCTTAAAGCTATTTAGTGAGTGCCAGAGCCTCACCCTATGGGTATACAAGTACCCTCAGATTCTATTCAAAATACAAGATTGAAAACTCAATCTTATTTGTTTTATGTGCTTCACTAAAAAGCTCTTGTTTTCTAAGTGTAGATGAACACGCCGTTGTATATGCTTCCTGCATTTGGTGAGTGCCCGTGACCTCACTTTACGGGTGTACAAGCACCCTCTGATTATAAAGTCAATCAATAGGTTTAGTCAATGACTAATTCAATTCCCGCTTTTTTGGCTTTGTATTCTATTTTTTTAATGAGTTCGTAATAGTTCCAGTTTCTGAAGACGAATTGGTTTTCTTTGGCGGCTTCGATCTTGGCTTCTTGATTAATCAAGATCAGGGTGCCGGCTTGGTGTTTGACACAAAAGTCTATGAGTCTTCTGCTGTAAACGTGTAAGCGCTGATTGACATACTTAGTTTCTTTGTCCTTATATTTTTCCACCGCCTTAAGCTTGCGGGTGCGACCGTGTCCTCCTCTGGAATTTACTGTTCCTGCTAAAGCACGCTTCCGCGCGGCTTGGATGGCTAGGCGCCGATACAAAAATTCTTCTTTGGTTCCGATGTTTAACCTTTTGCTGCCTACCTTGACGCTGATAGGGTGCTCCAGCGATAAGGAAGCTTCTGCAATGACCTCAGGTTTTAAGGCGTGCTGCTCTTGCTCGATATCAAATACGGCCAACCAAAAGATCTTAGTATCGGTTAGTTTGATCTCTGAGGTGCGTAGGCGCACCTCCCCGTTTACCGCCCGATGCAAAAGGTCCCGCTTATCGGAAAAGTCTCTGCCCAGATAAGTGCAAAAGGGAATTTGAAATAAGCGAAAACAAAAAGCATTGCGCTCGGGGTCGAGCTTGAAGCCCCACATACAGCGCGCAGGAAAAGGAAAACCAATGTCCCTTCTAAAATTTTTAAGCGAACGTTCCCCCTTCCAATATTTGGGTTTGTTTTTATTGAAGCTACTTTCTAAGTTCCGATTGAGGTTGGATAAGATCTCCATCGGGATCTCTCCTTTAAAGCGGTCTGCGATCACCCGGTAGGTGGTATTGATGCGCGAGCGGTTTAAAATACCGTCTTCCTCTTTTTTTTGATCGGCCAGTTTGTACTGGATGTCTTCGGTCAGGTAAAAGAATTCCTTGATCATTTCCTGGCAGTATAAATGGGTCACGATAATGTTGGCCGCTTTAAAGCAGCGGTTTTGCCATTGGTAGAGTTTACCGATCGCTTCTTTACGCTCTTCATAGGTAGGCAGATCTACCTTGAGTTGGATCTTTCGGGTAAGGCTTAAGGTTTCGTTGTTCATCATCAAGCGGATTGTAAGTGTTCGTGCTGCTGTAACAGCTTGTAAGCTGTGGTAAAGGCGCGGTGTACTTCCTTTTGAGAAAGTTGGAGTTCGTTAGCGATCTGGGCAAACGAGTATTGCTGCTCACAACGAAGTGCGAGTACACGAGCTTCCTGCTCAGTCATCTGCCCTTCTCCGTTTTGCATTGGCTCAGGTTCCTGAGGTTGGAGTACATAGCCTTGATGCAAAATGTTTTTAATCTCTTCAATGGTATGCTGGAGTGTATTACTTGTTTCTTTAATACTGATACCCAGCTGCTCGGAGATGGTTTTGTATTTGAAACCGTGTTGTAAACAAAGCTCTATAAGGCGTTGGCGTTGGCCACCCAAGAGGGGTAATATCTTCACTATCTGTTCGTACTCCTTTTGCTGCTTTTGTTGGTCTTCTAAATGTATGTCTACCGCTGTAGGATCATAGCCCAGCATAAAGGTTTGGTAGTTCTCAATCTTTTCTAAAGCATAACACTCCCGATTAAACTGATTTTTAGGTCGCGCATAATACCATTTGCATTCATTGGAAATAACGGTATATAGAAAATTAACCAGATGTTGTGTAGACTCAATGCTTTCGCGTTTTTCCCATAGGGTGAGAAAAGTGTCTTGTACCAAGGTTTCTACCACAAATACATCTTTGATCAAACTCCGTCCCATCCAATAGATCTGCCGGTGGTATTGAGTATAAATGGCCTTAAAGGCCACAGGGCAGCCGTGCTTGAACCCTGTGTAGTGTTTGTCTGCTGCAGTTCGTTTCATTCTTAACCCGTTTTAATTCTTACATAAGCATTTATTTAAGGGGTTTTTGGCTTGCTTGTAGGCATAGGGGTACCCGGCAAGTTGCCAATTTCGAAATTGGGGTGTGGCTGCTCGCCTTCATTAAGGAAGAAACACGGCTTGAATGTTGAGATGTTCTGAGAATAAAGAAAAGGCGCAGGTCTCAACTTATCGAACAGCGGCACTGGTATACCTGTACACAATAAGTGAGAGCCCACGCCCGGGTCGTGAGCATCCCGGCTTATCCTCTCGTGTACTAAAAATTACCAGTTTTCTGTTCGAGATTCAAAGCGAATGCTTCTAATATGTTACTTAAAGAAGTTTCGCAAATATATAATTATGAGGTAAATATAAATAATTATTTTAAAACGCGGTCTACAAACCGCACTTATTAATATTCCAACTCTTTCTTTTGTTAGTAATGGAATATAATGAAGCTATATACTCCCTTATAAAGAAGCTGTTCATGGAATCAGGCCTTTCGAAAAGAAGATTCGCAAAAGATCATTTTATTGAGGACAGTACCCTAAGAGATATCTTGAGTAAATCAGACTATCAAATTTCATTGATCACGATCTATCGCATTTGCGAAGGACAAAATATGACTCCCGCAGATTTTTTTAAAAAAGTTCAAGATCTTCATCCTGATGCAAAATTGAACTAATTTGATCAACCAATTTCTCCCATACACTCCTCATACTGTATCCATACTCTATCTATGCTTTATCTAGGGCTTATCCACGGGTGAACCAAGTAGCTGCATTATAGCCTTATCTGAGTGTCCTTTAATCCTGATGGGGCTATACACTTTTAGGGTTTAGTCCTGAAGCGATTACAAATTCAAGTAACATTCGAAATCCAATATGGTGATTGATGTTTGGAAAGACTTAGAAATAAAGCTCATAGATAACTACAAATTATAACCATACTTTTTTACATTCTCTAATTGATCCATTAAGTTTTTATCTAATACTAATACCTTATAGTATCTTCCTTGAAGTCCATCGAGATGGTATATACTGCTATTCTCGAGATCTTCGGTGATTTTAATATTGCCAGAATCAGTATGGATTACTGTACACTGATAATCACCTTCATCGTCCTCAATGAATGTTATACTATTTATTTTGATTGTAAAATCTTCGTACCCTGTATCATAATAATCTGACTCCAAGTATCTAGAAATGACGATTTGATCGAAGGAAAATTTAATTATTGTTGGAAAAGAATAATAATTTTTCTCATTGAGAACAATTGATGTTTCTGGAGCTGCAATTGGTATAAATTTCAAATCATCTAAATTCTTTTCTTGTCTACTATTACAGCTAAAAAATGAAAAGCTTAAAACAAATGCTATCTGAACTTTTAAGATGCTCAAGCTTACTTTCATTATTTTCATCTAACAAATTTTAAATTAAAATTATCGTTTAGTTACAGTCCTATATTTTGCAATAATATAGTCTATTCCTTTCTTCCACTTCTGCTCAATATTCTTTTGACTACCTCCTTTAGTCCAAAAATTATTTCCTCTATCGGCGTAGACTAAAATGTCAGAAGTATGGTAATTCCAATAATATTTAAACCCCTCAAACTCAAATTCCTCATAAACACTCATCCATTTATCATATATTATTTTAAGCGTATTTGAATCTTCCTTGATTGAAATAGCCCACCTATTATCATCCCAAATAACATCTATTCTATCATAATAATTGAAACAAGCAGGGGTATAAAAAGTATCTTCTATACTAAGTGGAACAAATTTTTTATTTAAGAATGATTGAGAAAGCGAGTTACAAAAGTGTAAACACTCCTCGTATTCAGAAAGTAGTATTTTTAATTCAAATTTATTTTCTAAATAATAAGGACTTGTATGTTCAAAAGTAGCACTTACCAAAATGTCTGACATTTCCTTTTTTGAATCCATGAAGAAAAAATCGTCATCTGGTACAATCTCAATTTCACTATCATCTAGATCTTCCTCTGGGAATAATTCGTCTAACTCTGAAATTGAAAATAAAGCGCCCATTTCGCGGTTATTCTTTTCAGAATATTCATAAAGATTCATCGAACCAATAATTAGAAGCTCTCCATTGTAATAACATTTACTATGTATATGAGGATGATGTAATAAGCTTATATTATTTAAAGATAGAAAGGTTTCCTTTTGAACATCGTTAAGTTTGTTTTCTCTATAAATAAGTATTATTTGGACTCCGTTTCTATCGGCTCTTTTAAGAGCTCTAAAAATGTTTTTTGAGATCTGAATATATGGAACAATTAATATCAGTTCTTTTTTACTAGATTCAATTAATTTGGGTATCCAGCGATTCAATCGCTTTGTATTAAGAAATAAAGGCAATTATTAAAGATTATGGATTATAATTATACAATTATAACAACTCTTAAATTTAATTAAAAACTAAATTACCATTGCAGAAACCCGTAACGCTCTAAATTCTTTTTTACTTAGGTTTGAGTTTATTGATAATAATATATATTTTTAAGTCCCCCTTCCATTTAGAAAACTAACCAAATATTCATGCCCTCAAGCTTTAATTTCCTCCAGCCGGTTTATCCGGAACTTTATGGGATTGCTGCACTTGCCGAAAAACTTTATACTGTTGACCCCAGTTCGTCGATAGCTAAAGCGCGCTTACTGGCTGAAAAGACTAGTATTTTAATCTGGGACTTTGAAGAACTGGATGAATTTAGCGGCAGACAAGTAGACCGCATCAATCAGCTGGCTTATCGCAATATTATTCCGGACATCATAAAAGGTATTTTACATACCATACGCACCTCAGGAAACAAAGCAAGCCACGACGGGACCGGTTCAAAACCAGAAGCCCTGTTCATTCTGAAAAAGTGCTTTCAGCTTTCTAAATGGTTTTACGAAACCTACGAGAATGACTACATCGCCGAAACCAATTACCAGCTTACCGAAGAAAATAAACTATCAGTAAAAGAGCTATCAGAACAGGTAGACTTTCTCGCACAGCAAGTGGCCGATTACAAAGAAAAAATAGAGCAACTCAACAGCTCTAAGGCCGTAACCGACTCTCGAAAAAAACGCAGTGAGCGCGTTGCTAAAAAATTAAACTTAAGCGAGAAAGATACGCGACTGACCCTTATCGACCCGCAATTGAGAGCTGCCGGATGGGAAGCTGATACTACTGATCAATTACAAAACACATAAAACACTACCCGAGAAAGGCCGGTTTATGGCTATATCAGAATGGCCTTGTGAAGGTAGATGGGCAGATTATGCCTTATTTATTGGTACTAGCCTATACGGTATTGTAGAAGCTAAAAAATACAGCAGTGACATTTCAACCGACTTGAGGCAGTCTAAAATCTATGCCGGGTGTATTGAGGCTACAGAACAGTTTGAGCTATTAGGTGACTGGTTTGACTATAAAGCTCCCTTCTTGTTTTCAACAAATGGTAGGGACTATTTGGAACAAATTAAAACCAAGAGCGGAATTTGGTTCTTAGATGTACGCGATAATCACAATCACCCTTATCCACTAAAAGGATGGTTTTCCCCACAGGGTCTTAAAGACCTGTTTGATAAGAAAACCGAAGAAGAAAATAAACGTCTGGTTCAAAGCGACTATGACTATCTGCAGGATAAAAACGGACTCGGGTTAAGGGATTACCAGATCGATGCGATCAAGGCTGTTGAAACTAAAATTATTAAAAACAGGGAGGAGCTAAAATCCCTTTTGGTGATGGCCACGGGGACGGGTAAAACCAGAACAGTCATAGGCCTTACTTACCGTTTGATAAAAGCCAACCGGTTTAAGCGCATTTTATTTTTGACAGACCGGCGACTCCTTGCAAAACAGGCTTTAGGCAATTACAAAGACAATAAAGTTGAAGGTATAAACACCTTTTCTGAAGTATATCAAATTGAGGACATGAAGACCTCAATACCTGATTCTGATACCCGCATTCATTTTGCAACTGTGCAAAGTCTGGTTAAACGACTGTTTTATAACGACACCGATAAATTACCTATTGATACCTATGACTGTATCATCATTGACGAGGCGCACCGGGGTTATAATCTGGACAAAGAACTGGATGAAGAAGATTTCAGCTTTAAAGATCAAAACGATTATGTAAGCCAGTATAAAAGGGTAATCGAATACTTTAATGCCTACATTATTGGGCTCACTGCCACACCAGCTTTGCATACCACTCAGATCTTTGGGAAACCTGTGTACTCTTATTCCTATCGGCAGGCGGTCATAGATGGATACCTTGCAGATCACGACCCACCGCATCGTATTAAAACCAAACTCAGTGAAGAGGGTATTCTCTGGAAAAAAGGAGAACGGCCTAAGGTATTTAATCCGGAGACCAACAAAATCGAAGAACTGGCTGAACTGGAAGATGATATGCTAGTGGAAATCGAACAGTTTAATAAACTGGTCATAACCGATGATTTTAACCGTACGGTAATCAAACAACTCGTTCAGTATCTGGACCCTAATAGTGACGAGAAGACGCTGATTTTTGCAGTTAGGGATTCGCACGCTGATTTAATTGTAAACCAATTGCACGAGGAGTTTCACAATATTGGTTTTGACGTACCACAGGGAGCTATTGAAAAAATTACAGGAAGTATAAAAGATCCTGAAGAATTAACCCGCAGGTATAAAAACGAAAAGTTTCCGAATATCGCTGTAACTGTAGACTTGCTAACTACTGGTATAGATGTCCCGGCCATTTGTAATCTGGTATTCCTACGCCGGGTAAGTTCGCGCATTCTGTTTGAGCAAATGCTGGGCCGTGCTACCCGCAAATGTGATGAGATTGGGAAAGAGTCTTTTGATATTTATGATGCCGTCCGGGTGCACGAAGCGCTTGACAATTATACCCAGATGAAACCCGTAAGCAATCCTTCAACCTCCTTTACTCAACTGGTAGAAGAGCTTGATCATATTGAAACCGATGAACGGGTACAAACTCAGGTAGAGCAATTATTATCTAAACTGCAGCGCAAACGAAAGAAAATTGAAGCGGAGGATTTAGAAGAGTTCATCTATCGCTCCGGTGGATTGGAGCCTCAGGAAATTATTGAGACCATAAAAAATGCTTCGCAGCAGGAAGTCAAAAAAATCATTCAGTCTTATTCCAGCTTATGGAATTATTTGGATAGAAAAATATACAGACCGAAAGTACAACTCGTCTCTGAACATAAAGATGAGTTTCTGGGAATAGACCGGGATTATGGCAAAGCACAGAAACCGGAAGACTATATCGAAGGCTTCAAAAAATATATAGAAGAAAACAAGAATAAAATTGCTGCATTACAAGCGATTGTGAACAGCCCGACTTCTTTGGACCGTAAGAGTCTGAAGGAACTCAAATTACAGCTGGATGCAGAAGGTTTTAATACCCGCGCGCTTCAGACTGCCTGGAAACAGGCCAAAAATCAGGATATCGCAGCAGATATCATTGCTTATATTCGCACCCTGGCGCTTGATGTAGATTTGATTCCGCAAGAGCAGCGCATTACTAATGCTTTCATCAAAGTACAGGCGATGCGTAACTGGAATAAAATTCAACAACGCTGGCTTGATCGCTTTAAGGCACAGCTTATCGCTGAAGCCATTTTAACTAAAGAAGATTTAAACAATGATCCGTTTAAAGAAGAAGGCGGCTATACCCGTATCAATAAAATTTTTGAGGGTAATGTAGATGCAGTACTTCAAACTTTAAATGATAATTTATATTCAGAAGGTGCTTAAAACACCTTTTAGATGGGCTTCGACAAGCTCAGCTTTCCATCACAGATCTTGTCAAACTGAGCCTGTCGAAGTGAAAAAAAATACAAATTAAGAATAATACCAAACCCCAATGAGCGCAGACGAAATCGCTAATAAACTCTGGAACCTGTGTAATGTTTTACGCGATGATGGAGTTACCTATCACCAATACTTAAATGAACTCACCTATATTCTCTTCCTAAAGCTGAGCGAGGTTAAAGACTTTGAAAAGCATATTCCCGAGCAATACCGCTGGAGGGGTTTTGTAGAAGAGACCGATAATATTGAAGCCTTTAACCGCTATCGTAAGTTTCTGGCCGAGATTAGCAACGAAAGCAGCAGTGCCAGCATTAAAGAGATTTATGCCAATGCCTCTACCAGTTTACGTAAACCTGTAAACTTCAATACGCTGGTACAAGCAATAGATGAGCTCGACTGGTATGAAGAGAATGACCGGGATACGATGGGTGATATTTATGAGAGCCTGCTTGAAAAGAATGCCGGAGAGAAAAAAAGTGGTGCCGGGCAGTACTTTACCCCGCGCCCGCTTATCAACATTATGGTTGCTTTACTCGCTCCCAAACTGGGCGAACGCTGGAATGATCCGGCTGCGGGTACTTTTGGGTTTATGATCTCAGCAGATGATTATTTACGTAGAAAAACAGACAATTATTATTATCTAAACGAAAAAGACCGTAAGTTTCAAAAAGAAGAAGCCTTTAGCGGGGTTGAGTTGGTTACCGATGCGCATCGTCTAGCCCTTATGAACGCCCGCCTGCACGGAATGGAAAGCAACATTTATCTACAGGACACCCTGACGGAATTTGGTAAAAGCCTGAAGAACTACGATGGGGTGCTGGCCAACCCGCCTTTTGGAACCAAAAAAGGAGGCGAGCGCCCTACCCGGGATGACTTTACCTTCCCTACCAGCAACAAGCAGCTCAACTTTTTACAACACATTTACCGTAGCCTTAAAAAGGATGGTAAAGCCCGTGCTGCAGTGATATTGCCCGATAACGTACTCTTTGAAGATGGTGACGGCCAGCGTATACGTAAAGATTTGATGGATAAGTGTAACCTGCATACCATTTTACGCCTACCTACCGGCATCTTTTATGCAGCCGGTGTAAAAACCAACGTGTTATTCTTTACCCGTGGAAAAGAAGAATTGAATAACACGCAAGGCGTGTGGTTTTACGATATGCGTACTAATGTGCCTAATTATGGAAAGCGCACTCCCTTTACCGAAAAAGCCTTTGAAGGTTTTGTAGAAGCCTATACCGGTGGGATTAAGGTAGCTACTTTAGAAAAAGAGTTTAACGGGGCTATTGATGAACCAAAACGCAAAGGCATTAAAGATGAACGCTGGCAGTACATTACCCGGGAAACCATTGCTAAAAAGAATGACAGTTTAGATCTGGGGCTTATTGCAGATGACAACATTAGCAGTGCCGACGATCTGGGAGATCCCGTGGATATTGCTAAAGAAGCCTTGAAAGAATTAAACAGCATTACAGTACAGTTGAATTCAATTATTAAAGACCTGGCGTAATGGAAAACAAATTACCAAAAGGGTGGATTAATGCTAATTTACTTGACTTAGCGGAAGTTTATACTGGAAAAAAAGATGCTAATTTTGCTAATGATGATGGAGAGTTTCCTTTTTTCACGTGCGCATTTAAGCCTCTACTTGCAGACAGCTATTCATATGAAGGTGATGTTTTAATACTTCCAGGTAATGGTGCTAATGTTGGAGAGGTTTTTAGTTATTCAGGCAAATTTGAAGCCTACCAAAGAACTTATATAGTTGATAAAATATCTCTTAACTTTAAATACCTGTTCTATTATTTCAAAAGGTTTTGGAGAGAGAAAGGTGTATCTGAACAATTTGGATCTGCAACAAATTACATCAAAATCGGAAATTTCAAAAATTTCGAAGTTTCCTTTCCTCCCCGTGCTGAGCAGGATCGTATTGTAGCCAAATTAGACACCATATTTGGGCAGTTGGAGCAGATCAAAAAAAGCCTGGATCACATCCCTACCCTACTTAAAAACTTTAGACAGCAGGTCTTAACTCAGGCGGTGACGGGTAAGTTAACGGAGGACTGGAGGAAGGGCAAGGAGTTGAAAAGGCCGAGTGAAATAATAAATGAAATATATAAGAATCGTTCCAAAAAATTAAAAGGCAATAAGTTAACTAAAATTCAAGAAATTTATAATGACAGTGATTCTACCTTAAATTTTGCTATACCAAGTAATTGGATAAAAATTAATCTAGATAAAATTTGTACATCCTTCTCATATGGCACTTCCTCCAAGTCCAGCAATGAAGGAACATATCCCGTTCTAAGAATGGGAAATATGCAACAAGGAAAATTAGATTGGAGTGATCTTAAATTCACTTCGGATAGTGCCGAATATGAAAAATACAAACTTAATGAAGGAGATGTCTTGTTCAATAGAACAAACAGCCCAGAATTAGTTGGGAAAACCTCAATATATCGTGGCGAAATACCAGCTCTTTACGCAGGTTATTTGATAAAAATTGACTCGATGAAGGAGTTAAATTCTGAATTTCTTAATATGATTCTAAACACTAATTACGCAAAAAAATGGTGTTGGGAAGTGAAAACGGATGGGGTTAGTCAATCAAATATTAACGCAACAAAACTATCAAAATTTACAATCCCCTTTCCTTCTCCCGATGAGCAACAAGAAATCGTCAATCGTGTAGCAAATCTCTTTGCCAAAGCAGATGCCATTGTGGCGCATTACGAGGCTTTAAAAACCAAAATAGATCACTTACCCCAGGCTTTCTTACATAAAGCCTTTAAAGGCGAGCTAGTACCTCAATTAGAAAGTGATGGAGATGCGCGGGAGTTGTTGAAGGAGATTGAGGGGTTGAAGAAAAAATAAACCTATTATGAATAAGAAGAAAAGTTCAGGTTTTACAGTTGGTGGCATTGAAAATTTTTATGATCAGAATGTGCAACAAGGATTAGAACTGTTTTCTGCCTATATAGAGCAATGTGAAATTTCTTCAAATGTAGCTATCGATGACTTTTATAAATATAAATCCAGTGATGTTTTTGATTCTGAAAGCGAACATCCATACCTAAAAACTAGCTTCAGGGATATTGATGGCCACACTTTTGATCCTGAATATATATACAGGGATGTATTTCCTCAAATGGTTCGTCATTCAATTCTGCTTATGTTGATGAGTTTTATTGAAAATGAATTATTAATTCTATGTAAAAACTTAGCGAGGAACAAATTAACTAACACAAATTTCAGTAGAAGAAACTACCCAAAAACCAAAAGTTTATTAACTCACATAAAGTGTTATTTAGTTGAAGAAGCTCACTTCTCATTTGATGATGAATTGAACATAGTTTGGAACGATGTTTTTGCTTTGCAAGCAGTTAGAAATAATATAATTCACAATTCAGGAAAATATAAAAGATCAAAACAACCTGTTGACGCCTTCATTAACAATAACCCACACATCTCCATTGAAAATCAGGAGATATTGATGGATAGTATTTTTTTGAGAGAGGTTATTTCTTTATTCAAAGATCTATTTATGAATTTACAAGCCAACATACGTACACAAAAAAATTGATATGAAACAACTCTATTCTCTTAGACAAGATTTTACAATTATTGGGTTAACTGGAAAAACAGGTTCCGGATGTTCTAAAATAGCTGAATTACTATCTAAAGAAAATTTCAATAAAAATCTAACCTATTTAGAGAATAAGGAAAGTAATGATACTGATGAATTAAAGCTAAATCTATGTGTTAGCTTTCTACAAAATGACAATAACTGGAATCATTTCAAAATTCTCAATTATAAAGATGTTCTTTTATTTCACCTTTTCTACGAGGCTATTAAATTCACAGGAAATAAAGCAGATGCTGTTAAAAAAATTATCAGCCTATTGATACAAGATGGTGATAAAGGTTACAGGCTAGATAGAATTTCAAAAAATGATGAATCATTTCTTGAAGAAATAAAAGCGTTTTTAGAGAAATCAAAATTTGAATGGTATAATTATCCGAAAAATCAGCTTACGTGTGAAACATTAAAAGATTGCCTTTCTGAAAAAAAGGATTGTAAAGATTTAAATCAATACTTTTTTGAGAAAGACGGTTTTGAGGGTTTCTCGAAAGAGTTTTATTCGAAAATAAATCAATGGGACCTTACAAAAAGGATGACATTAACCCACGATTTGGCAAATAATTTGAGAGAATTTGGAACTGTAAAAAGTCTATCTTCCGATAAATCAGATTTAATTAATATCTATACGGTAGCAGAAACTATCAATAGATTAATAAAAAATTGGAAGCGTCATCAGGGTCGGGTTAAAAATAAAATAGTTATTGATTCACTCAAGAATAGCTTAGAGTTAATGTTTTTTAAAGAAAAATATTCTGCTTTTTACACAATAGCTACAAATAAATCTGAAATAGAACGCAAGTCCTATCTACATAAAAGAATACAAACTAAGTTTAGTTCTACTTACGATGAAGATACTACAAGGGTGCATGTAGATAACATGATAAAGCTAAGCGATAGTGAATACAAAGGTAGTGAAGTTAATAGGGGTAACTTCTCTTCACCAGATATAGAAAATTGTATTCAAAAAAGTGATTATCATATTTTCTTTTCGGAATATGCAGATAAAAAATCGCAAAAAGTCAAGAGAAAAAGTATAGAAAAAAACTCTTTCTATACAAAGCTAGAAAAAGATAAATTAATTGATGAGTTGTTAAACTACCCTAAACTTTCACTAATACCCCAACTTGTAAAATTAATAGCACTAATTCATCATCCGGGTATAGTAACTCCTACAGCAATTGAAAGAATTATGCAAATAGCCTATAATGCAAAGGCTAATTCTGGTTGCATTTCAAGACAAGTTGGAGCTGTAGTTACTGACGAAAGTTATTCAATAAAAGCGGTGGGATGGAATGATATTCCTCGATATCAAATTCCTTGTTCACTAAGAAACGTGACCGACTTGATCAATAAAAAAAATCCAGAACATTTTAGTGATTTTGAAAAGGGTGAGGGTGGTAATTATGAAGATGGTCAGAATTTTAAAGATAAAATATCTGCAGATCATGCTAATTTGAATCAAGATGAGTTGGAGGGATTGAATTGTTCATTTTGTTTTAAAACTTTTCACAATGCTTATGAAGGTGAAAAAAATCAAGTTCATACTAGGTCTCTTCACGCAGAAGAAAATGCTATGCTTCAGATATCAAAATACGGAGGACAAGGTTTAAAAAATGGAAATCTTTTTACAACGGCTAGCCCTTGTGAGTTATGCTCAAAAAAAGCATTTCAACTAGGAGTAAAAAGAATCTACTATATTGATCCATATCCTGGTATTGCAACTAAGCACATTCTTAAAAACACTGTGGACCAAAGTAAAAAGCCTGTACTTTGTATGTTTCAAGGAGCTTCAGGCAAAGCATTTCATAAGTTATATGATCCATTTATGTCTCATAAAGACGAATTAGCAATTCGAACTAAAATAAAAGCAAAAACAAACAAAAACGCAGCTATAGATAGGCTCACATCTGACAAGAATAAGCGTGATCAAATCTATAAAATTTTAAATAGCGATAATTCTCAAAAGGGTTTTTAATGGATTTGTTTTGGAAAACAATAGAAGATATAGCCTTAAGGCTTCCCCCTTTACCCAATATCCCAAGAAAAAACTTTTTTGATATTCTGGGGGTACAACGTAAAGAAACATTAAACAGTAAGATTCTCGCCTACTTCTTTAACCCTAATGAAGATCACGCTTATGGTGAACTTTTTAAGAACGCGTTGCTCGCTGTTATTGATTCCAAAATAGGCGAAATTGATGATATCTATTATAACCCCGTTACATCAGTAGTTACTGAAGAGAGAACAAATTCCGTGAAGGAAGAAGAAAATCGTTTTAAATCAATTGATATTGTTGTTGAGGGTAGAGATTGGTGCATTATCATAGAAAATAAAGTTGATCATAAATTAGATAATCCGTTTGATATTTATTTGGAGCACGCTCAATCCAAAAAGAAGAAACTGCTGTGTTTAGTCTTGAGTTTAGAAATCTTAGATCCAAAACCTGGCTTTGGGTTTATCAATATTACGCATCAAGATCTAATTAATGAAGTTCGCAAAGAAATACCCTTTGATACTTCCATTCCAGAATTAGACATTTTCTATCTGAGAGAATATTTTAAAAATATAGAATCCTACTATTTTAACCTTAGCAATCAACCAAGAATGAATGATATTGTAACCGCTCTTGCATCCAACCACAGGGCAGTAAATGAGATTGAGAAGAAAAAAAGAGAAGCTATTGATTTTTTAAATGCTGAAATAAAGAGAATTTTCGAATCATTTAATTATGTGGAAAGTGAACTTTGGTATGTACATCCTAAAGACGAAAATCTAGCATTCTGGATAAACGATGCAAAAGAAATTATCGAGACCAATCAAGTCTTTATCATGTTTGAAGTTTGGAAAGAATTAAAAACAAAAACTTCTGAAGAAGAAATAGAAAGACTCATTGAAATTAAAAGCATTTCTCCCTGTCTTTATCACGATAGAGTAACTGATAAAGAAGACAGGTATAAATTGGTTACATTCTATGAGGAAGAATTTATAAAAATAGATACTAATTTCTCTGAAAAATTAATTCAAGTTCTTAAAGAAATATTCTTCAGCCCTAATGGCATTGAAGCACAAGCATTAACTAAACTAAATTTAGGTCTGGATCCTGTAGCAACTATCAATAATGCTTCCTAATTTACAATTTGGTATAATTAAGTATATAAAAAACTAATTAGCTTATGGGAAAACGTTTACTAAGTATTATTCTATTTCTAACAGTATCATCAACGGCTTTTTCACAGGCAGATGATGTTATTAGTGAACTTGAAGACTCATTTGAAGAGTATGAGAATGCGTTTAAAAAGTGTAAGCAGGCTTTAAATTATATTAATGAGGCATTTAATCAATCTACCATTGCTGATGTTCAATCTCAAGCTAGTTATGCCGAGGGTGAAATTTCAAGCGCTAAAAGATATGCCGGTTACGCAGAAGATGAGGCAAATGATGCCGAAAGAGAAGCTAATGATATTGATTGTGATAATAGTAAAAGCTATGCTGGTGAGGCCGAAGACTATTTTTATACCGCCAAGCGAGCCTTGTCTAATGCTTTAAGCGAAATCTCAAATGCGAGCTATGAAGAAGATGGTGATTATCTAACCAATTATCTCAGTAATTCTAGGAGCTATATTAATAAAGCAATTCAAAACTTAAATTACGGTGTAGATGAATTAAATAAAGCTGCAAAATCTCTCAATAATTGTGCAGGAGCAAACATAGAATCTGGAGGTAAATCTATAGATTGTGATGATTTTACTGATTACATCACAAGCAATGGATATCGAAAAATTAATATATCTATTTACACTTTAGACTCTGAATGGCTACAAGATGTAACAGCATATACCTATGATTACAAAACCTATGTAGTTGCAAAAATCAAAGTACCTAATAGCTACACCACTCGAACCTATATATTCTGTGATATCCCTAGTACCAACTGGTCAAATTTTCAATATGGGGGCTATAGCCAAAGAGAGACGTATGGTGAACGTTTTCACGACAATATTATAGATTATAAGTGTAATTGCGAATAGAATGCAAAAGACAAAACTTGTTAAAAAAATATTCTTATGAGTAAAAAAATCTTTGCAATTGAAGGCGAGTGGGATAATAAGCTATATAAGAATTTAACTGTTAAATCATCTTTATCCCTTATAAAAGAGGTCTCTAATATTGATTTTATTTTCCGTAAGACCAATACTGTAGACTCACTTTTATCTTATTTAAAAACCACTAGTAAGTCGACTTATAAAAATTACGGTATCATACTGATTGCATTTCATGGAAGTCGCTATGATATTGAACTTTCAAAAAAAATTTTCTGATCTTTTTAAAGAAAGGGTAAGACAACTTGATAAAGATTTTGATCAATAGAAAAAGCTAAGAAAAGTTATGATTCCTCAAAACATAAAAAGAGAACATTTATTAAAAGCAATTTTAGAAATTGATCAAAATGGTGTACCAAAAAATGCGCATTCTAGCACATATGATCTTGTATTTGAGGGAAAAGAATATCCTCCAAAACTTGTAGTAAGTTTAGCTAATAAATACGCAAATGGTGAACTCTTGAATAGGAGTTCCTTTGCGGGAGGAGAAGATACAGATGCTTTTAAATTATTAAGAAAAGAAGGATTTGAGGTTATTACAAAACAGTCTAACTATTATTCTTGGGTCACAACTCATAAAGAACTGGTTAAATTTTTAGATAAGAATAGAAGTGATCAGCCGGCATTAATTAAACTCCTTACCAAAGCCGGTGTAAATGTGCAGGACGATAAATCGTCTTATGATACTGCTATACCTTTAAGTGAAATTGATCCCTTTACCTTTTTTTGCTACATCTATATTTATGGCGAAAAGAGAAGACTCAAGGTACTACAGAATATCGCAGATCAACTAGGCATTTCTATACCCCAAGATGAACGAGGGCTTCCTTCTGCTAACGCACAAAAGACCTGGTTGTTCCCGTACAAATATGATAGAACAAATGAGATAGAAAAACTTTGGGAACTTTTTGACCAAACATTGTCAAACAACTTGTCCCAACACCTTTTTGAAGAGGCTCTAGCTATTAATGGTATAGGAAAAACTAAACTGACAGAGACGCTATTTTATATTGACCCTGATAATTTCTTTCCGATCAACGGTCCGTCAAAACTCTATTTGAAGGAGGTATTGAATATTGATCCAACCTTTAAAACACTTGAGGATTATCAAACAATATTATCTCAAATAAGAAACAAATCCTCTAAAGCCTTCGCTGAGCTTTCGTACAACTCGTGGGAGTATTCAGAATCAAAGAAAAAAGTCAATTACTGGTTATTTCAGGGCAATCCAGAAGTTTATAATATCACCAAAGCATTAAAGGGCGGTCATATCAAAAGCTGGAAAGTAAGTGCCCATAAAGACAAGATTAAGAAGGGTGACAAGGTTATAATATGGCAAACGGGTAAGCAATCAGGTTGCTATGCATTGGCCGATATCACAAGTGATGTAGGTGAATTTGAAGAAAAAAGTTATGAGACACAGCACTATGTTAAAGAACCTGATAATTCGCATGAGTCTCGCGTAAAACTAAAAATTTCCCATTATGCTGCTGATTCTCCTCTTCTTTGGGATGAATTAAAAAACCTTCCTAAGTTACAAGACCTAAATGCTGGAAATAGAGGCACTAATTTCAGTGCTTCAAAATCCCAATTTGATACTTTAAAGACTTTGATTGAGAACAATACAAAAACTAAAAAGTATTGGCTTTATTCCCCAGGTGAGAATGCTGATCAATGGGAAGAGTTCTATAAATTGGGAATTGTAGGCTTAGGCTGGGATGAGCTGGGCAATCTTTCTAATTATTCATCCAAAAGAACACTTCAAGCAAAATTAAAAGAGCTATCAGAAGGGACAACTGACAGGCGTAATGATGCAACTGCTAATTGGGACTTTGCGCATACTATAAACCAAGGTGATTACATCATTGTAAAAAAAGGAAGAAGTCAATTACTGGGTTATGGTATTATTCGATCCAATTATTATTATGACGAAGCTCGACAAGAATATAAAAGCTGTAGAAAAGTTGATTGGATTCGTAAAGGAGTGTGGGATCCCGAAAAGCAATTAGCCATAAAAACCTTAACAAATATCACTTCAGTACCCTCTGAAGTTGAGAAGTTTGATTTTCTTCACGAACACTTACTTTCAATAATTATGAATACTCCAAAGCAAAGAAATGAAAGTATCTCTTTAAACCAACTATTTTATGGCCCGCCTGGTACAGGTAAAACCTATAATACGGTTTCCCAGTCTGCAGAAATAATCACAGGCCAAAAGATAGACAACTATGAGAATGCTCTTGAAATATTTCAGAAGCAATTAGGCAATCGTATTGAGTTTATTACTTTTCATCAAAATTACAGCTACGAAGATTTTATTCAGGGGCTTAGACCCGATGTGGAAAACAAAGAACTCAGCTTTCAACGTAACGATGGGTTATTTACTCAAGTAGCTACACATGCTCTTTTTGAGTATTATAAAGAGCTTGAAAAGCAAAAACTAATTTCAAGTACTGAAAATTTAAAAGAACCAGAACTTACTGAAGTATACGCTGCCTATTTTAAATCTTTGAAGAAGGGACAAGAATTTGAAACCAAATCAGGAAGTTCTATTCAAATTGTAGGTTTTTCAAAAAGTAGAAATGTAGAGTATGCTCATTTTGAAAATGGAAGACCTTACTTAGTATCCCAAGATCGCCTTTTAAGACTTTATGATTCTTTTCCTGAAATTGACCAAATTCAAAAAATTCATGAAGACATTAGAACAGCAATAGGCGGTTGTAATACAACCGTTTATTATGTGGCACTTAGAGAATTTATAAATTTTAGATCAAACTACATCTCAGAGTATCATCAAGAAGTATCTGAGGGAGACATCTATGATGAATTGATGTATGATGACATTAGTTATGATCGCAAAAAAGAACTATTATCTAAAACCCCTCTAGAGCAAATACGCTCAGTACCTGTAGATGCTATACCCTCTTATGTTTTGATCATAGACGAAATAAATAGAGCCAACATATCAAGAGTATTTGGTGAACTGATAACCTTATTAGAACCCGATAAACGCTCTCACGGTAAATTACCCCTCACCTGTACTTTACCCTCAGGAGAACGCTTTATCGTACCCTCAAACCTTTATTTGATCGGCACTATGAATACGGCCGATAAGTCTATCGCCCTATTGGACATAGCACTGCGAAGACGCTTTAAGTTTATCCCTATGTATCCAAATAGTAAGGTTGAAGGCGTTCAAAGACCAGAAATTCTAGAGAAAATAAACGAAAGAATAATCAGTTTAAAAACAAGAGATTTTACAATTGGGCACTCTTATTTTATGGGAGATGATTTTAATCTAAAAGAAACTATTGATAATAAAATCATTCCTCTTCTTCTAGAATATTTTATGAATGATGAGAAAGAGGTAATAGGCATTCTCGATTTTGCAGGTCTAGAGATTGGTAACTGGCCGCTTGAGTTTATCAAAGAAAAGACACATGATTAATCTTTTTGAATACCAAAATCAAGAACCTTTTGAAGCAGATCAATTTGATGAATTAGAGCTATTTTTGGATGATATCTGGAATAAGCGAGAAAAGTCATCCTACTTCTCCGTTTCTGAGGATGAAGAGCTAGTTGAAGCCCAACGATTTTTACAATTACTCAGAAAAGAGCATCATCTAAAATCAAACAAGTATGTTGGTGTTATTCATTTTAATAAGCAAACAATAAACCTACTCCCGAAGGTTTTTTTTCAAAATGGAAAAACCTACACAGAAAAGGATGTTCGCTCAATCAATGCACATGTATTATGGTGGCTGAGCTACTGCAGAAAATTGCGCTTTCCTAATTATCAAACAGGCCTCACAAATGAAAAGGAAGATTTCTTTGAGATTCTAATTTATCTGTTCAGCAAGTATACCAAACAATTATTGTCCTCATCTATTTTTCAGCAGTATGTTAATGTAGAACGGGATCTGAATGTCGTAAAAGGAAGTGTTAACTTTAATGCGTATGTTGGTAATCATATCTCAAGAGGAAACTACCATCACATTCCTTGTTCCTACGATTCTTTCGAATTAGACAATAAGTTTAATCGATGCATTAAATATGTAGCGGAGCTCTTACTTTCAGTATCTAAAGACAGTCAATCTAAACGAAATCTAATAGATATTCTATTTATTCTTGATGAAGTAAGTGAAGAGTCTATCACGGCAAATCAATGTAGAAGTATACAATTCAATCCCATGTTTAAGGAATTTGAAACCGTTAGGGATTATTGCATACTCTTTTTGGAAAACTCAGTTTCTTTTAATTATAAAAGCTCTTTACAATTATTTGCTTTTCTCCTACCCATGGAATACGTGTTTGAAGACTTTGTTTTTGGGTTTATCCAGATGGAAATAGAAGAGCTTAATGCTAAGGCACAAATCTCAAACACCTTTTTAGATACTAACAGGCATTTTGCACTCAAGCCAGACCTACTATTAAATTATAAAGACCAACACATTGTTGCTGACACAAAGTACAAAATTGTAAATCTAGATGAGCAAGATTCAAAAAGGGGAATCTCACAATCTGATCTTTATCAAATGGTTTCTTATGCTATACGATTTGAATCAAAAAAAATAATTCTGTTTTATCCAAATTCTATCAACGCTATTGAACCCTGTGAAATAAAAACCTTGCAAATCCAAGACATGCTTGCTGAAGGTCAGGAAATAGAAGTAAAGGCTTATCAAATACCGTTTATACAAAATTTAGAGCTAGTTGCAAAGCAAGACTCAAATACTATTTCCAAATCATTTGACACTCTTAGAGACTCTTTAAAGCAAAATCTTATTAATATTTTAGATAAACAGACTAAAAGCAATTCCTAATTTTACGAAATTCCGGCTAATACTTATCATTTCTAACATGTGAAAACAGATCAGGTTGTACACCTATTTTACACCTCAATCTTCGGGAAGTACTATAAATAAAGAACCCGAAACTATTGTATTGAAAGTAAGCCTCCTATTGAAAAAATAAACTCCTATGAAAAAACTACAGTTACTTCCAGTATTCATTTTCTTGCTCCTAAATTCGTTGAGCAGGGCGCAAGAGATGATCCCTGAAAGCTATATCAACCCTTTAGATATTGATTATACCTATATGGTCTATAACTCGAGTAAGAATATTTCGTACCGCTCGGGTGCAGACCCGGCGGTGATCGAGTTCCGTGGAGAGTACTATATGTTTGTCACCCGCTCCTTTGGTTATTGGCATTCTACTGATCTGGTCAATTGGGAATTCATCAAACCTAAACAATGGTTTTTTGAGGGAAGCAATGCTCCTACGGCATTTAATTATAAAGATTCGCTGGTTTATTTTGCCGGAGATCCTGCCGGGTATGGCAGTATTTTATATACCGATAATCCCAAAGAAGGATTATGGAATCCGGTAGCTTCCATAAGCAACAACATTCAGGATTCTGAATTGTTTATCGACGATGACGGGAAAACCTATTTGTACTGGGGTTCGTCAAATGTGCATCCCATTCGAGTCAAAATGCTCAATAAAGATGCTCGCATGTTAGAAACCGGCGTAACCAAGGATCTCATCAATCTGGATGAAGAAGCGCACGGCTGGGAGCGTTTTGGCGAAAACAACTTCCACCCTACCCTAAAAGAAGGCTATATGGAAGGCGCTTCGATGACCAAACACGATGGCAAATACTACCTGCAATACGCAGCACCGGGAACGCAATTTAATGTTTACGGAGACGGAGTTTATGTAGGCGAAACGCCGCTGGGTCCGTTTAAATATATGCCTAACAATCCGATGAGTTTTAAACCCGGAGGCTTTACCAACGGGGCGGGCCATGGGATCACAGTAAAGCAAACCAACGGACAGTACTGGCATTTTGCGACAATGGCACTGGCTTCTAACTCCCATTGGGAACGCCGCCTGTGCATGTTTCCTACGTATTTTGATGAAGACGGACTCATGTATTCTAATACCAGCTATGGCGATTATCCGCGATATGCGCCAAGGCATCCTACCAAGGCCGGTGAACATAACGGCTGGATGTTATTGTCCTATAAAGGGAAAGTGACCGTTTCGTCCTCGCAGTTGCAAATCACAAAAAGCACAATCACTGATGGGGATTTTGAAGTCACCGAATTACCTCAAAAAACCAACGCTGACGGAAATATTCTCTCTGAAGTTTTAACTGATGAAAACCCGAAGTCGTTTTGGGTTGCTGGAGCCAATGATGCTAAACAATGGGTAACGATCCAAATGAATCAGCCCGGAAACGTGTATGCACTACAGCTGAATTTTCACGATCACGAAAGCGGGATCTATACGCGTGTCGAAGGCTTAAAGCATCGCTTTATCATTGAAGCTTCAGAAGATGGTAAAACCTGGGAAACCGTTATCGATCGTTCTAAAAGTTATAAAGACACGCCCAATGCCTATCTGGTGTTAAACCAACCGGTAAAAGCACAGTACATACGTTACAAAAACATCAAAGTTCCCGGCAATAATCTTGCGCTCTCTGAAATTCGTGTCTTTGGAAAAGGATTTGGTAAAAAACCTACAAAGGTCAAAGCTTTTACAATAGATAGACAAACCGACCGCAGGGATGCCCAACTCACTTGGGATGCTGTCAAAAACGCACAAGGCTATAACATCCGTTGGGGTATTGCTCCTGATAAACTGTACCAGTCGTGGTTGGTTTATGATGAGCACGAACTCCTTATGCGCTGTTTGGATCGGGCTCAGACCTATTATTTTTCGATCGAAGCCTTTAATGAAAATGGGATCTCCGAAAAAACTGAGGTTATGAAGGTGGATTAAAAGTTGAAAGAAACACTTGCTAAAACCTGAGAAGGCCGCAATACATAACGGGGTTGGGTGATGTAAAATTCGCTACTAGACGCGTTGATGAAATTTTTTGTATTCAGCATATTATTCCAGCTGAGCTTTAAGTCGATCTTCCTTTTGGTAAAGGTGTATTGATAGCTCAGGTTTAAAAAGTAGTTGCGATTGGCTTCCGTAAGCGAATTTTTAAAGTACTCGCCACCCAAGCTGAAGTATTGATTTTCCCAAGGATAAAAGAACACTTCTGCATTATGCTGCTGTGTGATGAGTTGCTGCAATTCTGAGTTGTTCAGCTTCGAATTGTAAAACATTAGGCTTCCAGAATACGTCAAACTTAACCAGGCACTCAATTCAGATTCTAAACTTCCATTCAGGTTAAAATTGGTATTCTCATTTTTGGCTAAAGTCGCATTGAGCAACTGTTCCCTTTCTGAAATACTGTACGACGCATTCAGCTTGAGAGAGGTATTAAGTCGGCTCAAATATTTGCTAGCTTCGACATTAAAGCGGTGGCTATTGGCATAATTATCACGCACTACCGCTTCGAGAATGCTGGTACCATTGAGATCTATTTGACTGCCAAAAAGCAAATTATTTTTAGTTTTTCCATAGCTGTAGGAAGCCTTGGCAAAAAGTCGTTTGATCGGATTTCTATAATTTAAAGTCGCCGAAAAATTCTGTGTCACTTGCTCCAAAATAGGCGCGTTATAGCGCTGCAAGTTTCGGTAATTAGTCAGTATAAATCCTGGGTACAAGCGCTCGAGTCCGCCAAAGTTATAATCCAGATTTCCCGAGACCGAAAGCTCCCATTTAGCCGCCACTTTATGCCGTATATAAACCGAAGGTTCAAACACAAACGCATCAAGATCTTGTGCGTTGCTTCCTTCTAAATTAAAAGCTTTAAAAGCCACCGGCGCACCCAATCTGATGTTCCAGGTTTCTGAAGTATTCTTAAAGCGCCAATTTTGCTTGAGGTAAACTTCTGAAGTTTTAAAATCGATGTCATTCTGAAAAGCATTTCCTAATGGGGTATCACTATCATCCAGAACCAAATCACTTGTTAACGACTCCTTCTGAAGCGCTACACCCAGTTTTAAAGTGGTGGTAAATTTGCCCAGCACTTTGGTCATTCCCGCCGAATTATCGGTATATAGATTTGAGGATTTGATGTTTTGCAGACTTTCCGCATACGGATTCCCCGAGTTCAAGAAGTCTTCAAACTGCCCCGGACGCACCCGTAAAAATTGATCAGATTCTGAAAAACCGGTATTTGAACTGAAACGCACCAGTTGCTTCCCAAAGGTTTTATAGATATCCAAGTTATTTTTAAACCCGGAAAATGGAGTGCCCAAATTTTGTACAATTGCTGCATCAGTGCGTTGCAACATTCCCCGCTCGGTATTGCGATAGGTATTAAACTCCAATTGGTTTTTTAGGTAGTTCTTTTTGGTGTTTTGTTCTAGCGTAGCCTTGCCTTGAAAATTCTTTATAAACAACCGGTTGTCTATTACTTCTGAAATTGAAACGGTATCCTGTGGCGTATAAATTGTGGTCTGTGTACTCCCTTGTTGTTGCTGGTAATCGTTGAGATAGGAAAGGTTCAATTTGAGGTCCAGATCATTCTTCAACCGCTGAATTCCGTTAGCCGAAGCCAGATGTACATTATTGTCAAGCCAGCGGTCTTGAGAAAAAGGCGGCGTTGCAGGATTGAGTAAGGAAACCCAATCTGTTTTAGCAATGTCGTAGCTGGTCCCTGTTAGGTTCAAGCTAAAATCCCGCACCTGATTGGCGACATTTTTTCCGGTGTTGTTGCTTTGATAACTCGCAATAAACTGGCGCTTTTTATGAAAAAGCATCGGGGTCACATTGGCTTCCCATAATAGCGGAGTTGCGCCCAAACCAAGCTTTGCGGTTCCACTCAAAGTGACATCATTTTTCAATTTGATGTTGAGCGAGGCGCGCTCAGAAAACTCCAGGCTGTCTAAGACTTTTATAGGTTGGTGATTCTCTAGAATTTCTACTTTAGAAACATCGTCTGCTGCAAGATTTTCATTGGCAAGGCTGTATCGGCCTTCCAAAAGATCGAGCCCTTCGATATAATATTTTTGAATGGGTTTGCCCTGATAATAGATTTGTCCGCCCGGCTTGATCGTGATCCCCGGCATCTTGCGCAAGACGTCTGCAATGACCCGATCGTTTTTATCCTTAAAAGCTTCCACCGAAAAACTGAGCGTATCGCCACGCCGCTGAATGATTTCCGATTTGACCACCACTTCTTTTAATGCTTCAGAAGAAGGACGCAGTTGGATCTCGAGCTCCTGGGATTTGCGCTCCAGCGTTTTTTTAAAGGTGGTAAGGCCCATATACGAAGCTTTGATAAAGAGTTTTTCGGGAGCATTATCGATTTGCATTTTAAAGCTTCCATCGCTTTTAGAGATCGCATAGGCCAGAATCGAGGAAACCGAATCTTTACTTATGGTAATGGTCGCACCGCTTAGGTTTTTATTCGCCTCGTCTTTAACGGTGCCCGTAAGGGTGACTTGCGCGTTAAGGACCGAAACCCAACACCAAAAGAGCAATACGATACTTAAATTATGCTTCAACCTATTTCAGTTCTAATGGATTGTTTTCTTTACGTAACATCTCGGCAAACGCATCCCGATAAAATTGATCTACTTCAGGAGTTCCAACAACATTAGGATTATTAGCATATCCCATAGGATCGCTTCTGTAGCGATGCCATAACTTCTCTAGCGCCGGTCTGGTGGTTTTCTCGTATTGTTTAAGGTTGAGTCGGTAGGTGATCTTTGGCGAAAGTTTTTCAAGCCCCACAAATTTAAAATCCCAATAGCCTTGCGTATCGGTGATCTCGAGAATCAAACCGGGTAATCCATTAAATTTATACGGGCCGTCTGAGATTGGGATTTCTGTAGTGAACCAAGCGGTGTACGCCCGGCCGGCAAACGTAGTTGTCGCTTTTTGCGCAGTGAAGCCTTCAACAATCTTCGTTTCTTGTTCTATTTGCCAATCAAATTGTTGCTTAGATTCTGCATAAACAAAACGATCTTCCATTTTGGGGATTTTAAGCAGATACAACAAACTGTCTTTGTCCCGTTGTTTGATGATCTCATAATGAAAATGGGTCAGTGCATTGCGAGAGGTATGCGCAGAGTTCCCTTCTACCACGATTGGATTGGCGATGGTTTTTGCCCGACTTAAGTATTTGGAAAAATCCTCCCCCAGATACAAAATCATCAGTTCTGCCTTGCGCGAATCGGCATCGGTAGAATCCAGCTGAAAGCTTAATTTATACGTGACTTTATATTCCAGTTTTCCTTTGAGTTTGTTTTGGCTGAACCCGATATGGATACATAAAAAACAAACCAATAATGTAAATGAAGATATTTTTTTCATAGGTGTGGTTATGGATTAGTCTCCAGATAATTTTCAACAAACTCTTTCAAGTTTGTTCCAAATTTATTGGTTGCTATAATCTGCCCTTTTGCATTCACCAAAAGGTTTCTTGGCAGTTCTTTTATCTGAAAATCCTTCATGACAATAGATTGCACTCCTTTTAGATCAGAAAGGTTTTCCCAGCTTATACGATCTTTTTTTGATGCTTTTTCCCAGCGCTGTTGGTTTGTATCTAGAGAAAAACTTATAATCTTAAACTCGGAAGATTTATAGTTTTTATTCAATATGCTCAGTTCTGTATTTTCTATTCTACAAGGTCCGCACCAACTGGCCCAGAAATCAATCAATGTGAGTTTTGAGTTTAAGTTTGCTGAAGTATATTCTTTTAGGCTACCGTCTTCCGCTTTCCCCTTCAGTCCCCCAAACGTGGTGCCTAAAACGGTGATCCCTTCATTACTAGTAGTAACTACTTGATCCTCGAGTTCACTCAAACGTGCTTTTAACTCCAATCCCCAATAACTATTCTGAACTTCGGTAGAAAGCGTGTCGTAATAAGGCTGATATTTTATCCCAAAATCCGGTGCTCCCGTTAATATATAGGGCGTGACATAATTATCTGAATGCGTTAACGCCAATTCTTTAAAAGCCTGATTGATTTTCAGTTCTAAATTAGCAAGCTCTTGATCCAGCTTCGCTTTTGAAATTTCACCAGTCTCAAACCTGTTGAGAATGGTTCGCTTTTCAGCATAAAGTTCTCCTTGAACATCGTAAAATTGGCGCCAGACTAAATAATAAGGAGATTGCGTTTCAATCCTAAACCACTTATCATTGAAGTATAAAGCTTCCTTTTCTAGCACGATCTCTACTTCATATGTACTGCTGTTATCAAGCAAAAGCTTCAATGCTTTTGACTTGCCTGCATTATTAATTTGAAGCATCGCATTCATTGGTTCTTCTAATTCAGATTCTAAATAAAAGCGATTACCTGAAATTTTCACCGGAAGCTGCTGCTCGACATCTCCTCTAATGCTTAAGTTGATTTCTAAATTTTCTTTATTCTCGGGATCAAGTAGTTCTCCCTCAATCTTAAATTGGCTGAAACAAAAAAGCGGAAAAAAGAGTATGAACAATAATTTTTTGAAAGAATGCATAATTGATTTTAAAAGACATTGATTGTGAAACCATACAACGAAGACCACTAATAATTTAGTTATTAATAACCTAGAAGGATACCTCTTTTAGTTTCGCCATATCTATATATTGAGCTACTCAAGCTCCATAAAATTATTCATCTTGGGTGCTAATTGTTTACCATATTTTGCATAATGGTCTTGTTTTGCTTTACCTTCAAGACCTATATGTACCGTAGCACCATTACTCCCTACCCAATTATTTAAAAAGCCATATGGGTCGTCGTAAAACTCCTGTTGCAGCCTCACTATTTCTTTTTTAGTGGCCTTTTGTAGCGATTTTGGAGGTGTGTTTACAACCGGATAAAAAGATGTTTTTTCAATCCCGATCATCGTAAACGTATAATCACCGTCTGTACTTTCAATTTCTAGAATCAACCCCGGTAGCCCGTAAAATTTATACGGCCCGTCTGATATCGGGATTGCTGCGGCAAACCAAGCTGTGTAGTCTCTCCCAGCAAAGCTTGTAGTTGCTTTTTGCACGCTAAATCCTTCAATGGTTTTAGTCTCCTGCCCTATCTGCCAGTCAAAATGTAAGCCTTCAGCATAATAAAAATTATCGGTTGCAATTCTTTCACAGTGATAAACCAGTTCTTCTAGAGGTTTCTTATAAATCCTATAAGAAAAGTTGGTTTCCCAAGTGGCAGCTGCTCGTTTATAGGTATCACTGCCTATATCGCCTATCCCAAAATCTCTTCGAGTAGAATCTTTTGAGACCACACCATTACTAAGAAAATACGAGGTTTTAGCGTTTGTGAAAAGCTGAAAGTTTTCAGTTTTCAATTGAGCCAGATCGGTACTATCAGGCCTGTAGGTAAGCTGATATGTGATCTTATAATTGGTATCTGCTTGCGCAAGAAGATTGAAGCAGAACAGGAATAAAATGAAGTTCAAAATAAAGGTTCGCATAGGTATTTTGATTGATGAGGCTACAAGATACTCATTTAAAACTACAAAAATAGTTTTGAAACTACTTTTATAGTATAAATATCAAATTGTACGCACACTGACCATATTTTTAAGAATACTCTAAAATTGCGCTGTGCACTACTAATCCCTAAAAAATACCGTTAATCCTAAGCCTTTCTTGTTATCAAAACCTGTAAATGCGTATACTTGTAGCAATCAGCTCGTTTATTCATGCACTTTAGTGATTTACCTAAACAACCCAGCACCTTTGTTTCCTATTGGAATGTAGGCAAACTCTTATATGGCGCGTTGTTTTTGTTTATTCTGGAAACGGTTTTTTACTACACTAAATTTGTAGAAGCCTATACCGAAAAAACAATACTTATCATCGCGTTCTGGTTGTGGTGCCTGATGTTTTCTTTCATTCATATTTTTCTGGTGACGATGGATGTCTGGTCGCGGTTTCAAAACTACAAACGCATCAAAGATCACTTGTTTCAGCACGGGTTTACGCCTAAAATCGCAGAACATTATAAAGGCAGTAAATGCCAGCGCATGGCGTTATACGCTGCTGCTAAAGAATTAGGAATGGAAACAGAGATCAAACAGCATTATGCGCAAGCGGGTATAAAATGGTATCACTTTATCCCGCAGTTTATGATTCAGGATCCGTTGTTTCCTTTTAAAAAATACTTTTGGTCCCGAACCTTTTTAGATAAATATTACGAACCAAAATTTGAATTTAGAAACGCGCAAAAAATCACTACGGAATGCTAAATGCGATCAAGCTGAGCAAATCCTATAAATCAGGAAAGGTGCTCGATGCGGTTTCGATCTCTCTTGAACCCGGAAAAATCAGCGGACTCTTAGGTCGCAACGGTGCCGGAAAAACCACACTTTTTAAAATACTTTGTGGCTTGATCACACCAGATGATGGAGCGGTACAGCATGACTCCAAAAAAGCTAAACCTATTGGTGCCGTGATTGAAGAACCGGGACTGTACACCTACCTCAGCGCTTACGAAAACCTCAAACTTTTTGCTCAAATTCAAGCTGCTCCGGCAGATCGCACTTCGCTGGAAAATTATTTAACTCAAGTGGGACTTCCACTAGATCGTAAAGATCCTGTGCGCAACTTTTCGATGGGGATGAAGCAGCGTCTGGGTATTGCCATCGCTTTACTCAACGCGCCTGATATACTCATTTTAGATGAACCTTTTTCTGGTTTGGATCCTACGGGAGTGGCTTCGCTTATTCAATTGATTAAAACACTTGCGCAACAAAATATCGCAATCTTGGTTTCGTCGCATCTGATGGCAGAACTTCAAAAGTCCTGCGATTATCTTTATGTGATAGATCAAGGGAAAATCGTTAATGAAGGTCCTACGCAAACCCTGCTCAACGCGCTTATTTCAGTATATACACTTACCGGAACTGCTATTGAAAAAGCTCAAAGTCTTCAACCCTATGTGCTGCACGCCGAGACAAACACGGTGACCATCAATTGTGAACACGTTCCGATTTCTGCTGTACTCCGAAGCACTTTAGAAGAAGGGTTTGAGGTACATTCTTGTGTTCCCAACATTTCCTTAGAACAACTTATAATTCCGCTTAACGCATGATGATTCCCTTATTAAAAGCTGAATTATTTAAACTTTTTAGAGAAAGTAAAACCTGGTATGCGGTCGCTGCAGTCTTGCTTATCGAGTTTATCATTCTTATCGCCGCCTACTTTCAAGGGGCAACGATCTTAGAGTTATTACTCGACAATCTGCGGCAATCCTTCTATTTTGAGGGAACACTTTTAAACGGAAACTTGCTGCTCTACATTATTCTCAACTCGCTGTGGTTTAATCTACCGCTCATCTTAATGATCGTCAGCTCGGCCCTCATCACCGAAGAATATAAAAACGGCACATTAAAAACCCTGATGCTTCAGGCTGTAAGCAAGCGTAAATTAATGCTGGCCAAATACTTTACTTCAATAATGTTTACGCTCTTGATGTTGCTTTTGCTAATGACGAGTACCTTTCTCCTCGCCTACGGTATTTTTGGTAGCGGTGATCTGGTAGTGTATTTGGGAACGCTCAATTTTTTTCCTGCGGAAGAAGCATTTAAACGCATCCTGATGGCCTTCGCTTCGGGAACTTTGAGTATGCTTTTCTTTACCACGGTTAGCGTTACGCTTGGGATATTGCTGAAAGAACCTGCAAAAACCTGGATCGCCTCAGCATTCTTTCTTATTTTGAGTTCGCTGCTTTTAAAAGCCGATTTTGGTTTGGGTAGTATGGAACGTTTTTTCTTTGCTAAACTTACCAATTCGTGGCAGCGCTTTTTTGATTACGAATTGCAATTACAGGAGATTCTAATCGATAATATCGCGTTGACTATTTATACTTTTTTAGTCGCCCTTGGCGGAATGTACCTGTTTACCAAACAAGATGTAGGATGATAAAAACCTTGTATTTAATCGCTTTTTTACTGTTCGGTTTGAACTGCAATGCTCAGGAAATAGATGCCGATTTACTCGCTATTAAAGCAAAGATGGACGCCGTGAATACCTTTTCGGCAAAGCTTCAACTGGATCTCGACGCGCCGTTTATCAATATGCCCACCAAACGCGCTGAGATGGAATATCAGCGTGGAAAAGACCTAAAATTCTCTAGCGATGACTTTGTGATCTTACCCAAACGCGGTCTTGATTTTACACTTTCTGAATTGTTTGAACATCCATTTATCACTGTAGATCGCGGGATGCAAACCCTTGACGAAAACCAAGTAAAAGTGCTTAATGTGATTCCTACCGGTGACGACTCAGATATGGCGCTGGCAACCTTGTTTTTAGATACCGAACAACAGCGCATCGCCGCTTCAGAGATCACCACCAAAAAGAACGGTACTTACAAACTAAAAATGCAATATGATCAGACATCGACCGTGTTGCCCAATTATGTGGAAGTTGCATTTGCTATCGAAAAGCTCAAAATCCCGCTGAATTTTATGGGAAGTGATACCAAAATCGACCGCAAAACCATGCGGAATATGGATACTAAAACCGGCGTCTTAAAACTAAAAATCACCGATTACCAAATCGTTCTTCAGCCTTAAGCTTAGTTCCATTTCATATGTTGTAAGCGAATTGCATTTAAAATCGCGAGAAACGCCACGCCCACATCGGCAAACACCGCTTCCCACATCGTTGCGAGTCCGCCTGCTCCAAGGATCAATACCGCAGCTTTTACACCGAAGGCTAACGCGATATTCTGCCAAACAATTTTGCGAGTAGCTTTGCCTATTAGCATTGCTTGCGCCACCTTAGAAGGTTCGTCTGTCTGAATAATCACATCGGCGGTCTCTATCGCCACATCGCTTCCCAAACCGCCCATAGCGATACCTACGTCAGCAGTTGCTAAAACCGGCGCATCGTTGATTCCATCGCCGATGAATGCTACCTTAGTATGTTCTTGTTTTTCCAACTGCTCAACCTCCCGCAGTTTATCTTCCGGCAGGAGTCCGCCTTTAGCCCAGGTAATTCCAAGACTTTTAGCAACCTTTTGGGTAATGGTATCTTTATCTCCTGATAGCATCACAGTCTGCTGTACACCGGCTTCCTTCAGTTTTTGAATAGCTGTTTTAGCATCAGGCTTTAGCTCATCGGCAAGTACAATGTAACCGGCGAACTCACCGTCAATGGCAACGAGAACCAGAGTTTCTACGATATCCTCAAGACTTTTCGGAACTTCGATATGCTGACTTTTCAGTAAAGCCGCATTACCGGCAAGCACCGTTTTGCCGTTGATCAACGCTTGCAAGCCTTTACCGCTATGCTCTTGAACCTCGCGCACTTCTACGCTTGAACTTTCTACTTGATATTCCTGTATCGCTTTAGCTATGGGATGCGTCGATTGTGCTTCTAAGGCCGTTACATAAGTCATAAATTCTGCTTCGCTCCAGCCGTTTTCAGTTGTTATGGTTTTTATACGGAAAACTCCTTGCGTGAGCGTTCCCGTTTTATCAGTAACCACGAGCTTCACTTTGGTTATCGCATCAAGAAAGGAAGCTCCTTTAAATAAAATCCCGTTACGGGATGCTGCTCCTAAACCTCCAAAATACCCCAACGGAATTGAGATCACTAAAGCACAAGGACACGAGATCACCAAGAAGATCAAGGCACGATACAACCATTCTTTAAACACATAATCGGCTACAAAGAAGTAAGGTAAAAAGGTTAATGCTAAGGCCAGAAAGGCGACGATGGGCGTGTAGACTTTAGCAAACTTGCGGATGAACAATTCGGTTTTTGACTTTCTCACAGTGGCATTCTGTACCAGTTCAAGAATACGTGCAATAGAACTCTCTGTAAAAATCGCAGTAGTTTCCAGTTCGATAACTCCATCGAGATTGATGCTTCCGGCATAAACGGTTTCTCCTTGTTTAAGCGTATCCGGTTTGCTTTCGCCTGTTAATGCAGCCGTATTTAGAGAAGCTTTCGCGCTTAGCAAAGTTCCGTCTAAAGGTATTTTTTCTCCTTTTCGCACCTGAACGCGTTCGCCTATTTTAACGTCTTCAGGAGCAGTCGGAACAAATTTTCCGTCTCTAAAAACCATAGCTTCGTTAGGTCGTACATCTAACAAGGCTTTAATGTTGTTCTTGGCCTTATCTACCGCAGCGTGCTGAAACAATTCGCCCACGGCATAAAACAACATTACCGTAACACCTTCGGGATATTCGCCTAAGATAAAAGCACCCAGCGTTGCAATGCTCATCAAAAGAAATTCAGTAAATACCGATCCCTTTTTAATGCTCTCCCAACTGTCTTGTAGTACGGGAACCCCCACCGGGATATAGGCAATAATATACCAAATCAAGCGCCACGTACCTTTGAAAAAAGATGCTTCAAAATGGTCTAGCAACATTCCTGAAGCCAACATCAAAAAGCTAAAAAGTCCGGGTGCGTAGGTTTTAAACGCTAGCCTACCCTGATGATGCTGTTCAGAAGTGCCTGATGTGCTATGTTTTGCGCAGCAACCTTCTTCAACGTGGTGCTCTGAAGTATGCGTGTGTTCTTTCATAATGGAAAGTTCACTAAAAAAGCCGTGCAACAGAAGTGCATTTTAGTAGGTGCTGCAGCTATCGCAAATACCTTTGACCACCAGATTGGCATCTTCGGCAATAAAACCATCAGGTAAATTGATATGCGGAATTTTATGCTCGGTTAGACAAATGGTTTTATCACAAGCGTTACAATGAAAATGAAGGTGCAGATCACGCTCTATATCGCACCGACAGCCGGGTTCACAGAGCGCATACTTGAGCACGCCGGTACCGTCGTCAATCTGGTGAACTACCCCTTTTTCTTCAAAAGTTTTTAGCGTGCGATAAACCGTGGTGCGATCCGCTTTAGTAAACGCCAACTCCAGATCTGACAGGCCTTGTGCCGAATTTTTTTCGGCCATAAACTTATAGATCAGCATACGCATTGCCGTAGGCCGAATGCCTTTATTTTGCAATGTACTTTCGATCTCTTTCACAGTGTTACCTTTTTAAAATCTTCAGTGATCATAGCGCGATGCTTTATACCCCATTCGGCAATGACATCGGTGAGTTCTTTTAGAGAAGCACCATAGTCTGTAATTTTGTAAAACACGCTTACCGGTTTAGTGTCAACTACGGTACGCTCAATGAGTTTATTCATCTCCAGATCTTTGAGTTCTCTACTCAGCATACGCCCGGAAATGCCTTCTACCTCCCTGAGTAATTCAGAAAAACGCATACCTTGATAACACAAGCAAGCAATAATTGAAACCTTCCATTTGCCGCTCAAGACATCCATCGTATCGTGAATGGCCCTAATTTTTTCTTTACAATTTAATTCATCCTCACACATAACTCGGTTACTCTAATGTTACTAGCTATTTTGTTACAAAGTTACTTTATGTAACCTCCCTTTGCTAATTTTGCTCAAAAATTATACTAGCATATGAGTTTATTAGACGACCTTAAATGGCGTTATGCAGCTAAAAGCATGAATGGCGCCGAAGTACCTCAGGAAAAACTGGATTATATTTTAGAAGCTGCCCGTTTAGCACCTTCTTCTTCAGGATTACAACCTTATAAAGTGTTTGTGATTACCAACAAAGAATTGCTTGAAAAAATCAAAAATGTTGCGTGGAATCAAAGTCAGGTTACTGATTGCTCGCATTTATTGGTTTTTGCTGCTTGGGATGGTTATACCAATGAGCGTGTAAGCGCAGTGTTTAATTATACGATGGATCAGCGCGGCTTACCTCACGAAACTATGGATGATTACAAGCAGAATATTATGAGTTTGTACGAACCATTGGGTAAAGAGTGGCAGGCAGATCACGCTTCAAAACAAAGTTATATCTCTTTTGCGATGGCTATCGCTGCTGCGGCAGAACAAAAAGTTGATGCAACGCCTATGGAAGGTTTTGTGCCTGCGGAAGTAGATAAATTATTAGAATTGGAAGGATCTGGTTATAAAAGTACCTTGTTGCTCACTTTGGGCTATCGCGATGCCGATAATGATTGGTTAGTGAATATGAAAAAAGTGCGTACGCCTAAAGAGGATTTCATCACCGAAATTAAATAAGTATACAGCCCGAAGCATTCTACACTATAGCTTTTAGGATTTAATCTTCCGAAAAGTTTAGACCTAAAAAAAGTCCGGATTCACAATCCGGACTTTCTCGTTGAGGGGAATCAAAATAAATTATTTAATTTTTTTAATGGTCTCAATGGTACCTTGACTTGAAGAAGTCTCAGTTTGTGCCTTAGGTTCGTAAGCCACCTCAAATTGCTCACCTACCGCATCATTATTTTTTAGGTCCATCACAAGTTCTGAATCACTTTCCAGGACCACGGCTTGATAGGCTTCGTTTGAGAAAAAATAGTAACCACCTTCATAGCCATCAAAGGTGAGTTGTTGAATACTAGGATCATCATTCACCGGAAGTATCGCGGTGCTTAAACTTAGTGTGATTATGCTGAATATGCTTAGTAAAGTTTTCATCGTTCAAAATTTATAATTCTAATTTACAAAGCATTAGCGCTCACCAGCAAAAGATTAAAAGTACTTTAGCATCATATGCTAAGGCTTTCTAAATTTTATTACCCTTAAAGTTGGATTTTAAGAAATCGTATTAGAATTTAACTTTGCAGCTTTGGCTCCAACCATAAATAGCCCATAGCCAGCACAAAGAGAACAAAAAAGTATATTGGATTGATAGGACGTTTAACTTGAAGTTCTTCTACTTCAGCATCTCCTTTTCTAAAAAAGTCCTGATTGGCTTTGGTGAGCCCCTGCGCTGCTCTAGCTTTCCAATCCACTTCGGCAAACACATAATATGCATGTTCTGAAACCGTATCTCCTGTGGAAAATCTTAAGGTAAACCAACCGGTTTCTTCGGGATAAAATGTGGCTAACCATAACTCGGGGATGTCTGGATCTTGTATGACAGGAATGGAATTCCCATCTGTATCGGTCAGGGTGAATTCTGAAACCGCAGTTCGAAACTTTATAGTGTAGGGTTCATGAGGCCTAACAATTTGTTCTGTTTCTTCCCAGAAAACCATATCGCTTTCCGGTTTTAGCACCGATTTTAATATCTCGCTCCACAGGGATTTATACCGCTCTTGATTTCCTTTTAACTGCAAAGCGTAGGTATTTGACAACACCGTGGTGCTGACACTTCCAAAGCCGATAAAGCCTTGCCCAGCTAAGATTTGATTTGCTGCCTTTAGCGTAGCGTTAAAATTGGCCGCAGAATTCATATAGTATCCAAATGTAGAAACCACAATCCCATCTTGTAGCTCTACTTCCGTTTGCGCGGTTCGGGTGAAATCAAAATCAATCAAGGGCTGACTACCATAAAACAGCTCTTTGCTAGGCATCACAAACACGCCCAGGCCTTCCTGCGTGACCGCATCTTTTATGCTGTTTTGTTCGTTTTGCGAAAGGGATTGCCAGGCTCCCGCATCGAGAATTAGCAAGTCTAAATCATTCAAACCGGAAGTACTCAATGCATTAAAAGGCTTCCGCTCTTGATTGAAGTACTCGTACTTGAAACGGTTTTGCGTCAACTGACTGCGCACTAAAACCTGATGGTTTAATTCTGCCAAATAATTTTTTAAATATTTAAATTCAAACGAAGGAAATGCCGATAGCATCACAACGCTCAACTGCTTTTGCGGGCTTATGTGGACGGGTAAAGCTTCGTTGTTCAAAACCCTTCCCAAAGAATCCTTCTCAATCAAATTGTATACAAAATCTCCCGGCGCCTTGATTTTCGCTTGTAGCGAAAAAACCGTATCTGTTGCCGCCGTAAATTGAATCGAATCCAATCCTAAATTTCCCGGGGCTTGCAATACGATTTGATTTCCAGATTTCGGTTTTAGGTACCGGGCCGTCAGGTTTAAATCCTCCCCTTCCGAAAGTGTTTTTGAATAGCTTAATTGATCGATGCCATTGGGGATTTCTTTCTTTAGAAGCTTTACAGTTCTTCCTTCTAACTGCCAGAGATCATATGGTTTGACTCCACTTCCCAGAATAAAAAGTTGGGAGATCGAATCCAATTCGTCGCGATCAATATAATCTTGATACACCAACTCTTTTAACTGCGGATTTGTTTCACGCAAACTATCCAGTTGTGCTTCCTGATATCCTGTAGTCAGCAAAACCCCTTGCTTTCCATCCACTGAGGTCAAGCGTGCCGGTTTTAAAGCAATGGCCAACAATGCCAAAACGGCTACCAATCCGGCTGCCAGACGCCACACAAAACTACCGCTTCTACGTGGCCATTCTTTCACTACAAAAACAGCGAATAGCGCTATAGCAGCAATCAATCCCGGAATCCAAGAGGCGCTATGTACAAAGGTCAACTCACTCATCGGCATCCAGATTTTTTACCAGCACGGCATCCAGTTTAGAAAATTTGGCATTTTGGGTGTTGGGTTTTGCTTCTTCGGCGGGTAAGGCTTTGAGCAATCCGTTTTGTAGTTCTTTCAAGGTTTTGATATCGGTATCCAGGTTTTGCGAGATCCAATTAAGTTGCTGTAGGGTTTCCAGATAATTTCCGGGATGCTCAATGGCTAATGCTGCAAGTTCGTTGCCTGCGTCTTCAAACAATTGCTGATCTTCCGGGGTTAATTTCACTTGAAACGCAATCAATCCTTCTATTCTTGAAATGGCTTTTTGAATCGCTTCAATACGGGCGCCTTGCTCCAAATCCTCCTGTTTTGTGACGCTTGAAACTTCTTTCAACTCGCCGGTCAGGCGTTTATCTTCCTTGATGGGCGGCGGATCAAAACCGATGCGGTGCACATAAATACGTGAACTGTTCTTGATTTCCTGAATGAGTTTTAATGCCTCATTTTGATACGGCAGGGATTTTTCGGGCTCAAACATTCTCAGGTGCAATTCTGCATCCCACATAATATTGAGCGCCTCGCGCAGTTTCTGTTTTAGGGATTTTGCAAACAAAGTAGACTCTTCGGGGTCGCTGTGGTTGTGCACGTATTTTTCCAACGGGTCTTCCTCCTCTGTCTCTTCACCTTCGTGCTCGTGTTCGTGTTCGTGCTCCTCCTCCACCAGATTATGGTCGTTGGAACTGTCGTGCCGATGCGAATATTCAGCAAGTGGATCAGCATCCTCATCGCTTAGTATCCCGGGATCTTCAGTTTGCGCGGCAAGACCGCCTTCGGCCTCATCGCCCATAAATTCGCCGTACTTTAAACGCAGACTTTTCTGGTCAAAAGCGAGTTCGTTGCTGGTCGAATTGAATTCCTTGGCACTTAAATTCGGTTTGTTTTTAAGCAGCTTTTCGGTATCAATAATGAGTTGGCGCTGACTTCTAAAATAATCCGGAAGTAGATCAACTCCCATTCCTCCGGCTTCGACATACTCATATGCGGTCGTGTCTTTAATCACCGCAAAATAGGTTTCGCTACGCGCTACATTGGGCTTCGGCGTTTTTAAATCCTGCGCGTGTACATAGAAATAAAGTTCATCACCCGGCTCCATTTTAAGCTGATCCAGATTTAGCTGTTGCGAAAGGGATTGCTGCTTGCTTCCTTTCGCAATAGTGGAATTAAAAGCTATCTGCTCCTCCCGAAACTTCACCGATTCTCCCGAACCGCGGCTCACCGTCGCCACAATATAAGCAGCACCAATACCGTAATCGTCAATGATCTGAGTGTCAAAAGCAATGTTTTTTTCGTCTCCTGGCTCAAAGGAAGTGAACTGATCGAGATTCAAGATATCTACCTGTGGCGGCGCGTCAACCAATGTCTCGATGCTGTGCAAATCGGAAACATAAGCATTACCCAAGGTATCCACAAAGCGGAAACTGTAAAACCCGGAGGTTGTTAATTGCTGGGTTCTTTGATAGGTTTTGGCGTTGGTTTTCATCGCATACTGCGCCGATTGGCTTTCCATAAAAACAGAATCGACGGGCTGGTCAAACGTCAAGATCCAAGTGATTTGCGAACCTTCAAGCGCTTTAATATCCATTTTCTCGCTTGTGCGTGCAGCAATGCCGGTATATCCTGGATAACGCACAGTGACCGCTTGTTTGATGATTTTAGGCGGAATTATTTTCGCTTCCGCGGAATCTACTGCGCGGATGACCATTTCGTTTTCAGGTTGGATTGCTTCCTCATCAAAAAGACTATCGTTCGTGTTTAGCAAAACACCCAAAATCAAAGTACCAACCAGTACTCCAAAAAGTAAAAAACCGAAATGTTTAAAATCTATAGGCGTTTTTAATGCTTTGAGTTCGTTTGCCAGTTTCTGTTCGGTGCGATACCGCTGAATCTGACCTAAACTGCTCAGTTCTTCTGTAGGTTGAAACACCAAGCCTGCGCTGTACTCAGAATGATGAATGCGCGCATCGATATAGGCAAGCACTTTTGAAATCCCCAGCGTCAGAGGTTTGTACAGCAAGGAACCTACCGTTGCTAAAACCATAAAAAGGAGAAGACTGACCACAATCCCCTTGGTCAAAATAAACAACAACATTGCCGGAAGCAGCGCCAATAAAAGCACCAACAGCCATAATTGGCTTTGCCAACGCTGTTTGAATTTTAGAACGCTATGTCTTCCTATATTGCTCATTGCTTTCGAATTCGGGATAACAAACGTTCAACAATCAAGGCAATGAGCAAAGCCAACCAAAACCAGTGCGTCAGCGGGATGCTTGAGGCGTGGTTTAGTTCTTGGTCTTTTGCTGTACGCAAGGGTGTTGCAAATGCATCGGCCAGCAGGCGACGGTCGTATTTTTGAACCGCCTGTTCCAATTCCGGATATAGGTTTAGCAATGGCAATAAGTGTTCTGCTAGATGTTGTTCGACCACATTTTTTCGGGTAAGGTTTTGCGTCAATGAAAAATGGGTGCCGTTTTTTATGATTAAATCAGAAGCAAACATATCCTGCTGATAGTTGAGCAGCGTCCCTGAAAACTCAGGCGCGCCTTTTGGGCTGAGCCAAATCAAAATTCCTCCCTCTGATGTTTCATTAGGAGCAATATCGGTGATTGCAATCGGGCGTTTTAAATACGTGGATAAAGCTTCAAAACCGGTCTTTAAGAATTTTAGGTCAGTTTGCAGGCTGTCTTCCGCAAACGCGTAAACCTGAAGCGTATCTACCGATTGAATTTCGAGATCCGTGTTCAGGTTTTGTACAGCGTCAGCTTCACGAACAGACTTTTTAAAACTTAGCTTTTCCTTCGTACTTTTTAACTCAAGCACTTCTATCGAATCTTGCAGTTGGGTCAAGGTTACATCACCTTCGGTGGACTGAGAGGAATCAATGGTCACCCAATTTACATATTCGGTAATTTCAGGGCGTTTCCCTTTAAAACCCTTGACAAGCGATTGAGAAAAAACCACTAAACTATCGGCTTTTAGCATCTCAAAATCCTGTGCTAATTGCCAATAGTTGGCCGCAACGGTTTTCACCGAATCAGCTGCATTATATTCCGGAAAATCTTCTAGAAATAATTTTACCGTTTTGCTTTCCGCCAGGCTATCCATAGAAGTTTTGAACGTGTCAATCTTTAATAATTCCGGTTCAACCAGATACACCAAATCCTGATTTCTGGTTTTTGTTTTAGCGAAAGGTTCGGCCAAAATAAACACCAACAAAGTGATTGCCAGCATTCGTAACAGCAGCAACAACCATTCATTAAGCTGCAGCGTTCTCGTTTGAGTGTTTTCAGATTCTTTGAGGTTGGCTATGCTGCCTACTTTGATGGTTCTGCCCTCGTCTTTACTCCATAGATGTATGGCTACAGGAACGGCGAGTCCCAGTAAAGCCCATAAATACATCGGATTGGCAAAAAACATATTAAACGAGATTTATGCGTTTTTTGAGGAACAGATTCAGGGTTTCTCCCAGCGGTTCGCCCATCGTAAATACCTGATGACTGATGCCCTGATTCAGCAACAGTTCTTCCGTTTGTTTGAATTTATTGTGCAAGGTTTCCAGATAGTGCTTCTTGGCCTCCTTTGCCGAAACCTTCAACTTGCTCCCGGTCTCGAGATCTTCAAAAGTCACTGTGCCTTTATAGTCAAAATTCACCTCTTCTTTCCCCATAATTTGCAACACCGCTACTTCATTCCGCGACGTTTTCAAGGCTTTTATGAATGCTGAAAGTTCGTCGCTATGCTCATACATATCAGTAATAAAAAAGATGAGTTCTTTACGGCCGCGCTCGTGCAATCGCTCATTAGTTATGGCACTCATCGGCCAGCTTCCGGTGGTTTCCACCGTGAGTAATTCCTGGAGCAAACGGTTAAAATGCTGTATGCTGGCTTTAGGATAAATGGTGGTCAGGTTATTTTCGCTTAAAGCGAAAAGGCCTACTTCATCCCCTTGTTGATGTGCGAGGTACGCAAGGCTTGCCACCAAAACCCTAGCATAATCCATTTTGGTCAGCTCGCCTTCCTGATGTGCCATCGAGTTACTTGCGTCGAGAATAAACTTCACCGAAACCTGAGATTCAATCTCTGATTGCTTGATGTAATAGCGCCCGGAGCGCGCCAGCATTTTCCAGTCGAGCAAACGCAGATCATCTCCCGGTTCATAACCGCGGTACTGACTGAATTCCATACCGCTGCCGAGACTTTTACTGCGATTTAAACCTTGCAAATAGCCATCAACAACCACCCGAGCAATCAGGCTGAGTCCTGACACTTCGTGCAGGATTTCCGGTTTGAGGAGTTCTTGATAGTTGGTTTGCATCCCGATTTATAAAATGGTTTCCAATAGTTTTTGAGTAACCGTATCTGTCGTAATGTTTGCAGCCTCCGCTTTAAAATTGACGATCACGCGATGGCGCAACACCGGGAAAGCTACAAACTTCAAATCGTCTGGAGTCACGGATAGTCGGCCTTGCGAAAGTGCTCTGGCTTTTGCGGTTAAGATCATTGCCTGGCCTGCACGTGGCCCTGCTCCCCAACTTACCCATTGTTTGACGTATTCGTCACTTGTAGTTTCAGGGCGGGTAGCTCTGATGATCTTGCTCACTTTGCTTATCAGTTCGTCACTGATGGGAACTTCACGCACGAGTTGCTGTAAGCGTATGATCTCTTGTCCGCTCAGCACCGACTCTACTTTTGCTTTTTTAGAACTCGTTGTGGCTTTTAAAATCGTGGTTTCCTCTGCTTCGGTTGGATAGCCAATACGGATGTAGAGTAAAAAACGGTCTTGTTGTGCTTCCGGCAAAGGGAAAGTTCCCGATTGTTCGATGGGGTTTTGCGTTGCGAGAATAAAGAAGGGCTTATCCAGCGCGTAGGTTTTCCCGGAATAAGTCACCTCAAATTCCTGCATCGCCTCGAGCAAGGCCGCCTGTGTTTTGGGCGGCGTACGGTTGATCTCATCAGCGAGGATGATGTTTGAGAAAATAGGACCTTTATTGAACTCAAAGAATTTCTTCCCTGTGGTTTGATCTTCTTCGAGGATTTCGGTCCCTATGATGTCACTGGGCATCAAATCTGGCGTAAACTGAATGCGCTTGAATTTCAGGTCTATGGCTTGCGCCAAAGTGCGTATCATCAAGGTTTTTGCCAGTCCGGGAACCCCTTCTAGCAAGGCGTGGCCACCCGCCAAAAAAGTAATCAGCAACTGCTCGACCGTTTCTTCCTGACCAATGATGATCTTGCCTATTTCTTGTTTGAGCTGTGTGATTTTCGCCGTAAGGCTATTTACCTCCTGCTCGATTTTCACCAAGTTGTTATCCATACGTTTAAGTTATGAGGTCAGGGCATACATCACAATGTTCACCCCAAATCGTGTATTGTCTATTCTATAAAATCGCTTGTTCCTAAAGTCATAATCCCACTCGCAACCGTAGTCTTTGTTGCTATAAAGCACCCCGATGCGTCCGTTGATCTCAATAGCTTTTAAATATTCGTGCACCAGATCATCTCCCCAACCGTTCAGCTCCTGAGAGGTTGCCGGCGGTCCATCTTCAAATTCAAAGAAAGAAGAATAGAGTTCGTGATCGTTCGGGATTTTTTTGAGTTCGTCAGGGCCAAAAATCTCTTCCATTTGTCGCTCAAAAGATTTTGCAAAGAGTCCGTCGATATCGTGATTGCAATCGTCTGCAAATACAAAACCGCCATTGCGCACATAATTCTCAAAATTCTCGCGTTCTTTGGGTGTAAACTGCACCAGTTTATGTCCCGAGATATAACAAAACGGACATTCAAAAATCGCATCACTACTTAGCGAGATGATATTTTCAGTGGTACTGATCTTAAGCGTAGTGTATTCCACAAGCGAGTTGAGCAAGTTGGAGGGCATACGCTGGTCTACATCCCAGTCGCCCGACTCATATTGCAATCGTGTGAAGAAAAATTCGGTATTCAACGGAAGTTCAAGGGGTTTGCTATTTCTATTTTTGGCGAAAGCCAAACTTCAATACATATTAAAGAAAAAGAAAAACTGGCTACTTAAGAAGTAACCAGTTTCTAATTATTTTTTTGTTTAAACCGCGTCTGACAGGCTGGTAAACGTAAAGTCTCTGACCTTCATATACGGAAGAAGGTTTCCATTTACGCGTACCTGTTTACCCAAGGCTTCAAGGTTGTTGAGCATAATGATCGGACTCTCATTAAATCGGAAATTCTTCACCGGATATTTGATCTGTCCGTTTTCGATATAAAAAGTTCCGTCGCGGGTTAGTCCTGTAAACAAGAGCGTTTGCGGGTCAACCGAACGAATGTACCAGAAACGCGTCACTAAGATTCCGCGTTTTGTACTTTTGATCATTTCGTCAAAAGAGGTATCCCCACCTTCCATAATCATATTGGCTGCAAAAGGTACCGGCTCAACACCTTGCTGCGATGCCCAGTAGCGGTCGTAAGCTAGATTTTTTACGACTCCGTTTTCTATCCATTGTGTTTTTTTGCGTGGTAAACCATCGCCGCTCCAGGTTGAAGCAGGAACATCAGGATGCAATGGGTCTGACCAAATGTTCACGCGCTCGTCAACAATTTTCTCTCCTAATTTTGTTCCTCCACCTTCTTTAGACATAAAGCTTCGGCCTTCATCAGCTGTACGTGCGTTGAAAGCGCCACGAAATCTACCCAGTAAATCACTTGCTGCAGCAGGTTCTAAGATCACGGTATAACGCCCCGGCTCGATTGCTCTCGCCTCACGCGACATCACCGCTTTATCTATTGCGATCGCTGATGCTTCTTCGGCATCAAACTTGGTAATGTCATTATAATCGCGCGTCACCCATCCTGAACCGGTACCATCATTGGTTCGCATTGTCACGGTAAAATCAACATTGGTCGATTTGTTGTAGGCGAACAATCCGTTTGAATTGAGCATCGCGCTAAAGCCAGCTCCATCGTCTAAGAATCCGGCAGCCGTCACATCCTGCTCAGCGGCCGGTTTGATGCTGTTTGCAGCAACCTCCGCTCGATATTCGGGGGTTACATTCGCTGTAGCATCTACATAGGTAATTGATTTGTCATAGGTTTGCGGACCTAGAGGTTCCATATATTCGGGATTCTCCGGTGAAAGCTGCGCCAATTCTTCTGAGCGACGCACTACTTTTTCTAGAGATTCATCGTCAAATTCGTCGATGGTTGCTGTTCCCGATTTCTTTCCGAAACTCGACTCTACAGCCAAGCTTTGGTTAGACTGGTGCCCGGCGGTAGAAACGGTATTTCGCGCATAACGGATATTTCCGCTCTCGCTTCCGCCTAGATTCATTACACACGCATCGGCCTTAGAAAAGCTCATCGCCTTCTCTAAGATCGCTCGTGCTTCTTCTTCAGTATATATTGCCATTGTACTTTGTATTAAATGTTAGATAAAAGAGTTAGACCGATCTGCCTGTGTTGATGACATTAGCACCATTAAAACGCGCCGTTGAACTACCGTGAGAAACGGCACTTACCTGAGAAGGTTGCCCTTTTCCGTCAAAGAACGAACCGAATAATCGGTAATCTTTCTCATCACAAATCTTTGCACACGAATTCCAGAATTCCTGCGTGTTCGATTGATAAGCCACGTCATTCAACATGCCTACAATCTTACCATCTTTTATCTCGTAGAATACCGTACCCCCAAACTGAAAGTTATAGCGCTGCTGGTCTATAGAATAACTACCGCGCCCAGCGATATAGATTCCTTTTTCTACGTCTTTGATCATTTCTTCTACTGAATACGGCTCTTTGCCCGGCTCAAGTGAAACGTTAGGCATACGCTGAAACTGAACATCATTCCAGCTCTGTGCATAGCAACATCCGTGGGATTCATTCTGACCTAGAATGCTTACCTGATCACGAATCGCTTCATAATTCACCAGGGTTCCATTACGAATCAAATCCCATTTCTTGGTCTTCACACCTTCATCATCATAACCTACAGCACCAAGGGAATGCGGTTGTGTTTTATCGGCTACGATGTTTACGATGTCACTACCGTATTTAAAGTCACCGGCTTTCCATTTATCTAAGGTAGCAAAACTGGTTCCTGCATAATTGGCTTCATAACCCAATACACGGTCAAGCTCCAGCGGGTGGCCTACCGACTCGTGAATGGTCAAGCCAAGATGATTTGGTTCTAAAACCAAATCATATTTGCCCGGCATTACAGACTCAGCAGTAAGCATTTCTTTTGCCTGCTTCGCCGCTGTTGTTGCATCTTCAATGATATCATAGCTGTTGCGGTACAGGTTGAATCCTGCCGGACTCTTGAGTTTTTCGCTATCTAGTCCGTCCATATATTCGTACCCCATTCCCATCGGTGCGCTGAGCGCATCACGAGACTTGAATTTACCCGCCTCGCGGTCTATGGCTGTAACGCCAAAGGTGGGCCAGATGCGATGAATATCCTGGTCGATATAAGAACCATCAGTAGATGCAAAATACTTTTGTTCATTCACCATAAACAAGGCCGAATTCACAAAGTTGGCTCCTGCGTTCATTGCCGCTGCATTTGCATCGAGTAGCAACTCTACTTTCTCAGAAACCGGAACTTCTCTAAAATCTTTTACAATTGGTGTTTTCCAGCTTACTTCACCGTGTGCTTCTACAGGAGCAAGCGTTACCGGCTCCGTTTGAATTTTTGAATTTGCCTTTGCTATAGAAACTGCTTGTTGTGTGGCTTTTTTGATTCCTGCATCGGTTACATCGTTGGTTGATGCAAAGCCCCAAGTTCCATTAGCGATCACGCGTACCCCAATACCAAAAGATTCAGTATTTACTACATTTTGCACTTTATCCTCACGGGTAAATACATATTGATTAAGGTAGCGACCTATACGCGCATCGGCATACGAAGCGCCGAGGGAGCGTGCGGTGTTTAGCGCCACATCGGCCAGTGATTTTTTGGTAGCAATATCAAGACCAGGTTCTAATAATGCTTCGGCGGCGATGTTGTTTCCCATCATTGCTGAAGGCACCATCAACGCTCCCGCTCCCAATCCTGCTAATTGCACAAAATTTCTTCTTTTCATAAAAACGGTTTGAGTTTTTGATTAATGAACTATATCCCACCACTAAAGCCTAAACCTTTAAAATTCTGCTAAAAAAGCAGGATTCAAAATCAGTAAATCTTCTGTAAATCCAGTGAGAGACGAGCCCTAAACTAATCGATATAATTTTCTCAATATCTTAAAAAAAGCTTAAAAACTTAAAATTTTAACAAAAAGAAGTGTACGTTTTAGGAATGTGCTAATGTTTCTGCACAATTCGCAATTTAAGCGTCATTAAATAAGAAGTTCGAAATTATGGGCTTTTTGATTTACCAAATTGACATTTACCCAAATCAATAAAAAAGCCCGAATGAAAATTCGGGCTTGGTTAGCAATCTATATGTTAAGTATTACAAATAGTTTTATTCCGTACGTTTAAAATTCTCAACATTTTGATGAATCGTTTCGGTATCCCGAATAGAATCAACCTGGATAGTAGTTAACTGAATTTCTCGCACCGGCAATTCTGCTTCACCCAAAATGCGCGAGACAAAATCAACATTTTCGGCTTTGATATTTTTCATATGTATTTGTTCAATCTGCGTCAAACGGCGCTCGTAGGTAGGCACAAGATCACGCCACTGGTACAGCACATCGGTCTCGATACCCAGCACGCCCATATCGATTCTTCCGGCTTTGATATTTTCCATATAAATATTCTTTACATATCCTCCTCGCCGCTCGTTAGTCTTTATAAAGAGTAAATGATTGAGTTTTGCATTGGGTTCAACTTCACAATTTTCCATATAAATATTTTCAACCCCGCCAGAGAGTTCGCTCCCTATGGCTAACAACTGGTGCCCGTTTTTAACTAGACAATTACGTACAACCACATTTCTTACCGGAGTGTTGAGACGCCAAGCATCTTGATTACGGCCTGCTTTAACTGCGATGGCATCATCGCCCTGATCAAAAACACAGTCTTCAATAAGTACATTTTGACTCATTTCAGGATCCACTCCATCATTATTATGACCGTGCGCATACACATTTACATTTCTGATGACTACATCAGAAGATAGGTAGGGATGAATCACCCAAAACGGACTATTTTCTATCGAAATACCTTCTAAAAGCACTTTTTTACAACGGTTAAACTGAATGAATTGCGGTCTGAAATTAGCCGAATCATTGACCATTTGGCGCTCTTCTACCGGCACATCTTTAGAAGCCATCTCATAAAGCTGCTTCAGGT
>CETA01243753.1_pt1 | contig 50988 bp, 63 predicted proteins | sample 531251 | NCBI WGS metagenome assembly CETA01 (sample SAMEA2622362, study PRJEB7988) | marine metagenome | biome: marine biome (ENVO:00000447); feature: mesopelagic zone (ENVO:00000213); material: "saline water (ENVO:00002010), including plankton (ENVO:xxxxxxxx)" | depth 380 m
GAGTACGAAGGTAAGACGTATAAATCTATTAAGCGTCTCTATCTTGAGATGGAAGATGTGACAGAGTATCAGTTTGCTAATGAATACTTCTACTCTTGGAACCATTGGCAACGCATCTGTAACAACAAAGTCATTCGTAAGCACATTGATGAATGGCGCGATGAGCTAGAGCTTAAGCTACGTTCTCATGCTATTCGTAACATCATTGACATGACCTCTGAAGAACGTGGCTTCCAGGCTGCCAAATACGTCGCTGAGAAGGGATGGGAGAAGGGGTCAGTAGGTAGGCCCAAGAAAGACACTTCAGAGCGTGACGCTAAGATTGAGGAGCGTCTACACGAAGACTTCGCAGGGGATGTAGCTCGCTTAAAGGAAATGGTGTAATATGGAAGATTGGCAAAGAGATGCGTACAAGCGTATAGAGTCAATGCCCAAGGAAGCAAGGGAGCTACGAGACTTAGCTATGGAAGACTTGTACTTCTTTGCCCGTCTTGTTAACCCTGGTTATATGTACGGCTCTATTCATAAGGAGCTGTTCAAGTGGATGCAAGAGTATAGCCTCTTCGGTCAAGGAGAGGCTCTTACTTCTAACAAACTTATTATGCTCCCTCGTGCTCACCTTAAGAGTCACATGGTTGCTACATGGTGTGCTTGGATTATCACTCGGCATCCAGAAATTACGATTCTTTACGTATCAGCTACATCAGAGCTGGCACAGACTCAACTATACGCTATCCAGAACATCATTGGTTCCACTCAATACATGCGTTACTTCCCTGAGTATGTCCATCCCCAGGAAGGTAAACGAGAACGCTGGAACCAAACTAAAATGTCAGTGGATCACATTAAGCGTAAGAAAGAAGGTATTCGTGACTCCACTATCGCTACCGCAGGTTTGACAACTAACACTACTGGTTGGCACGCTGACGTAATTGTAGCGGATGACTTGGTAATCCCTGAGAACGCATACACCGAGGATGGCCGGGAGAGCGTCTCTAAGAAGGCTTCTCAGTTTACCTCTATCCGTAATGCTGGTGGCTTCACAATGGCCTGTGGTACGCGCTACCACCCTCGTGACATCTACTCTGTGTGGAAGAACCAGACATACGAAGTGTTTGATGACAACCTTGTGCTCATGGACAAGCGCCCTGTATGGGACATGAAAGAGCACGCTGTAGAAACTGATGGTATCTTTATCTGGCCTCGTGTAGTTCGGGGTAATGATAACAAGGCTTTTGGCTTTGACCTTAACACCCTCTCCCGTATCAAAGCTGAGTATGAAGACCGTGTTCAGTTCTACGCTCAGTATTACAACGACCCTAATGACCCAGGTTCAGATCGGATTACCAAAGACAAGTTCCAATACTACAATCAACGTTTCTTAAAGAAACAAGGCTCTACTTGGTATTTTAAAGAACGCAGATTAAACGTCTATGCTGCTGTTGACTTTGCATTCTCTCTTAACAAGAAAGCAGACTGGACAGCCATTGTCGTAATTGGTATTGACTCTGATGGGAACATCTACGTACTAGACATTGACCGCTTCAAGACAGACAAGACTTCTGAATACTTTAGACACCTAGCAGAGCTACACTCTCGATGGGAGTTTAAGAAAGTAAGAGCTGAGGTTACAGTTGCTCAGCAGATCATTGTCAACGACATTAAGGATTACATCAAGAGTGAGGGTATGCGTCTCTCTGTTGAGGAATACCGTCCTAATAGAACAGAGGGCAGCAAGGAAGAACGTATTGCGTCCACACTAGAGCATCGTTATGACAACCTAATGATGTGGCATTATGAAGGTGGACACATTCCGGCCCTAGAAGAAGAGCTTGTCCAAGCACGGCCCGCTCACGACGATTTAAAGGATGCCCTTACCTCTGCCATTGGTATTGCTATTAAACCCAAGCAGAGCCGCTCTAAGGGCGATATGATGGACTATATGACTAGCTCCATGCCAACACACAGTCGCTTTGGCGGCATTGCTTTCAAATAGAGGTTATAATGGCAGGCAACAAGAAGGTAGCAGAGATTCAAGAAGCGTTTGTTCAGGATGGTGAAGCAGGCTTTATTGCTCACCTATGGGACACGTATAACAACCAGCGTCAGGAGAAGATTCACGAGTGGTTGGAATTACGTAATTACATTTTCGCTACAGATACTACATCGACCAGTAATTCAGCATTGCCCTGGAAGAACTCTACAACGCTTCCTAAGCTCTGTCAGATTCGGGACAACCTCCACTCCAACTATGTCAGCGCTCTCTTCCCTAACGACTCCTGGCTAAGCTGGAAGGGCTATTCCCAGCAAGACAGTACTAAGGCTAAAGCTAAGGCCATTGAAACTTACATTCGTAACAAGGTGAGGGAAAGCCGCTCTCGTACAGAGATTTCTCGTCTGCTGTATGACTATATTGATTACGGTAATGCGTTTGCAAGCGTACACTTTGAAAACAATGTAAAAGAGATGCCAGACGGCTCTGTAGTGCCTACGTACATTGGCCCACGTATTACTCGTATCAGCCCCCTTGACATTGTGTTCAATCCTTTGGCTACAGACTTCCAAGACACCTTTAAGATTGTTCGCTCTGTAAAGACCCTAGGAGAGCTTAAGAGGCTCGCACAGACTGACCCTGACCAATCCTACTGGTTAGATGCTTTAGCCAACAGAGAGGAGCTTAGAGGCCGTCTAGGGGGCTATTCTAAGGAGGACTTCGATAAGGCTCTCGGATTCCAAGCAGATGGCTTTGGCTCCATGTACGAATATATCATGGGCGACTACATGGAAATCCTCACTTTCTACGGAGACTATCATAACTCCGAGACAGGTGAGTTAGAGGTCAATAAGGTCATTACCATTGTAGACCGTAGCCATACAATCAAGGTAGAAGATATTCCTTCTTGGCTAGGCCATGCTCCAATCTACCATGTAGGATGGCGCTATCGTTCTGATAACCTGTGGGCTATGGGGCCGCTAGATAACCTCGTAGGTATGCAATATCGTATTGATCACCTAGAGAACTTGAAAGCGGACGCTATGGACTTAACTGTTCACCCGCCTCTTAAGATCATTGGTGAAGTAGAGCAGTTTGTATGGGGGCCAGGAGCAGAGATTCATATTGACGAAAACGGTGATGTTCAGGAGATGGGGCAGAACCTGAATGGCATTATCACTGCGTCTAATGAAATACAGGCCCTAGAAGACCGTATGGAGCTCTACAGTGGCGCTCCGAGGGAAGCCATGGGGGTACGTACTCCTGGAGAGAAGACAGCCTTAGAAGTCCAAACTCTAGCCACAGCGGCTGGACGCATCTTCCAAGAAAAGATCGCTACCTTCGAGATTGAATTGTTGGAACCTGTTCTTAACTCTATGCTTGAAACCTCTAAGCGGAATATGTCACGCTCAGATGTTATTCGAGTAATGGATGATGAACTTGGTGTAGAGACTTTTCAGACAATCACTAAAGAAGACATTACTGCGTCTGGTAAACTCCGTCCTATTGGCGCTCGTCACTTTGCTAAGCAAGCTCAAGACCTCCAGAACTTGATTGGTATTATGAACTCTCCTGTAGGTCAGATGGTAATGCCTCATACTTCGGGTAAGGAGATGACTAAGTTCATCAATGACGTTGTTGGCTTACATGGTTACAAGCTATTCAGCCCTAACGTAGCAATCAGTGAACAAGCTGAGACGCAATCAATGATGAACCAAGCCCAAGAAGACATTGAGATGCAGATGAATACACCTGCGGAGGGTGCTATTTAATGAAGACAAGCTGGACAGCTTACATTAAAGACCCTGAACGCAAAGAGGAGATACGAAAGAGTTTTAATTCCTCTGTTGTTATGCGTAAACGCTTAAAAGAGATGCTCGAAAGGAAGATTCACGCTAAAATTACAGCGTGTCAGAGTGAAAATTTATACGAAAGTCCTAATTGGGCACTTCTTCAAGCGGATTCAAGGGGTTATGAGCGAGCTATGAATGATGTTATTAAACTTTTAGAAGAAAAAGAAAAATAATTTCTGGGTTTTGTCTCAAATTCTAGTATATAATAATACCCCCTTAAGATATATACTAGGTATATGTCTGTTGGTTATAATTATTATTACTAACCAACAGATTAAATCTAGGTATATACCTAAGAAACTAATTCAAGGAATTTTATGACTACCGAGTCATCTGTATTTAGTGATCAAGCTCCTACCCAGGAGACTTCACAACAGCAACAACCTGCGTCAGAGTCTCAAACTCCGCAGGAACCAGCATCATCTGCGTCATCAGATTCAATGTGGGCCGACCAGCTTGCATCAATCAAGAATGAACGTGGAGAGCCGAAGTATCGAGACGTACCTACAGCCATCCAGGCCCTGCAACATTCCCAACAGTACATCCCACAACTCAAGCAAGAAAATGAATCGCTGAGAGAGGAACTGACGCGGTTAAAAGCAGAACTGGAGCAGCGTGGTAGTCTTGATGATACGATCCAGCGGCTCACTTCTCAAAGTCAACAAGCCCCAACTCCACAAGAGGTTCAGGGATTGACACCAGAGCAAGTTCAGGAAATGCTGGAACAGCGCTTGACTGAGCGTGAGAAGGCACAAGCGGCCCAATCTAACATTCAAAAAGTCGAGCAAGCTATCTCCCAGATGTACGGAGACAAGACCAAGGAAGTTGTAGCACAGCGTGCTAAAGACCTTGGTATTACTCCTACTAAGCTGGGTCAGTTAGCCTCCGAGAGTCCAGATATGGTTCTCGCGTTGTTCAATGCTAAACAACCAAGCTCGCAAGGGCATCCCTCTAGTTCAAGCGTAAATATCCCTCCTGTTACCCCCAAGAACACTGCTGAAGTAACTCGCCCAGAGAAGTCACTATTAAGCGGGGCGAAGTATGCTGATCAGCGTGATTACTTGAAACAGGTTCAGAAGGCGACATACGAACGCTTGGGCGTACAAGTTGACTAAAGGAAAATAGAAAATGCAAGTTACAACTAATACTCGTGCGTTTATCGAGTCCGAGGTTTATTCTCAGTTCATCCTGATGAACCTCCACGATGGCCTCCTGCCGGAGTCCTTCTACCGCAACGTATCTGACTTCGGTTCTGGTGATACTCTGCGTATCAAGACCGTTGGTTCTGTAACCATCCAAGAAGCTGCTGAAGACACTCCGCTGGTTTACGCACCGATTGAAACTGGTGAAGTAACCATGCAGATGACTGACTATATTATTCATTAAGCCAATGTAGTCGTAAAAGCGTCATAAGATCGATTGGCGACGCTTGGTATGTTCGTTTGTAGCATACTTAAAACTTATGGTAAATAACTGGAAGGCTGTAGTGGCTAACCAGAGAGAAGTCTCGATAGACTTATACACATACGGAGAGTATGATGATTGATTTCAAATATGCAGCAGGCTTTATTGACGCAGATGGTAGCATCCAAATCCACGCTAAGAAGTTTGGAGATAGGTTTGCAATCTACCCTGTTATCAGTATAACCCAACTTCCTCACCGGAGTAATCTCCTCCACGATATAGCTGGCTTCTATAATTTAACAGTACATAGAAACTCTCGTGGTACAGATGAGATTAGGGTATCAGGAAAGAAGGGCGGCAATCTGCTTGAGCATACTTTTAAGCACATGGTTCTGAAACAAGACTTGGCAAAATACGTACTATCCTTGCCTAAGTTTGTAGATGAGACAGAGCTTAAAGCAATCAAGTCTGTTATTAAAAACCTTAGACGGAATAACACTCCCTGTAAGCATCGGCCCTCACGTAGATGGGCTGCTGGGTATATTGACGGGGATGGTTGCATTAGCGCAAGCCTTAATAAGAAAGGCTCTCTAGAATGCAGATTGTCTGTTTCAACATGGATACACGCTCAAGCGGGTGTCAAGCTCCTCCAAGAATCTTTTGGTGGTAACATAGTTGAAACAAGGAATACTGCGAACTGGCGCGTTAACTTATCACCATCTAAGGTACAGGAGTTATACGAGTTCTTGGGAAAACATCTTATGATTAAGAGAACCCAACTCGAAATAGCTTACGACTTTATCAGTAAGAATAAGCACTCCCGGAGATTGGGAGCAACTGATGAAGACCTTCGTAGCTTCTGTGAGACACTCGCAACGACTAAATCCGTAAGCATCCGAAAGGATGATGTTATAGTCTGATGGGTTGAAATACCCAATGTACTGATGACCTCCGTGAAGACGGTTCTCAGGTTGAGCAGCTTATGACACAACGTTCTGTTGAGTCTACCCGCGCCATCCAGGAGAACTTTGAGACTCGCTTCCTGACAGTTGCACAAGCTGGTCAAGTTAATGCTGATCCTAACACCATTAACGGTTTCCCGCATCGCATTGCCTCTTCTGAAACCAACAACGTATTCGCTCTTGATCACCTGATTCAGATGCGTCTAGCTTTTGATAAAGCTAACGTACCTGCTGAAGGCCGAGTGTTCATCTGCGATCCTGTTGTTGAAGCTACTCTTAACCGTCTGGTAACAATCACCCATGATGTGACTCCTTTCGGTCAGAAGATTCTGGAAGAAGGTTTGGCTCGTGGTCAGCGCTTTGTTATGAGCCTGTTTGGTTGGGATATTATCCAGTCCAATCGTCTTCCTCGTGGCACTTTCTCTGACGGCACTACCTCTGTCACTGACGGTGTTGCTAACATCTTCATGTGCGTACTTGATGACCAAACCAAGCCTGTAATGGCTGCATGGCGTCGTATGCCCAAGTCTGAAGGTGAGCGTAACAAAGACCGTGCTCGTGATGAGTTCGTAGTACGTGCTCGCTGGGGTATGGGTGTACAGCGTGTAGACACTCTGGGCGTCCTAATCACTTCTGCTTCTAACTACTAAGGAATAATCATGGCTTACGAAACTTCTGCCTTCGGCTCTGCCGATGGTTCTAACGTAAACTCTACGGTTAGCAACCACTATGGCCCTCGTGTAATTGGTAACGCTGAAGGTGTCTACCCTGCTAAAGGCGTAGAGACTGAAGCTGCTATGAACTTCGATGGCGATGCACTTGATCTTCCGGTGTTCCTGCCTGAAGGTTCTTATGTGGTTAACCTTGTTACAGACTTTGCAACAGGTGCTGTAGTCACTGCTACTGTAGGCGGTACAGATATTACTGGAGCAGGCGGAACCTCTGGTGGTACAACCGACCCATTAGTGATTGGCCCTGTAGGCGGTGAGCTTGTTATTACTGGTCCCACTGCTGGCTCTGTGATTGTTTACTACCGTCACATTGCGTAAGTAGTAATACGCCCCTCGCCTCTTGGCTTTAGGATTGGGAGTTCCCGGTCGGCTTACGCGAGGGCTATCATAAGGCTGGGTCGGGAAACCGGCTTGGCCTTTTTTATTGTCTGGAGGTTTAAATGGCCATAGAGCATGCCAACATTCCAGAGAGCGGATTGCACGAACCTAAAGGGGCTAGTACAGCTTCTGTAGACACCACCTACATCTCTGACGGTACAGGGAGTGGTACGTGGAAGAAGGTGGATGCTAACGCTCTCCAAGGGACTCTTAGTAACACTGCTCCTTCTGGGAGACGTATTGTAACAGACGGAGCTGGGGGCTTCTCTGCTGATCTTGTTCCCGGTTCTGCATTTGGTACAATGAATTTAACCGACAACACCACGGCTAAGAACGTAACTGCGGCTGCTGACACAACTCTAAATACTAACTCTGATTTTGTTGAATACGATGTGGCTCTGTCTTTTGAGTCTGTTCAGAATATGACAGAAGGCGCTAACTATCTTGAGATTGATCAGAGCGGTTTATACTTAATTGATTTCTGGTGTGGTGTTAAGTCGAGTGTATCCACTACTAAGTTCTCTCTCAAGTTTGTTCGTAACGACACACTCTTTGTGGGACGTGGCCCTAAGTTGACTACTAGCAACTCTGGAGTAGTAGCAAATCTTTCTGCTAACGGTATTCACGATTTTAACGCAGGAGATCAGGTTAAGTTATTTATTGCAGCAGATAAAACAGCGGACATCACTATTGAAGACTTAACTTTCCAGATGGTATACTTGGGGAGCTTCGCATGAGATACACCCTCCTAGAGATGACGCAGGAGATTCTATCCGATATGGATAGTGATAATGTCAACTCTATCTTTGACACCTTTGAGTCAGAGCAAGTTGCACAGATTATCAAGAGCACCTTCTTCTCCATCATCTCCACTCGTGACTGGCCTCACCTTAAGAAGCTAGTGTCTTTGACACCTTCAGGCTCCCTGGCCTTACCTACTCACATGTACATTGAGGACGGGGTAACACGGCTTGTCAGTGTGAACTACAACTGCGCTAAACCTAACGATACTCGTCGTTACTATCGTCCAGTTGAGTGGCGTGAGCCAGATCACTTCCTGCAAATCACTAACGCTCAGAACACTGACACAGATTTTGTTGATGTTATTGTTGACCCTTCAGGTATTGAGCTATTAATTCGTAACAACCAGAACCCCACTTACTTCACCTCCTTTGACGACAAGACGCTAGTGTTCAACTCTTATGACTCTGAGGTAGATGACACTCTTCAAGAGTCTAAGGTGCAGGCGCAAGCCTATGTTATGCCTGGATGGCAGATGGTTGATACCTTCGTACCTGATCTTCCAGCAGAGGCTTTCATCGCCCTTGTAGAAGAGGCCAAGAGCCGTGCTATGCTTCGCCTGAAGCAGATGGAAGACCCGAAGGCAGAGCAGGAGTCTCGGCGTCAACAACGTTGGTTGTCTCGAAACGACTGGCGTGTTAAGGGTGGTATTAAAAGTCCCAACTATGGTCGGAATTCTGTTAAGTTCCGGCGTGACCCAACTTTTGAAAGGAATGACTACTAATGGATTTGACTGAATACAAAGGCTACAAGATTCAACACGACGGCAGCTTCGGCATGTATACCATCAAGCCTCTTGGAAAAGGTTCTGTCCCTAAAGAACTGAAAGGCCGTTACACGAGTTATGGGGCAGCTCAGCACGCTATTGATGCCGCTTCTAAGACTCAACGGGGTAAGACTAATGGCGAGACAGGTTCAGGCAGTTGAGGTAAACACGTTTGTTAAAGGGCTTATCACTGAAGCAAGCCCTTTAACTTTTCCAGACAATGCCTCTCTGGACGAAGAGAACTTTGTCCTTCTAAGAGATGGTAGTCGGGAGCGTCGTCTAGGAATGGACTACGAGGATGACTTTCAAGAGGTTAGTACAGAGATTAATGCCCCAGAAGGTAATCTGGCTATTTCCACATACTCTTGGGACAATGCTGGAGGTGTTCCTGAGAAGACCCTTTTGGTCATCCAAACAGGGCTTGTGTTAAAAATCTTTGACCCTGACCAATCCCCCCTGTCTTCTGGACAAGTCTACTCTGAAAACTTAATTAATGACGACAGTAGTGTATTCTCCTACGCTAACGTAGATGGCACCCTAGTCATTGCTACTGGCCAAAAAGATATTCAAATTTTATCTTGGGACGGAGCTTCTGTAACAAAAACTACCGCTTCTCTGAAGACTAGGGACTTGTGGGGCGTAGAAGATAAGACCGATGGAGTGGACTTATTAGAAGGGCAAGGTGTTACTATTCGGCCCTCCTCTTTGTCAGACGCTCATTGCTATAACCTCCGTAATCAGACTTGGGCCATCCCTAGGGAGAGGGGCGACGACACTACCGACACATACGACCCTATCCTTTATTTTCAAGAGGGGGGTGCAGGTTATCCCTCAAACTCTGATAACGTCCACTATGCGCTATACCCTAATGCAAACGATGACAGGAACAGGACAGGAGATCAGTTCTTTCGTAGGGACTTAATTAACAATCCTCCTGGTTCTTTCCCAGCCCCCAAGGGCTATTTTGTTATAGATGCAATGGAGCGTGGAGCCTCCCGTCTCCAAGAGGCAGAAAAGCTATACCAAAACTACACTGAACTTACTTCCCCTATTGCCTCTCTCCCTGAAGACAGGACACCTGGGGGGCCGTCTTGCGTACAAGAGTATGCAGGAAGGGTTTGGTACGGGGGATTTTCAGGACAAGTTGAAGGAGGAGACAATCGCAGTCCCCGTCTCTCTTCCTACATTTTCTATTCTCAACTTGTTAGGCACCAGTCGGATATTAACGCTTGCTACCAAGAAGGCGACCCCACCTCTAAAGAGAACCCTGACCTATTAGATACGGATGGGGGCTTTATCAAAGTGGACGGTGCCTATAACATTCAAGCTCTTGTTAATGTAGGAGCTGGTTTGTTGGTAGTGGCGGAGAACGGGGTGTGGATGGTTAGTGGCGGCTCTGACTATGGCTTCTCTGCTAATAACAATATGCGCCGTAAGATTAGTGAGCATGGAGTGCAGTCTCCAGGGTCTGTTGTTCTTATTGACAACACTGTTATGTTCTGGGCAGATGATGCAATATACCATGTGGCTCCTGATCAATTTGGGGACTACCAAGCACAGAATCTTACACAAACAACTATTCAAACTTTGTATGACCAAATCCCTCCTGTGGAGAAATACTACGCTCAAGGGGCTTATGACAGCTATGACAGGAAGGTTAGGTGGGTTTACAATAACCAACCTTCAGATAGCGGGTCTGTAAAAGAGCTAGTCTTGGACATGACGCTAGGAGCTTTTTACACTAGCTCTGTTGAGTCTCTTCCAGGAACACTCCTCCCTAGGCTGGCTTCCCCTGTAGAAGTTCCTCCGTTCAGGCTGAATCAAACTGAAGAGAACATCACAGATAATGGAGAGCAAGTTGTTTATTTGGGAGAGGAGGTCACTACTCCAATCAGAAGCCGAGGAAGTGGCTCTCGTGAGATCGCCTACGTGACTCTCACTTCTCTTTCCCCTATGAAGTATACCTTCTCTACTTATAGAGACGAGTCTTTCCGAGATTGGGTTAGCGCAAACGGAGCAGGTATTGATGCCCCTGCTTTCCTCGTAACAGGCTACCTCTCAGGAGGAGACTTCTTACGTAAGAAGCAAGTCCCTTACATTAAGTTCTTCTTCAGGCGTACAGAAGACGGCTTCACTGATGACGGAACAGGTAATCTATCTGCTAACAATGAGTCTTCTTGTTTAGTACAAGCTCAATGGAATTGGGCCAACTCTGCTGCCTCTAACCGCTGGGGACGTACTTTCCAAGCGTATAGGTATAAACGTCTGTATATGCCAACAGGTGCTGCTGATGAGTTCGATAACGGGTTTGAGGTTATCGAAACCAAAAGTAAGCTACGAGGGCATGGTACAGTTCTTTCTCTTAAAATCTCCTCAGAGCCTGAAAAAGATTTAAGGCTCTTGGGTTGGTCAATGGTTGTAGGTGCAAACGGCAATGTCTAATTTTTATGTAGAAGAAGATAATTCGCTAGAAACAATGAAGGAGGCCTTGGCTCTTGCTGAGGCACACTACTACGAAGTGGAGGAGAAGTCTTCTAGCGTACCCTTCCGGCTAGATGTAGCCCTGTTGCAGGAGTATGTAAAGCTAGGGCTTCTCTACATTATCATTGCCCGAACTTACGAAGGGGAGATGATTGGCTACTTTGCTAACTTGATTAGCCCAGACGCCATCACTTCCCAGCCAGTAGGTAAGGAACTAGGCATCTATGTTAAACCAGAATGGAGACGTAGCTCTGTTCTACGAGAAATGTTAGATTTAGTAGAGGAGGGAGCTAGGAAGAGACAAGCCTATTGCCAACTCTTAGCTTTTAAGGAAGGACATGATGAAGGGATTGCTTACAAGTTTGGGTATGAACCCACAGAAATCATCTATCAAAAAGTATTCGAGGTGAGTGATGGCGGTAGCAACTAGTACAATCATTGCTGCAACAGCCCTGGCCGCCACAGCGGTATCAGGCTATCAGCAATACAAGGCAGCAGGTAGGGCAGCAGACGCCCAAAGGGAAGGTCAACAAATCTCCCAAGCTGCTCAACAAAACAGAGACAGGCAACAGAGACGGCAACAGATTCGAGAACAAAGAGTCCGTCGTGCCCGCATCCTCCAGGCGTCTGAGAACACAGGGGTGAGTGGTGGCTCAGGAGCTCTTGGTTCTATCGGGGCTTTAGGTACCTTAACAGGCGCTAACATTGCTAATATCTCCTCAACAGCACGGGCCTCTGCTGGAATCAGCGCTACACAGCAGAGAGCAGCAAATGCTCAACAAGATGCTCAAATGTGGGGAGCTATCGGGCAGACCACTGGAACCATCTTCTCAGCGGCAGGCGGTTTTGGAGACATGTTTAATAGCCCTTCTGGCAGCCCTGTTCGTGGAGGCTGGCAGAGCGAAGTGTTCACTTTTTAAAGGAAAGTAAATGGCAACTCTAACTGATTTTGCACCACAGAGCGCAGCTACCCTGGAAGATTTCCAGATTGAAGGGAACTTGGTTCCGGTGAATAACCGGGCCTCAAATGTAAACTTAGCGGCGTATACCGCGTCTCTGTCTGAAGACCCAGAATCAGTAGAGGCGACTTACTTAAACCTGACACAAGAAGGGGAAGAGAGCACACGTATGTCCGAGTCCTTACGGAATCGGGCTAAACAATTCACTGCTACTAAAGAACGTGATGCTCTCGTTTCCATCTTAACTGACCCTGACATCCCTGATGAACAGAAGATGGCAGCGTCTAGTGCCTACATGGATCAGCAAAGCTCCTTGTACGGCATCCGAAACATTGTCTCCTCTGAAGCTCTCATTGCCGAAAGTGATGATGAAACAGAGGAGTCTTCAAACTCTCGTATTAACTTCGCTGACGCTATTGAAAACGTCAACGCATACCATCGAGAGAAACAGATTTTAATGAACCACCAGCTCACATCTCAAGACCCAAACATGCTTGAGATTGGGGCTGGGTTCTTGGAACTACTTGTTCCTTTTGCAGAGCAAGGTATTACAGAGCAAACACTCTCAGCTATTCGGGGAGGAGATAAAACTGCTTGGATGGAAGCCCTAACATTGATGGGGTCTACTAAGCAGAAGTTCACAGAGACTTTACGTTCTGTTCCTCCTGAAGAGCGTGGCCCTATCATTCGTCAGGTTATTGACGCTGTAAATGAGAACTCCACCATTGTCTTTCCTGATGAGAACGACTTTGTTAAGATGGACTTTCTGCGTACAGCTCTAGAGGAAGGCTACTACGGGGAAGGGGATGCTTGGATTGACAACTTAATCTCTGTTGCAGAGCTGACTGGCCTTGTTCCTTTGGGCTGGGTAGCTCAAGGGGTTAGTCGTGGTGCTCGTGCAGCTCGTAGGGGACGTAGTGCAGCTCGTCAACTAGAGACTCCTGTTCCTGAACGTGGAACCACCTACATGGAGCTTAATGGGGTGCCCTCTAGAGCAGAGGCTCCACAGACACCCTCTCAGCCAGACGAGGTGGCCCGTACAGAGGCTGTAGACACTGACCCAGTACGTAGGGCCGAAGATGCAGCAGAAGGCCGTGCTGAAGCTCGTAGGGCCGTTATGGAGGACTCCCCCTCTCTGTCTCGAATGGAGGAAGCCTACGAAGCAGAGCTTGCAGCTAAACGCTATGTAGAAACAGATGTGAAGCCTGTTTCTATTGCTAACAACTATCGTAACACTAACCCCTCTAAAGCTCGCGCTGCCAACCAACTAGCTGCGGAGGACACTACAGGTCAAGCAGCAGAGGCTTTGTATGGCACTAACCGTGTAGAGGCAACAGCTCACGATGCCCTGCAAGGCATCCCTAAATCTGATGGTTCTCTGGTCAACAAAGTGAGTATGCCGGACGCCTATCCTAAAGCTCGCCCTCTTCCTCCTAGCCCTCGTGTGATGGATGTAGTAGCGGACAACGGTGCCATCTACTTAACAGACGCAGAGAAGGTTGCTACAGCTACTCGTGTAGTTAATGATTTTAACAACGTAGCTGGTTTAGTAACTCGTACTGAAATGTCGGTGCCTGCTGTACGTGACATTGGTGGCTCTTTCCGTGTAGGCGTAACCTATGGCCCACGGGACAATGGTTGGTCAGATGGTGCCGATGCCTTAGAAAAAGTACGCACCTCTCTGCGTGACTATGGTGTTAAGGAAGAGGAACTCACCCTCCTACGCCGTGAAGGAGAAGATTACGTACCTGTTGATAAGGCACAGGCTACAGAGGCAGGGGACTACCTAGTTAAGGTTGACTACCCCTACACTATCTCTGCTGCTAAAGTGGAAGATTGGAATGATTTGGATGTAGTATTTAACTACCTAGATCGTATCCCTCACATGCGTGGGGCACGCTCTGGTAGCATGGCTCGTCACATACTTGATGCTCACTCTATGCTACACCCTAACATTACGCTAGGAGCTAACGTAGCCGTAGATAAGGCAGCTCAGCTTGAGAAGACTCTGGTAGAGCTTACTACGTCTTTCACTAAGAAGTTTAACAAGCTGTCTAAGCAAGGACAGGCTGCGGTAGAAAAGGAGATTAAGCGAGCTAACAAGGAAGGCCGTAACCGTACCACCACCTCTCTCAAGGCAGATGGTTTTGGTGACGAAGAAGTAGCTGCTTTGCAAAGCTGGAGGGAAACTTGGGACACTATGTACTGGTTGGAGAACCAAGACCTAGTGAAGACACTACGTAACCGTGGATACCAAGTTTTAGAGGACGGCTCTACAGACACTCGTATGTTCGTTAAACCTATCAGCCGTAATCAGGCAGGCTCTCACCAACGAGCCTACGACCCTGAGACAGGTAAGATGGAGGACCTGACTGCTGAGGATTTAACAGAGCTGTATGAGAAAGGCGGTACAGTCTCTAGCCTACGTTCTCCCTTCGTAGAAGGGGAGGAATCCGTTAAAGTTGTCATCTCCCGTAACCAAGCAGGTGGCCCATACTCTCGTGCTCTACGAGATGATGACCAAATCCTGAACTACCGGGAGGGCTACTACACTGTCTACTACGATGTGCCTAAGATGGTAGAGCGTACTGTTACAGACAGCCGTGGTAACATCCTTAAGCAGGGAGCTGTAGCTACAGCAAGAGACACTTCTACAGCACAACGTTACCTGAAGCGTATGCAGCAAGAGGCTGAGCCTAACGTCACATACTCTATTCGAGATACTCGTGAGCGTATGCGCTTTGATAGCGATGACAACTGGAACCTTCAGGAAGCGGCAGGAAGGGTTGCTCAGCGTGTTCGAGGAGAAAGGCTGGAGGATGCCACTAGCCCCATCCTTGACGAGTCTCACAACCACGTTCTCGGCCCTGTAGACGCATTGATTAGGTCTGCTCGTAACGTCTCCACTCGTGTACCTATGAGGGACTACCTAGAGACAACTAAGTCTCGTGCAGTTAATCAATATGGGCATATGTTCCCCAGAGATCAGTATGGCCGTCCTCAGTTTCCTAAAGACTCTTCTGAGATTAAGGCTAAGGAAGGATTCTCTAAGGAGGCGGCTGACGCTCGGACTACAGTGGAGTATATCAACTCTCTAGAGAATGGCTACATCAACCAGATTGATGACACCATTAAGTATGCTCTACGGGTAATTGCTGACGCTTCTGGTAAACGAGGGATGTCTATTGCAGAGAGGGCATTGAACGCTACAGCAGATGCTGGTGGCCCTACACGACTAGCTCGTGGTGTTGCCTTCACCCTCTACCTTGCTCTTAACCCTCTGCGTCAGTTTGTTGTTCAGTCGCATCAGGCTGTACAGCTTACTGCTCTAGCTCCTCGATACGTCACCACTCGACTGGTTAGTGATATGGCGGCTATCTTGGAGTATAAGACAACAGGTAAGATTCGTCTTGGTAAGGCGGCTACTGGACGTAGTGAAGCAGAGATTAAGGCAATGGCGGCGGCTTACGACAACAGCGGCTTATCTGCTTCCATTGATAAAAGTAACTTGGTGAGGGGGAGTTTGTCAGAGATTGCTGACTCTACTTCGGCAGGGGGCTATCGCAGGACTACTCTGGCACGCTTTGTGGGTTTAGGTGCTCAGGGTATTGCTGCTTCCCGTAAGGCGGGGTTTGATGTAGGCGAAGAGATTAACATGCTTAGCTCTTGGCTAACACATTACAACATGGCAGTTGAGAAGACAGGGAAGGCGTTAACCAAAGCAGAGTATGACAAGGTGAGTGCTATGGCACGCTCCTACACCTATAACATGAACCGTGCTGGCGACATGCCTTACAACGAGAACTCGTTAGGCATGATCTTCCAGTTCATGCAGGTGCCTCACAAGTCCTTTCTCCAGATGACTACCAACCGTAACTTGACCAAGACACAGAAGGCACGCTTAGCTACCTTCAACTTGGTGATGTATGGAGGAGTCCCTGGTACAGGTTTGTCTCTCTTCTTACAGCCTTGGCTGCCTCAAGAAGGTGAAGAAAGGGAAGCGCTTCTACAAGGTGTGGAAGGGTATATGTTCAACAAGCTAGCTTCTCTGATGTACGGAGAAGATGTAGCTATTGACTTCTCTTCCCTCGCTGCGGTAGACAACAGAGGCCTCTTAGAGTTTATTGGCGGACTATGGACTACTGACGCTGGTAAGATTCTAGCTGAGTCTCCTGCTGGTTCCTTGGTGATGGGAAGTAATCCACGTATCACTCAGTTTGCAAGAGCTGCTGCTGAATACTTCCACTACTCTGAACCTCTTGACCAAAACCCTATTGACACAGGAGAACTGTTCATTGAGTTTGGTAAGTTGGCTTCTGGATTCTCTAGTGCATTTAAAGCACGAGTAGCTTTAGAGTATGGTAAGAAGTATAACGCTAATGGCGGTGTTACAGATGCTAACGTTAACACTGTTGAAGCTGTAGCTGCTGCCTTTGGTTTCCAGACTCTACATGAAGCTCGTTCCTTCTGGGCTAGTAACGAGGTGTATCAATCCCGCACTTCTCATGGAGAAGATGTCAAGGAATGGTATCGTCTGGTTAAGCAACAGCTAGCTCGGGAAGGGATTAGTAATGAGGAGCGTGACTTTGCACTACGTGTTCTTAACGTAGCTGCGGAACAGTTCAAGGACGACCCTCGTGCTCAACAGACCATCCAGCAACAGTTGCAGTATGACGTAGAGAATGGTGACTTGTCTCTGTTCAATTCCGTTATTAACTCTGCTCCTTGGATGGATTCGGCTACAACACGAGAAGTCCTCAACACTATGCCTATTACGGAAGAGCAGCGAGAGATGGGGATTCGTACTCTCGACTTTATTGACAATTACCGCGAGGAAGATTAATGGCGGACTTTACCCTAGCGCAAATTGGTGGAGCACCTACCAGCGCTCAACAACCTCAACAAGCAGTACAGCAGCCCTCCGGGGCTGTTGCTGCCCTTGATTTCGTACAGGACATTGGCACTAGCTTGTTTGAATCCTTTGCAGAGAATAGGCAAGAGAAGAAAGTAGAGCAAGCTAATGAGGCTGTGTCTCGCTTCAGTCGTCAACAGCTAGAAATTGCTCAAGCTGTTGACCGTGGAGACATGACCTCTCAGCAAGCGCGTATGCGTATGCGTGCTAACTATGCTTCTGCTATTGCTAACAACCCCAACCTAACCACAGACTACGCTAAGGCTCACTCAACCATCTTAGGTACTGCTGGCTTAGGTAAGGTAGCTGCTGAAGGTACGGAGCAAGAGCAGCAGTTCATGGCTGTGCAATCAGAAGCTACAATGAAGGGCTGGGTTACTTCAGGTATGTCTGCTGAGGACGCACAAGACGCTACCTATGCGTATATGCAGTTCCAACGTGAACAGCAGATGATTGACGCTGAACAGAATCAGCTTGGGCTACAGCGTGCTCGTATTGGCCTTGAGGCTGACAGAGTTGGACTAGCTTCTGCTCGTGTAGGGCTGGGCACAGCTCAGATTAACCAGCAGCGTGCTCAGATTAGCTTGCAGGAAGATAGGGCACGTATCCGTTCCCAGGAAGCCTCTGGCTCTATGGCCGATGCTGCTGCTACTCGACTACGCACTAAGTTCAACACTATCCAACAGCAAGTGGAAGCAGGCTCTCTTGACCCTGTAGAAGCGACACAGATGATGGACGAAGAGTGGTTAGTCATTCAGTCTGAGGTTAGCCGTATTGGGCAAGGCGCTGGTAGTGAGTATGTGAACAACCTAGTTGCCCCTCTACGGGATTTCTACCAAGTTAAGCGTGGATATGTTACTGGTGAGACAGATGCAGAGACCATGGAAGCTGTTGCAGCCAATGCTCTGGCACGCCAAACTGTAAACATCACAGGTGATCCAGAAACTGCTCGTATTATTGCAACTTCTCAATTAGTAGGAGCGGCAGGGAACTTATCCCTACAAGGCCCATTGAACCGCATAGCGCTCGATCAGGTGGACAGGAATAGTAACCCACAGGCTCGACCTGCTGACCTCACAGACCCTACTAACGAGGCGGCTACAGGGTCTTACTTGAATATGCTTAAAGAAGGGATGGGTTCTGACAGGGAGGATGTACAGCAGGAGGTTCAGACTAATATCAATCAGGTTCTCCGTGGCCTAGGTAGCTACGGAAGTATGGTGGAGAACCCGAGAGAGCTGAATCAAGTGGCGGACTTCTTGGCGGGAGATCAGTATGGAAGCTGGGTGTCGCAGAATGGCACTGCTATTAACGCTGAGAATGCAGCAGCAGCCCGTGAAGTGGTTCAGGTGCAGTTTGATGAAGTGGTACGTCCCCTGATTGCTGAGGAATGGCGTAATGCTAGTCAGCTAACCTACGCTGTACCAGACCCGGCTCGTCCAGAGACTGCTGGACAGACTGAATCTGTCACCTCATCTATCCGTCCTTTCTTTACAGGGAACGGTGTACGTTTCGTTCCTGCGGATAGTGTACAGATGAACCCCCGCCTACGCGCTAAGATTAACGACCTCAACCGTACAGTAGCTCCTGTAGTGAATCGTTTGGTGAGAATGGGAGCGCACCTAGAAGGCACCAGAGATTATCAGAGGATTTATGAAAGCAACTACGCAGGGTTATTCGGAGACGCAGGTACAGGGCAAGAATAAAGGGATTAGTATGAAGGAGAAGATTGCCGCAGCCGTTAGCATTGCTACACTGTTCCTATCGCTAATGGCGGGCTACGCTACAATCCAGTCGGACTTAGCGAGGATGGAGGAGAGGGTCAATAGTATGAGTAATACTAACTCTCAAACTCTTGACGTGCTGAATAGATTGGCTGAGAGCGTAGATCGACTCTCGGAGAGTGTGGCGAGACTAGATGAGAGGACTAAGGTCTTAGAGAGAACTGACAATTAGAAACAGAAAAAGCCCCTACCAGTTTCCTGGAGGGGCTTTCTTTTTATCTATACATTATGCTTCGCAAGCCTTGCATTCCATACGCTTACTCCGTGCAAAGGACTGAGCAGCGTTAACAGCATGTTGGTAGTAGAGAGTAGGTAACCCTGCCTTAGCAGCGTATAGCGTAATCTCGTTAATCTCCTTAGCTGTCCATGTATCGTCAATCATTAGGTTCAATGATTGAGTTTGGTCTAGGAACTGTTGACGTACAGCAGCTAGGTTAAGGAGGGTGTAAGGATTTATCTCCTTGAAGGTGAGGAATACTTCCTTCTCATGGTCAGTGAGGAAAGGTAGGTGCTGTACACTGCCATCATTCTCTGCAATGCTACGCCATACCTCTGGAGTATTCTGTCCAGCTTCCTCAAGCAACTTCTCTAGGTGAGGGTTCTTCATCTCAACCTTAGCCTTAGCTAGGTTCTTGATGTAGTAGTTACTCATTACAGGTTCAATAGAAGGACTGGCCTGTCCTAAGATGAAAGCACTTGATGTAGTGGGTGCAACAGCGTTCAGAGTGGTGTTGCGTCTACCATAGCCCTCTAGTACCTCTGGTTCACCAAACTCCTTAGCAAGCTCCTCTGAGGCTTTATAGGAGCGTTCCTTGAGTAGCTTGAACACTTCGTAGTTTAGCTTAGTTGCCTCAACAGAGTCCATAGAGATACGCTTACTCTGTAGGAGAGAGTGCCAACCTAATACACCTAAGCCAAGAGCACGGTGACGCTTAGCAAACTTCAAGGCCCGACTCATAAAGGTGTAGGCTAACTGATCTTGGTAGTCATCCGACTCACCTAGTGCCTCAATCTTCAGGATAAACTCTGTTACTACAGCGTCAAGGAAGTAGACCATTGTTTCAACTAGGTCTGTGTCCTTCCATTCCTCGTAGTGCAAGAGGTTAACAGAACTTAGTACGCATACAAAGCTCTCATCCTCAGAGAGAGGAAGAAGAATCTCCGAGCACAAGTTACTGCCTGTGATCTTCATATCCTTATCTTTGTACACTTGAGGACGGTTAGAGTTAGCATTGTCAGTGAACAGGATGTAAGGGAAGCCAATAGAAGAACGTGTACGTAGTACGTCAGCCCACACCTTACGCTTCCCTGCGTCTCCCTCAATCATTTCCTGTAGCCACTGATCAGTTACAGTCACTCCAGTGGTTAGATTGTGGATGGGATGCCCATCTGTACCGATCTTCAGGAACTCGTCAATGTCAGGATGCTCTACAGGCAGGTAAGGGGCAAACCGTCCTCGACGAGTAGAACCTTGAGAGATTACATCTGATACCTTCTCGAACAACTCCATGAAGTGAACAGAGCCAGAGGACTTGCCATTGTCCTTGATAGCAGCCCCTCGTGGACGTAAATCTCCGAAATAGCCAGAGGTGCCGCCACCATACTTGGTCATCATCCCCACCTCCCCTTGGGAGAAGAGGATGCCTTGTGTGGTGTCTGTCATGTGACTAGAGAAACAGGAAACAGGCAATCCTCGTGGGTTGCCAAAGTTAGCCCATACAGGGGAGGAGAGGCTGATGTAGCCCTTAGACATGTAGCCGTAGAGCTTATCAGCGTACCCCTCCTTGTCTCCTAGCAAGTGCTGTGCCCATGTTGCAATCTCCCACAGGCGCTCCTCAGCTACCTGCCCCTCAGTTAGGTAGCCATTAGCTAGGAATGCACGAGACTCTTTAGTTAACCAATTAAATGACATTCTTTCTCCTTAGAATAATGAGTCGCCTGAGAACTCTTGTTTAAATTTAGAATAGCCTACGGGGTGTTTAGCAAAGAAGTCTGTATGAATACCTGCGTTAATCTGCAAGTCAAACCACTTGGTACGCTCTAACAAACTCTCATCAAGCTCAAAGGCTTCTTCAAATCCACACTGAACTAGGCCAGTATTAAAGCGCAGCTTGATGTACTCCTCTACTTCTTTCACCGTGAGATAGTCGAACTCCCCTTGTTCAAATATCCATCGTACAATGTTACGCTCAGCTTCATAAGCCTCTTGGACAAGCTCTTGCACACGCTCTTCCATAGCTGTGTCGAACATGCCAGGGTTTTCTTTCCGGATGACATTGATTAACTCCGCACCGAACATGAAGTGAATGTTCTCTTCAAGAGAGGTTGCCTCTACAGCGTTAGAGATGCCTTTAAGCATAGCTGTCTCTTTATTGAACGCTGAGATGATTAGGAACTGAGAGAACAAGGAGACGTTCTCAATGAACAAAGAGAACAATAGAATTGTCTCTACATACTCCTTACGGCTGTCTGTCTTGGCCCCTGCCATAGCCTTGCTGATATAGCGTACCCGATCACGGATAGCAGGAACCTCTAGCACCTTACTGAACTCATCCTGTAGCTGGAGAATCTCAATTAGGTGGGCATAGGCATTAGCATGCCGAGCTTCTGATTCACCAAAGGTAACACCCACCTCTTGAATCTCAGGCTTCTGGAAGATGTCCCCAATCTTAGTCCAGAAGTCTTTAACCTTCACCTCCACTTGACTAATACCTAGCATAGCTCGCAGGATGGCAGACTTATCTCTCTCCGTCATGTTAGCACGGAAGTCTTGAACATCTCCAGCGTAGGGATAGGAGGTATGCACCCAATAGGATTGCCGGATAGCGTCAGTGTAACGATGCAGTTCAGGGTATTCTCGTGGGAGGTAATTCTCTCTCTTACGGAAGATGTCAGGCTTATGGCGCTCTCGATATTGGATGTAAGAGCGTGCTACATCACACTCCCCTATCCGCATCAAGGCTTCTTCCACCGCCTCGTGTACCTCATCTACTGCTACCTCAGTGGGTGCATTCCACATCAACTTACTGTGAGCCAAGTGAGCGGCCTCCAGGGCCGCCTCCTTACGTACCCCTAGGGATGTGTCCCCCATAGCCTTTTCAACAGCTATGGCAGCTTTCATACGGTCAAACTCTTCTATACTACCATCCCGCTTGTGTACCAACATTAACTAGCACCTCCTTCCCATGCGTCAAAAGAGATTATCCATTTCTTACATTGTTCAGAACGGATAATGTCGTCATAATCAAAATCAACTAAGTGACAATCTACATCAAGACCTCTCACCATGCGTACCAATTCTGCTAGGCCACTCTGTTTAAACTTAGGAGAGGTCTGAGCCACGTCTCCACACAACACCACCTTGCTGTAAACACCTTGACGAGTGAGCAATACCTTTAGCTGCTCAAAGCTCATGTTCTGGACTTCATCAACAATGATCAAGGTGTCGTCCCAAGTACAGCCCTGGATGAATTCCAAGGGCATGTAAGTTAGTCGCCCTTGTTTCTCCAGCATAGCAAGCTCACCTTCTTTCTTACCGAGCTTGTGGAAGTTCTGTTCAATAGGGCGTACCCAAGGGGCCATCTTCTCTCGCTCTGTGCCTGGGAGGAAGCCATTCTCCTTAGCAAACGATACGTTAGGACGAGTAACAACAACACGTTTACGCTTATCCTGTAGCCATTCACACGCTAGCTCTACAGCTCCGAATGTTTTCCCAGTGCCTGCCGGGCCTGTACAGATGACAGGGAACAGGTCACGATCACGTAGGGCAAGCTCGTACAGTTTACGATTATCGCTCATATATTACTCCGTGAGGGCTTTCCAAGAAACCGGATAGAGAGGTTGGATAAGGTCACCAACCATGTAAGCTAAGTCTTGAATCTCCTTCTGAGCGTGTTCATCAGTACGCTGTTTGTAGAACCGAGCAAAGGCAGCTAAGGAGCCGGTTATGTAGTAGGAAGTGTACATGGATTGAGGCAACACTATACGAGCTTGCTCAGGTGCTCCTCCAAATTCCAGTATTTCTTCGTAAACCTCTTTCGCTTCTTTCAGTAAGTTCTTATAGCGATTCCTCACACGTTCTGCTGGAGAGAAGAAGCCATCCCCTTCATTGATACTTCCTTGCCCGCTCCCCTGTTTAACACTCCCATCAGGACGACTACGCCATACGTCAGGAATAAAAAACTCAGGCTCATCGTCTACATACCGTCTGCTCACCTCATTACGAGTAAAGCCTACAATATGCTTGAACTCTTGACGAGCTACAAAGATGGGAACAGTGTAGCGTAAGGTGATTTGAGGGTGACTAAAAGGAGTCCAATGGTTATGGCGTGCTAGGTAGGCTAGTAGCTTATCGTTCTGCTCTGGTGTGTAGTTAGCTGCTTCTTTATGGAAGGAAACTCGGGCGGCATCTACTACCCGATCATCGCCCCCCATGTGGTCGATGTAGTCTACTTTCAAAGAGTCTCTCCGTATTCTAGTTGTGCAAGTAGTTCAAGGCAGTGCTTAGCTTTACGCAAGTCCTCTAAACCATTCTTGCTCTTATGCCTAACCGTATACTTAATGACATTGCTTTCACAGTAGGGCAGCTTGTTCTTCTGACAAAACTCTACAGGTTGAATGACGAGGGACTTATAATGTCCCCCGCCAACCTGCACATCAAGTGCAGTTTCAGTCATCTTCGTCTGTATCCCTCTCTTCTTCTTCCCATTCCTCTTTTAGGTTACCAAAGCGATCATAGGGCTCATCGCAGTAGCACCCACAACAGGCACAGCACCCACATTCTAAAGTGTCATCATACTCCACGGAACACCTCTCTCTTAACAGCCTCATACCCTTTAGCTTCGATGTAGTTGAAGAGAATTAGCATCTGTCGCTTGCTCTTCTGATCAAACTGACTCATGTACATTTCACTAGCGTCTTTACCTTTGTCCTCCGCTAGGTTAAAGGCAAGAGCGCAACGGTTCCATGTACGCAGGGTTACGTTCTCAATCTCATCAAAGGTACGATTAGTCATTACTGCTCTCTTTTTCGTTTTGGCGTCGTTGTTTGGCAATTGCTCGCTCCTCTGCTGTCACTTCGTCATGGCAGGCTCTACACAAGAGTTGCAAATTATCCATTTCACAATACATAGCTTCGATAACATCTCCCCAAGTAGTGAACCCCACAGAGGGGTCAATAATCGGTTTGATGTGATCTACCGCTACATTATTCACTCGCTTACCGTTTACAACTATTGTGGCAGGGACTTCTTGCCCGCATCCTGCACACCTATAGAAGCCTCGACGAGTTCTAGCATTCTTCTTAGTTAATTGAATGGGTGCCCACTTACGTGTGCCTTGACGAAGGAGATTCTTAATGAAGCTATTGAACTTTGCCTCCGTCCACATACCGTTACATCGTGTCTTTTCCCCTGAAGGTCTAGCCATTTTTCACCTCTAACCAACCCCTCCATTTGCAATTAGGGCACCAGCCATAAGGGGCCAGCAGCCCTGTAGATGGCCTCTCTGACCACTCTTTAACTTGGAAACTGTGGTATTCGCACATAGGGCAAACCGTTGAAACTTTAGCCATCACCACTCCTCTGGTAGTTTATACATAATAGGGAATCCAAACTCATTAAGCTCTCTCACCATCCACAATAGGTAAGCCTGTTCAAGGAAGTAGCCCTGAGTCTTCTCCTTAGCCTCGTAGAGAGCTTTTACAGCTCTGTACATATCAACCTCTGTCTCACAGTCTTTAAGCGTCTTATACGCTAATACTGGGCCTCCTCGTGGCAGCCCTGGTATGCAATCAACCTTGTCCCCTGTAATCATTTGTGAGTAGAAGAACTTTAAGCCTGTACCAGTTAGCTTACCTCTCTCACTTAGATGTAACTCCCCAATGGAGTCAACTAGCTTAGGGCTATACCCAGCTTGGTTAGCACACTCCCAGCCGTAATGCCAACCTTCCATCATGCGTAAGTCTTTATCTCTAGTGCAGATGATGGTGGATTGCTCTTTCAAGAACCGTTGTTGATAGATGCAGAGCATATCGTCTGCTTCCATACCCCAAGCAATGATGGGGCTATAAGCGTGATAGATGTACGCTAAGAGGTTGTAGTAGTGGTAGGGTTTAGCCGAGCGTGTGCTCTTATAAGGGACAGAGACAGCCACCTCAAACCGAAAGTTAGGAGGGAAGGAGAGAGGCTCAAGCCCCTCCCTCTTACGCTTCCTGTTCTCTAACTTAGCTAGGAAAGGGTTGCCTGTAAGGAATAGCTTAGACTCCTCATCAGCCCAACATGCTTCCTCAATCTCTCTAACCTTCTGGTCAAATAGCTCAGACACCTGGGAGAAGTCCCTAGGAACCTTCTCTCCTGTTTCCTCGTCTAAGTATTCCCCACCAAACGCTGCCTCATATAATAATACATCTGCGTCCAAGAGGCAACGCATTACTTATCTTCCAAGACTTTAATGCGCTTCATCATCTCCCAAATAATGAGTGTTGTAACGACTCCTTTAACAACAAGTACCCATAAAATAGCTTCAATCATTCACTGTCCTCCACTCGATGATGAGAGATGGCATAAATTTGCATAGTGTCATCAGGACGGAAGAACACAATGTCTTGGCCCATAATACGCTTACGACCAGTAACCTCCCCTGTGTCTCCTGTCTTCAATCCATATTCCTCTAACCCTTCTGCATTAACTAGCGTTGCTTTGCTCATCTAGCCCCTCCACATATTGTTGCCATAACATATTGCTTACCAAGGTGGCAGATACCATAAGAGCCATTTCCATTTGCTCTAGGTAGTCTAGGTTTTTACTAGCGTATGTTACCACGGGCGTTCCTCTTCTTCAATGTCGTCTTCTTCCTGCTCTTCAGGCTCTTCCTGTGGCTCCTCACGGGCTTTCTCAGGCTTACCCTTACCTTTGCCCTTACCTCCCTCTAGAAGCTCTTGTAGGGGGCTTCCTGCGTATTCTAGGTTGCTCTTAATCTTCTCTTGCAACCAGTCAGGTAGAGACAAGAACACTTCCAGGTCTGGCTCTTCCAAGCTAAACATCTTAGCTTCATTAACAAGCTCAGGTGTCTTGGCAGCATCACGAGGACGCATAGCCGACAGGTCTTGAATCTTGTTACGTTCCTTACCAGCGTTAGGGCCGTTCTTTAGCTTGTACGAAGTGACTAGCGCATTAGCAGGAGCACCAAGCAACATACTGAAGTCACCTTCATGCGCCTCCTCTGGGTCAAGAGCCTTGTAACGCTTGGTGGACTTAGCTCGTTCACTAGACAGGTTGTACAGAGGGAAGTCCTCAGACAACCAACGAGGCTTGTCCTCTAGCTCATTGCCTTCTTCATCCTTGAGGAACTCATCAACAAACTCATAGGTGAGTTGGATTTGATGAACAGGTGGCTTGGCTTCCCCCTGAAAAGCCCTTTGTGGCTGTACCCCTAGATCAATAATCTGGACAACACGGACAGGGTATGTACCTGAGTCCATTACCTCTTGCTCAACACGATTACCACCACCTGCTGAACCATTTGCTGCTTTCTTAGCGTTTAAACCTGCCATAGATTACTTACCTCGTACTGATTTAATTAGGAATGTAGGGATTGCTACCAATGCCATCATCACAATCAAGTAGAGAGTTGTGAATGTTGTGTTCATTGGCATATCTTTGTAGAAGTCATTTAAAACTTTGTTAGTTTTATCTTTGTCTCGTAACCAGTCCCACCCCAGCAAACCTGCTGAGAAAGCACAGTTAGAAGTTAGATAGATTAGGAACCATGTGAGCATGGGATGCTCTCCTCAGTGAATAGACCACCACGTCTTACCAATTGCCGCTTCTCCCTCGTGTGGACATTGGATGTTGTAGAACTTACCAGCGTCAACAATACACTTCTCTGCAATGCGAGCTACATCTTTAGCAATCTCCTCACGGCATTCAATTGTATACTCGTCGTGTACCCAAGCTACCACTCCATAGTCTACGCCGTACTTATATTTCTTAGCTAGACGCTTGCAAAGAAGGTTGTACGCAGCAGTCATCATTACAGCTTCGTCAGACTGCAATACATATACCAGGATTTGATGCTCTGACTCAATGTATATTGGGCGGCCATCAAGGCCTGTTACCCAACCATTGTAGTAGGACATCTTCCCCCAGTCATTCAGCTTCTTCTTAGCGTTAGACCTCCACTCCTTAGTTAAGTTCTCAACAAGAGCTTCAAAACCTGCTGCCACAGATAGCAACGCTTCCCTAATCTTAGCCCCTAGGTTTACATCTGTTGAGCCATAAGAGCTTGCTAGCTTCTTATCTGACGCACCAAACATGAAAGCGTAGTTAAGCGTCTTTGCCATGTGGTAGGACACTTCCAGTCCCGCAACTTCTTTAATTGCTCGCTGGTTGACATGGTGGATGGAAGTTCCAAGTTCTTTGGAGCCATTGATAAGAGTGTCTGTGAAGAACTCATCACCAACTCGTGCTGCCAACATCCTATTTTGACAGCCAGCGGAGTCACAACCTACAAGCACATACCCTTCTTGTGCTGTGAATACCTCCCGCATTTGCCTGCCAAAGAAGGCATCCCCCCCTGGGACATTGACAATTCCTGCATGTTTAGCCCTCCCCGTTGTGGCTACACCACTGACCCTAGCTGAGATGCGTCCATCAGGCCGTATGAGCTTCTTCCAGCCCTCAAGCTGGCTACGCCTATGCCTGCATTGAACACGCTTAGCAATGAGCCTGCCCACCTTACCAGACACTCCTAAGAAAGGATCATCACCGTGTAGCTTAGGAGAAGTCTTAATAAGGTTCCCTCTCTCGTCTTTCTCTGGCCTCCCTTTAGCGTCCTTCTTGTAGTTCCAAGTCTCAGGTTGCCAACCCTCTGCTAGCAAGAAGTCTTTAGTCTCCTCATTGCTGTCTAGATTAACAAGGCGAAAACTAATCCTACTAAAAGGGCCCACCACATTTTGACTGCTATGTAGAGGGTCAAGGCTAGCCAGCCAATTAACCACCTGAGCAGTATATTGTCTGTCTTTTCTGAAAGGCTTGCTAACGAATTTATATTCACCTTTTACCTTCTGCTCTTCAATGATGAGCTTTAAAGGCAACATAGGTGTAATAGCCGCATCAATCTTACGCATCCAATGCGTTAGAAGGCTAATAGATTTGTCAATGTACTCTTCATCAACTAACCACCCATATTGCTCTTGTTTAGATAGGTTCTTGAACAACTCAAAAGTGAGAAGGTGAGCGTTACGCCAGTTCTGCCCCTTAATCTCCTTCATCAGTGCAAAGAACGTAAGTTTGTTTATAGCAACATCTTCACTACAGCGGTGTAACATCCCTTCATCGAACGTATCCCACTCGTGATAGTCAGGCTTATCTACACCCACTCTCACACCCCAGGCATACAGGCTGTGTGGGCCTGCTCTGCGGTCTTTAGCGTACATAGGCAGGGTACGGTTGGGTTTGTGTAGACGGCTCATCACAAGCGTATCTACCACCTTCCCTTTGAACACCCTCCCTGTCAGCTTCTCAATAAGAGGGAGATCGTAGCTTATGATGTTATGCCCAATTAAGACTTCAGCCTTCATCAACCTATCGACTAAAGCCCCTATCTCGTGTGGTCGATACTTCCACACTTCATCACTGCTTAGATCAGCAACTACACCACAATGTATTGTTGTTGCCTTGTCAAGGAGATTGTCCGCCTCTAGGTCGAATACATATACGCTCATGCCATTATACATCCTCCCGATACTTAGCCATCATGTCCAGCTTAAAGGAACGGATAATGTGTTCAATACCTCGTGAGCCTTCCTCAACAATCTCTGCAATCTCACGGGGACGGTAGCCCTTGACGAAGGTTAGGCGTAATACCTCCTGGTGGGCCTTCTTACGCTTACCAATCTCCTCTACCACTTCCTTTAGAGTGGACACCCCCAAGTCCCGGAAGTCTTCAAAGGGTTCATCCTTATCCATCTCATCACGAACCATGCCTTGCATTAGCTCTTGACGCTTAAAGTCAAAGGTGCAACGCTTAATGATTCGTTGAACCCACACCTCTAGGGAAGCCTTATTAGCGTCAAAGGTGTCTAGGTGTTTCAAGGCTCGGCAGTAGGCTTCTTGCACAATATCTTCCGCATTGTGAATGCCTCCTACACGTCCTGCTAAAGACTTAACCTGTGCCTCAGACTTCTCTGTGTAGAGTTCTTCAAGGGTCATTACACTTCCTCCTCAGTGACCTTAACAATACGTGCAGGCACGCCTTCTGCACAATAATGTAGCGCTTCGTCTAGGGAGTTACAGGTTTTACCTTTTAGGTAGCACCTCTCATCCTCTTTCCAGTAGTCTACCCGCCAGCTAACTTTTAAAAGCATATCATCCCTTCCACATAACCCAAAGTAATAGGAGCCAACCTGAAATTAAAAACAGGAAGGCGGTGATTGAAATTGCCATATTACATCTCCGAAAACAATCCAGTCTTACGGTTCCAGAACAGAGGTACACTACCTACCTCACCAAACTCCCTGTCATCAAGGAGAACCAAGTGTCTTACGTTTCTTTCTTCTTCTGAGAGTTCTGGGTCTTTGTTCCCCTCAAGTCCGAACATATAATTACAACTACGACCCATGGCACGACTGCCAGCAAACTGGCTAGTAAGGACATGCCCTCCACGGTCGTGAGAAAGACCACTATCGGGATTACGAAGATGGCAGAATATAAAGATAGCAACATCAAGATCTTTAGCCATAGCTGCGAGTTCTTGAGCAATCTCTTGTAGCTTCGTATTAGCATCAGCAGCGTTCATACCGTTAGTGAGGTTAGTGATAGGGTCTATAAAGATAGCCTTGCACCCCTCAGCAGCGGCTGATCTGATGTCTGTCTGTAGCGTCTCCCATCCAAGGTGTTGATACAGATTTACCATACACAACTTGTCTTGGATAATATCCCCAGCCCTGTCGTAAGCCTCCTCATCAAACTCTACTTTAGGGTCATGGAAAATCTTACCAGCAATCTTTCCCGCTACAAGTTTGTATGTCTTAGCGTTAGCCTCCTCTGGCTTAGCCATCATTACAGACCAACCCACCTGCTCAATTAGCCATGCCCCTAGGGTGTTCACAACCTCGCTCTTCGTAGTGTTCGACAGGGTTCGTTAAGCCCTGCCCGTTCTCTTATGAACTGCTGCATGTCCCCATGCAGACCAGACTATATCATCTCCTTTTGGAGGACACCGCTTCGAGCCACTTGGCCCTACTCCCTTTCGGGATAGTCGTTGCACCTTCTACCCTGCCCGTCTAAAGTTCAAGTGTAAGTGAGAGGAATCTCGTCCTCTAAGCCAACCATCTCTGACATTCTCAGACATGGTGGCCCATTCCAGATTGTCTTTATGATTATTCTGATTGTCACCATCGATATGGTTAACAACCTTCCCGTCCTCATAACCTTCGACAAAATGTTCAGCCACAAGTCGATGTACGAAAACTCTTTTGACAATTCCATTCTTACATAGGCTGACACGTTTGTACCCAGTGGAGTTCTCATCTTGCTTGAGAATCTTACCACGGGCACCTACTACTGTGCCATCCTCGTACACTCGATAGTTCGGGTAATCTTTTACTCTCATAAGCGCCTCCTTTTCAAAGAGGCAGGATAGCTTGGCTCAGGATTACCTGTTCTAGGCTTCCCCTGAATTCAATGTCTTTTACATGGGCTTTTACAAACCCATTTTCTGAGCAGCGCCTAGGTAGTAGGTCTCTCCGGTACGAATTCCCCGTGTGAGCTCTGTGAGACGCTTCCAGGGCCAGGGTACACCCCATTGGGCAGGCACCTTAGCAATCTCATGGACTTCTCTTCCCCACACTAGCCTTGTGTTTTTTGCTTTGCTAGCGTTGAAGGTAACAGCCTTGTGAGCTGCTTTAGTTTTACCTTGCAGGATACAGTCGTTAGCATCTTTACAAGGAAGGTCAATGGACGTAGCATCAGGGAACACCTTCATTGCTGCTTCTAATGCGTCCCTTCCTGCTTTGTCATTATCAAAGCAGAAGCTAATATCTTTGAAGTGACGCCTAATCTTAGAGGCTAGCCTAGCTAAGTCTTTACCAGCAGACGCTGCCCCATGAGGGAGAGAAGCCACAGCAGGAATCATGTCCTTCCACTTCTCACTGGTGTGCATTTCTAATATGCGGTCAAGAGCTGGTACGTCTAACTCACCTTCCACAATTATTAGACGCTTAGCACCAGTGGCTACAGCTTGTTCCCATCCGAATAAATCTACATCAGATTGATCTCCTAAAGCCCAGAACTTCTTAGGCTCTAACAGCTTCACCTTATATGACTTAAGCTCACCATCCTTAGTGTAGGGAAAGTACATGAACTTGACAGTTTGGCCGTCTGTTTCATCGTACCCCAGCTTAATACCATACTTCTCAAGGGACTTCTTACGAAGCATACGACTACGCAAGTCATCTACTGGGTAGGAGTTAATCTCCTCTATCTCTGCTTGAATCTCCTCTTTAGACTTCTTCAACCTTTTCTTTACAGGAAAGTCTTCTACAGCTTGGCCTTTGAGTGGGTCTGGTACGTATGTCTTACAACTATAACAATAGCCATCCACCGTACCATCTTCTTGCTCAAATACTTGAAGACCATCGCTAGAGGAACAACTATGTGGGAGTTTAAAAAGGCTAGTTCCTGCCATTCTCCCCTCCTACATTGTTTGATCGGTTATTCGCTTGCTCTTTACGAGTCGCCCAACGACAGTTCCCAGGTTCATAGTTGCCATCGTTGTCAATACGGTCTAGGGTATGTCCTTCTGGTCTTGGCCCCATGTCTTCTACGAAGGCTTCAAAAGAGTTTAACCATCTGTCACAAATCGTGATACCCCTCCCACCATAGCAGTGGTAGTAAGTGTGTTTTTCATTAAGACAACGTGTTTTCATTCCCGAGTAAGTTCGGAATAGCGGATGTAATTTTGTTCTGATACCTTCCACTTTTTTAGTCTTAGTTTCTTTATTGAAACTAATAGCATGATCTTTTAGGTAACATCCGCAGCTTTTAGTTGTACCCTTCCGCAAGGCTCTTCCTGCAACGGCTACGAGGTTTCCACATTTACATACACAAGCGTACTTTACACGCCGGTCTTTAGTCCGTATTGGCAACTCCCCAAGAACTCGCAAGTAAAAATATTGTGTAGCCTCCATCACGCCTCCTTAACAAACACTCCATCTTGTACACTACCCTTACGCTTAGTAACTTTGTCTACAGCAGAGTTAACAGCGTCCTCTAAAGTAAGTCCACAGCAATGTAGGACATTTACAAGGCATACGTAGCAATCTCCTGCCTCTGATAGAATTTCCTCTTTGCTCTTAAACTTAAGCGCTTCCAGAAGCTCATCGGTTTCCTCTTCCAGCTTCTCAAACTGCTTGAACTCGTCTGTCTTTTCATACAAACCTTTAGCTTGGAAGAAAGAGATGATGTCTTTGTTACGCGGGTAGGTTTTCTTTGTCACTGTTACAGAAGTAATATTGCTCATCGTTTTAGCTCCACTTGCCCATACCAGGGGGCGGTGTAATCGTCTGCTGCATATCGAAGATTGTCAGCTACACGCCTCATCCACCCTCTGCCATACTGATTGAATGTAGAAATCTTAGTAAAGAAATCTATACGCTCAGCATTAAAGTATTTAAGCACATCGTCAATACCAATCATATCAATAGCCCTTAAAGTCATAGGGCCCACCCTGCCATCATCTGTCACTTCTACAGCCCTTTGTAACATTCGGATAGCGTTACCAATACCGTGGTTAATAGCGGAATCAAATAGTTGATATGCTAATGCGCTGTGTAGAGAGTCCCCCTTAACACGAAGCCAAAAGTCTTGGTAGTAAATCTCTTTAGCTTCTTGTAATGTTAAATTTTTAATGTCTAGGTCAGGGTAAGACATAGCACTTACACCATACTTAGTTCCTTTTAGCTCACCTTGCCCTACAACACCTGTTGTCCAGTTCCCCCTGTCTTTCCTGTCATTCTGGAAAGAACCTTCGTGCCCTATCACTCTTTCAAAAGCATCATCGTAGTTCATACTTTAAATGTCCTCACTCGTCCTCCAGTAAAACAGTCACGCTTCATAGCCTGCTTGACAGCCGTTTTAGCGTCAGCCCCCATATCCATAGCAGCTAGAGCAAACTCTGTGCCTGAACCAATAGCGTATGGGTAGTCTACAGGGGTAACCTCCGTAAAGCCGTCTCCTAGCTTCACAGATAAGACTTCTCCCTCATCCACTACTATGGCAGTGCATCGGCCTTGCCGCTCTTCTCCGGCCAAATAGAACTGAATTAGAGCAGGTATGTCATCAACCGATCCAGCACAGAAGAAATGTACACCTTCTACAACTTTATGCTTGTTGTAGTCGTCATGTAGAATCATGCCCCCTTCAGCCATACGAGAGTCACATGCCACCACACCATCTTTATACGCAATTGTTGTCATAACTTTCTCCAAAGGGGTAATGGTTATATACCCCTGGTGGGCTTAATTCCCGAAAATATTTTGTAGCAAAAATTGTGCTATAACGCATCACATAACTATTGTTATGCTCTCACATAACTATTCTTGTCACACTTCTGTGTGGTGTTTGATGTTGAAGGTAGGGGTTTCCTTTCGTCTGTTTAGATGAGCCATTATTTCTAAAGCCTTAGGCCCGTCCATCCTAGCAGAGTCTTTTCGAGAAGTTAGCCTCAACCCTTCGAGATGCAGGTTTCCTGTTACAAATTGCCCACCTGTCCCTAATACTAGATAGTTATTCATCTCGCAGGCTCCGGAAAGCGTTAGCATAGTTAGTTAGGGTAGTGCCCTCTAAACCAGGGGCAGTGTTAACCTCTAGTACATAAGCCAGAGATTGACGCTCGTTAAAGATAACATCAGCAGCACCAAAGTGCAGGTTAAGACTCGTGACTGCTTGGGTGGCCTGACGAAGTACGTCATCTGGGACAGTACCAAGAGCGTCACCGTTCCGAGCAAATACAAAGCCATTAGCATTATTACGCACCTTCCAGTTGACATCTTCATCAGCTACGTCACGACGACGTGCCTTACGTTGAACATCAATAACCTCCCCATTAAATACATGGACGCGGTATTCATGTTTCTTAGGGACATAGGCTGTGTATAGCGGGGCACCCTCTGGCATATAGTTCCCAGGCTCTACAAGCTGGATGCCCTCACCACTATGCCCATTGAGTACGTGGCGTACAACAATAGTCGCCCCCTCTTCATTACAATACTCAATAGCCTCTTGCCAACTCTCTGTCCACCAAGGCTTACGGCAATCAGCATGAGTGAAGAACTGTAGCTTATCAGAGGCACGTCGTACAGCGTCAGGTTCGTTAATAACTTGACACTTAAGAGCCTCTTCTGGTAAGCGTGAAGCCCCCCAGTTAATTACAAGTTTGTTAGGGTTGCCACGGAATGTAGAGTTACGATGTGACATACGGCGTACTTCTAACTCACGAGCTAACTCACGAGCTGAGTTACTTCCAGGCTTGTACGGGTATAGGATTGTATTACGCATTAGTGATAACCTCTAATTAGTCCAAGATCAACTGCTTCATCGAAGGTAATGGTGTGTCGGGTTGAGGGCATTTCTCTAGCTTCTGTCCAGCTATTAGCTATTTCCTCAGCGGTTAAAAGTCTATCGGGGGGAAGTCGTCGTCCCAATCCTCTGTCACTGTCACGCCCCCAACTTGGCGCTTTGGGAGGCTGGCAATCTCCTCCCAATCCCCAGAGAAGGCAACCTCTTGTGCTCTCCGCATACCCTCTACAGCCTTAGCCTGCCAGTCAGGTTGAGCATAGATGACACTAGCGTGCTCTCCAAATAACTTCTCAGCCAATGCTTCAAAGCCCCCCTCAGAACTCTCCATAATCATCTCTACGGGGTTTTGGAAAGAAACTGACCTATCCCTCAAGTTAACTAGAATCTCTGCCCACAGAGCAATTCTGCCCATGTCTCGGGTGCCTCTCATAGCTCGGAACTCAAGAGAGCCATAAGAACCTAGGGCACGGACGTTCATAGAGGCATAACGTAACTCATCAGTACATAGAGTACGCCGATAAGAACCTGTCTCTAATGCACGGCATAGAGAGTAGATGAGGTATTCAGCATCCTTAGCTCGTAAGCAGAAGAGGTTGCCCTCACGATCTGGCCCGCAGAAAGATACAAGGCAGTTCTCAAAGATGAGATAGGCAGTGATGAAGTTATACAGCTCAAGGAGAGAGAGATTCTGGCAGTTAACGTGGATGTGTACACCAGCACGAGGAGAGTCGTTAACCACAGACTTGTTCTTCTCGTAACAGTCATCCAAGTGTACTAACGCATCCTTAGCCTTACCAAGAGACATAGGCTCTGCCAGTACAAACTCACAGGCGTTCTCTAAGCCATCACCACGTAGGCTACCGTCCCCTTCTACATGCCAGTATGTGCTGCTCACTCGGTCGTATGGGAGACGCTTGCCTTCCACTTCAATCTCAATACCTACATCTGCATTGCATGTTCTACGTAGCCCAAACATCTTAGCCACTGTCATGTTAATCTCCTCAATCGTGTAAGAGGGTGTAGTCAAGGCCAACTATTCCGCCACAATGTTCCAGAAAACCATATTCTGTAATCCGCCTTCTTTCAAGAAAAACCACCGTGTCTGTGGAGAGGTTCTTATACACCACAACAGTGCCCCCAATCAGTCCAGAGACTCGGTAATGCCTCATCCGTGGTGTGTCATTAACCTTTGCAAAGAATAATTTTCTAGCCATTACATAGCCTCCTGTAGAGACTCACGTAGCCATTCAAACTTAGGGGCTAGTACAGGGTTGCCTCTCTCTACAACCCCCACCTCACGCCCCTTGTAGTTAAGCAAGAGGCCACTCGGCCCCTCGCTTACAGAGAATGTCTTACAAAAGGCTAGACTATGTAGCTCTTCCCTCTGCTTAAAAGGGTTGAGACTACGTTGTGTATGGGAAGCCTCCTCAAAGCTGGGGTAGACATTTTCTAAACACTTCGCCAAATCCTCAAGAGTGAGGAGGCCACGAGGGCGGATACCTGAGTAGGGGCATACAAGGGCACGGAAGTCGATGCCTTGTTTCCAGCGTCTCATAGGCTGACGCATGAAGTAGTGAGCACCGCTTTCAGTGTTGACAAACCCTACCTCAGGGCAAGCCATGTTAAGGGAAGGGTCGTCCTGTGAAGCTACAACAGGCTCACGCCCTAGGATGAGGAAACCCGATAACTCTAAGTTATCGGTGATGCCCTCAACAAACATGGCCTTGCCTCGGTAGGTTACCACTGTGTCTGAGAGACGACTAATAGCGTCTCGCATGTTGTCAAAGAGCATATTACTCTCCTGTAATACGTGCAAACAGCTCCTCTACTCCATCTAGAATCGCTCCCTCATGGTTAAGGATGGCCTGGGCTAGTTCACGGTCGTTATTATCAACAGCAGTTTTAGCAGCATTGCTGGACTTATTGTAGAGGGAATGCCCATCTACCAAATTCTTAAAGGCTTTCTGTGTCTGCTTGAATACAAACCCCATGATGTCATCATCTGCCAGCCAAGCATTACTCAGGCTACGGTACTCAACACCATAAGACTTAGAGCGGAAAGCCCCTGCCTTACCATACATAGCCCGACGACCATCCTCTGTATCCCAGAACAAGGAGGGGACACCTAGGTAGAAGTCCAGCTCACGAGTCAGCATACGACATGCCTCTACGTGGTCTGGGTGGTCAAGAGGAGCATCTGTAGTCCAGCCAATATGAACGTGACCCCCTGCTGTACGGAAAGAGACGTTACCGTTAGGACGCTCGTTAGCCTCCCCTGTGTAAGCGTTGTAGTCAGGGTCACAGCCTAGCTCTAAGGCTTCCTCTGGCTGACTACGCATGTATGCCTCATCGAAGTGAGCAATGGGGCTAGAAACCAACTCATAGCCCTCTAGCATAGCCTCTAACTGACGGCGTACAGCTTTGATGCGAGACTTAAACCCACGTAGTGTGGTGGCAGGTTCAATGTTAAACTCAACAGCCATACCATCCACCTGTACAGCACCAGACCGTACACGGTGGGGGTCTGCCTTAGTACCAGGGATGAGGCCGTAAGCTGAGACGAAAGAATCGTCTTTACGCAGAAACAGCTCAGGATCACAACCAACCATTACGTTACGAGTAGCCATGTTTACTTCTCCTCAGATTTAATGTGTAAAACGCAGTTATCAGGTTTTAAAGCTCCGGTAGCCATTGATCGAGCGCTGGATAGGGTATCCCTACCCCCAATTTTCCACCAAATACCAAACTTTTTACCATAGATATGGTATTTCCAGAAGCTATCGGCCTCTAGCACTTTGGCCTCTTTGTACCCGTATTTCTTCATAACTACCCCTGTAAATGTTCTTTCACTTCGTCTGTAGTAGAGCAATCTTCACAGACAAAGGTGTCGTGGTTAATCCACATGATTGTTTGTGCTTGGCTTAATCCAGCAGGAGACGCACACCAAGCACAGCCTTTATGCGTCTTCTCTAAGTATTGCTGCTCTGTTAGGTACTTGTTCTCATACCCAAGGATGGTGTCTTCATCTGTATCTTCTACCTCTTCAACTGTCTGATAGTTCACAGTCACTTGGTTAGCCGACAGGACAGTGGAAGCTACATCCCCTTCAAAGATTGTGTCACCTGACAGGGCAATAAGCTCCTTCCACAGCTTACTCTGTGGCAGAGGGTAGAGCTTAACCTCTACGCCCTCATACTCAAGGGCTGTACCAGAGATGTAAGCATGGCGGTTAGTGGTGTATGCCACTCCATCAATGATAAACTGTATACGTTTACCAAGGAGGTCTTTCACCTTGCTTACTTCGTCTGTCTTTCCTGTCTTGTCTTCGAGCTTTTTTGTACCACCCGCCTTATAAGGACTGTTATAAGCGGTGGTAGCAGGCTTAGGGGGGATGAACTCCTTGAACTTCTGGATGGAGCAGCTAACCTGTGAATCTTTCTGATACTTGAGAGGGAAAGTGAAGCGATGGATATGGCAAGGAGCTACATCAAATACCTCCCCATACTTCACATTGTTCCTGCTCAAGGCAACATGCAACATCCAAGGTTCGCTTGCCCAGAAGAGGGCAGAGCCATCTTTAGAGTAGCAGTATGACAACTCACGCTCTGAGTTACGCAAGAGGATAAGTTCCTCTGTGCGCTTATCCCAATAGGTTAAAGCGTAAGCACCATCTAAGACAGCCAGTGTGGATTCTAGTCCCATTGTCTCAATAGAGTGGAAGATATTCTCACTGTCCACCTCGAAGTCAGTAGAGTCAGGAAGTCGCCACTGCCCACGGATAGTTCCGTTATGGGCACCTACCACATGCTCAAATTCAAAGGGGTGGGCGTTGATGTTATTTATCTTACCCTTGGTAGCGTACCGATTGTGCCCAATCAGAGCGTAAGAGATGGGACGCATTACCTCATCGTATGCTTTGGTGTCGAACAAGTCCCAAGCATTCCCCTTCTTTTTAACTAGGTTCCACCCAGTTGCATTGATTGAAGCCACACCAGTGGAGTGTGGGCCACGTAGAATGTCCAGATGAAGAAGGTCTTTAAAGGCTTTCTTCTCTGGTGCGTTAATGTCACCAGCTACGCCAACTAAGCCACAAATGATACTATCCTCCTAGAGTGTATAACTCTTTAAGCAGTAAGTTCAGTAAAGAATGATGTTACAAAGGCTGCATATCGCTCAACAGACATGCTAGAAGTCTTTTTCGCGCTCTTCTTGGCCTTCATAAAGGGGTTGATAACAACAGCCTTAGAAGGCTCCTGACAGGCTTTTATGAAGGCTTTACGAAACCCTTCAATAACTGTTTGGCTACCCACTTCCCACATGGCCTTAACGCCTGAGTAATTACCGTCCTTGTTATAAGGGTCGGTTAAGTTTTTCTTGTAAGGCTTGGACATGAAAAGGTTGACACCCTTCTTAGTGATGCGGTGTGCATCAACAGGAGAGTGGTCAGAAGCTAAGGCAGATATCGTGATGCTATCCCCATCAGCACAAGCGAAGTTCATAGCTAGGAAGGCATGACGCTCATCCACACCTAGGTTAACCAACTTATACCAAAGCTCTACACGGGTGTTCTTTTCCCATGTATGGCGTGTTGTCATTAGCGCCCCCTGCAATAGATTAGCTGGGGCTGACACGTTCATGGAGACAGAGAAACTGTTCCATGCAACTAAGGCATTTTTCTCTTCAAAACAATCAGCCCAAGGGCTACGGTTGAAGATGAAATCAAACCAACGGATAGCAATTTTCTCATCAACCTGTTTATAGCCATGTTGGCTCTTAGTACGATTGATCAGGGTGACAAGAGCCATTGTTTTAGCACAGCCATTGTTACGTACAAATCCGTGACATGGGCCGTAACTTACGCTCGGCTCTTGTTTATACTTAGCGTGAACAGCAATGCCATTGTCGCTACGCTGGCGTACAGCTTTTAGTAAAGCCTTAGCTTGGCTAATGTACTTCCCTTTGTCCATCTTAGCTAAGCGCTCAGCCTCTGCCTTACGTTCAGCTTCCATCTTCGCCATAAGCTCAGGATCAGCATAGACTAGGGTAGAGGGGCTTACAGCTAGGTCATCAATAATTACTCGGGCACTATCTATAACATGGTCGATAGTTAGGATGGTTTTATCTCTAATCCACCTACTCATTCGTAAAGTATGCCCCCATTTAGGCTCCTTGGCCACCATAATGACTTTATCACCCGCTTTAAAAGAAGCGCTCTGAGACATTTTAACACCTACCTAGTGTGTTGGGTTAGGTTAAGCCCTAAAACCCCTCAGAGAGGCTTACAGGGCGTTATAGAGCTACATTCAGGCCAGTGCTAAGAACTTGTAGTGGAGTTGCTTAGCTTTCTGGTAGAGTTTACGCTTACAAGCGTCCATTTCAATAGTGAATGTTTCATAAGGAACTGTTCGTTCCTCACCTGACGCTGTAAAGCCAACAACAAGGTTCTTAGTACGCTTGTTGGTCTGTTGATACTTCACTTCAGCTAGGTCAGCAGCTTCAGTGTTGATGAGGTTACGCAGGTGGCGTGCTTGTTTACCGTTCATGTTACAACTCCTAACGCATAATAGCGTAGCTGATGGATACAACAAAGATTGCCAATGCAATCATTTCAATTCGATTCATGCTCGATTCCAGAAATTATTTTGCAGCAGAAATCAGCCTAAGACGCATCACATAACTGCTAACGTGTTTTCTCATAAGTGTGATACTCTTGGGTAAGGGGGTCGTAAAGAATAATATCCTTCCCTCCTAACTCCCCCTTGCATACATAAGGCTGAGAAAGCCAAGCCTCTTGTATACCCTTATTAGCTCTCCTTAGTCGGATAATCTCTGCCTCTCTATCAAAGATACGCTTCAAAGAAAACAAGGCCATAGCAATTTTCTCCAATTATTTTTCTGGGTTTTTCTGTAATTTCCAGTATATAATATTACGCCCTTTAAGATATATATACTAGGTATATACAAGGTATATGTTCTGTTGGTTATAATAATGTTAATAACCAACAGATATAATTCTAGGTATATACCTTAAGATTCCATATACCCTTGTAGCGTCTAATCCTAAACTTAAGAGAACTATCCCTAGCGTGTAAACACTTAACCACGATACACAACCTAGGTAGGCTCCAGCTTAGATATTCATTGGTTGGCGTAGAAACTGTCATCACGTCACCTCATAGCATGTAACACGACCGACTCTAACCTTACGCTTAGCTGTATACCCAGCGTATACACAATCCGCTTCCACCTCGGTCAGTTGGTCGTCAGTTAAGTTAGGCCAGATAAAAACCTTAGCCTTCTTCGGTCGTGTCCGTCGTGGTTTGTTCATAAGGCACAAACACCCATTCGTAGTTTTTGTTAGTTCTAGCGACAGTATCCATCACCCTACCAATAGCTTCCATAGGAAGGCACTTATAGGGGGATTCAGGCAGTTGTCTGCTAAACATAATACCTTCAGAGGAAAACCATGCGTAGAAGTTTTCCTTGGCAGACCATAGGCGATACTTAGCCATCCAACCATTCCCCCCAAGCGTCAATGAAGCACACCGCTTGTCTCACAGTGTAGTTCTCCTCCTCACATTTCTGCACTAGGAGTTCAAAGTCATCACGACTAAGGTAGAATTGCTTATTGAAGAGCTTCCTAACCTTCACGCCATGATGCATAGGTTTGTTTGCGTAAGTGTTCATGACTCCATACCTCTCCTATTGACTCGTTATCCGTAGTCCTACCCTGATAGACATACACCCATGCCTCAACCTTGTCACCTGCATCAGTGGTGATTAGGTTAAGCTGACGCTCATACATAACGGGGTGGCCTTCCAAGCGGTCTAAGGCACGGAACGTATCTTCATCTACACGGTATAGCTCACCCAAGACACGGCCTTGCCCTTCCTTAATGCCAGGGAACCGCCCAAGGCTATACATATCAAAGCCTTCCACAAGACCATTAGCAATATGCTCCTGGTCAGATAGGAGCCGATGGTTTCCAAAGCCTTTCTTTAGGCTTCCATACACAAACACTGTTTTCATGGGTAGTCCTTACGAATAAGCGCCCCTGGTAGGATTCAAACCTACAACCCTGTCCTTAGAAGGGACATGCTCTATTCAATTGAGCTACAGGGGCATAAACTGGTTATTTAAAAGGGTTGCCGCCACTCTTATGGATGTATCTGCGCAGACGATAACGAGTCAAGTGGCAAGGCATACGCCTATCTTGAGAATAAACATTACCGTATGAGTAGGGGAAATTGCTTGTCCACAACTCAGCTGACCCCAGCATAGTTGTATGGTTGCCTATTTTAACTGGGAGCTGTTGGTCAATAGCATCGTTCAAGTAACGGTCGTAGTTCCAATCTACTGAACCTAAGCTAACCCAGTTAGGCGGCCATACAATACGAAACAACAGGTTCAACAGCCAACGGTAAAAGGTTTTCATATCAACTCTCCAAATATATTTCTAATGTAAATGATGCAGAAACGCATCACATAACTATGCTACCCTGGCGTACAACCAACAAGGCTTAGGACAAAGTACAACACTGCCCCAAACATAGTTAAGTTGATGCAGTGTCCAATGATAAAGGTGAGGATTGGGTGCTTAACCATGAAAGACATGCTATGTCCTCCTATTTTCTCGTGTAAGAGACGTTAAGGCATAAGCCTAGGCTACCCCTAGACCTATGCCTAACGCTTGTTATGCGGCTTTCATCTGCTCAGCTTCATCCTGAGTGATCTGTCCATTTTCCAACATGCGGTCAATTTCTTCATGTTCAGTATTATGGGCAGGAGACACACCCATAGCCTCCATTGCACCCATTAGGTCGTACACGTTGACTTCTTCCAGCTCACTGATGGCTGACATAACATCGACCAGTGACATATTGCCCTTGCCTTCATCCAGTGCTGACTTGATAGCAGACTGTACTTTCTTCGCATAGTCCACTGGCTTAGCATCCATCTCAGCGTTGTTAGACCACACCCAGAGATCATTGGCGGGATCTTCCAGCCACGCTTGAATGGTAGAGACACTAGCATCCCAACGCTTCTTAGCTTTCTTGTTGAATACAAGGGGGGTACGCTTACCCTTACCCTTGATTGCAAACTCTTTTACATCATCGAAGTTAGACGTGAACGCAATGAAGTGATGGAAGTATTGAACAGCAATACGCCAGTTAATAGGGGTGAGAACAAAACGACCGTCACCATCCATACCTAACAGTGCGTTAATAGGGCGTATATCCTCATTGTCTAGCACGTAGTTAAGCAGGTCACGGGAAAGCAGAGACAACTTCTCTTTGGTGATACGCTCAGCAGCAGCAACTTCGGCAATGGCTTGCATGAGGTTTTCATAGGTAATGGTCATGGCTATTACTCCTGATTTAATTGGTAGTGGTGGTAAAGCTTCACCCCCTACTAGACAAGATTAACCCGCATTCAACGGTGGCCTTACCTAGTGGGGTGAATCTTTAGGGAGTTGATTCACAACCCGTTAGCGACTAGCAGAGACTATACATGACAGTCAGGCTAGTGTGATTAACTAGGATGCAGTGACTACTGTTACCGTCAAAGCCCCTAACTAGTCGCCCTTAGTTTAACGTCTGGTTATGCGCGGTCGGCACGGATTCCCAGACTATACAGACACACTACGCTTTCAAACATAGTAGTCAGCATGTACACTACGGTTTATGCAACTTGGCTGTACTCACAACAATTCAAACATGATTGCTGCCCGAGTGGCATATAACGCCTGACTTCCCAGACTGTACGCTTGTGCTATTCCATTGACATCATAGGGTCTGTAATCCGCTGAGTGTGTCGCATAGCCTAGTACGCTCCCCACACAACCACTTATGCCTAGTCGCTGGCTTAACATTGGCGTAGGTTACATTCACCTTCACCTTGTCACACTACTACTTAGTGCTGTGCTACTTCGGGACTTCAACCCCAGTGAGCCAACTGGTATTACTAATGGTAGCCTATGTTGCCTACCTTGTCAAGCCTTTACGCATTAGCGTGTTTGCTTGCCTTACATACTACACTTGCTTTACCGCTTTGTCAACTGTCTAGCCGGATAACGATTGGTTACGCATCACGCTAGTTGACCTTTACAGCTTACTACCTTTTGGGTTGGATGTCAACCCTACTTCCCTTTACTCGACGCTGGCATCCTTACCAGTCGCTTAGGTTACACTTACAGCTTACAGCATGTTGCTTGCCTTGTCAATGCTTAGTTTAGCAGGGGGCATAATGCCAATACTAAACCTTGTAGCCTAACGAACGTGAGTTTTAACGTCTTTATCTTTGACTGTCTCGCTTGGCTTGCCTTGACTCTTACAGCTTAGCGTATGTTGCTGGTGCTGTCAAATACTTTGTTGCTTGTCTTATTGCTGCCTAAGCAACACCTATAGACTAGCACCATACAACATATAATGCAAGCCCCAATGCAACACAATAGATAAGTAGTGTATGCACAGCTTGGGATATAGATGAAGGCATATAGAATAAGCATGGGTGAGTGCCGGTAGGCGTCTGATTTATAACAAGAATAGTGTAGAGACGTTGCCATAAGTGTTGACGGTAGTCATGGGTAGATGGCCTTACCCTCTACATCTATACCAATTCAATAGGTGCCGCTAGGCGTAAAATACTTTCTAGCATAAATTAGGCTACCCCGCATCACATAACCGGGGGCAGACCCCGCAGGGGGGAAGGGGGCATGGGGGTGGTGTACATTAGTGCATAGCCCCTCAATATTTTCTACACCAAATTATGAGAAATTCCTAACAGAAACCATGGCCGTGAGTAGTCCGAGCCTAGAGGTATTATAGTTTATGAGTGTAATTGACGAATTAAGTAAAAGACTCTCTGACAAAGGGTTTACCGGAAGTTTAAATGACAAAATGTTTAAGGAACTTAGACAACTAGGGTATACAGGTTCTCTCCCTGATATGCTAGCTAAGGTAGGAGGGTTTAAAACCTACCTGCTTGAGGGAGTGGATAGTATTAACACTCCTTCCATCACCTCTCCTGTAGATGGGGCTATAGATCAACCAGAGGAAGTGGTTCTTCAAAGTAGTGCTTTCTCCACTACACCTCCTGGAGCTGATGTACACACTTCTTCTAGTTGGAGAGTGAGGGACGCAATAGGCACTGTTGTATGGGAGTCCTTGAATAGTTTGTCTTTGTTAAGCATAACTGTCCCAGCAGGTGTCTTACAGGAAGGACAAACATACACAGCAGAGGTTAGGCATGAAGGGCAAGTGCTAGTTAGTGCATGGTCTCCTCTCAGTGAATTTAACACAGCGTCATCATTTGTATCAGTTAGTGGAGTTTTCTCCACCGCCCTCTACAACGGCACTGGCAGCACTAACCCAGTAATAAATGGTATAGATTTTTTAAACAAAGGTGGACTGACTTGGTTTAAGCGTAGAGACGGCGCTGTTTCACACTATTTGATGCAGCCACTGGCGGGCAATCAGGACGTCTTAAGATCAGACACAACTGACGCAAAATTCACAGGTAACTATACAGCACCTCAATCCGATGGTTTTGTGATTAATGCTATTAACGATCAAGGCATAAACGCTAGTGGCGCTAGCTATGTTGCTTGGTCTTTCCGCCAAGCCCCTAAGTTCTTCGATATTGTGCAGTATACGGGGGATGGCACAAGCGGGCGGCAGATAGCGCATGATTTGGGTGTTGCGCCGGGGGTGGTTGTAGTTAAGCGGCTGGATAGTTCTGGTGACTGGCGGATATACCACCGGGCACTGGGAGCCCCGAACTACGTCGAGTTTGATACCGGTGCTGTCGCCGCCAGTTCTAACATATACCCCCAGGACCCTGATGATAGCCACTTCTACGTTGGCAACAGCACAGCTCTCAACGCCTCCGGCGGCCAGTACGTCGCATATTTATGGGCGCACGACCCCTCGGATAGCGGGATTATTCAGTGTGGGAGCTTTAGTGCTGACGCCGCCGGTTCGTTCATAGACGTTACTGTTAGTCTAGGATGGGAGCCTCAGTTCGTCTTGCTAAAGTCAGCAAATAGCACGGGCAACTGGTTTATGCTTGACTCAACTAGAGGTGTTTCTTCTATCAGCACAACCGATGTAGCGAACGATCTTTTATATGCAAATACATCTGACGCAGAGATAGCAGAAAGGCAGGGTTTTTACAAAACGTCAAGCGGGTTCGTTGCAAATCCCGGCAATCTACCGGGACTTAAAGCCGACAACGAAACCTACATCTACATGGCCGTGAGGGCAGCGGAATGAATACCTGCACAATAGAAGGGTGTGATAACGAACATCGCGCCCCCGAATAAGGAAACATTATGTCAATAGAACTAAATAATATATCTTCTGGATATAGCACAGGGTTAATCAACGATAACTTCCAGGCGATAGAGGAGTATATAAACAACAACCTTTTAAACAGGACAGGTTTAGTTTCAGGGGAAGCCAATCAAATGGAAGCTCCCTTGGATATGAACTCCAATCCCATACTAAATATTGGCTTTGACATAAACAATCCTGATAGCATAATTACCATATCCGATGCAGATGCTAGATATGTGAATGTATCAGGGGATGCTATGACTGGCCCTTTAACAATAGAGAGGGCCACTGAAAGCACTCAAGCAGTTCGGAAAGATCAACTTGATGAAGAAACCTTAGCAAGGCAAACTGCGGATAGTAACCTACAACAGCAGTTGACTGGAACAATTCCTTTAGAGTCCTCTGCGTTCAGCCCTATTAGCTGGCATAGTCAGGAAGTAGGAAATAGCGTTGTTATTCCTGATGGCGTCAATGCTTGGAGCTTTGGGCCTAATATGTCTATTGCCGCAGGACAATCAGTAACAGTAGGCCAAGGTTCTTTCTGGACTATTGCAGAAGGACAGGCGTTTACTGGAGAAATCACTTCTTACGATGAAGGTTATCTATAATGGCTTTACAGTTTTTACGAGGGAGTACAGCAGAGAATGACGCATACACTGGCCCTGAAGGCTCTCTTTCTATAGACCTTGATTTAAAACAGGTACGTTTACATGACGGTGTTACTCTTGGAGGCACTGTCATTGGAACTATAAACGAGGGGGGAGGCATTAACAGTATTAGTGCCACCTCTCCTGTACAAATCAGTGGCACAGCATCTGACCCTATTATCAGCGTTAATGGGGTGACAGTCAGTACCGATGGTCTAATGCTTTCTGAAGACAAAACTAAACTCGATGGAGTAGAGGCAGGGGCAGAAGTTAATCCAACAGCTTCCGAGATAAAAGCTCTTTACGAAAGTAATGCGGACACTAACGCATACACTGATGCAGAGAAGGCCAAACTAGCTAGTCTTGACGCAGGAGGTGGGGGAGAAACTTCTTTAAAGATTGCTGTCCTAGGAGACAGCTTAGCTGCTCAGAATGGGGCTTTGTCTGAAGCATGGCCTACGATCCTCAAAAAACTATTAAACTCTTCAGGAGACTTGGTAGTAGATGTAGGTAACTTCTCTGTCAATGGGCATAGCTACTATCAAGCTAACACTGTAGCTAGTTTTGGTGTAGGTACTACGGCTGTTGATGCGTGTATTGCTTATTCACCTGATATTGTTATTGATGCGTTAGGTTTTAACGACACAGTGACTAATGTTGATGCTCGGACTCTTACGCAAGTTAAGGCTGATGCTGACACAATATACTCCGCTCTGAGGGGAGCCCTCCCCTCTGTTTCAATTCTGAATCTAAAGACAGTCGCCCATGATAATGTAAATGGCTCTCTTGCCAGTTTGCTAAATCGGAATGTCATCCCTTTTAGTTTTAATCTTGCGTCTTCTGGAATTTTAGCTAACTCTTACACCTCCGAAATTCTAGGTTCTGCTGTTAGTTCTGGTACGACTACAGGTTACAACAACCTGTCTGAACTCAACAATTACGTAGATGGGCTAGCTGATAGTTCTGGTATTATGAACTATTGGCGTATTGGTCGTCTAGGCTGCATTGGCTACGATACCCTTCATCCAACCGAAACAGGTTCTCTTTTACAAGCGGCATACGCCCTTAAAGCTATTCGCCAAGAGATTCCTGGGATTGTAGATCAGGACTACCCTGAGTGGAACGACCCTGATACAGTGTTTACTTCTGCACTATCTTGGAATGGAACAGACTATACCACTTCTTACTCAGCAGCAGTTGAACACCTCTCTCGTACTTTTGGTCAAGGCTTGAGGCTTAAACCAGATACTTGGTATCTCCCTACTAAGGCTTTGTTTGAAGTTCTACGGGAGACAGTGAGTGCCAATCAACCTTTCTCTTGGCGGGTCGATGCAACTCACCCTAATGAGACTGTTTTATCTTCTGTCAATGGGGGAGCCTTTTCGTCTCTAGGAACTTCCACGGATGAGAATGGTGATGCTCAAGATATTGCAATTAATCCAGTAAGCTCTACAGGTGTTTACACTTTCCGGTATAAGATTGGCAACGAAGTGTATGGGCCTTTTTCCCTAGACTTTACTATTAACCCTTACCAAATTGTAGAAGGTGGTACAGGGGCAACTACTCCAGCAGGTGCTCGTGTTCAGCTAGGCCTAGGAACAGCCGCTACTGCGGACACTACTTCCTCCCGTACAAGCTCTAGCACAACTACTGTCCTTCAAGCAGCGGGTATGAATAGCCACCGCACAAGCGGAGACCATGACGGTCGTTATGTTCAACTTAATAGTCTACCGTCTATCACTCAGGCCTCTCTGATCAATGGTTGGGTACATGACTCTGGGTATGGAAGAGCAGGCTATTACAAGGATAGCCAAGGTGTTGTTCACCTTGTTGGGGCAGCAGATGGCTCTTCTCAATCAGGTGTAACAGCTTTTGTTCTGCCTGTAGGTTATCGTCCCACAGATACTTACGGAGGAGCCACTGCTTGTTCAGGGACAGTAGTACCTATTTTGGTAGAGGCTAACGGTAATGTCTCTATCTTCTCTTCCGCAGGAACCGGCTTCTTTACCGGACACTCTTTCCGAACTACATAAGGATAAATTATGAGCACTATGCGTGTGAACACCCTGTCTACTTTAGACGGAACAGTAACCAAAGATGTAGCAGATTTAATAGACACCTCTCAGTTGTCTAGTCAAATTACATCTGCGGATACAAAGCAAGAAATGGAAAATTTGCCTACAGCTAATCTTTCTGAAGGGCAGGTATTCCAGGTAAAAGGAAGTTCCTTCACTTATGAAAACTCTGAGTTTGTCCCTGATGAGTCTCTAAATATTAAAGCCTTTGGTGCTAAAGGCGATGGGACTACGGATGACACAGCGGCCTTTCAAGCCGCTTTTACCTGGGCGGCAGGTAGCGGCAGTGGGCGAGAACTTATTATCCCTGCTGGACGCTACATTCTTACAGATAGCATTGTAGTGGATGGGAACCAGTGCAACTGCAATATTCGAGGGGTAGGTAGTTCCATCTCCGAGATCATTTGGCCCACTGGAGCAACAGAAGCAGGGTTTAAGTTTGGAGCGACTACTCCAATTAGTCGTTTATACTTCTCAGGTCTTTCTCTTAACACTAAGATGGTCTCTTCTAATCCTGCGCTGTTTGTCACTTGCACAGGGACTGGTTTGAAGCAATTCGTTATGAAAGACGTTATTGCTTATGGAGATGGTCTCCTTGGTACTCCCGCTAGTGGTTATTTCTCAGGAGGCTTTGTTCTTTTACGAGATGCGGGACAATCCCTTATTCAAGACTGCGTGTTTTATGGGGTGGATGGTTCACGAGAAAACTTCTTGCTAATCCCTTCTGCGGTAACTATTGAAGCAGTTAACTCTATGATGCTTGTGCCTCATCTTGTTAATGTTTCTTGCTCCTATGTAGGCTTCCCTTTTTATGTAGAGAGTTTTAATGTCCCAGGCATTGAAGGTGTGGTGTTTGATCGTTGTAATGGGTTCTGCGTTAACGGTCTGAAAGTTACCGCACAGGCCTCTGACAATCTGGCATATTACGCTCCTCAATGTAATATTAACAACACGCAAATCGAGTTCTTTGAAACCGGCATTGACCTCAACCACATTGCTGCGGCAACTATCACCAACAGTACGCTTCTGCATCATCCAGACAGCGTAACAACAGGGGCAGGTGTCTTCCTGACTGATGTTCTCAAAGCTGTTGTTGAGAACTCTTATATAGAGGCTCGCCCAGGCACTACGTTGAACGGTATTCGTGTAGGCGGATCAAGTGAGAGTGTTATTGTAACCTCTAACAATATGCGTATCCCCACAGGATATACTGGTATTATCTTTGAAGGAGCAAGTGAACGTTGTTCGCAGTTCCTTAATAAAGTGGAAGGGGGCGGAGAACTCTACGCTAATACCTCTAGCCAATCTTCTACCAACAGTGCAGTGCCTTACCAAGAAGCTACTGAGATCAGTACGACTTTGGATAACGGTGTTGTTTTAAAACAAGGCTCTCGTACTGTCACTGTACAAGCAAATGGAGAGTTCTCTATTAACTGGCTGTCTGGTTTCCCAAATAGCTTACTTGGGGTAACTGCTTGTTCAGGAGATTTTGCTGCGTACTCTGGGCCTATTGCTATTGGTGTACAAAATGTCACAGGTTTCGGAGGACGAGCTGAAGGAGTTTCTGCTGGCATTGATATTCGAGTGAATTACACAGCATTAGGGACTTAAAATATGAGTCAGTCTTGGTATGAAAAACTGCTAGAGACTGCTAAGGATGTGGCCCCCACCGTAGCTGGTGGGGCAGCCACTGTTCTTAGTGGTGGCAACGTGGGCCTAGGAGCCGTTGTAAGCTCCGTTATGGCCAAGGTGCTAGGTAGGCCCGTAGAGGACATAGAACAGGCCTCAGAGGCCATTCTGGGCGATCCTAACTTAACTATGGAGTTCCGCTCACGTATGCGGGACGCAGAAATTAAAGAACTAGAGATTCGCACTAAGGATGTGCAAGATGCTCGACAGATTTTAAAAGTGAGTAAAGGGCCAATTGCAATATCTACTCTTGTTGTTATTGCGTTCTCTGTTCTGCTGTTTCTCTTAATGTTTGTAGCTATCCCGGCAGGGAGCCAAGCAGTGGCCTACTTGCTCATGGGTTCTATGGCTACAGCGTTTACTCAAGTATTAAACTTTTGGCTTGGCACATCTGTTGGAAGTAAAGAAAAAGATTCAACTATTTCTCGTTTTGCTGTAGCAGCAGAATCAGATCAAAAAGCTCGGAGGCAGAATGCACCCCGATAAAAAGAAATTTATTAGCCACGGTAATATCCCTTACACTCAAAAGCTATTCCTAGAGTTAGGTTATGATGCAGATGTGGCTATCTACACTCTCAAAGACTACGACTACGAGTACGAAGGTAAGACGTATAAATCTATTAAGCGTCTCTATCTTGA
>CETA01150492.1_pt1 | contig 45254 bp, 48 predicted proteins | sample 531251 | NCBI WGS metagenome assembly CETA01 (sample SAMEA2622362, study PRJEB7988) | marine metagenome | biome: marine biome (ENVO:00000447); feature: mesopelagic zone (ENVO:00000213); material: "saline water (ENVO:00002010), including plankton (ENVO:xxxxxxxx)" | depth 380 m
GAAATAACAAAGTTAAATGTTAGTTTTGTTACGAATTAAATCAAGAGCCAGGCTGCTTTGGCCACTTGCATACACATCCGTAAATTGGTGCCTCGGGCGGGATTCGAACCCGCGACCATTGGATTTTCAATCCAACACTCTACCAACTGAGTTACCTCGGCAAAAAATCTTTATCAACGCCGTTTCATTAACGCTACCAGTGCCAGCGTTGGAGCACTGGATTTGGTTATGGCTTTGGCCAACCTGACCATCGCCATATCATCCAATTTCATTGCGCCCATATTCATCACATTACCCGCTTGCTCATGGGGATTTGCTTAGCCACTTCCGGGTGGCGACGTTCCACTTCGATTATTTTGGCACCGTCAATGCCGAAGTGATCAAGTGGCGTTTTACCGTTGGCATAAAGACGGTCTACTATTGCTTGTACGCTTTTCTTATTTACCGACATCACTTATTCCTCTACGTCTTGTTGCATAAAATTGGCAAGGGTGGAGGGACTCGTAACTATCCTAAAACAATAATAATCAATAACCCTCCTAAACTTCATATTCTGGATTAAACCTGCACTTTGTGACAATATGGTTATCCATGAAACCAAGTTTTTATTTTAGCTTTGTTTTATTGCAACCAAAAATCAAAAAAAACAATTAGTTGGCATGTGATATAATACATTTCAAATTTAATGAAGCCGAGTTCACCATGAATGATTTTTTATCTTCCACAGATTCTCTATATAGTAAAGCCATCAGAGAGGCCCGTCGGGCTTATTTATATAAAAACAAAAAAGATTGCGGCGATCATTTCTTTAATTTTTGTATAACAGTTCATAGCTTAAGAGATTGGACCATAAAGGAACTTGGTTTGAACGAAAGTGATTTTCATGATCGGTGCAACAAAGTGGAGTACTTGCGCTGGTGCCGCGACATTGCAAACGGATCTAAGCACATGACACTCAAAACCCCAGACAAAAACTCAGTAACCTCTATTAAAAGCATCAACGAAGAACGTGTTGCTTTATCTTTGGGGAGCATAAATCCCAGCAGGAGTGAGCACCCCACAGTAACAATTAACACAAAGGATGGTAAAGAGGTTGATCTTCTCAAGTTTCTGTTTTATTCGCTCGAAGCATGGAATGATATTTTAAAAAAATCAGGTCTTAATGGAGACGAAAATTTTGGACGCTTCGCTTTGGAGTTCGTATGAATTTTAATAAATGAAAACTCACAACAATCCGCGCCGCTCTTTAAAATTCAAACCAAAGATAGAACTGTCTACCTTTGACGTAAAAAAACGCGTATCGCTGAAGAATTCGCTTTTTTTACTGTTTTCGTACACTTCATCTATTTTATTGATATCAAATCTACAACCAAAATAAACAGCTCGAATGGACTCTGGTTTGGGTCGAACAAAGAACATCGCATCTTGTGGTTCGCAACTCAAATATGGGCTCGTGCGGACATCCAATGTGATCTTTAGCTTGTCCTCAGGCAGATTCTCAACATTTAAAACTGTTCGCGTTTTTTCAATCCATGAAGCAATATCTTTACTGGCAATTACAACGTTGGCACTCGAAAGCTGAATTATGGTTCGATGCTCTTTTTCATAAATCCAATCGTTTGATTTCACCAATGCTGTATTTTTTATGAATTTTGCGTTTCCATATTCGTATATGAACTCATCATCCAAATCATCACCTGGCCTTCGCCCACTGTACCTTACAGGAACTGGGTTAAATTCATTAACCACCCAATCAGAAGTGTTTTCCTCTGGTGGGGGGCAATCAAGCCACTGACCACTACAGTCAAACTCTACAACAATCCCCCTATGCTCATCTGCATAGTGTGACCACATAAGGAGATTGTGGAGGTCTTCTGTTAGGCAGAGAATGCCGAGGTTTTCGAGTTCCCGCACTATACCATCTTTCTCAGGCCCCATCTTGTCGATTAGCTCAGGCGTCGGCTTACGACACTCTTCTCCATTCTCACAAGCAAGAAATGCCAGCTTCTTAGCCATTGCTTCTCCGGATGGTTTTGAGTCAAAAGGATCATTAAACCCCGAAGACGGCGTAAGCCTCAGCAAGGGGTCTTCAAAAAATTCTTTTCTGTATGGCATGTACTTATAAAGCTTCATGCAAGCCTCTTTGGGTATTCATAATCATTAATAGAGCCAATATATCATAACCATCCAAAATAATTCTGAATTAATTTCCAAAACGTGATATAATTTTCGGAGGTTAACGAAGAGGCGTTATTTTGGCTTTAAAAAAACTAACCCCACAAGAGCATACTGATTCTTCTGCAATGAGGAAAAATAAGGTAAGCATGGTCGTCAACAACGTCCGTGACTCAAGGAGTACTCCTTTGCCACACGTAAAAATAACATCACCGGATGTTTCTGAAAACGCAATACGCGAGCAAATGCCGGAGATCCTTGATCTCTTACTTGTGGATAGAACATCTTCGACCGCAAAAACGACAAAAAACATTATTTGGGCAAACGACAACTACACCGCGCTTGGTGATGAAGAATACAGCCCCCGGTCACAAATTACGCCAGATCTCATCACCGGCAAGAATGGCCACATCATCATGCCTCGCGCTTTAAAATCACTCAGTATTCGAAAAGAACGCACAAGAACCAAAGCTGAAGTGTTTACACCTACATGGATCGTGAAAAAACAAAATGATGCAGTAGATGCGAATTACAAAAACGACGACCTTGAAACGTATGTCAAAAGAACCTGGCTTGAGGTGACGTGCGGGGAGGCTCCGTATATGGCCTCGCGTTACGATATGGATACCGGCGAACTTATAAAGCTACCCGAACGTGTAGGGTTCCTCGACAGGAAACTCGCAAAAATAAATCAGGCGGTCACTGACAAGGCGGAATGGCAAAGGCTTGTTGAAGAGGCATACAAATCATCGTATGGCTTCGAGTGGAGCGGCGACTCACTGCTTCTTGCGCGTGAAAACCTGCTTTATACCTACCGCGACTACTATGTTGACAAATGGGGCGAAGAGCCTGTTTATGGGCTGTTCAGGGATATAGCGGTAATAATCAGTTATAATGTCTTCCAGATGGATGGTATCAAGTACACAATACCTCTGTCCGACAAAAGAGAAAAACGCCCTGACCAGCAATTATCACTTTTTGATGCGCCTGACACAGAATCTACATGGGTAGACGTCCCAGGTAAGCGCGTCAAAATCATGGATTGGGCAAAAAACAAAATGCAATTTTTCGACAAGGATGTTAAGTAATGAGCACCAACATCAAAACCACGAAAGTCATATACCCACAAATATATGCCTTCACTTTACCCGGCAATCAACAAAGAGAGGGCTGGGTTAAAATCGGTTACACCGAACGTTTTGATGTCGATCAGCGCATTAGGGAGCAGACCCAAACAGCGGCCATTTCAGTGGACTACTCGAAGCTGTGGTCTGAGCCTGCCAAATTCGCCAACTCGGAAGAGTGGTTTAAAGACAAGCAACTGCATTCATACCTCAGAAAGAATAAAGGGGTTGAGCAAGACCTGCCCCATGAGTGGTTCTTTTACCCGACAGATCCCAACCAGTCCCTCCATGACTTTTACGATTTCGTAAATGGTAAATTTGAACAGTCTACAGGCGCGGAAGAATACACCTTACGTCCAGAGCAGGATGAAGCTGTAACCATCACCGTTGATTATGCCAAAAACACCCCAGAAGGCGAATTCCTTTGGAACGCGAAACCTCGCTTCGGGAAAACACTGGCCACGTATGATCTTGCGCGTCGACTCGACGCAAATCTCGTGCTGATTGTCACCAATCGACCGGCTATTGCTAACTCGTGGTTTGATGATTTTGAGAAATTCATCGCCTGGCAAACAGATTACGCATTTGTATCAACAAGCGAGTCACTTAAAGAGCGCCCAGTGATGACCCGCGAGCAATTTGTTAACCAGATGGCCGGCGGCAAAAAACACCTCATCGCATTCGTATCACTGCAAGACCTAAAGGGTTCAGCGTACTTCGGTGGCGATTACGACAAACTCAAATGGATAAAAGAGCTTACGTGGGACATGCTTGTATTGGATGAAGCTCACGAGGGCATTGACACATTCAAAACCGATGTCGCCTTTGACAATATCAAACGCGCATTCACGCTGCATCTTTCAGGCACACCATTCAAGGCTGTGGCATCCGGGAAATTCGGTGAGAATGAAATCTACAACTGGACATACGAAGACGAACAGCTCGCTAAGTCCACATGGGTAGGTGAAGAATTCAACCCATACAGTTCATTACCGAAGTTGAATTTGTTCTCGTATGAAATGAGCCAAATGATCACTGACAAGGTGAACAGGGGCTCTCAGGTTAACGGCAAGAACGTCGACTATGCATTTGACCTGAATGAATTCTTTGAAACCAAGGAAGATGGATCATTTGTTCACCTTAAGGATGTTGAGCGGTGGTTAAACACGCTGTCGAGCAATCACAAATACCCATTCTCTACGGATGAGTTAAGAAACGAACTGAAACACACCTTCTGGCTCCTTGATCGAGTGGATAGTGCAAAAGCACTTAAGCGCTTGCTCGACAAGCATGAAACATTCAAGGATTACAAGGTTGTTCTTGCAGCCGGCGACGGACGCATTGATGATGAGACGGTTGTCGATAAGCAGGCGCTTGATCGCGTCCGTGCAGCGATAGCAGAAAACGAAAAGACGATAACCCTGTCTGTTGGTCAACTGGCAACAGGGATAACCATCCCAGAGTGGACAGGTGTCCTGATGCTTTCTAATCTGAAGTCGCCAGCAAAGTACATGCAGGCCGCATTCCGCGCCCAAAGCCCATGGAAGTATGTTGTGGATGGCGAAACGCGGCAGAAACAAAATGCTTATGTGTTCGACTTTGCGCCTGAAAGAACGCTGATCATTTACGAAGAGTTCGCCAACAACCTATCCAGCGACACCACGAACGGGAATGGTACCAGCGAACAACGAAAATCCAACGTAAAAGAATTGCTCAATTTCTTCCCTGTCATTGCAGAGGACAATGAAGGGCGCATGGTAGAGTTGAGTGCCGAACAGGTGTTGACCATTCCTAAGTCGATAAAGGCGAGAGAGGTTGTGCGCCAAGGGTTTATGTCCAATCTGCTTTTCCAGAACATCTCAGGAATATTTGCCTCACAAGAGGCCAAAGAGATCCTTGACCTTCTTAACCCTGCTGATACTGGCAAGAGAACAACCAAAAAGACGTCTGTTGAAATAAACACAGGTGGCGTAGAGGTTGATGACGATGGCAATGCAGTTGTGTCAGAGTCAACGGTGACGACTCAGGTAGGCGCTCGATTTGGCGAAAAGATTTATGGTTCAGTGGGTGACGCCATCGAAAACACTGATGCTGATGACGATTCGCTATCAAAAGTCGTTGAGGATGCGTTCAAAGAACACTTCCAACAAGGGCTTGAGGATGTTGCCGATGAAGCTGGGGTTACAAAGGGTGTCACCAACAAAGTTGTCGGCAATTCAGCTAAAGTCGTGGGGCGCATTGTTGAATCTGAACAGAAGAACGCCTCTATCAAGCAAAAAGAAGCGAAGATTGAATACGAGCGAAGAGTTGCTGAAGCCAAAGACGACGATTCAAAGGCTCAGGCTGAAGATGCATACCGCAAGAAACAGAATGAAATTCAAGCAGAGCTGAAGGGGGCGATCTCCAATAAGGTTAAAGACGCCTCAAAAGAGCAAGCGGCGGCGGCCACCAAAAGCATTCTTGAGAATGCGAAAAACAAGAAAAAGCAAGCCGTGGAAGATGACGCCCGGGCCCGTCTGAGAGGGTTCTCCCGGACAATTCCTTCATTCCTGATGGCTTACGGTGACACCAACACAACGCTTAGCAATTTTGATGTTAATATCAGCGACAATGTGTTCAAAGAGGTTACAGGAATCACGCTTCAGCAATTCCGTACGTTGAGGGATGAAAATCACTTCTTTGACGAAGTCGTTTTTGACGAGTCTGTGCAGGAGTTTATCAAGAAAAAGGATTTGCTGGCTAATTACTTTGATGACGCTCAGGAAGAGAACATTTTTGACTACATCCCGCCTCAGAAGACCAACCAGATCTTTACGCCTAAGAAGGTCGTCAAGATGATGGTTGATAAAATGGAAGAGGAAGATCCACTGTTGTTCAGCGATCCAGATAAAACATTCGCTGATCTTTACGTGAAATCCGGCTTATTTATCGCTGAAATTGTCAAGCGGCTTCACAAGGGACTTGAGTCGAAAATACCTGACCCAGAAGTTCGCCTCAAACACATCCTTGAAAATCAGGTTTATGGATTTGCGCCCAGCGAAATCATACACAACATCGCCCGTAACTTTATTTTTGGGTTCGACGAGAAAGCCGAGAATATAGACCGTTCGCACATTGTACACTTGGACACTACACCTTATGCGAAGCAAGAAAAGGACTTCGAAGTCATCTGCGAGCAACTTTTTGGAGATAATGGAAAATGAAATTTGATGTCGTAGTGGGTAACCCACCATATCAACAAAGTCGCGATGACACACGCGATGATGCCATATACAACCATTTTTATGATTTGGCAAAAGATGTAAGTGAACGATATTGCCTGATAACTCCTGCGCGATTTTTGTTTAATGCTGGAAGCACAGACAAAAAATGGAATGAAAAAATGCTTAACGATGATTCTTTAAAAGTAGAGTTGTTTGAGCAAGATTCAAAAAAAATATTCCCCAACACCGATATAAAAGGTGGTGTTGCCATCTTATACAGGGATGATTCAAAGTCCTTTGGCCGAATAGGCGTATTCACCCCTCATGAGGAACTTAACGCAATTCTACGTAAAGTGGAAAAGGTTATGGGTGAATCATTAGGGAGCATCATAACAGGACAAGGCATTTACCGATTTACAAAAAAAATGCACGAAGATAATCCAGAAGTGGCGGGAATACTTCCCAAAAGCCACCAGTATGACATCAGCACAGGAGTTCTTGGCACACTTGGAGGAATACTATTCTTCGAACAAAAACCAGATGATGGAAACTCTTATATGCAGATTCTCGGGAGGCACAAATCTCAACGAGTGAAAATGTGGATTAGGCGAGATTATGTCAGCCAGCCTGAAGGTTTCGACAAATGGCGAGCCTTAATAACAAACGCAAACGGTGCTGGTAAGTTAGGTGAAAGCCTTAGTTCTCCAGTTGTATGCGAACCCCTCGAAGGATTCACTCAGACGTTTTTGTCTGTTGGCTTTCACACCAGCAAGAAAGAGGCAGAAAACGCAATAGCTTATGTAAAAACAAAGTTTGCAAGAACCATGCTGAGTGTTCTCAAAATAACTCAACACAATCCTGCTCCGAAATGGAAATATGTTCCACTTCAGGATTTCACAGATAAATCAGACATTGACTGGAATTGTTCTCAATCGGATTTGGATACCCAGCTTTACGATAAGTACGGACTCTCTGAAAAGGAAATTTCTTTCATTGAAGAAAAAGTAAAACCGATGGAATAACTCATGATCAGGTACATTGAGTCAGGGGTTAGGACTGGATTGTCATTGTGTGTAGATGAGAAAAAATCATCGCACACCTTATCGGGTGATGGCGTGGAAGTATCCACAAACATCCTTTTCGATGACAGCTCTGGTAAGTTGATTATCCCAGCATCACTCTGGCTCATTGATCTTATCGCCGACCCATCTCACGAACATGAAAACAACCTGTCTGCTGCTAAAGCGCTGCGCTGTTATTTTCAGTTTATGCAAGATAACTATATGGAGTGGGGTGTGTTTCCGAAGGTTAAACTTCAGCGTCCTACGTACGCATTCAAACAGCACATCATGCGCCAGGTTAAATCAGGCGACTTGGCCTACTCAACCGGAAATCTATACCTCGGCGCGGTAAAACGATTTTATCTGTGGCTTTTCGACAACAAGTTGCTTGATCGTGATAGCATCAATCCACCATTTACGCTACAGAACCGCTCAATGGTCAGCCATGGTAAAACCGGTGGCCGGCGATTTGATGTGACCACAAGTGATATGCGCCTTCCTCATAAACTGAAAGGCGTATCGAAGCAGGCCGGCAAAGCAAAGGGGTTACGTGACCTTTGTCCGCTTAACAAACAGGCGCTAGATGCGTTAAAGCAAGGCTTAGCGACGGCAAGCAAAGAGCACTTCACGCTGTGTACGTTTCTGTCCGTGTTGAGTGGTCTGCGCGAAGAAGAAGCGCTAACCATACCCAGGTACGAGTTTGTTGGCGACATTGCCGCACAGCGACTGCTAAACAAACACACTGTCACACTCTCAATTGGGCCTCACAATGGCGTGGAGACGAAAAACAACAAGCGACGCGATATCGACATCCCCTACGCACTGTATGAGCGCCTGTGCGCTTATGCGGCTCAGGAATCAACATCACGGCGCGCTGATAAGTCACCAGATGAAAACCCAAGACTGTTTATCAGCAATCGTGGCACGTCATTCAAGCCGGATGAACTAACTAAACGCATGAGTGAGATGCGCAAAGCGTTACAGGTCCAGCATGGCATCACGCTTGATCATAAATACCATGACCTACGGGCGACGTATGCCACAGAGTACGGCACCCGCCTTCTCAATAGCGGCATGCCATTTAGTGACGTGTTTGCTGAAGTGAAAGCAAGACTTGGTCATGAGCAGGATAAAGACACGCTGAAATACATGCAGATCATCCAAAACCGTGAAACAAGAAAGCAAGGAGCAGTGGCTTTCGAGACATTTACTCAAGAGGTGCTGGGTGAGTAAACCGCCATTATCCAAATACGAATTTTCGTTTCCCGTCGCCGGACAGGCAAGCCCGTGCTATTTCGATGTGCGATGCCTTATGTGTAAAGGGGTACCTAAGATTTATGACGCGTCGTTGGTAAAACCCGACATCAAAGAGCATATTGATTCTTTGCTAAATTACATTTCGGAGCGTTCTGATCCTGCAAAACGCAATATGTACAATCATTTCAGGCAACACTTCCTGTGGTTAGAGAGCGAGAATAAACCAGCTTTCACTCAAGATTCAATTGTTGCATTCAACAAAGCGGCACAACCCATCAGAAGGAAACGGGTTGTTAATCGCTTTTATCGCTCAATCGGGATGATACCTCCCCCCGTCAGTGAATCCAGTGGTGCAATAAAAGACCGTCTTGGTCGTCCTATTGTAAAGGTTAATTTGCAAATACCTGAACCAAAATCATTCAGAACAAACAAAGGGAAAGAGTCTTTTATATTTTCTCTTGATGGTAAGCACATTATCAACGTTTCATCGAGATCTCGCGGGATTGTTCCGGTTGATTTGGAACCACAAATCCAAAACATGACGGATAAACATATTTTCCTCGCATCACTAAGAGAGATGTTCGAACGTGATTCTGGCGATACATTTATCGCTAAATTGTCAAAAATAAAAGAGTACATCACATTCAGCAGTGAAGCATTTTTTTGCCAAGAAACATTAAGGCAATACGTTGAAAGCCTTCACCACGCTGTACTCAGGAAGGACAAAGGCGCTTCTCAGGGGCGTCGCAAGGCCAATGTTGTTGTTGAATTGTTTGATTATGCTGAGATTTCAATTGAAAACGAAGTCCGCAAAAACATTGCTCGACTACCCAACCCAAAATCCAAGCCGGTTAACGCCTATGAATCAGAGCATTACATTTCATTGATCAAAATGCTGCTGAAAATACAACGAGCAACCTATCAACGCCTTACGGAAAGAGACTACTTCGGCGAACTTCTTCCCGGCGACACTGACTTCAAGTGTCTCGGTTTCGCCGATCTCATGTCCACTTTTATGACATCATCTTACTACCTCATTGCCAGATACTCTGCGTGGACAGACAGCACATTAAAGAACATCAGCACTGATAGCATTGAGTTTGACAAGCAAGATGGTGAATGGGTTCACTTAAAAGGGTTTAAGCCGAGAGGGGGGTATAAAAACTTAGAAACCACACTGTTCAATGGGTTTAATGACGGTGAAGCAATAAGAAAAAGCGGCTATCGTTTGCTTGTCGATATCATCCGCGTTTCTGAGAGTTTCGGAATCAAGCACGACAAGCTCTTTTACACCGTTAAATCAGACGGTGAAGTTAGATCTTTCCGCCCACAACCACGACTCAAACAATTCATTCTTCAGCAACTTCCAATGCTTAAAACCATCAACAGCCAGCGATTCAGGGAAACAGAAATAGCCATCGCCCATAACCGAAGCTTTCAGCATGCTGTTAATCGTTCTGGCAGCACCAGCGCCGTAGTGAAAAGGCACTACTCTGATGGGTTGCCAGGTGAAACAAATAGACAGCTTAACAATACCGTAAATGCAATTTATGACGTAGCCAATGCCGGACAAAAGAAAAAATCGGCGCAAGAGATAAAAAGGAAACTTTACGACATTCATCCGATCCCAATTGTGACCGACAAAACTTCAAACACCCCAATGGGCACTCGATGTCAAGCTGTCTCTGCCGGAACGCTATCTAAATTTCACAAACGAGCAGAAAAACATGGATTCGGCTCCCTCTCCTGCGCCGACTTGACGTCTTGCTTCGGTTGCAGGCACGCCGCCATTATCGACTCGGTGGATGACATCTGGAACTTGATATCTTTCAAGAATCAACTCATCAATGGAAGAATATTCAGCGTGGATGCTGATCATCATGATGATAACTTTGGTGAGGTTATGGCAAACATTGATGCTGCCATTTCCAAATGCTCAACACTTAACGTTGAATCTGCTAATCAAAAATACAACAACGAAGGGCCTCATCCTTTCTGGGCTGGAGAGGAATTTCTATGATCACCACAAACCCCTTAAATAGAAGTGACTCAAATTCAGTTGGCTGCCTGACAACATCAAGTAAGTTGGCTGTCTCATATAATCAAAAAGGAGAAGCACTTTCATTCATTGATGATGACAGGTGGCTATTTGAGCACATTTTACTTGGTGATACGCGAGTCAGTGCGGTCAATGTGTCACATATCCCCATTTCATTACGTGAGGTGATATACACGACCTACTTGTCACCTAATGCGGAGTGTCGCCAAACAAAAGTGTCATCGATTGTTGGAAAAATACATCAGGTAACTCAAATCCTCGCCAATCATCCTGAAAAACAAACCGAAAAATGGTTTAACGAGAAACAGCTGCACTCTTTCCTTAGAGCAATAAAAGGCAAGTACGCCTTTTCTTCAACAGAGAATTTTATCTGCACGTATTTACAGTTTATAAATTCAGACAACAGTGCTGGCTCAGGCAATCACGTGCGGATAAACAAGGTAAAAACTGCAAAGAAATATTGTCGTCGTGACGCTGTTGATAAAAAGCAAACCTTAGCCATGCCCGTTGGAATTGCATCACAAATTATGGGTAATGCAATCCAACTGGTTGATGACGCATTTTCATCCATCGACGTGCTCACCATGGCCATATCGCAAGCAAAAGCGAACCAGAAAAAAAAAGGGACGGATGGATACGATTCACCTTCTGGAATTGCAAAATCTATACTCGAAGGGTCTGTTTGGTCAAAGCACCTTGATGGAAACTACCGAACGCAAAATGTAGGTCTGTGGATAAACAGAACAATTGCTGCCGCCCACAACTTAATCATGGCCTTCACGGGGATAAGGGTCCATGAATTACACCGCGTACATGATGGCTCCTTTCAAACACATTTAAACGAAAATGTCACCTATCACACAATTACCGCTGAAACGTCAAAACTATCCAAAGGCGAAGATCAGGTGGACACATGGGTTTGCGCTCCTATGTGTGAACGTTTATTGGCATTGATAAAAATCCTGAAATCTGCCGCTGAAATAGACTCAAAATCAATAATGTTAACATTCTCCCATTTGCACGAAGGGGGGATTAAAAAGAACAATACTCACTACGCTCGCCTCACCACCAACCTAACAAAAGAAGTCATCCTTTCAGAAGATGACTACAAGGAATACTGCCAACTCAACCGAGGCCGTGAGTCTGATTTATCAATCGGAGAAACATGGACTTTGGCCAATCACCAATGGCGCAGAACATTTGCCACCATGTCGTTAAGGTTTGATTTAGCGACACTTCCCGCCCTTAAACGGCAGTTCAAGCACATTTCTCTCCAGATGACGGAATGGTACACAAACTACGCTAGGATCACGCGTAACGAAGACACACGAGTGGACGCTGAGCTGAACAAGCTGATTCGCGACGTACAGGTTGAGATGTCAACGGATGTTTTGTTCGATGCCTATAACGGTGATGGCACTATTGCGGGTGGCAAAGGGAATGAAATCACTACACTGCGACAAAATAATTCGGTACCAGATGTTTACCGGGATCGTTCCGCCATAAAGACCATGCTTGAACAAGGCAAGTTATCGCTTAAATTTGCAGGGCTGAACTATTGCACCAATGGTTACCGGTGTGATCAGGACGGCGTGGTTAACGCTGCGTTCTGCGTGGATTGCAAATCATCCATCATTGATGAGGCGATTGCGAAAAAATGGAAACGGCTGCACGAACGATGCGTTGGACATTTAGAGTTCGCCTATGACTGTGGAGACGTGTCACCGGTATCTTATGCGCACTTCACCAGCCAGATACGCGCTGCCGAACACGTCATGGATCAGTTCGGCATGCAATATGAAAAATTTCAGGAGTTATCATGAGCGAGAACATGACAGGCGAGCAACGCCTGAGAACGGCCTTTGAACGCTTGAAAAGCAACACCCCGACCATCGTACCCAAGGGAAGCAAGATCAACCCTAAAAACGTCGAGGCTGAAGCAGGTATGGGTGACGGTGCCGTTTATTACTACAAGGACTTGGTGGCAGAAATCAAAGCCGCCAAAGAATCACAAATTGCCGAACGCCGTGCGGGCGGTGAGAAAACAGCGGCTGATAAAACCAAACAATTGAGAGAAGAGCGTGATCAAATGAAAGCTCAGCGGGACGCCGCATTGAAAGCGCAGGCAGAACTGGCTTACAATTTATTTCAGGCTTGCGACGACCCGCGTTTCATTGTTAACGCCAACCGGCATTAACGGATAAGTGGCACGGTGATGACGAATTGAACGCCCAGGCATGGGTTTGGAATCCAGCCGATACCCTGTATCTTCACCGCATTGTAAATGGGGGCACCCCGCACCATTCGGCCGCGCTTATCTCCATTATCCGCCCGCAAGTTCGCTTACGGGGCTTACAAGGTGTTTGCTTTCGCAAATTGGTGCTGCGAACTGGAGTCGAACCAGTGACACTCGGATTTTCAATCCGATGCTCTACCAACTGAGCTACCGCAGCAGTGTTTGGTGGACGCGGAAGGATTCGAACCTTCGAAGGCTGAGCCGGCAGATTTACAGTCTGCTCACGTTGACCGCTTGTATACACGTCCAAAATTTATCATCAACGCCGTTTCATTAACGCTACCAGTGCCGGCGTTGGCACACTGGGTTTCTTTATGGCTTTGGTTAACCTGGCCATTGTTATATCATCCAATTTCTTTACACTCGGTTTCATCACACAACTCGCTTACTCATTGGAATTTGCTTAGCAACTTCCGGGTGGCGTCGTTCCACTTCGATGATCTTGGCACCATCAATACCAAAGTGATCAAGTGGCGTTTTGCCGTTCGCATAAAGACGATCAACGATGTCTTTTACTTTTTGTTTATCAACAACCATCTTCTTGCTCCTGTACGCTACCTTTCAATGTGGCGGGGGCAGATGGACTCGAACCATCAACCGTCGGTTTTGGAGACCGCCGCTCTGCCAATTAGAGCTATACCCCCGTAAATTGGAGCACGAGATCGGATTCGAACCGATGAAAAAGCGGGTTTGCAATCCGCTGCTTTAGACCACTCGGCCACTTGTGCATAAAACTTTGTCAAAAAGTCTGAAATTAGACCTTCTTTTACCGTAGTTTTGATCAAAAGTCTGAACAAAACTCTGAAATCACATTTCCCAAGGTACGCGGCCTGTGTTTATTTCAGACTATCGTTTGGATAGTTAGACTCGAACCCCCGACCTTCGGTTTTGGAGACCGCGGCTCTACCAACTGAGCTACACCCTTATAAATTGGAGCGCGCAGAGGGATTCGAACCCCCGTATACTGGGTTGCAGCCAGCGACCTAACCATGCTCGGACATGCGCGCAAAAACTAACATTTACATCGTTCTTAACGACCTCTAACTGGTGGGCAAGGAAGGATTCGAACCTTCGAAGGCTGAGCCGACAGATTTACAGTCTGCTTACTTTGACCGCTTGTATACTTACCCAAAAACATTTTCAACACAAACAAAAACACCCGGTATTAACCGGGTGTCTTGGAAATGAACGCGAGCCTTTTTGGTGCACCGACATTCTTCACCCGGGACTTCCCCGGGTAGGGAAGTCGTCAGTTGTTAAAACAATACCAATAAAAAGTGTTAAAAGAGTTCATGTTCATCTCGCTTAAAATTTATTACGTTTAGGCTTGCTTGCCTTTGATGTTTGTATAATAACACAAACTTTAACTTTGTCACTAAAAAAAGGTTTCCTTTTTGGAAACTTTTGTGAGGCTGGCGCCGCAAGTTGAACTAAAACATCTATTAATCAACATTTTAGCTATAGCTGCCAGCAACATAAAATTAATAACAGCACCCTGATAAGGCACTATTGATGCCTTTACTGGCACAGATGAGCCTTCGTCTTGGTTCACCATACTGCTATATAAGTAGACATGTTCATCACTGGTGAGCCCACCAATGTCAACGATGGTGCTACTTATTCCCGTTGTAGACCTAGAGCCAAAGGCAACATTGAAGTCTTTCACTTGCCAGTGAAGCGGGTTGAATTCAGAGCGGCTCTCTACACGTGAATTATCAAGATGATAACCTGTATAGGGAAAACCTTGTATAGTATCAAAAGAGACTGCAACTTGATTTAGCGCCTCCTGTGGGAAATCTCCCCACCAAGCTACACTTTTTTCGCCGTATCTCTCACCTACTTGCCATTGTACGCTATAGTCCCCAGACCATATCAAATTATCAAAGCGGCCTTTTGATTTCGTATTAGTGTTTAGCGCTGTTTTTTGACTTTGACTAAAACCATCAGCTTTAGCACCAGGTTCACTGAGCGTCCATCTCTCAACCAACGCCACACTCGCACTTGATGACAATGAGAGCATTGTCACAATGACGAGTTGCTGTATCTGTCTACTCTTATACATGTTGCACAACTCCCTGTTGTTTGATTTTTATACAGCAATAAGTATACCAATGACAAAGCACGTCATTTTTGTGTTGATTAAACCAAGGGTTCTGATACAATAACAATATAACAAAGTAGGATTATATTTAATGGACGCTGAAAACCACTCACCGCTATATTGGACTGTTGATACTATCTATAACAACAAGATAGATAACATTGAGGTGTACTTCTTTGACGCGAAAGGCAAGCCTCACTTCGGGACGCTATGCAATGAAAGTTACACACTTACTGTCAAAGACAAAGAGGGTAACGAACACACCTGGTCTGTCTTCAGAGATGACCGTCACCGATTCTACAACCCGAGTCACCCCGATTTTCAACGGATATTGCGAACTCTCAAAGCAAACGATGTAATTGCAACACTGCATTATCAAAAATCGTTGATTGCTCATAATCCGAAAGCGCTTGAACTTATTGAGACCATTGCTGAAATTGTCGGCGAGGATACCATCAACAAGTCGAAAAGGATGCTTCGTTCATGCGGAGCGGGCGGCAGAGATTCACATGAATTTGAACGTGTTGTTAAAGCACTTGAAAAAGGCGATGAGTGATGAGTAATTTGTATTGCAAAACTAAATCAGGAAAGATATTTAAAGTTTGGTCTGATAACGTTGACGAAAAGACGATGAACGTTTTTCCTTATGACGAGCAATTTGATGCTGAGTCCACTAACACGGACATGATCCCATACGCAGACATTGACAAAGTCAGCGCCAACCTCTCTGCTTTAGAGTCTTAAGTAGTTTAGATCTTCCTTTTTACTGCTGACCTGGCACTCATTACAGCGTCAGGTCAGCGCTCCATTTCTTATTAAGCGACAGCTTACTTGTGCGCAGCCTCAATAAACTGACGAAGTTTTTCTTCATCAAATTCATAATCATTAACACTGACGCCAGTGGCAACAAAAGCATAGTTAATATGTGGGCGATACTGTTCAATGTTCTCGACATTCAAACCGCTCGCCACGCCCAAATTCCCATTCGCCGCCTTAGCCATTGTGGCAATTTTATCCACGTCTGCCGCAACGCCGGTGCCGCTTCCACTTGTTACCGGTATAAGGTTGTGTTCCATCGCCATCTTGACTGCGGCATCTGGCATGGGTTCATGGCGCTGATATTTAAACGCTACACCAGCATGGATATTGAGGTCATGCGCCTTAGCCATACCTGCAAGAAACTGCAAAAGCGCCGGCTCGCCTTTTTCAGAATGCACACCGGCATGGTCAACCCATATGTCGTTGATGCCAGCTTCGAACGCTGACTTGACCGCCTCTGCTGCATCCATTGACAGCAGATTGACACCTATCGTCTTTGATGGGTGAAGCGCTTTGAAATCCTTCGCCAAACGCAATGTAAGGGCATCACCAAGTATGCCATGATGAATAAAGAAAACACCATCCGCACCGGATGACAAAGCAATGTTTGCTTGTCGCTCAGCTTGCGCGTAATTCATGATATGTACAACGGGAAAAACAATCATCACTCTGCCTTGTTGAATTAATTTCACGTAACCTTATCACAAATCAGCTTAATTTTCAACTTTTTTACACTGCGATATGGAGGTGTTTGAGGTTGCGCAAAGGCTCTTTTCTTGGTAAACTAATGAAATCAAAATTCGGAGGTTGCTATGACAGTAAGTGTATCAAAATTAGTATTAGGAAAACCAACCAATGCAACAATGCTCGGCGAGACAATTCAAGTTTTTCACCAAGCCCCTATTGCTAAAACACCCGCATCCGCAGACAAAGCAAGACAAAGCTTTGCTGCCTCTAACAAAGCACCTAAGTACGCAATATGTCGTTGGGTGGATAAACCAATGGACAAACTTGGTGGCGTTGTCGTCGAGCTTCCGTATCACTACAACGGCGTATCCAGTGAATTGGACGATGCTGAGATGAAAGAAATAGGCACGCTTCTTAAAAAAAGTGGGAAGTGGTATATCGAAACTTGCCTGGAAACCATTGAGCTTATTCGACGGGATTTAGAAGTTGCCAAGATGAAAGCGAAAATGATGTATAAAGGTGAATTTGGCGCAGACTACAATCGTTACATTGAGCATCTCAACAGTCAGGATGAAAAAGCTGGACGGCTCGTTACGCGTGGCTACTCGCTTTGCGCTTATGGTTCAAGTGAAGCTAATGATATTATTTTGCGCCACGCAGCTTAACAGCGTCGCGCAAAGCACTTCTGCGTGACATTCTCTTTTCTTAGTACCAAGGAAAAATAAACAACCATGAACAACCATTCTTTCAAACTTCCACAATGGATGCAAAGTATCCTGTCTCAGTATATGGATAAGCCAGACCTTACTCCGACATTAATGAAGGACGATAACCTTTTCGCGACCATGTATAACCTAAAATGGAAATCGCTTCATTTAGATATCAATACGTTGACTATTATTGCCATCTGTAAAGACAACAGTCAGCTCCTGGTCGAACATAACCTGGATGAGGACGCCTTCAAACAGCTGTGGTTTAAGATCAAGATAAAAATGGGAATGGATCCTTTAGGCCCGGGTTCAGGCCTTGATACCGCAACCTTAAAAGACATGAAGATTGGTAGCATTGTTTTACCATGTAAGTTCGAATGCGAACACAATGATGTGAAGCTCAACCTCTCAATGACACGCCAGTAGGCTTGCAGTATCGCAACCTCGCGATTTCACATTAAGTTCAAAAAGGTCGGAGCATCCGGCCTTTTTTACGTTTATTTTCTCTTATTAATACTCTTTTTTATACTAAAGTTTAATGTTGCCGAGAGTGATAACTTTCCTTTAATTTGTTATATTGCAATCAATAATACTACTAATACACCACTACTACGGAGAGAGCACTATGACTCCTTGGACCAAACAGGCCAACGGAATATTCATTTGGGTTATACTTTTTCAAATTCTACTGACATGCGGTATTGTCATGTGGACTGACAGCAATCTGCTTATCGGTATCACCGGCGGTCTATTTATTTCTGCCGGCGGGCTTGTGGCCATTTTGGCTGCACCATCACACTCAGCAACACCTCACATTGTCGCCATATCGACTATGCTCAACACGGCATTGCATATCCATCTTGGGTATGGGCTTACAGAGTTGCACTTTGAGCTATTTGCCTTGTTGGCTATTGTTGCGATGTACCAGCGATGGGCGGTTATTCTGTCAGCATTACTTGTTGCACTGGTGCACCACGTTGCCTTTTTCCTCATGCAGTCATCAGGCTCCAATACCTTTATCTTTGAAAGTGGCCACTTGACCTTTGGGATCCTTGCCATTCATGCGTTCTTCGCCATCAGTGAAGCCACCATACTTATGCTATCTGCCCAAAGTCGACTTAAGAGCAGTGAGCGTGGACTTTATCTTGAGAAAACAATACGCAACATGACTGCAAAGCCAGGCTACATTGATCTTACCGTGGTTGAAAAGTCGTCATATGACAATGACTTTTACCAACTGGTTGAGCAAATTAAAGGCTTACTTCACTCCGTTAATGGCGCTGTTAGCGATGTGACACAGCAAACCTCTTCGCTGGTGGGCAATATGCAAACCATTGAGCGAGGGTTAAATGAAAATGGCATGCGCCTCTCTACAATCGCAGCGGCCACAGAAGAAACGGCGGCAACGAACCAAGAGCTTTCATCGCAGGCTGCATCTGTTGGCGAAGCCTCTGAGCACTGTCGCGGTGAGACTGAGTTAGTGAGCGAACGTGTTGATGATAGCGTTGAACGGACGAAGTCATTGGCCACACAAATGCAAACTGCAAAAGACACCATAGATGCGCTATCTGAGATGTGCCTAAGCATCGAGAAAGAAATGGAGATCATCAAGGGCATTGCAGATCAAACCAACCTGCTGGCGCTTAATGCTGCCATTGAGTCTGCCCGTGCGGGTGAGCATGGCCGAGGGTTTGCTGTCGTTGCCGATGAAGTAAGGCAATTGTCCATTCGCAGTGGAGAGAACGCCGAAAAAATTAACGACGTTACACGCGTCCTCATTGAAAAGTCTCAAAATGCGGTACTTACGATGAACGAATGCTTGTCTGGTATGGAGACTAATTGCACTGAAAGTGAAGCGTTACGTGAAAATATTCGCAATATCATTGAGCAAATAAAGCGTGTGGATGATGGTGTTAGCGCGGTGACGCAAGCCACAGAAGAGCAGGCTCATGCTTCTCAGGACATCTCAGCATCAACGCAAGAGATCCATTCATCAATGGATGAGCAAAGACATGAGTCTGAGATGGCGCTTGGTGCGACAAGTAAATTGACATCAGCGAGTGAAGCACTTTCACAACAAATTATGCGATTTACTGTAAACCAATGATAACGGTGTTGATCAAGACTGGAGTGGCGCTTTGGATAATAGGTGCAGTAGCATTCTTATTCTTCACAGGTGCCACCACAGTAACACGCTTTGATGCCGACAACGCTCTTTATCAAGCCACTCTCGACCCTGACTTTGACAGCAAGGTGCATAACTCATTTTCCAAGTGGGTTGATAACACTACCACCATCACACACAACGGTGATGGTTCTGGCTCGATGGTGTTGCATGTCGTCGATAATACGTGTCCATGTCAGATGGTATCGAACCGTCACGTGAACGCGATAGAAGGTTTCGCTAACCGTCATTCCACCCCTACTTTTCGCGTGAACTATGAGTCACTCCCTTTGGATGTTCAGCAGTGGATACCCAGCACGCCGGCACTGGTCATTACAGACCGTGCTGGGCGCGTTAATTACATAGGGCCTTATGGTGAGGGGGCGAATTGCGCGAGTAACACTGGCATTGCCACACCCTTTATTGGCATGTCGGCCAGCGCCAATCACGGTGTAAGCATCCCTTTTGAAGCCAAAGGATGCTATTGCAAAAGGTCATAGCGCCATCGGTGATGGTATGATATAGGGAGTGTGGTTCCTTGTAAGGTGAATGAGGACACCGCACCTTACTTCGAGTCGCTCTCCCACCAATGCGTAACGATGTCTTTTTCTGAAAAAGGACGAATGCCGCCCATCCAAGAGCCGCCAATGTGCTTTTTAGGTAGAATCTTCACCTCTCCGGGCTTTGCAAAGATACTCCCTTTCACCTTACACGCATAAACGCCTTTGGCAGGAAGCCTGTCCTCAACACGGACCCACCGACCTTGCCCCATGGACTCTTCTTCTTTTTGCTGATCTATTAATCTCGCCACAGGTTATCCCTCTGTATCAAATTTTACATAAACGCTGAATGTGCGTGTGTCTACACCGTCATCGTCTAACATTTTTATCAGCGTCTTTTCGCCGTGCGCCAGCGTCGAAATCCAGTGCTTTGGGGCGGGAACAATAGGACGAATTGACAATGTGTTTATTGTCACAACGGCGAGGCTACGCCCACCTTTGTCATACACCACTTCAAAGTCGTCTTCGTTTTTACTCCACCGCATAGACATCACGCCGCGTCGAATAGTTTGCCTCCTTGCAAAGAGATTCTCGCCGCCTATCTTAAACACAACAAGCTCGGGCCTAACAGCTCTTGAAAGGATAGCTTCATACAGCGACTCTTCCTCGGGCGCTCGTGTGTGCGGGAAAGTGGTCGTATCTATTTTGTCGTGGCGATAAAAAACAAACTTATGCAGCCATGCGGACAGTGCAGGACAGTTGGTTTCAGTGGTGATTTTACCTTTCGCATTCACCCTCACCTCAGCATAATCTTGCTTGGTATATCTTAGTTCGCTCACTTTACTCTCTATCCTAACATTCGCTTTGTTTTATTTATTATATCACAGCACCTCAATAATAAAACCAAAATAATTGCCTTCAGGCGTTGACCCAACCTTCGTATTAGTGCAAAATATGCCCTATGAAAGGAAAAAATAAAAATATGAATATATCAAACACCGTCCCTGAAAGAATGGACATTATCAATACGGTAACCTCACGGTCGCCTATCACGCACAACGAGCTAATCCGCCACTTATCAAATCAAGAGAATGCCGAAGCAACATCAGCTCGCATTGATGCTATGATACGTGACGGGCAACTTTGTTTGGAGGGTGACGCTGTCACGGCCAATCTCGACATTCAGCGTATCGGCACTGTCGTTCGCCACCCTAAGGGGTTTGGTTTTCTCGCACTTGAGGGTGAAGAGGCTGATTGGTTTATTACCTATGCGGATATGGAACGATGCTTCCCAGGAGAACGTGTTGTCGCGGTGCCTCGAACACGCGACGAGCGTGGCGTGACCGCTCGCATCGTGGGACGTGAGTCATTGTTAACACAAATCACTGGTCAGTTGACCTTGAGTGATGATAATAACGGCTGGCAGTTAACCCTTAATGAAACGTGCACACTACCTGTAACGGTTCAGTCTGGCGACCATCCATTTAGCGACGGTGCATGGGTTATTGTGGACATCACAAAGTCACCAAGCGGCAATAGGCCTCATGAGATATTGGTTAAAAAAGTGCTTGAGCAGCCTAGTCCGGTTGAACGCATCAGAGCGCGAGCTGTGCAGTCTCAAGGCTTCCCTCTACAGCACTCTGATATAGCTATTCGTGAAGCAGAACAAGCTGTCTCTATGGCGAATGGTATTGGGGGCGATAAAAGTGTTGTTGACCTGACTCACCTCCCGTTTGTTTCTATTGACGGCGAATCGTCGAAAGACTTAGATGATCTTGTTTACTGTGAGCCTCGAAGTGATGGGAAGTATGATCTTTGGGTTGCCATCGCTGACGTGTCACGCTTTGTAAGCCCTGACACGCAGATGAATGCAGATGCATTTTCTCGTTCTACATCGGTTTATACACCGGGCATGAGCTTCCCCATGCTACCTGAAACCATCTCTCACACGCTGTGCTCTATGCTGCCCAACAAGCTGCGTTATGCACTTACTGCGCATCTCACTATTTCAGAGAGCGGCGAGTTGGAGAATTACGTATTCATGAGCAGCAAGGTGCGTTCAGCTCACCGCTTTTCTTATCAGCGTGTTGCAGAACTTATGGAGCTTGAAACTCTATCACCACCAACCGAAAAGGAAGAGCCGCATATCAAGAACCTGATTGCGCTCTACAGTGTTGATCTGCTTAGTCGCCAAAAGGGCGAAAAAGATGGCACTATGGTGATTGAGCGAGAAGAGCCGACTATTCATTTTGACGCAAAGGGTGACGTTTCAGGATTCGGTGCAACCAAGCCTTTGAAAGCCCATCAGGTGATTGAGTCGGCCATGGTTTACGCCAATGTTGCCGCTGCGCTTTTTCTCGAAGAACATTATGATGCCGCAATCTATAGGCACCACCCAGGGCTCCAAGAAAAGGGGCTGGATGAACTTAATGAATTAATTGAAGACTACGGGCTTGAACCGTTGACCACGTCAAGTTCTGGCGCTGAATGCAACGCAAGAAGAGTGGCGATAGAACTTGCAGGTGGAGACATCAAAGACTTTGACCGTTTGCTTAGAGGCGCAATGACCTTTGCGCGATACTCTACAACAGCAACGTCTCACTTTGGTCTAAGCAAAGCACAGTACACGCACTTCACGTCGCCAATCAGACGTTATGGCGACATTGTCGTTCACAGGTTGATAAAGCATAAGCTAGGAGAGCATGAAGCGGTATTCTTCTCTGAATGTGACGCTGAACATGTGAGCGCCAGGAGCTATGATGCAAACATCGCTGAGCGAAGCTGCTCTGATATGCTTTGTGCACGTTGGTGGGCGCAGCAGCCACCAGTATCTAAAAAAGCCATTCCAGCAACAGTGAGAGGGAACTCAGAAAGAATGCTTTTCTTGTCACTTGGGGGTACGCCAGTCGAAGGTGCACTGCCGCTTGATGAGTTGTTTGACAACACAAGTGAACCATCGCTGCTGGACGCTGGCACGATGTTAACCGTCGACATTGTAGATATCGACGAAATGACAGGCAGAATACGTCTTTCATTGCATGGCATTTCTGCTTAACAGCAACGACTTTAAGGGGGACGACTTGGGTCTGGAAAACTTCTTTGATGCCAATTACCAAGTGGCTTGCACGATGCAACGAGGCATAAACAAAGACAATAAGATGAAAGAGATGCTTTCTTTCTCCGAAAAAGACAGCGTCCTCGTTCACTCTTGGATGAAAGACTATGGCCTTTTCCAAGGCATAACATCTGAAGATAGAAAGGCTATCGTCGACAGGTACCTTTCTACCATCCATGTTATCACCGAGCAGCACGACACCATTGATAACAAGTGTATAGAACGCATGTTCACAATGATGATGACGGAATTTTACAACGTAGTGCCACGTAAGTGGCTTTCTGCCACGTCAAAGTTACTTTGGTGCTCTTTTCCAGATAATGTCGTCATTTACGATGCGTTTGTTGAAAGAGCAATAATGATACTGCAAGGCATAACACCTTATCTTGCCGATTTCCCAAGAATACAAACCTCGCCAGCTGTAAGAAACATGAATGATATAGCCAAATGCGCTAAATTCTACATTAACTATCAAGATATGGTTAAGGCTATTCTAAACGAGCACCAACATCAACTTGATAAGCTGCGCATTGAAACCAGTGAGACGTACCCTCACGACATCCGAATTGTCGATAAATTGCTCTGGATGCTGGGGAATCCCAACCAAGCTTTCAAGCTCAACAATGTAATCTGTAGACCTGCTTAAAACACCAAATTCACTCCGGGTACACTTATTGCTTAATTTATTACTTTGATGATTTACAAAAGAAGAGGATGTAATGATTAAGCACTTACTAGCGCCCGCTCTTATTGCCGTTTCATTATTCAGCGCAACCGCTAACGCAGAGCTTGTGGAGCGCGACTGGAACAACGAGGGTGACGGCCTTATCACACTAGATACAGTGAGTGGAAAGAAGTGGTTGGATTTGACTATTACGGATGGAATGTCAATCAACAGTGTATCTGAACTTCTTAGCACTACTTATGCAGGTTGGGATTTAGCCACACAATCTGATATTGACGAGTTGATGGAAGGGTATTTTGAGCGATCGCTTAACCCAAAGACAACAGGGCCAGCAGGGCAGACAAACACCACTCTTAGAGAAGGGTGGAAAAGCCTATTTGGCATCACTGGTGATTCAGGCAAATCGTATGGTCTTTTTATTGACGATGAAAATAAAGTTTCTATGGCCGGCACAAGAAACCTAAGTAATTATTTGTATTTAGGCTATCGACGAAGCACAGATTTTGATTTTAGCGTAGCCTCAGATGGCGTCTTCCTGGTCTCAACCGACTATGTCACGCTAACAGAAAAAAACAACATTCAAAATGCAGACGTTCCCCTTGCTGCTCTCGGCGCGCCGCTACTTATCTTTGGCGCTATGAGCCTAAAACGTCGTCGCTTCAAGTAATGTGACATTTGTTTTAAAAGCTGGCCTTATGTGTCAGCTTTTTTTACACCAGCAAGTTTACCCCGCTCTCAAGTGTCAACCACACTATCACTCAACGTGGCGAAACACACCCTGGCGCTCACTCAATTGCTTCTTGTCGACTAGCGCTTTTAATGCCTCAGCAACAACCTTCCTATTTACATCACTGTATCTAAAACGCAGAGCGCTGGCGACTTCATCGACACCTAACCCACGATTTTGCGTTTCAATTACCTGAACAACTTCAGACTCAAAGTCATTCATCACTTTAACGCTCATTTTATTACATGCACTCAGCGCTCTATTTACCTCACGACACATCACTCTACCCTTTTGGTTTTTATGCTTAGTTTTGCTTATAGTATCACAAAGCGCATATTGCACCGGGTCACCCAGTGTTGATTGATTCTTTCGTGTTGGCACAATTGACAAGTTAGTCTTCACTTAAGTATAACTAACGACATCGGCGCGTAGGAGGAGAGTCGGGGACAGAGAGTTTCATGCAGAACAAATAAAATCGCGCTGGCTTCTACACAACTTTACGAGGCTTAATCTCCTACCTCTAGCCTTGCATTCACGATAAACGTTTCAACCAATTGGAAAAACCCGCTATTTTTTGCGGCCACTTCTGCGGCCTCGTTTTTTCCATCCAAATAACGGGCAAAATCAAACGCACCTTTCGAATAACTATCACCCGACGCCAACCTTTCATTTTCGGACGTTAATGACTCCACCTTCGCCGTCAATGTCGCATTATTTTCATGAAGAGCCTGGTGAGCTCTGTGGACATCAAGCAACGGGATCGCCTTCAACTGCTCCAGACAAACAAACTCCTGTAGGCCTTGTGGATTTTGCAGCCGTTCATGAGCTTCTTCCAAGCTCTCACTCGCCAGACGACTCGCTTCTTTTGTAGTGGCCAAATCAACCTTTTGCTGCTCGATAGTATCGTTAGCTTTTTTTAATTGCTCACGCAACTGAGCCAATTCAGCTTGCACCGCTTCAATCACGTCTGACGATAAGTTCACTTCCAAGACTCCCTGTGGAGCATGATCCATAAACTGCTCAATCAATTTATTCTGACTCATCCTATTTTCCCTTAACAATTTCAGATGCCGCTTTTGCTTGTCTTGCAATAGAATCGTTTAAAATAAGTGAGTCAGGATTAACCTTAATCCCCACATTTGTCACATGGACCTCTACACTATCACCACTTATCACCTCCACGCCTTCACAAGGCTGGCAGAACTTTGCAAAAAAACGCTTAATGGAGGTTATCATACATCACCTTTTTATTAGGGGGTTTCGCTCGGCGGCACAGCATTTAGCTCGACTTCAAGCTCACGTAGCATTGCTTCTATGCTATCAACTCTTATGCCAAAACCCAAATGCCTGTCATTTAAAGCAATGTGTTCATTCTGCAACACCAGCTTGATGCCTTCTATTTTATTTTCTGTCGCGATTTTGCTTAACTGCACATTTCTACCGTGCATCACGCCTTTGCATAGCGAAATGGGATTTTTACTTAATCCGTTAGCGATAGATTCGATGATAGAAAGGTTCTCTTCATTCTCCTGTTCCAACGACTTTAAGCGCTCATTGACCGCTGTTAGTTGCACTTGCAGCTGCCCGATCATTGCTGAATCACAACTCTTTTTGTCATGCAATCCATCATCGGACTCGTGAGCTTCCTTTTCGCTGCTCTTGGCAGCATCAATAAGCGCACGCGCAAAGTCATAAACATAAGGATTCAGTTCCATCTCGCCACTGGGTTGCTGTTTTAGCTTAAAGCCATTTTCTAATGCGAGACGCTTGATATCTTCTTCAGTCAGCAATGCTTTCATTTTGTGTCACCTGTCGATATTAATAGAAAGAAGGAACCTCAGAGGTCTTAAATTTTGCCAGCGATGCGTAAAATGCGGCATTGCTTCCATCCAAACCAACCGTTTCAGCTTGCTGGATAAGGTATGCCACACAATCACTGGCAAGCTCGTCAGAAATATTAGAGCCAATAGTGGTAAGCTGAGTGCCCCCCTCTACGGCATTCCATTCATCATCCAGAGATGATCTACTTTCAAACTTAAACGTCATCATTTTGAAATCTCGATCATCTTTAGGATCATAACCACTGTCATCGTTTTCATCAACGCTGAAAAAAGAAACTCGGGCTAAACCATCATTGAATTCACGCTGCCAAAACTCGGCATGACGTTTCTTGGCCATTGGAGCGCAGCGCTTAGCGTTTTCGACTTGAGTTTCATGCACGGCGGCAATTGCGTTGAGATACTCTTGAGCTCTTTGCGTGTATGCGGTGATGTATTGCATTGCAAAGTAATGGTATGCCTTCTTGACGTACTCTAGTGCTTGTTCAATATTGCCCTCATGAGCAATTATTTGTGCTGTATGAGAGTTAGAGATAGGGTCAAAAAGTCGCATGCGGTCCCACTCAGACTGGAAGAACATCATGTCATTGAGTTCAGATGTAAACAACATTTTTCTCGACACATAAATGTCATCGACAGAGAGCATAAACTCCCATTCATCCAACGGGTCGTTTTCTCGGCGCAGTGATTTTGGAAGAGAAAATCTTAGCTTGTATTCGGGCTTGTCATCGATTAGCACGCCCACCTCGCCAACAGTAACAACAAAGAGCCTGCACCCTTCTTTATACCCTTGAGATTCAAGGTGCTCCACACTAATGTCAGGTTGCTTTTGCACTGCGTCTTTTCTCTGATTTGTCATTTTGATGTTCCAAGATGCCTTTAACTAAACAAACTATATCACAAAAGACATCGCCATCCAACTTTTTTATTAAGCTGATCATCACTTCATACGGTTGATGCAAAAAAAACACGTACTTCTTGTATATCTTCTTCAGTTAATCCAACCGAATAATCGGTCTTAACAAGGTGCTGGTCGGGTAAAAACTGTCGGTCACCATCGTCTAACACGACGTATTTCCCACTGTAATTGTTCTCAACTATCCATTGATTAATTTCGTGCCCACGACGATTCTCATTAAGTTCTTCAAGCATTGGCGTTAAACCAATAATAGTCCCGACAGGAAACTCAGCGCCACATAGCGCAAAAAGCGTCTCGAAGTGAGAAGGTGTATGCCCCTCACGCCATGTTGAGCTTATAATAACCTTACATCCACTACTGACAACAAAACTAAAAAATCTTTTCACTAGTGCATGGTCCAGCATAACCAATTCGATCCCAGTAATGCCTTTGTGTTCGTCCATTAACTTTTTACGCAACACTCTTCCCTCTGGCGTACCTCTGAACTCAAGATGCTCCCTTGAGTTCAGCACGCCATCAATGTCCAAGAAGATGAGTCTATCGTCCACACTGATCAACTTAGAACAAGTTCGAGATTATAATCCGCACTGTCTTCATCAAAAGCCACCGACCCTTTAAACGTATACACACCAGGCTCTTTAGGTTTATCTTTTACCGCATAATCAAACCAATCCTCTACACCTTGCATATCGATGTCGCTTTTAACCAAGTTATTTCCAACTTGTTTAGCACCTACGCCATAAGCATGTGAGAGCGTCTCCTTCAATTCCATAACCGCAACACCCACAATACCGACAGCCATCTTTACTTTCACATCAACAACAACTTTAATCACAATAAACCTCAAAGCCTCAAAAAATAAAATATAAATATCACATAACCTCGCATAAAAAGCAACATTTTAACATTGACTGTTAGATGCGTTATGCTACCATGATGACTATGGTGTTTATCATTATTTATGGACGTTTACATGTCACCCTTAGAGAACGCTTATCCTATCACTACTCAAAATGGACTTAAGGTTTACCTAAAGAACCGGGAGCGTGGGCGACTTGAGCGAGTTACGCATGTTAAATCGATACAGCCACTTGTTCGGCGTCGCTCTCCTATTGGCATAAAATCAGCTATGGCAAGACTCGTTACTACCACAAGTGACACATTGCCAGAGCCAAAAGATACATCAAGTACGACATTTTTTGTTTTTAAAGAAGGTGAGTTGGTACCTATCGTCATGCGCGCAAATGGTGCCCGTGAAGCTGATAATGCCGCGACGTTATTTGGTGAAGGCAAATCGTATTACACCATAGAGATCATCGAAGAAACACCTATTACCAATGCGATGCATCTACTCGCTAAGAAGCCAAAGTGACCTTTTATATGTTGTCACTACCGACCCTTTAAGGTATTATAGGTAAATCAAATTCATCTTAATAGGTTTAATTTATGGCAGCTACAGAGCGAGGCACATTGGGCGCAACATTTAAAGATTGCATTTCAGGGAAAGATCACGATGATGCAATTGTCTTGGAGCTTGTTCCTGACTACGCCGATGACACATGCCTGTCAATCCTCATCCCCGGTCACCGCTTGCCAAAAGCACTACTTCACGGCTTTGAATTTTTCTCTGGAGCAGTAAGGCAAACGTCGCAACTTCGTCCAACAGATGACGACGGCACGCTAAAAAAAGAAGATATAAAAATGCAGTCTGTCACAGATAGAGTCATTTTATGCCGAACGCACAATGACACTATCCATATCGAACTACTGCGTGATGACTTTATCGTGTTTCAAACCGATATAGCATTAGATGATTTCACGCGCCTTATCACTGGGCGAACCATCAAGATTGACTTCACTGTAACTAAACACGTAGCAGGATAAGTATGCCGGATTTTTATTATCAAATAAAAGGCCGACGCGATGATGGCTCTTTTTCAGACTGGCATTGGCCGCCGCTACTTTCAGGAAAAGTAACCGCTGAGAACAAAAAAGCGGCGCGTAAATGTGTTGAAGAGTTACATGGTCAATCTTTCCCTATGCGGGTTAAGCAAGAAGACAAAGACAAGTTTCTTTATTTACTCAATATAAGAGAAATAGCACCTGATGACACTCGCACTCAAGAGTACTTTGATGACAAGAAATGCCCTCAATGTGACTCTACATTTAAGCTAATCGACATCTACAATGATGGACTTCGCACGCCAGGGGGCAGAGACTTCTGTTCACACACGTGTTTAGCTGCGTACCGTGAGCGGGAACGAACGTTTGATCCCACAAAGCAAGATGATGAACTTGGGCGCCATGCGGCTTTCATTTACCGCATTTACAATCTCATTGAAAACAAGTCTTATATCGGACAAACAAAACAGGCATTCACACTTCGTTGGTACCAACATTTCTATCAAGGCACAGGGACGCCTTTTCATACTGCCATCGCTAATAGTCAAATCACGGATTGGCAATTTAGCATTGTAGAACGCGTTGATATCCCTGATGATGTTACCGATGTGAAGCGATTTGTTGATGCGCGAGAGCGCCACTGGATTGATGCCTTTGATACCATTAATAATGGCTACAACACGATGTCCATCGCGAAGCCTCAAGTCGCGCAGGACCAAGAAATTTCAAAGTAACGTTTAAATTTCCGAAACGTGAAGTTTCTTCACCACAAAAAAAGCCTGTTTTTTCAACAGGCTTTTTTGATTAACAAACAAACATTGCACAACCTGGCTAATCGACGGCACAATCCTCGCTGAGTAACGCCTCTATCTCAGAGATGATGTTTGGCATTTCTCTTTGCTCATGCTCACGGACGACTTGCTGCGCGATTCGACCCAAATCAACCATCTCGTGGCGACATACAGCACACGAATCAACGCTTTCTTTGTGCTCGCTAAGGTTTTCAAAAAAGGAATCTATAATGTTTTTCGTGTCGGTTAAGTAACGAACCCCTTTATACTCCACTAAGGATGTACCGGTAAACTTACCAGACGATGGGCACACATCAGCCGGTACATTTTTGTTGATGTAGACATCAAGAGGCACGCGTTTCAATGCACCAAATTCAATGACGGCAAGTTCATCTTGGGCCAAGAAAATGTCGCTTTCTTCTGGGCGCATAGTGGATATAACACGCGTCGTCATAGCTTCTGACATGATAAGTTTTTCGGCAACACTTAGCGTGTTAAAGTGGTTGTTTTTCGACGTCATGGGCCGCGAAATGGCTTTAAACAAGGCGTAGGCGAAAGATCCGGCTTTGTTTGTTACGTCACACACCTGTAACGTCATGTCCGGAATTCGATTACCTTCACTGTCTTTCATGTTTCCTACGGTGATATACATAATGATCTCTGTTAGTGTTTGACATCTTCATTATATCCACATCAGCACACTTTTGCAACAATTAAACTGATTGAGGTTTGTCATAGAACCAAACCAATGGCATACTGTCTTCTTATTAAGGAATTGACATTATATGTCATGTACAAAATTAGGAACCCTACATGTTACTTCGAAGTTTACTGTTGTGTTTTTTGACTTTTCTGAGCGCGACAACCGCCCATGCAAAAACTGGACTCGACGCGCTCCTCATGCCCTCATCCACATTAAGTGCCGATGAAAAATTCACCGTCACCGGTTATGATGAAGACGGCGTACTTCACGTGGACATACGAATATCTGAAGGGGCCAAGCTTTACCGCGACCGCATTTACATAGAAGGAGAAAAAGAGGACCTCCACGTCTCGCCCTTGCAGCTACCGCAGGGACGCCCTTTCAACGACCCTGAGTTTGGCGTTGTTGATGTATTCAAAGATTCAGTGCAATTTACAGCCACCCTCTCAGGCGCAATTGCCGGCGATACAGTAACGCTGCATTACCAGGGATGCACGGACAGCATATGCTACCCTCCAGCATCACACACATTCGTACTTCAAGACTCAAGCCCAATTGTGGAAGATAACGTATCGACACCTTCCAAAAAAATTTCATATGCTCCTAAGAGCATAATAAAAGAACCCGCTGACCCAGACGATTTATCCGATGAGCCTTTTTGGCGAACACTTGTTACATCATTTCTGCTTGGCCTAGGTTTAGCGTTTACGCCTTGCGTTTTCCCGATGTATCCAATCCTATCCACCGTAGTAATGGGCAGTGGTGAAAAATCACGTAAGCGCGCATTCTTTCTTTCATTGTCTTATGTCCAGGGAATGGCGCTTACGTATGCCGCTCTAGGGTTAATGGTGGCACTGATCGGGCTAAAAGTGCAAGTCGCCCTACAGAATCCTTGGGTGCTAGGCGGCATTAGCGTGTTTTTTATAGCACTAGCACTTAGTATGTTTGGTGCCTTTAACCTACAGCTCCCTCAGCGCCTGCAAACCCCTCTTAATAATGCTAACCAATCGATAAAAGGCGGTACACTTCGAGGGGCCTTTGGCATCGGCACCCTGTCCGCACTTGTTGCCTCACCCTGTACGACAGCACCTTTAGCGGGTGTACTGATGTATGTGGTGTTAAGCGGAGATGCGCTGAATGGCTTCATTACCCTCTACACGCTATCGCTTGGCATGGGCATACCGCTGCTGTTGTTTGGTGTTGTAGGGAGTGCCGTTATGCCGAAGTCAGGCGCGTGGATGAATATTGTTAAACACCTCTTCGGTTTCTTGTCTCTAGGAATGGCGACCTACTTCGCGAGCCGCTTCCTTGACCACTCGGTCTCTTTATTGCTCACTATTATCCTTGCATCAAGCATGCTCCTTTACTTATCAATAAAAAGGGAAGCGTTAACCAGCACCGTTGCCCGCGGCGCGCTGCTGTTTATCATTATTGCAGGCACGGCATCCCTTTCTGTCTCCACCTACCATGTAATAACAAAAAATCATAGCGTATCGCAATCAAGCACGTCGATTGCGTTTACGCGCATTGAGAGCAAGGAAGAGCTTGAGGTGCACCTTCACGATGCGAAAGAAGCAGGCAAGGTTGTCATGCTTGATCTCTACGCCTCATGGTGCTCTGCGTGTATCACGTATGAAAAGCACATATTTACATCTCCTGAGGTCAACGAAGCCTCAGCTGGTATCATCATGCTACAAGTGGATATGAGTAAAAACACTCAGGATAACGTCGAGCTTCAAGAATCACTAAATATCGTAGGGTTACCGAGCATTCTATTTTTTGAGGCAGGGAAAGAAATCACATCAAAACGTGTAACAGGACTGCTTTCTAAAGACGATTTCGCTGACCGTTTATCAAATATTCAGTGAGAAAGCCCAGTGTTATTTAATCACTGGGCAGTTAAGTAAACGTTAGGCAAAGGTAGTCGGGGCACCTTCTGAACACAACGCACTTCGCCTTTTGCGATGATTAAGGCTTGGGTGATGGCGCTTTGTTATGGTCATTGTTGGCCATCCGGTAGGTGGTGGCTGCATGATCGAGTTGAGCGGCCTCAAATTCTACACCTTCGTTTTTCAACAATTCAGCGGCTACGCTTTTTAACTGGCTTGCTGTTGGTGGCTCACGAAATATGCTTGCAGCTCGTGAAACGGCCTCTTCTAGCGCCTTATTAAGCCCGTTGTCTTGTTTGGGTTTTCTTGTGTCCAACGCGTCATAAATGGCATCTATTAACGGCACATCATTGTCATACATGTCATCCCAATGCAAAGGAAACACCTCCACGCCACCGCGTGCAGCAACAACATCCGTTCCCGTTTTTGCATACTCTACCATACTTACATCACCATCCTTAATGATCTCCTGTCCTTCTTTTAGCACAAGCAACCCATCATTACTGGGACGATAGTAAACATACCCATCATCCCGAAGATGCTCCTCAATAAGCTTTTTTTCGAGCAAGGCATTGATGACCGCATTGGGTTCATCCAGATCAACATCAACCACCATCTCCTCAGCAAAAAGTTGAGAAACAAGCAGCGCATTCATCTTGTTTTCAGGGTTTTCGTTGCGTATTTTCATCGCAGTTTCGCCGAATATAGCGCCGCGCACTGTCACCTCAAAACATTTATTCTCATTTCCCCCTCGGCGACGCGTGAACTCAAGACGGTTGAGCATCTTAAGAGCAGCTTCGTTGTTCTCAGTGGCGATGTGTTGATGACTTCTCCCCGCAGTCAACATGCGCAACATGGTATCAACACTTTCACTGCCTATCTTCTTTTCGATAATCGGTAAAAGCTCACGCACAACAGGCTTTGTTTTTCTACCACGATCGACGTAAGACTTCATCTGAAGCGCACCTAACGCCAACTGTCCTTTCTCTGTCATGGCAAACCCAAACGCAGTTTCACCTGAGTTGGCTAGGGATGTGCCATCAGGCGCACGCGGCAAATCCTTATCGTGAATAAGAGTCAGGAATCCACTATTTGTAAATGCATGAAGCGTTTTCGCCAATGGCGATTCATTTCTTCCATATTCTTTGGTCGTGATATGGAAAGGAACCCCACCTTTTTTTTCACGCTCATTTACCGCGTTAAGTACCTTTTCCCTGTCGCCATCATGAACCTTTGGCATCGTCATTCCCCTTGTTATTTTGACTGCTTGTTCCAATGTGAAGATGGTATCACAAAAACACGCTTTACACCTCATAGAGGTTTTGGTAAAGTCTGCCTATAACACAGCAGGTACAACTGCTGTGGGGATGCTTATCCTTGGCAGCTCTTACGCTACGGCGGCTGGAAAAAAGCAAGTGGACATCACTTAACACAACGCATGACCTCATCGCTAATAGCTTTCGTCACGTGTTAAACAAGAGCGCACAAACAATGACGAAAAAAGGATTAACGATGACGCTTTTAAACTTGCTACCCTATGGCTGTGTGATCAACACCTCAAGTAACCCAACTACCCAGATTGAACAAACCCTAAAAGCACGATTCCCTCACTGGGAGAGCCAGACTGATAAACAAGAACAACTGCTCAACACGCTTAGATTGGCGGGTATTATTGATTTGTCCGGCTTTGATACAGGCGGCGTCGAACTGCTTTCACTGCCGTGCATAAAGGTACACATGTTCATGGCATTTGCCAGAATGGTCTGGCACATGGAACGCCGAGATAAGGCAAGCCATTATTTTTCTGAACTCTCAGGAAAGCGTGGGGCGATTCTTGACGGCAACAGTTATGCCAAGGCGGCGTTGGCAGATTTACTTAAGTGTCATGAAGACACGCTCAGTTACACGGATAAAATTAATCGACTTATGTCGTCGGTGTCGATGTACCTATCACCGACGAAAAACGAAGAACAGGATTTGTGGGATGCTGCTTATCGTAAAGCAAACATTCACTGCATTGATGATGAAGACAATGACCTCCCTAATGAGTTGCACTACTGGGGCGGCATGGGGCTGCTATTTTCGCGCATGATTTGTGAGTTATCTCTGTCAAATAGCATCAATGCCATCATCAACCCTCTCCTCATAAATACTCATGAAGCGAAAGAGCATGGCTTTTATTTCGCGACAGCGCTTTCTGATTTATCAGGCTTTACAGTAAGAACCAGCAAAGTTCACGACATCCTCGCTGAGATAATGGGTTACGCTGGAGGGTACCAGCAGCGCAAACATTATTTGCTTTCAGATAAACAATGGAGCAACGCCGCAGAACGCTACGATAAAAATTTCCTTAGCCGTTGGCAAAATCTAGCAAAGAAATTTGACAATGTTGCTCAACAGTCTCCCACCGAGCTTTATGCAACATCGCTGGCTATCAACGATATGTGCGAAGACGTCTCAAAAGCCGCCCAAAAGCCACAACAGTCGCCTTTTGCGCACTCAACATCAGTGACATTCACAGAAATCCTTGGCCACCTTTCAGACACATTGTTTACGCTTACCCTGTTCACGCTAGCTACAGAACAGAGTCAAGATAAATGGAAGACGATAGACCAATTACTCTCAGAAGCGGTTCATCTTTTGACGCGTTTTATTTGTAAGAGTCAACCGCGCCTATTCACATCGGGGCACCGGCCAGATGTCAATGACAAGAGTATCATCCTTAATACCACAAAACCTTATTCACGCTGGTTAGGTGGCCGAAATGAGAGTCTTGCTGAGCACTTCTCATCAGACATCGACGCCAGCGAATTAAAGAACAAGCTGGCGCGTGATGGCTGGACGTTACCCTCTCATGCAGAGGACTTGCTCAGCACATGTATCGCCCAACATGAATTTACAACACTGGATGCGGAATGGTTGTGGTTTGACGCAACACGCCCTGCTCCCGGTAACGCACCAGGGCAAAGCATTGCTTTTCTTTATGAGGGGAGAATGGTTATTGGGCGGATAATTAGCATGTCTTTACTAACACCGGCAAGCTATAATGTAAAGCTCCTTGCGGATGGCAGCGACAGTAAACTAATTGTTGTAAAATGGGAGAATGCCGCCAGTTAGAGGCGGCGTGATATCGCATCCAATTCGCTGTTAAGGCGCTTCTTCAGCGCCTTCATTTCACGGTCACACTTTTCCTTCAGCGCATTCTCACCATCGCGCATCTTCTCCTTAAGTTCGTTAATGTGATATTCAACATCATCAAAGAAACACCACTTATCAACGGACACATTAAACAACGCACCCAAACGCGCCTTTTCGTCGTCCATACGCTTTCGCTCTTCGGGAAGCTTATGCAGTCGTGCAATATCCTTAGCCAGCTGTTTTCCAAATTTACGCGACGCGGCTTCTCTCGCCTGATGCAAGTCAAATGCTTCTGTTTTTATTGGATAGTCAGCTACGGTGGCTTTCTCATTACCGTCAATGATTAACTTTAGCATCATAGCCGTGTCGAGCTCTCTGGGCACAATGGTTGGGCGCTTACTGGTTGTCCAAAACTCCCCATTAAACTGTATAAGCCCACAGGACTCAGGCACTTCCTTACGCGTAACTAACCCTTTAGGTACCGCAAAAGTGACCCCGTAAGAAAAATCAAGGTAACGTTGCCACTTTCCTGATTTGATATCACTGAGAAAATCAGAACGCGATACTTTAATTTCATATGTCATCGGGTTGGGTTTAGCGAAGCTTTTTTCTATCGTATACACATCAGGACGAATTGAACCTCCTGGTCCAGCGGGTATATTCTCCCAAACACGGCGGTTGCCTTTTGATAAGTGCACCGCCAAATTGTGAGCCAATTCGTCGTGATCATAAACAGTCATCACCAAACTCCTCTTCTGGCTCTTCTATATCATCAAGCCCAACCGTCATTGTTTGCTCTGTAGTTTTTGGCAACGCGGTAATATCTTTGGCGCGCTGCGTAGGGAAGCTTGCGTTGATCGCATTCTCCATTTTTTCATCGAGAGGGCCATTGGGGATGACACCATGAAGACACAAATCGCCAAAATCATCCTGTGGGATATCCGTTAACAAAAGCATACCTGTTCGCATAGGCGCATGCTTGTCTGCCCTTAAATGTAATTCAAACGCCAACACTTTAGCTAACGCCAGCGCCTCGTCAAGAGTCGCAGGTACGGGGGGCATCCCGTCTTCACTGGCTTCTCTCAGTATCTGCTCACATAAAGAGAACATATCTCCGCTGTTTTGAGGAAACGCCATCGCCGGCATCAACCATGCGTTTGCTCCCGCGGCAATCAGCTTTCCGCCAATATCAGCACTGCGCAGCCACACGTGACTCTCCATCAAGGCATCTATTGGTTTTGGCATTGATTCTAAACATTCCGTTACAATAGCCTCACCACAAGACATCAGCATTAATGACGGCGTGCTTGTCGGTGCCTCTGGTGTAGCAAATTTAACGCACTGCATAGACGCTATTGTTGGCTGCCAATCTAGCTCCAAACTTCTCGCATGATGGAAAACCCACGGGCTCTTATCTTGCATTTCATTAAACCAAAAAGTGAAAGCATCATGATCAAAAATGGAAATTTGAAACTCTATGCGCTTTTGTTTTTTTGCAAACCCTGAAAAGGTATAAGCTGCGTACTCACCACTATGGCGACTGACAAGTGTGTTGTAATACATCTCATCAATTTTATACGTGTTTAACCACGCAATGAAATACTCCACCCCTCGGCTAAATCCCGCCTCCATTTGAGCAACAAAATCAAAGTTGCTCGCCCATATGCCATCGTTAAGCGTGTCAATGGACAGGGGAACCTGTATCAGATTCTCCATCAATACACCGTCCTCGACACGAAAACAAGGCAACCCTTCACTGTAAGGATGCAGATCGACCTCTACAACATCAGTGATAAGAAGGAATTCCCTGACCCAGTCTTTGACGCAAAGGTAAACATCATCCATAAAGCCCCTGTCCACATCAAAAGCCACAAGGTACATATTCATACTGGGCATAGCCAAATCAATACAACTCACACTACTTCTTGAAACCACGATAGGCGGTGGCATCAGGCATGAATGCAGACCATTTGTCGGCGACGGCACCCCTAATATAACGGCATCATAGGCCGGCTCTTGAGCAACGAAAATCACCATGCCTTCCGTAAAATCAGATAACGACTGATTGATCAAGCTATACAGAAACAAGTGGCTGTGGTACTCATCATTTGATATTTCTTTTGCATCAAGACAATGACCAGTAATGTGGACATCTAAAGCAAACTTTCTGTTAATGATGTTTGCTGGATTAAACATGTCATTATTCACATTGTCAGGCAAGAAAACCCATGTGAGGTTTGTGGTGGCGCACCAGCCAAATTCAGGCGATATCTCCCACCCTGGCTCTATTGCTGGAAACTCAGAAGCAGACATGAGACCCGCAGTGTTCATAAGACATAACGCGCTTCTTTTCATCGCATCTAAAAGCGCTCTCTCTACGCTCCTGGGCATCGTTGGTAGCATTGGAAGATGACCTTGTTCTGACACATAACTTGCGTCAAGGTAATGCCGTCTCACCAGTATAGCCATTGGCATAATGTTCTCCTTAATAACACGCCTATACAGTGTGCCGTTATAGTAAACACACTACCACATCGCGCAACGTTTCGCGACGCTAAATTATTTATGGCGAAGGGCTTTGCGTTGGCGCTGACTCATTGTTCGCGTAAGCGGTGGCTATGCGAAGTTTGTAATCTGACATCATGTCATCGAGACTTGGATCATTTGGGCCCGGTGTATAATTCTGATCAACTGCGCGCCTAACCGCTTGTTCCATGTTTTTTATGAAATCTTCTTGCGTGCTTGTCTCTGTCAAAACAAACTCTTCACCAAAAAGTGAACGATTCAGTGAAACGCCACTGTCACCAATGTCAGCCTGAGCCCCTATCGCATCAAACACAGCCGCAGCCTGTGGATCAGTTATCGGTATACTCATTATTGGCACATACTCAATGGTTGGAGCTTGCAGCAAAATCCTTATCTGCTCCCTAATAGGCTCAGTGACACTTGTCAATTTGTCGTATGAAGGAATACTCACATCCGGTTTCGCGTGTGACAATCTGTCCAACCGATCAAGAATATCTTCAGCCTCCTCTCGTGTTATCCCTGGCTGGTGTTGATGCCTTGCGTTCTCCATGTCAATCTTCAGCCGTGCCAGCGTCTCGGTGCCAAATTGGACAAGCTCGCTGTATGCTACATTCTGTATGGTTTCGCTAAAACTCTTAAGTGTGAGCTTATCCCACATATCTAATGTGCCCTTCAGCCGCTTTTCGTTCTTAAACACATGCTCCGCTAATGGCCCAAGAGATTGATAACTGACTTCTGCGAAACGCTTAAGGTCGTCAACACGGTGCGCTAGCTCTTTAACGATTACTCCGGATTGAGAAAACAGCGCACGATAATAGTCGTTTCTAAATAAATCCATGGCCTTAATGCTAACACTAGCACCATCATTAGATTGCCCTATCAATGCAGCCAAATGTACCAAGTTGACTTCTCTTTCTAAATAGTGATCAAAAGGCATTGGAAGCTTCGCATTGTCGATAAGGGCAGCCAACGATTCGTGTTTGATTTTGGGATTACTTAACATTTTAAAGAAAGGGCAATGCTTGACCAATATGCTGCGTGAATCAGGCCCAATTTTACGCCACAACACGGAAGCATTCGTGATTTCATCTAGGCTTTTATGGGGAGAGTGCGCATTACCTAATATATTCTCTCTTGATTTGGCGCGTAAAAGCTTTTTCTTAAGCAACGCTCTGTCGACCGGGTCACTCGACCCAGCCAATTCAAAGACCGTTTCTCTTGCTCGCCGTACGGCATTGTCATTATCGGCCTTCACCATCGTGTCAAGGTAACTGTTCCGACCCAGATCGTCGGCAAGTTTATACATGCCATACCCAGTAAGAATGATCCCGGTTGACACCAGTGCCATCATATTAAATGATTGCTCTGGATACATTGAGAGCACCGATTGGTAAGGCGTTTCCGCTAACGCGGTTTGAACAACATCTAGGCTTGCCAGCTTTCCGCCAACCCACCCCCCGACCTCGCCCGTTAATACGGAAAGAGGGTCACCCAGAGTTTCAAGGCCATTGATAATAAGCTCATACTGACTGGCATGCTCACCAATATTGTCGATATATGTCATGGCTGTATCTGGCCACGACTCCAAGGGCGTTCCCTTTAACTTCTCTTTAGCTAAAGCATGCCCCATCATAAAGGCACCACTCTCATCAAGCGTGCTCACCATGTTAACAGCTGCCGCACCGGCGATTGCCAATTTAAAGCCCCGCGTGGCAGCCTTCACTTTTCGTCGCTCTGTTCTTGCGCTACTGTTATCTCCGTAAGGGGCTGATGTTGTCACGTTTTTTCCTCTCTCAATTGACACTAGGAAGATATCACATTGCAGGCAACTTGGAGAAAACTTTCTTTTACGATTGTGTTATGCTATAACCTTTTCGTACAAAAAACTGACACGAGTAAACAGGGAAACTTACCGATGGAATTACTTATCGCTTTTTTGCTTGGCGCGCTGACTTCAAAGCTCATAGACAAGCAGATTCAAAGACGCCTTGCCCGAAAACACATTGGTGCGATTGCTGAAAAACTGTCGCCTCGTGCCGTTCACACACTTAAGGCCTACCAATACTACCCGTGCCCAAATCAACCACAAGATATCATTGACGAAATGGTGCCTATTGGTCTTATTGAAAAGGTGGGAGAGCACCGATATGCCATCACCGATAAAGGTAGGGCTGCGGGTTACTCACTGGGGCTTTATGCATCTGACGCCATAGTCTGAAGGAAAAGAGCCGACATTTTCGGCTCTCGGTAATCTGGTTGCAACGATAATTAACGCTTTCTCCGATAAGAAAACGCACTCGTCTCTTCGTCAAATACCTTTTCGAGCATCTTGTGATATTTTTCTATTTCATTTAGGACCATCATTGGCAGTGACAAACCATCTTGCTCACTTTCATAACCTTCATCAGATGGCGGCTCACAGGTCAATGCTCTTCCCGCCATCATTGGATGCTTATTGATACTTCTTATTGTTGCCACTGCGGCAGATTGACCTCGAAACGCTACATACGCACTCTCCAAGCTGCTGTTATCTTCATGAGCGCGTTTTGCAGAGAGCACTGAGGAGTTGTTCGGTAGCGGTATAAGCTCAAAATTCAATGTTGGCACAACATTATTGCCATCGTAACTGAAGTTGGTGTTAAACCATGTGTTGTAACGTTCGTACAGTTCACCTCGCAAGACGCCGTCACTATCAAACCCACTATCAAACAACAGCGATATTGCTCTGGCTAATAATACAGCTTGCTGGCTCAAACTGAGTTGACTGTCTTCCGCGTAATAAACAGCTACTTTACCAGGCAGTTGATTAACGTCAAAAACAGTCAATGCAATCCCTTTTTTGGGTGTCTCTTTTTCCGACAGGTCGACATCGCGTTCAATATGAACGATAGGCGTTCCTTTTCTAGAACGATCGTAGTGGACAATCATTGATGGCTTGCTTACCAAAAAACCACCCAGACAAAGTATTCCGCTTTCGATGTCCTGCTGTTCTTCTCTTGATAGAGACTGGTAGCTCATCATATGGATATGCTCACCCGCATTTCCCATCCAATAAGCAAAATACGTATCTACCCCGTTCGATATTGTGTAAATTAAAGGCTCATCATAGTACCCATAGATAGTTTCTACGCGGTACCCTTCCATACCTTCCGGCATAACCTCTATAGCATCTTTTCCGTAAATAGGCGCACGCATGGTGATGGGTGGTACGTATTTATTTTGCATTGCAACACTCGCTGCTTATGTGGTGATTGACTGGCAAATAATACCAGGAAACCCAACCAATTTCAATCAATAACCAACTCTTGGAGCGTAGTCATAATCATTGTCATTTGATGGCTCACTCGGGGCCATCTTCAGGTCGTCTACTTCGCGGGGAGTGAGTGCTTCAAACGTTGCATTTTTTAACACATCGCGGTCAAAAACGACATATTCTTTTGCGCCATAGCGCCCCTCTACCGCATCACCGATAAAACCTATCTTGCCAATACGAGAAAAAATATCTGAAGCGGCTTTTATATCAGGCTCTCTTGTTGACGACAGTGTGGATGCTATTGTGCCATAAGCGCTGCCGTACGTTATACCCGGTTCTAGCTCGACGCCCGGTTCAACGAGGGCCTTAAGTGACATCTGAGCGACAGCGTCAAATGTATCATCGCGACCAACTGCAAAACTCAAATCCACCTCATTCTTACACGCCATCTCCCACCATGCAGCGAATAGTTCATCACGGTCCATCGTCACATCAACGCGATCTTCTTCATAAGCTAAATCCATGACACAGTCAAACAAATACTCAACCAACTCGGAAGGTTTCATATCACTTGGTGGAGCCGGGGAGTTAAAAAGATGCCAAGGGATCGCAGGAAGGTTGTGTTTGGAATAATGGCTATCTAGCATTGCGCGCTGAAGTGCCGCTCTTTCATCAGGCTCAACAGGATCGTCCCACGACGTTAAATCGCTGTTCTCAATCCCCCTTAATTGAACACGGTGTATAACGCCACGGGACATTTTGAACGATGGCGGATAATCTGGCCCAACCTCTTCCGCAATTTCTACCAGTGTCGGGTCCATCATCCACTCTTCGTATTCTTCATCCCATAACGAAGGGTCATCATGAATGCGTTTCATTGCTTCAAACTGTTCATCACCCTCATAGGCGATAACGTCACCTGACGTTATACTCAACACCGCTTGCTTATAACTTTCATACTGCTTCAGATAATGAGACGCGGTCTCAAGCTCACCGAAATACATCCCGTAGCCATGCCGAGCAACGTTTGTGCCGGCGCCAACATAACTTAAATCTGCTTTTTCTATTAATATCGGGGAGGCCGTGTAAGTCTCTATCATAATAATCTCAATGCGTAGTGCTTCTTCGTTAGAAGAATATATCATCTTTCTTGGCTTTAACGCACTTGTCGTTTAATTCTTGGGATCTCTAATAAATTTTCCTCGACGATAATATCGACGCCAATCATAAGGCTGACTCAACACGTCTGATGACGACAATCGGTCTGCCATAACATAGTACCTTACATGGAAAAGCGTATAAGGTACCACCGGGCTTTTTCTCATTTGCGCCGCACTTCGCTTTTCTATAAAACTAAGTTCTCGTTGATACTGGTAGCGCATTTCAGCTTTGAAAATCTCAAGACCCCGTTTAACACGGCCATTGTCCACCAGGCAATTTGCCAGCATGTCAACAATGCGCTCGGAGGTTTCACTACTATGCGAAAGGCGGCTAATGTTGGAGTCGTGGAGTATTAGCTCTCGCCACTGCTGAACAGCTTCAATGTAGTGTCTTGGGTAAGGGGTTGGCCATTCATGCCCTGCGAACGCGCTGAAAGTAAGGCTTGATGCCAACGCCAGCAACAGTCCTTTGCCTAAAAGTGTTAATGTTTTCATAACCGTGCTCCATGCATCTCGCTATTTACATTTACTTGCGAGTGTATATTTATTAGGCAATTCATGTGCCAAACATGACGTTTGCCATGTTGCTTTTATTATCCATTGTGATTATGATATCGATATCTCATCAAACGTTAAGGAAAACCATGCTAGCCATTAAAAAACACAAAACGACGCTGACACTTGCTGCTATTTTTAGTAGCGCGCTCCTTTTGATTGTAGCGGCACTTTATTTTGAGCACGTGGAAGGCTTGCTTCCCTGTATCCAATGTGTCTACCAGCGTCTCGGCGTCACGCTTATTATGCTGTCTGCATTACTTGGTGTTATTTTTCGTCAACGCTGCATGAAAATTATTAGCCTGGCAGGTGTTGCAGTAGGTGCTTATTACACTGCATCAAAGGCATATGAACACATCATGATTGCCAATAACAGCAACCCTTTCACAAGCAGCTGCGAGTTTGAACCCACCTTTCCATTTTCACTACCTCTTGACACGTGGCTCCCCTGGTTGTTTGAAGCCAATGGACCTTGTGATGTTGCTGCCGAATGGAGCCTTATGGGCATGAACATGCCTGAATGGGTGTTCGTTTATTCTGTATCTTGCGGATTTTTATTTATGGTTGGTGCTCTAACCTTAATTAAAAGGTAAGCATGAGAACGCAATCAGTTAAATAAGCGAGAAGATTCTCGCTTATTTTTTGCCTCTTGGCTTAAACACAAGAAAAAGCAACGCAAAGACTGCTAAGCCGACCGGTGCACTAACATCGACTGCTCCACCATCATTCGCGTACACGGGGACGGCCAACAGGGAATATACGACAATCGCTTTTATCTTCTTTTTCACGGGCTAGTTTCCTTACTGCGGGAATATTGAGCTTGGCGGCCTTTTACTTGGCTTAGCCATTAATAAAAAAGCGTAGGTCTAATGACTCACATTTTCAACTAGTATTTAGTCTAACGTGATTTTACGCTGCTCTTATCTGTAAACTGTGTTATATTACGGAATAAATATTCACGCAAAACAAACAGAGGTCCACCCATGCCTTACGGTAAATTGGATTTTGTCATAGCTGGCGTACAGAAAGGCGGGACAACCAGTTTGGCTGAACAAATCAGTGCACATCCTAATGTCAGCTTTTGTTCGGAAAAAGAACCTCACTTTTTTAGCAAGCGTCAAGATGTATCATCGGAAAAAGCCAGACTTGACTACTGGTCTTTATATACTGGCAACGACGACGACCTTTATGGCGAGGCGTCCACGTCATATACTTTCGTGGATGAATATCCTGAAACAGCATCAAGGCTTTACCATCACAACCCCGACATGAAAATCATCATTGTGTTAAGGGATCCCATAAAACGTGTCATCTCTCATGTGTACCATAGAATGAGAAAGGGCCTCATCCCCAATGGTGATGTCATGGCATCACTTCATCATCACAGTGATTATATTGATAGAAGTCGCTACTATGCGCAACTCAAGGCGTACTTTGATGTGTTCCCTGAATCGCAAATAAAATTACTTCGTTCAGAAAGTCTACATAAAAACGGCGATGCGCTTAATGACGTGCTGACCTTCCTCGGGCTAAGTCCAGGGCAAATGCCAACACTAGATACTTCACCCAAAAACATATCCGATGCAAGCGTTCGACTACGTCATATTCCCATGGCAAGTTTGGTTATTAAATGGATTTCCCAACAGCCATGGGCGTGGAGACTAACTCCCTACCTTCCTATGAAGACGACGCTGCCTGAGGAGATTCACTCATACGTAGCCAAAGGCGTGATTGACGACATCGTTCTACTTGCTGATAAAGGCTGGGTTGAGGTAAGTGACTGGGTTGATGAACTGAAGCGACTCGCATCACGTTAACGCAATTATTAATGGTCATAACTCACATAGTTCACATATCGAGTAGGGTGAGGCTTGCGCCTCATCCCTCTCACAGAACC
>CETA01033135.1_pt1 | contig 41648 bp, 62 predicted proteins | sample 531251 | NCBI WGS metagenome assembly CETA01 (sample SAMEA2622362, study PRJEB7988) | marine metagenome | biome: marine biome (ENVO:00000447); feature: mesopelagic zone (ENVO:00000213); material: "saline water (ENVO:00002010), including plankton (ENVO:xxxxxxxx)" | depth 380 m
GTAAACTGACTTATTAAGCAGCCTGATATGAGATTTTTTTGTTTTTATGGCTGCGTGAACCATAGAGTTTACTGGAAAAGACAGTAATAATTTCTAATACATTCGTTACAATCTCTTTTTCAAATGAATCTTCACTTTTTTCAATAATTGTGACTTTAATTTTATAAAAATCACACAAACTAAAAATAAGTTCGGAGCCAAAACGTAATAAACGGTCTTTATGATTAATAATAAGATGATTAAATTGTTGATGAATAATCATATTCAATAATTTTTTAAAGCCTTTTTTCTTATAATTTAATCCACTGCCTAAGTCTTTAATTAATTCAACATTATTAAAATTATTCTTTTGACAATAATCACTAATTTTTGTGATTGAGTATTAAAATCGTTTTTTTGATCGTGGGTTAACACTCTTGCATAGCAAATTATTTTTTCTTTTTTATGCGTTAAAAAGTTTTTTTTAATTCGTTGATATTATTAACGTCTATGATTACTGAATGTACGAAATGATGCAATAAATTTACCTTGTTTTTCGTAGCGTCTTAATGTTACGGCACTTAGTCCGATAATTTTAGCAGCTTCGCTAATAGAAACATAGTATGCTTGAGTTCTTTTAATGGTTAGCTCCTTTTTTGTTTTCTGTACAAGCTAACATAACAAATCGAACTCAATGATCAAGATTGATCTAAGAAATTAGGTACAATTAAAAGCCCATAGTTTAAAATGGAGCACAGGATGGGACTCGAACCCACATCCCTAAAATAAGGGCTTAACGGGATTTGCAATCCCGCGCATAACCAATTCTGCCACCTGTGCATAATAAAAAATGGAGCGACTAGCGAGACTTGAACTCGCAACATCTGCATGGCAAGCAGATATGTTACCATTAACACCATAGTCGCAAAGTCGATAAACATTTCAAAATCCAGACTCGAACTGGAATTTTCAGTAATTAGCTGAAATACCCGTTTTACTTTGTTTATCTTTATAAAGTGTAATATGTTTAATTATTATATTACAAATTATACTGGAGCGACATAGGAGATTCGAACTCCTGACGTTCTGCTTGGAAGGCAGACATTCTACCACTGAATTAATGTCGCATAATTTAAAGTAACTGGCTTTGTTCCCGTAGCTACTGATACCTATAAATGAACGCGATGATCTGAACACCACCTAAAGTTAGGCTCAATTACTTTAAATTGGAGCGGATAGACGGATTCGAACCGACACTTAAAGAGTGGAAATCTTTCGTGCTAAACCATTCACACTATATCCGCATTTTTAATCAAGACTCAATCCCTTTATCTGAGCAGTTTACTTGTTTAAAACAAGATGGAATTCATGATTAAAAATAAAACTTTATTTCTTTATCTTATGTTTCTCATTATAATCTTTTAAAAATCATTTGTCAACACTTTTTTTAAAATATTTTCAATAAAATCAATAACTTATATTTACTTTAATTATTACTATATCCTACGAACATCTCGCATAAAAAAACCTTAAAACTTTTTCAAGCCTTAAGGTTATTATTACGATCAAATAACATTAAGGCTTTTCTGCCTTAATGCTTAAAATTATTAATCAGGCAGAGTTAATTCTACAGCCAAAGCCGCATCCAAAACAACATCCAAGATTAATAATATTTGTATTCATATTTTTCTCTCTTTTTTTAAGCTCCAATATTGTCATCAATATTTAAGCTATGGTTTAAGTTATTCATCGTTTTTTCTCTTTTTAATATTACTATTTAATAGTCTTATAAATTTTACAAAAACTTAGAAATAAAAAAAACTATTAATTTTTTATCTCTAAGCAATATTCTTTAAAAGAATATTTAGGGCTTCTAAGAGCAACAATGTCATTATAATATTATCGAATAAAAAAGTCAATAATAAATATAAAAGAATTAATAAAAATTAAGGCTTAACACGTTTTTTATTATGTTTCTTGTTTTTTTCTGTAACATCAAAATTGTTAAATAATTTTATCGTATTATTTAAATTTCCTGTAAATCTTTTGTATTCTTTTGTCTCTTTAATGTTTTCTGTATTTACAATATCTTTTTTAATTAAATTCGAAAGAGAATCATTAAGATTACAAAAAACATCTTCTAAATTAAAGATAGCAATAGTATTAATCTTACCAATATTTCTTCTTAATTCTTCTAAATCTCTTTCTAAAAATTTCTTTTGATATTCTTCATTTAAGTCTGAATCTTTTATAATAGAGTTATTAAACCAAGATAAACTATTAGAAAGTTCTTGTAAGGTATTTTTAAGATAGAATTTATAACATTCTTTTGCTTTCTCAATATCTTCATAATAAATACCAGAAACAATAGAACCAAGTGGTAATGTACTATTAAACATAGGTATAAAAGATCTAAATGGATAATCAAGGCAATCCAAAATATAATCTTTATTATTTGTTTTATTCTTAATTATCATTGAGTTTTTATTTATTCTATGTGTGTTTTCTTTTTTATATTCTTCCATACCTACAAGAGGTTTATTTTCTAAATTGTTTAAGAAAAGGTATGAATTTATTTTAGAATTTATTGCTGAATTAACTAGTATAGAAATATTTTTTTGTAATTCAGAATTTAATATTCCTTCATTAACTCTTGATTCTATATCTTTCCAATTTACTGGTTGACAATATTTAGATATATCTATTCTGCTACTGTTTAAAGCGTGTTCTAAATGATGATTCATATTCTTTCCTTTTTTTAACAATATATATATTATACCATACCATAAGTAATAACTACTGATAAAGCATTAAAACCTATAAATGAAAAACATTAAAAACTAAATTTCGTATAAAAAATAAGTTTTCTTATTTATGTTAATTATTTTAAACTTACTGTATAAGTTTCTGACTGATTAAAAGCATTTATTTCGGTATCAATAATAGCTTCCATAATTGTATTTCTATCTGAAATATTAAGTTTTTCTATGAAATAATTAATATTATATTTTAAGTCTGAAATAGATATTTTTTTATACTGTTTTATGAAATTGTTTTTAATATTTAAGAAAAAATTAATTTTATCAATATTATCTTTTTTCTCATTATAGAATAAAACAACATCTTTAAATTCTTCTCTTTTTAATTCCAAAAGTTTTAAAGAAAAATACTTAAAATAAAATACTTTGTTTCTCTTTAAATAAGTTTTCATGGTTATTAAAGGTTATTTTTTCTATATCTAAATACGAATCTCTGATGATAGTTTTATTAGCAATATTGAGATTGTCCATAAAATACTTTGTATATGTTTGTAATTCATTTTTAGAAATTTCTTTTTCTGAATACATATTTATTATTTTCTCTTTAATAATATTAAAAATAACAGGTGTATCTATTTCTGACTGATAAGTATTATAAATCTCTATAATATCAGAAAATTCTTCTTTTTTTAGTTTTGTTCTTTTTAAGGTATATATTAAAATATTATTTATATTGTTAATGTTTTTTATGCCATATTTTTGTAAAGTTACTATTTCTTTTTTAGATAGTTTCTTAAAAAAAATTTTTATAAAAAAAAGTGATTCAATAAATGTTATAAATCCAAGGTAAAAAAATGGTACACTTATAAAGATAAATGTAAAACCAGAAAATATATGATTATTAGAGAAAAATGACAAAAATAAACCATAATTTAATGTTGTTAATCCTATACTAAAAACAATAGAAAACAAAAAAGAAAAAAATAATTGATCTTTTTTAACAAATTCCCCTTTTTTTTCATTAAATCTTAACTTTTCAAAAATAGAAAACGTTTTTTTATATTTTTTGACTTTATTATCAAGCTTCTCAAAAAGTAATTTATGTTTGTTAAGTTTATCTGTAATGTGCATTATTAATATCCTTAAAATACAATACTGTTTTTTTCTTTAAATGGGTTTTCATTATCTTCAAAGGTTATTTTTTCTATATCTAAATACGATTCTCTGATGATAGTTTTATTCGCAATATTAAGATTGTCCATAAAATACTTTGTATATGTTTTTAATTCATTTTTGTTAATTTCTTTTTCTGAATACATATTTATTATTTTCTCTTTAATAATATTAAAAATAGCAGTTGTATCTATTTTTGACTGATAAGTATTATAAATGTCTATAATATCAGAAAATTCATCTTTTTTTAGTTTTGTTCTTTTTAAGGTATATATTAAAATATTATTTATATTGTTAATGTTTTTTGTACCATGTTTTTCTAAAATTAAGATTTCTTTTTTAGAAAATTTTCTAAAAGAAAATTGAGTAAAAAAAACTGAATCAAAAAAAACTCTAAATCCTTGATAAAAACTAAATAAACTTATAATGGAAAAACTAGAACCAAAAAATAAATCGGATAATAGGTACTTCGGAGAAAATAATAAAAATACCCCCAAAGTTAATATTACTGAACCAACAGTAAAAAAGATTAATATTAAGAACAAAGAAAAAGATAATGGCTCTTTTTTATTAACATTAATATGTTTTCCTTCATTTTTAAAAATTTTTAATTTTTCAAAAAGCCAAAAGGTTTTTTTGTATTTTTTGATTTTATTATTAATATTATCAAAAAGTGATTTTTGTTTATTAAAATAGTTAATAATACTCATTATAATTATCCTTAAAAAAATATATAATAACTTTTCTTATCTTAAAAGTCAATATTATTAAATAATAGTATGTTTATAAAAACATTAAAAACTATAAATGAAAAACAATAAAAACTAAATTTGCCAACATAAATTTTAAGTTATCAAAATATAATATTTTCTGTTTTATTTATGTTATTAAAACCATCCATTTTATTGTTCTTAAAAGTTAAATCATGAATGTCTAAATATGCTTTTTTAATAATTTCATTATCTTTTATATTAAATTCTGTAATAAAATATTTAATATAAGCTTTTAATTCATTTTCAGAAATTTCAGAGTTTTTAAATTGTTTTTTTAATTTGTCATTAATAATATTAAATGCTTCATTATTATTGATTTCTTTTTTATTATTATTAAAAAAGTCTACAATATCTTTAAAATCTTCTTTTTTTAATTTTATATTTTTTAAAGAAAAATTAAAAATATTATTAATATTGTTTATATTTTTTGTTTTAAATTTTTTTATTAACAGAATTTCTTTTTTAGAAAAATTATTTTTAAGAAGTTTTGGAATAAAAAATAAAGCAAAAAATCTATTAATTAAGTTAAGGTTTATCATAATAGAAAATAAGAAAAACATTAAAATAAATGGAATAGTAAGTAGTTGAAAGTCTGCTTTAAATAAAATAAGATAAAAAAATGAAATAATAAAAATACTAAGACCAAGTAGTGCCAAAAATTCAAAGGCAAGAGAAAGAGTATTTTTTTTATAAAAAAAACTATAAAATGATTCAAAAAAATTAAAAAGAGAAAAGGTTTTTTTCTTTTTATCTATTTTATTTTGAGTTTTTTTAAATAAATTAAAGTTTTTTTCTAATTTCTTTTTAAAGTTTATCATTATTATAATCCTTGTATTTAAAATATAATACTTTCTTTTTTGTTTGTTTGAAAATTAAAATTTGAATTTTGATTTTCATCTTTTTCATCGAAAGTTAAATTTTCTATTTCTAAATAAGTTTTTTTAATTAAGTTATTGTCTTTAATATAAAAAGAGTTAATAAAAAAATTAATACTATGTTTTAATTCATTAGAGGATATTTTAGACTTCTTATATTGTTTTATAAAATTATTTTTTACATTTAAGAATAATTTGTTTTTATTGATAGATTCTTTATTTTTATTAAAAATAGCAACAATATCATTAAAGTCTTCTTTTTTTATTGAGTAATGATTAAAAGTAAAAGAAATAATATTATTAATGTCATAAATTTTATTTATTCTAAATTTCTTTATTAAAAGTATTTCTTTTTTAGAAAATTTATTTTTTAAAAATTTAGGAGTAATAAATAATCCTATAATGTCACTAAAAAAACAAATTAATGAACATGTTGCTACTACAAAAAAAAATAATATCAGAATAATATTTGTTACAGTAATAGAAAATTCTACATTATTAAAAAAATAAGGTAAAAATAAAATAGTAAAAAAAGCTAATGAAATAAAAAGATAAAATAAAATAGAAAAAAAAGAATTAAGTATCTTTTTTTTATCAAATATAGTATAAAAAGATGAAAACCAGTTTAAAACTGAAATAATTTTTTTTCTTTGATTAAGTTTTTTTTGAATTTTCTCAAATAATTTTAAATTATTATTGAATTTGTTTTTAAAATCTATCATTTTTTTCCTTTTAAAATATAATACTTTCTTTTTTGTTTGTTTGAAAATTGAAAATTGAATTTTGGTTTTCATCTTTTTCATCAAAAGTTAAATTTTCTATTTCTAAATAAGTTTTTTTAATTAAATCCTGATCTTTAATATTAAAGGAATTAATAAAAAAATTAATACTGTATTTAAATTCACCTGCTGAGATTTTAGACTTTTTATATTGTTTTATAAAATTATTTTTAATAACTAAAAACAAATCATTTTTATTAACTAAATCCTTATTTTGATTAAAGACTGAAACAATATCATTAAAGTGATCTTTTTTTATTTCTAAATTATCTAAAGTAAAAATAAAAATATTTGTCATATCAATAACATTTGTTGTTTTAAACTTTTGGATTAAAGTAGTTTCTTTTTTAGAAAAATTATTATTAAAAAAATTAGTAATAAAAAATAAATTTAAAGTTTTGCTAATCAATTGTTTAAATGAAATTATGGAAAAAAATAAAGTAAAAAGAAAGCAAAGAGTTCCAATTAAAATAATGATAAGTGGTGGTTTTTCTGGAACTAAAAAAAAGATATTAAACGTTAAAATAGTAATTATAAAAAAAGTTGAACAGAAAAAAAAGTCAACAAAAAACTCTTTAACTCTATTTTTTGTATCAAAAGTAATAAAGAAAGATTTAAAAAATTTTAAAAAAGAAATAACTTTTTTCTTTTTATTGAGTTTTTTTTGAATATTTTCAAATAATTTTAAATTATTATTGAATTTGTTTTTAAAATCTATCATTTGTAAAACCTTTTTTTATTTTATCAAAAAATTATAATAAAAATAAACCAATAAAGCAAGTTAAATATTGATTATCTAATTAATTTATAGTATAATATACAAACAATTTATTAATAAATAAGGATAAATAAAATGAGTCTTTTAGAAAAGTTAAAATTATCTTTTTTAGATTCCAAAAAAACTTTTAAAGGAATTAGTATTAGTTCTTTGAATGAAAGTTTAGCAAACGGAACAAAAGTTATTGATATTATTGCATTAAAAATAACTGATTGTTTTGAATTCTTACTTAGTTTCTTTTTAGGATTAACTTTTATAATAGCTGGTGTTTTGTTGGTTGTGCCATATAATTTAATAAAAGCATTATATCACTTTACATTAAAACCAATTTTAAGATTAAATAAAATTAATAGATTTAATAAATAACAGTTAGAAGAATATAAAAAGTTATTAAAGGAATAAAAAAAAGCAGCTTTAAGCTGCTTTTTTAGTATCATTTAAATTATTCTGTATAAAGATCAACCTCTGGTAATGCTTCATACTCTCCATAAAAAGAATCACCATCTTTTCTCGAATAAAACTCTAAACATTCTTTATAAAAATTAATCAATTCTTTTTTATCATAATCTAAACCATAAGTTTCAGAAATATATTGAACATCATCTAATAATGCCGACAATACATCTTTAGATTTCAAAGAAAAGTTATCTTTATAATATTTTTGCAAGTGTTGATTTTTCTTTGCAATTTGATCTTTATTTTTATCATTATAAAAGTTATCTAACCGCCATGCGAAAAGTGCTGATTCTTTTACTAAAAAGTTAAGGTTACGATAAGAACCTTGTAAAACAAGTGTACTTTTTAAGTTATGAAAAACAGATTCAAATACAGTATGGTAAGAGTAAAGTTTCCAAGAAAGATCTTTAATTTGTTTCATTTGTTTAGGTTTAAGTTCAAAGGTGCTTTCAGGAAAGATAGCTACATTGTCAATAAAAGGTTTCAGTGTTTTAAATAAAGAAGAGCTATAGATACTTTTACGTGCCACTTCACGCATATTAACTTCTTTTTCAGTCATCATAAAAAATTATTCCTTATAAAAAATTTTAGTTTTCAAAAGATCGAGATCAACATCTACACAGTAGATATCATTAAAGCTTACAATTTCAGCACCCTTATTACTATTTATATCAGTGCAATATAAAATACCTTGTTTAAAATCGTCACTGACAATCTTTTTTATTTGGTTAGATTTTAATAATACATACGAGTCCATATATTTATTATATAACTTTATTAATTATTAGTCAATATAAATCAGCATGAAAATGAAATAAAAATAAATAAAGCAATAAGAGAAGTTAAAGCAGTTATAAAATTAGTGTAGCCTGTTTTTGATTCTAATTTATTTTCTGAAAATTGATACAATGAAAATTTATTTTTCATAATATTTCCTTGTTGTTAATTAACGAACAAATATTATACAGAAAGAAAAATAAAAAGTAAATATATTATTGACAAAAAAAAACATATTAAAACCTGATCATACGTTTTCTAGTGCGGGAACCTATTGTGTGTGAACAACATCAGGTTTTCACAAAACTCTTTGATAAAAACTATAATAAAGATTTATGGATCAATGCAAAAAATATAACAGATAACATATATAAAAATTCTAAAAATTTAAGATCTTCATATTATAATAAAACATATAATACAGGTCAATATTACTTTGAAATTACTATTGGAGGAAATCCAGTTTATGATCAATTAGGTTTTTCTAATACATCAAATTTAGTAATAGGAAAATTTAAAGAAGATTTTGGATTAAGTGCTATAGGAACTCATGATCATAGAACTCTTTTATCTGAAAATGATATTGCAGAAGCTGCAACTTATAGTGGTGAAAAAATACTTTCAGGAGATACAATACAAGTTTGGGTCGATTTTAATACAGGGAATGTTTTATTTAAAGAGCTTGGCGTTCCTATAGAAAATTATAATACGATAAATATTAATGATTGAAAATATAGTTTAATACAATTAAAAATATAAAAAGTATTAAAATAATATTAAATGAAATAATAAATTTTTTATGTGTTATTTTTACTTGTGGTCTATTTGATAAAAAACTTTAAATATCTCTAATATTTTTAGAGATATAATTTGCTTGATTAAGTTCATTTTTTCCTGAAAAATACATTGACGTTTTCTTTTAAAGAATAATGTTGTATTTTTTTATAAAAAATAATCAAGAAAAAGCGGAATAAAAAATCCCGCTTAATAGTTAAAATAATGATTTTTGGTATTTCGCTAATCGTCCATCTTGAAAAAACATTAAATCTTCTTCAAAAACAGGCTCATTATATAAATATTTCAAAACTTCACAAGTGTTCCCTGCTGGAACATTTTTAAGTGAAAATGAACCATCTTTTTTATCTTTTTTAAAGAATTTATGGTTTTCATGAACAAGGTTAAGTGTAAATTCCTCAAAATGAAAGTCAAATTGCTTTAAAAAATCATCTTGAGAAAGTTTATCTTTTAAGTTTTTAAGATCTAAGTCTGGATAATTATCAATACAGATAACAAGTTCATCAGAGTTTAAACCTTCCATATTTTCTTCACTGAAAAAATTATTTTCAAGTAAAAACTCGCTTAACCGTGACATAAAATATTTTTGAAGTTTTTGCTGTTTTTTTGGTTCAAGATTTCCAAAAACATATTGACGAAGTTTTTTCATTCGCAACATAAAATCAGGAACAGGTAGTTTGTTACAAAAATCTTCAAAAGAATCAGTATCTAAAACAAGCTTAGGGTTAACAAAGCGCATAGCTTGAAAATTAGCTTTAACTAAATCAATAGATAGATATTGTTTACCTGCATTATTCATTTTATAAACATTTTGTTTAGAGCCATTAAATGTCACTTTAAAATCTGATGTATCAAAATTAACTAACTCTTGATATTCAGGAAGTGCTTTAATGGTATCAACCATCATGTGTTTAACATCTTTAACAGTTTCCAATAATTCGTTTTCATTCATGTTATTTGATGCCATAAATGAAAATACTGAATTAAACTTCTCTTTGGTTTTATATTGCTTATTTAAAAACTCAGTGTAATAATTAAAGTTATATTCTACCATAGGAAAAGGGAGAGAGTATAATTTAACTAATTCTCGTTTAAAAGATTCTGATAAATCATTAAGATTTTTCATTTTAATATTTCCTTGTATTAAATAGTTCGTCACAAAAAATAAAGAATTCTTCTGTATCAACATCGTAAAATGAAATTACATGACCGTCTGAATCAATAAATCCTTTTTCAAAAACTTCCGATATTAGACCTTTTGAAGAATTAGGTGCAATACTTTCAATCATAATAGCCTTGTCATAGCTATATAGACTTTCTACACCTTCTTTCTCTACTTTTTCTTGAATTTTTTTAACTGCTGTTTCAAATAATTCGTTAAATTTTGTATGATAAGACATAATAATCTCTTGTTATCTAATTAATGAAACAATTATACCCTTTTAGTAGAAAAAAGTCAATAAAAAAAACTAAACCATAAAGTATTTTATTATGTTTCTTCTACTGTTTCACAAACTTTAACTTTATCAGGAGAACCTTGTAGTTGTTCTCTAACAAAAATATTCCAAATAGAAAATAAAAATACAATTAAAAAGCTACTTGATATTTCAATTTTCATATTAAAATATTTTGATACAAGTGGATCAATTAATGTTGTAAATACAATAAAAGAAATACCTGTTATAGATAAAAAGAAAAGGAATGGTTTTATATTAATAATAATGGATTCATGATAAAGTTTTTTAAATCCTTGTAAAAAAGTACTTGATTGAATATCATATGAATTCGTCATATTTGCTAATTGAAATTTTAATGTTTGGACAAAAGTAAAAAAAGAAATAACAATAGCAAATATAATATTAAAAACTAATCCAATACCAATACTAAGGTAAGTAATATGTTGTTCTGTGGTTTTATTATCTACAGTTTTTGGTATATCTTGAAATGATAAAAAAATCGCTAAAAAATCAATTAATACAAACATAGAAAACCAGATTAAGCCATTTTTATGAATAATCTCTTTAACTTTTAAAAAATTAATAAAAGAAACTGTTTGTGTATCAACAGGAATATTGTTTTTATCTTCTACTGTTCCAGCAGCCATTAAAAATGAAATCATAAAAAAAGATAAAAATACAGAAGTTGATTGTATAAAATAAATGTTTGTCATTATTAAAGATGTAAAAAAGAAAAATTTAAAATTAATAAATGTTTTTAAGGCATTTAATGTAATTCTTTTTTTATATCCTTTTTCTATTTCATGTATTTTTATTTCCATTATGACCTCTGAAAAATTAATTGGTTATGTTATAATATCAAAAAAATTAAAAAATATCAATTAAAAATATTATTTAATATGTTATAATAAATAAAAAAATAAAGGAAACTATATGATATTAACATTAAGTGGATATGAAGGATCTGGAAAATCAACATTAGTAGAAATGTTAAAAGAAAAAAATAACTTTCTTGTTGTACCTGAAACAGCAAGATTGTTAATACCTTTAGAAAATACTGTTTTTGAGGAATCAAAAGATGAATTAAGTTATAAATCATTTATAGCTTATTTAGGATCTTCACATTTCATTTTTGAGAATAATTTAGCGGAAAAGAATTCTGTTGTTTTTGATAGAAATATAATAGATTCATTAACATATTTAGAGTTATATAGTGACCAAAATATAGATTTAGTAAAATTGCAAGATTACATTGATATGTTCTTAGAAGATAAAAACCAAAAAACATTATACGATGAAGTGTTGCTATTAAATCATAGTAAAGATAAAGATTATATCAGAAATACAATTATGGCTGATGACGTTAGACTCTATAGTGACTCGCCTAACAAATATTTAGAAAAAGCAAAAGAGTGGCAAGATATTTACATATCTAAGTATGATCAGTTAAAAAACATTGGAAAAAGGTTAAGTGTAATACAATCTTATCCAGACAACTTAAATGTAAAGGAAGATTTAAATAAAGTATTAAAAACTTCTGAAAAAAAAGTAAGAAAAAGATTGAAAATGAAATAAAAAAGACGCAAAAGCGTCTTTTTAAAACTCTAAAGAATCTAACAAAACAGTTTTTTCTTCTTCTGTTTTATTAATTTTAATGTTAGCAAAATTATCACTGATACTTAGTACAGTTACAGGGATTTCTAATACCATTCCAAATCCTCCAGAGGGTGTCATTTTCCAGATTGCTTCTTTGTTTTTTTCATTAATATCCATTGTAATCTCCTTTTCTTTAACTTCCCTATATTATATAAATTTATGGAAATAAAAACAAGACTAAAAAGTTATAAGATTATAAGTTAATAGAACCAAGATACATACCAGAACCTAATCTAATAGTGGAAACTTTTTGGCAACATTTAAACATGTTTGGTTGAAAAGTTAGCTCTAAGTCTTGATCTTTTTCATCAAGTGTACTTCCAATTAAATTCTTAATTGCTGGATTAAAAAAGTCTGTATCATATTCATGATTTTCGCTTGCTTCAATATATTTTAATATAATATTTTTTAAATCTTTTTGTAAACAAGAGTTTGCTTTTGAATTATTTGCTTCTTCTATAACATGAGTATTATGAAAAGATAATACTTCAATTTCAGAAAAAGAATCTTCATTTTTAAAAAATAAAAATTTTGTTTTATTATTATCAGTTTTTGGAAAGAGAAAAATATCGTATTTATTTTTTTTCATAGTTTTTTCTTTTAATATAATGAAAAAAAAAGAAATGTCTATTACTTATGTTAAAAAAAACCTCTACCGAAGTAGAGGAAACATTAGGACTTTTGTTATTAGGACTTTGTTATTAGATAGATTAAATACTCTGTTTTAATCTATCTAACGTCAATATACGTCAAAAAAACTAATTGTCAATAAAAAAATAAAAAAACCCTAAACATTATGTTTAGGGAAAATAACAGGACTTATTTAATTTTTTATTACATTAGGACTTATATAAATATAGACTGATTACTCTTGCCTATAATATTACTATATAGGTAAAAGTAATGAAGTCAATATATTTTTATATATATATTTTATAATTTAGTTTTTTTGTATTATTTAAAGAGAAAAGAGTAAATTGTTTATATTTAAAATAAAAAAAACCTGTATCAAAAGATACAGGAAAAACTTTAGGACTATATAATTTTAGGACTTAGATAGTAAATGCAATATTTGTCTATCTATAATTTAATGTACGTTTTTTTTAATTATTGTCAATACCTTTTATTAAAAAAAATGTTATATAATTTATTTTAACATTATATAATGAAAAAATATTAAATTATATTGTTTAATGAAGAACGTTTTTCATTTTAATATTCCGATTTTTCATTTCATGATACAAAACTTTTGATAAAGGCATACCAGAAAAAAGTTGTTCTGAAAGATTGAATCGTACTAAATTTTTAATATCATTATTTGTAAGATGATCTGTATGCTCTGATTGAGGGTTGAATTTTTCTAATGATTTAAATACTTCATCTGTAAAAAAGTAACGTACTGTTGTAGACATAATACTTTCTCCATATATTAATTAAAATTAAATTTCAAAACCTTTGATTTCTGCATGATATAAAATATGATCAGCCATACCAGTATCAAAATTTGCAATACCCTCAATACCTTGAATACTAACAATTTCTTCTGCTTCATTTTCTAAGTTGTTTTATTGGCAATAATCAACATAAAGGTCATAAGCTTTTTCAAGTTCTTCAATAGATACTTCCTTTTCATAATAATCAGAAAAAAAATAATTATCTTCTAACATAAGTTATTCCTCATTAAGTTCTTTAATTTGTTGACTAATTTCTTTGTAAGCATACTCTGTTTGAGTAGCAATATCATTACCATATAAAGCCGCTTTTTGAATTTTCTCTTGATTTAGTAATGAAAAAACTCGTTCTACTTTTTCCATTGATACGGCTTTTTGAAATTTATTGTGGTAAACATTAAAAACATCTTCTTCTGTAATTTTAAATCCAAAGCACATAATCATTTCCTTCTTTAATATTTAAAGTAATGCTGTTATTTATTAAAATAATTATACCAAATAAATAACAAAAAGTAAAACAAAAAAACCACATTTAAGTGGTTTTTTTATTGATTCATTCATAATAATGTAATAGTGAATACATTATTAAAATCATCGCTTAATTGCCATTGAGAATCGTCAATATTAGTGTTGCTAATTTTTTTAGCGTTACCAATGTTTTGCAATGTTAAATAAAATTCAGAGAAATTAAAGTCTTGATCTTGATATTCTAAAAACCAAACAACATCTTTAAAGTTTTCAGTATCTTCAATAGTATCGTACCAATCACCATTAAGGTTATTAGGTGCAAGAAATTTTAAACCATTAACTTCAATAAGAATATTATTTGCTTCTTCAATAATTTCAATTAAAGGTGTTTTATATTTAAAATATCCAAGAATATCAGCTAAATGAATTACATCATCAATTTGCCATTCATTATCTAAAATTTCTGGTAATTCAAACTCTCTAATATGTGTTCTTTTTTCATTTGCAAGTAATTCAGCAATTTCATAAAGTTCATTATAAGTAATTTCATCATCACTACCAACACATAGTTGTTTAATATATTCTCCATTACTTGTTAAAATGGACTCACTGCCATAACTAAAAATAACTACAGAACCAATGTCTTGATTATTTTCTTCGTTAAATAATGTTGATTTAACTTCTTCAAAAGGTTTACTTGTTAAGCTTTGTGATAGCAATTGTAAGCATTGATTATAAGAAAAAGAGTTATTTTTTTCCTCAAGAAGAGATTTTAAACGTTTAGCAGAGTTTTTAAATTGTTTTTCAGATACAGTAATAGACATACTTTGTTTTCCTTTTAATGTTTAGCAAACAATTGTTGAAGACGCTACAAATTATGCAATTTTAAAAAGATTAAAAATTGATAATAATATAAAGATAAATTTCGGCACACCAGAATGGTTGTCTTCGCCATGCTTATCAAACAATGATAAAATTATAGATAATATCATTAATAAAGTCAATATTTTTTTTAAAAAATAATATAACTTGATATTTTTACTTTTATAGAGTTAATTTCGTTTATTAAATCTTCTTTTTTATTTTTTATACTAACTAATGCTTTTTTTATAGCAATTTTTCTTTGTAATCCATTAATATCATCGTTATCAATTTTATAAAACTTTTGATTATATCTTTTTTCATTATTAACAACTTCTTTGAGTTGTTTGTTTAAAGTATGTTGTCTTTCTTTTAATTCTAAAATACTTTGATGTTTTGGTTTGTTAAAAAAAGGTTTATTTTTATGTTTTTCTTCTAATTTTTTTATTTCTTTATTAAGAGAAGATATGGTTGATTCTTTATCTTCTATAACATCCAGTAAATATATAATTCTTTCTTCATTACTTTTATCTTTTAATTCATTAATGATTTGTTCCATATTGTTAACTCTTTTATATAAAATATAAAACGAAAGGTAAAATTTTCAAGTTATGGTATAATAAAAAAAAATATTAAAATTATGAATAAAAAAGTAAAAAGTTATATTAAGTTAATACAAGATTCTTTAACAGATGAACTATTAAAGCCTGAATACAGGAAATTAGAAAATCGTCATCAAACAACAGGTCATTGTTATATAGCAGCAGAAGCCTTGTATCATCTTTTAGGTGGCAAAGAAAAAGTATCTTCATATACAGGAAGAGACTCTGATAATGGTACGCATTGGTGGCTTGTTGATAAGCAAACAAAAGAAATCTATGATCCTACCGCTGAACAATATTATCATGAAAATGAAAATCCACCTTATGAAAATGGAAAAGCCTGTGGTTTTTTAACAAGGCAACCATCAAAACGTTGTCAAACTATATTAGATAAAGTAAATGAAAAATTAAAAAGAAAAAACAAGAAAAGAGTAAAAATATAGACTAACAACTTATGTCATTAGTCTATATTTCATTAATTTTTTAGTAATTAAAAAATCAGTTTCATTGAAAAATAAAATATCTTGCGTTTCTTTTTCAGGGTTTTCTCTAATAAAAATATAAAGATTGTCTAAGTTTTCAATAGATTTAAATAATACTTTATCAGCAATATATTTCATTGTTTTTTCATTAAAATAATCTTTAAATTTAAAAATGTTATCTAATAAAGAAGGAAATGCTGTATCATCATATTGATTAGTAAGATCATAGAATGTAAGATCTTTTACATTGTTTTTAATAGAAAAAGATTTAATTAAACTTTTCAGTCCATCATTACTAAAAATTAGTTCTGGAAAAACAGCAGTTACACTTGTCATAGCATTATTTAAAGCATCATTTTCTTCTCTAAAATAAGCATAAGGATAAATATTGTTATCTAATGAATCAAAAAATTCAATAAGATTTACTAAATCAACTTGTCCACCACCATTTAATAAAATAGCTGTTTTATCTCGCTTATAAACTGTTTTTAATAATTGTAATGTATTAACATTAATATTGTCTGGTTTTTTATTAAAGACGTATTTAGAGATCAGTTCATCAGAAGAATGCTTTGCTTGTATTCCTGCTTGTATTCCTTGCATGTAAAAATTATTAAATGTATAAAACTGAGTTTTAGGCATATAAATAGAGTTATTAATTTCTGCTTCTGATAAATCCCTTAAATTTTTACCTAAAGGAAAGAATAATTGTTTCATATATTTCTCCAATTAATTAGAAAGTGTAAATTATAGTATAAAATTAATAAAAAATCAATATAACATTTAATTATATAATATAATAATATAACATAGTAAATTATATTGACATAAAGTGAAATATTTAATATTTTATATAGAACATTAGGAATAATTATGGACTTAAATATTTTTCAAACATTTATAAAGCATCGTGATCAAACGGGTGCAATTACCAAAAGTAGCAAATATTTAGCGTCTGAAATGTGTTATTTTTTAAGAAATTCCAGAAAAAAATCAAAAAGAATACTGGAAGTTGGTTCTGGAACGGGAGCAATAACATTTGAAATTTTAAAATATTTAAAAGAAGAAGACCATTTATATATTGTTGAACTCAATAAAGAACTATATGATTACTTAAAAAAAGAGTTACCAAATAAAAACAACATAACTCTGTTGAATATAGATATTTTAAATTTAGAAGAAAATGATTTTGACTTTATAATATCTTCACTACCTTTTAATTCTATTCCTAATAATATAAACAAAAAAATAGTATCAAAATATAAATCAATATCTAATAATGAAACGGTGTTTTCTTATTTTGAGTACAAATTAATTAATCATGTTAAAAAGAATTTTAGACGAATTAGAAAAACATTTAAAAACAAAGTTATAAAAAAAGAAACAGTTTACAAAAATATTCCTCCTGCAAACTGTTATCATTTAAAATTGTTAAAATAATTATTGTCTAATATTTTTAATAGTTTCTTTTAATACTGTTAGTATAGATTTTAAGTTTTCATAAGCATTTTCTTGTTCTGGAAAAAGTCGTTTGGCGTGTTTAAGCATAGGAAAAAAATATAAGTCAACTTCTTCCAAGTATTTATCTTGTTTTTCTAAAGAAAATACATCAATCATTGTGCTAATATTATGAATACGGTCTGTTAGTTTTACAATAGAACAAACATCACACTCTTGCATCTCACCAAAATACTGTTGATAAGAAATCTTTTCACCATTACGAACTTTACTAATACGAACGAAGTAATCAAAAAGATCAGGGAATTCTTTTTTTAATTCTTCTTCACTTTCAGGATAGTCTTCATAAGTATCATGCAAAATAGCAACAATAAAAACATCAACAGGATTAATAAAACTTTTGTGAATTGTTCTTAAATAGGAGACAATTGAGTATTGATGAATAAGCTCTGGTGATCCATCTTTACGTTCGCCTGTATGATATTTTTCAGCAATATTAAGTGCTTTTAAAACACGAAAATAATATTTATTTTCTTCTGCTTTACCAAGAATCCAATAACGAAAAGATAGGCGTAGTTTTTTATATTCAGTGGTATTAAGCATAGTTATATCCTATTAAATTTGATTGTAATATTAATATATCAAACTTAATTTAAAAATGCAACAAAAAAAGAGCTAAAAAGCTCTTTTTGAATTAAAAAAAAAAATAATATTAATATGTAAAAATAATATTAATATGTAAAAATACTACTCATATTATATGAAACTGAACCTGCATTATTAGCAACATGGTAATTTGTATATGAAATGAAGTCTTTTTTATTAAACATTGAGTAATTTTCGCTATCATATAGAGTTACTTGATTGTTTTCTTGTTTTCGTTCTTTATAAAGGTTTACAACAACTTGTACACTTGCCGACAAAACTTGGGTACTTGAAATATAAAGGCTATTGTTTTCTTTAGATGAAAAAATGGTAAAGAAGATATTACGATTAGGGTTAGAAATAACAAATTTAAAGAATCCATCGTTACCTGTCCAATCTTCTGCAACAGCAGTACGACTTTTGTTAGCCATAGGTTGATAGTTCCAAGTTGTTTCTTCCAAATATGTTTTTAAATATTTATTATAGAAGTCAAAACGGTTGTCATTATTTTGAAAATCAACATCAAGATTACTTTCAATAGAAGAAATCAGTTTTTGATGTTTTTCAGGAACGGCTGTATATGGATCAATTGCGTTTGCATTAAATGACAATAGTAGGGCAATAGTAGCAAAAATAGTAGTTAGCGTTTTTAACATTTAAATAATCTCCTTGTTATGAAAAAATTAATTATAGTAATAAAGTGTAATAAAGTCAATAAGTTTAAAATTTTATTTTAGAAATAGTATCAACGAGTCCAGTTTCTTTAATTTCCTTTAAATAATCCAGATGATAAAAAGTTAAAGAAACCATAATTTTTAGATTACTACCTTCGATTGGAGTTTCAGTTTTATTAAATAAAATATAATTATTAAGTATATGATCGTTAATTATGTCAGTTATCTCTTTACTTTTATCACAATTTTTTATAAAAATACTAACTACTTTTGTTTTTTTCATATTAAACCTTTTTATTGATTGAAATTAATGTTTTATTTTTCTTTCCACGTTTTAAAATGAAAAATTTATTAAAAAATAAATGTTCTTTAGTTTCATTTAAATCAAACTTAACATCGGTGATCTTAGTATCATTAATTGATATAGAATTACCTTGGATAAAACGTCTTGCTTCTGTTTTTGATTTAGCTAAACCAGCTTCTTGAATAAGTTGTGGTAAATCCATATTAAAGAAAATATTATCATCAATAATAAAAGAATCAGGACTATTTACTAATTCTTCAAAATCACTTTCTTCTAAGGCTTCTAAATGAGTTTGAGAGCCATTAAATAAAGCATTGGTAATAGCTTGTGCAGATTTTACACCTGATTTCCCGTGAACAAGTTGAGTCATTTCTATAGCTAATAGTTCTTGTGCTTTTGGTTTTTGACCTTGAAGCTTACGATTTTCATCTTCATTTAAAATATGGTTAATTTCAGAAATATCTTTTAATGAAAACCATTTAAAAAAGTTAGCAATATCACTATCAGGAGTGTTTAACCAAAATTGAAAAAATTGAAATGGTGTAGTTTTCTCAGGTGAAAGCCAAACTGTACCTGATTCTGTTTTACCAAACTTAGTACCATCTGATTTTGTAATTAACGGGAATGTAAGTGAAAAAACATCTTTATCATTACCATGTACTTTATGAATTAAATCCATTCCAGCGGTAATGTTACCCCATTGATCAGAGCCACCAATTTGTAATTTACAGTTTTCATTCTCAAAAAGTTTTAGAAAATCCATTGATTGAATTAACATGTAGCTAAATTCAGTAAAAGAAATACCTTGATCTTCTCTTTCAATTCTTTGTCGTACTGATTCTTTACGAAGCATATCATTGATACTAAAATGTTTACCTACATCTCGTAAAAAATCAATCATATTCATATTAGAACACCAATTATTATTATTAACAGTGTCTAATTGTGTAATATTTTCAATTTGTTGTTGAATTTTTTGTTGAAATCCAATAACGGTTTTATCATCATTTAAGGTACGTTCTGATGATTTAAAACTTGGATCACCAATCATACCTGTTGCACCTCCAATAAGTGCAATAGGATTATGTCCAGCGTTTTTAAAACGCATCAATGTAATCATAGGAAGTAAACTACCAACATGAAGACTATCAGCAGTTGGGTCAAAACCACAGTACAATGAGATAGAATCATTAGATAAAGTGTTGCTTAGGCTTTCAATATTTGAAGCCTGTTTAATTAGTCCACGCTGTTCTAAATCATTTAAAATATCCATAGTTTTTTCCTTTAATAATGTGATTATTTAATTAGAATACTATTATATCTAATACAGTAAAGAAAAGCAAGAAAAATTATTGATAATAAAAAATAATATAAAATTAAAAGGAAAAGCATTTTGAATAAAATATTAGGAAATTTTTTTATTTTTATTTTAATTATTTATTTACCTGAAGCAGTTTTATTGATGTCAGAATCTGTTTTTGGAAATGATAGACCAGATTATTTAAAAGAATTAAGTTTGTTTGCAGAATCAATAGATGGATTGCAGTTTTTTTTATTTATTATAATTCTTTATGTTACAATAATAAAAATATATAAACATGAAAAAGAGATTGATAGTAATGTTGAAAAATTATCAAAAGAAGAAATAGACTTAAAAAAAGAAGAAGAGTATAATAAAAAAAGAAATCAAGAAATATTAGAGTCAAGAAAAAAACATATTAATTTTTAAGTTAGAAATCAAACCCAATATTGAAACTTGTACTATTTGTATAAAAACTATAATCTATATTATAATAAAGTCTGTTTGTAAAATATATTCTCGTTCCTATACTGTTAAAACTATCTTCTATTAGTTCATTATAAGTGTATTTATAGTTTATTTCTATATTTTTTGTCAATTTATACCTTAATCCAGAATTAATTGAAAATCCTTCTTTTGTATCCGCTATATGAGGTTGATCATGGTGGGGCTGCTAAAAAATAATTTCATATATTCTAAGCTATAATAAATATCAAATTTATTAGTTAATGATTGATGATGACCAATATTCAAACTTAATACATTACTATGAAAATCAATATCATCAACCTCAACATATTGATAGTAGCTTGAGAAATAAAAATCATTATAAAATTCATTTTGAAATAAAACAAAAAATTGTTTTTCGTTTGCATTTAAGTCTTCATTTTCTCCATCTGAATAAGAAATTCCAAATCCTGAATAATTAAAATCATCAGAACTTGCTAAAAAAGGAAAAGAGCTTAATAAAAAAGAAATAAGAATAGTTTTTTTTAAGGTCATAAATTTTTTTTTTTATAACTGTAAAGTAAAAAAAAACAATTTCAACAAAAAAAGGCTTCTAAAAAGAAGCCTTTTAAAATTATATTAAAAGTGATAAGATGCACCTAACATAACAGTCCCATTGTCTTCAAAATCATAACCTGCTGAAAAACTAAATTGTTCAGTCATATAATAACGTGTACCAACTTGAAAAGTTGTATCATCATTGTCTCCAATATCTGCATAATTTACCGCTGCATTAATTTCCCACTGGTGTTGAAGCATATGTCGTACACCTAAAGTTAATCCATGACCATTTTCTTCTTCAAAGCCTTCTACGTCTGCTCTGTAAAAATTAACTGTTCCGTAAAGATCAGTGCCTTCTAATACGGATTCTTTGTAACCTAATCCTAACTGTAACATATCAACGTCAGTATCAGCAATATCACCCATTCCGTATGAGCCTGTTAAAAATAAATTTTCGTATACGTGAGTTGAGAAACCAAGCAATGTCTGGTCAAGATCTTCTGATGTGTTTTCTAAATTAGTTTGTGAAAAGCCAACAGATAGATAATCATACGATGGAGTTTCGGTTGCTTGTACAGCAGTTGATAAAAATAAAGCACTTGCAATAGAACTTAATATTAATTTTTTCATTGATTTTTTTTACCTCTTTTTTTATTATTGTTTTTTAGAAAAGCTTAATGCTCAATTATGAATATAGAAATAAAAAAAATAAAATCAAGTAAAAAAAATAATAAAAAGTTATTTTATAAATCAATTGATTAGATATTATACATAATGATTAAAAAATAGTTTAAATTGATTAAATTAAAAATATGAGTTATATTTTATATACAAAAAAATAAATTATCATGGAAATAAAAAATAAAAATACGGAATCAATAATAAAAAATATATTAAAAGGCGGCTTTGGAATAATTATACCTACTTTTGGTATGATAGCGGTCATATACTTTCTTTATCAGTTTATATTAGGTATGTTATCTCCTGTTACATGGTTTCTTAATAAATATTTAAGTTTTCCTGAATTGTTGACTGATATAGTAACATTCCTTGTTGTGTTGGCAATGTGTTTCTTTTGTGGAGTGTTAATACAAACAAAATTTGGTACAATTTTATATGATTTGTTTGAACGTTTTTTGAAAAAAATAAAAGTTTATAGAATTTTTAACGCTATCAAAGAAATATATTTACAATTAACAAATGATGATTTTGATGCATTTAAAGAGTATGTAATTGCTTATCCTTTTGGTAAAGAAAATGCTGGTGTTCCCGCATTTATAATAGAAAAGTATAAAACTGATAAAGATGAAATGATTTATTTAGTATTTGCACCAACAGTACCAAATCCAACATCAGGTTTTAATTATCATTTAAAAGAAAATCTATTAGAAAGGTATCCAGAAATAAAAGTAGAAGAAGCTTTTAGAAGCATTATTGCTTGTGGTGTCGGATCAACAAAATTAATAAAAAACAAAAAAGAAGGTTAAAACCTTCTTTTTATTTTACGGCTTTACTTAAAAGTTGATTTTCAAACAAATATTCAGAAAATATATCAAAAACATAATCTTCTTCTGAAAACAAAAATTCTTTTTCAGTCTTATTACCATTTAGGATAAATGTTAATTTTTTAATTTGGAATTTATCATTATCAAAAATTACTTCTGATTTTTGAAGTTCACCAATTTCATTGACTACTACTCTTGGTGAGCAGCCATAAATAGAAATTATTTTAACTTTTTTATAAAAGTAGTATAAAGTTTCATTATCAACATTAACAACAGAAACCAAGTCTTTTTCATTTCCTAATAATATTGTTTCAACACAATCACAAAAAAGTAAATTTTGTTCAAAAGAAATTTCTTCTTCATTAATAATGGAGTTATACGTTTCTTGAAAATTATTTTTATAAAAATTATCCAACTTTTCTTTTTCTTTTTCCAACTTTAATTTAATTTCTTTTGCTATTTCTTCTGCTATTTCTTCTTGAACTTCTGGTGAATTTAAGATTTCAAGTGATTTTGATATTTTATTAGCCATTTTAGTACCTTTTATAAATTGTTTAATATCATAATAATATCATAATATATTGATTTAATCAATAAAAAATAATATGTATGTTATAATAAATAAAAAAGAATAATAATGAAAAATAATTTTTACTTTGTTTTAAATAATTTTGAAAATCTTAATACATTAATTGAATTTAAATATGAGACAGATTCACCTTTATCAGAAAAAGAAAAAAATAAATTTGATTTAATGTTGTTAAGTGAGTTTACAAAATCTGATGAACTAACTTATATAGGTGAGTTTGGTACAATTAAGGCTCATGTAAAGATAGCAGAAAAGAAAATACCAGAATTATTAAAAGAACGTGGTATAGAATTAAAGGACTATAATATGGAAATATTAGATCCTTTACATTTAGTTAATAGAGAACCAGAAAATGTATTTATTGTGCAAACTAATATTACAGAAGGTAACGAGTTTGGTTGTTTTAATCATGAAAAAAAAAATATAGATACAATTCAAGATTACTTAAAAGAAAATAATATTAACCCAACGACTTATCAAATAGATGAAGAGTTGCTGGAATGTGGGAATATATCATTATCAGGAAAGGAAGCTTTTTTTCTTGAAGAAATAGAAGAAATTATAGGTTTTTCTATAGTTGATACAATGTCTGTTTTTGATCTTGAAAATAATATAAAAATGTTTATTATTGAAAACTTATCAGAAATTGATGAACATTATAATAATTCAGAAACAACAATGGATGTTTATCAAAAAAAATTAGAAGATACAGATATAACTATAGAATTGGAAAAAGAACTAACATTAGAAAACGAATATAAAAGTTATAATTTAGAAGATGATATAGCAAAATTATCAATGTTTTTTACTGTTATTAATAATGGTCATCGTTATAAAATAGATACTGATAGATATATTGCTATTGATGATTTAGAAAAAGAACAAGACTTACTTTTTGTAGATAAAAACGTAAAGAGTGCTTTTGAAAGTTTCTTTGAATATAATAAGAAAAAAAGGCAAAACACATTGAATACGATTTTATCAAATATAGGAAAAAATGAACCCAAAGAAAAAAAAATAAAAAAACCTAAAAATAAATAAAAAAAATAATACCTTGCTTTTTATGGAAAAAAAATATATAATATTTGCGATTATAAACATAGATAAAAAGAGGTAATAAAAATGAGTACAATTTTAGAACAAGTCATTGAAAAACGTCAAAAAGCACGTTCTGAAAAAGATCAATACAAAACAGAATTTTATACAACTTTATTAGGAGAATTTGGTCGAAAAAGCAAAGAGATTTCTGATAAAGAAGCGATTGCCTTATTGAATTCAAGTATCAAACGTATCAATAAGTTTTATGAAGAAGCTTTAGAGAAAGGTGTTGAAGTTTCAGAAGAACAAAGAAGTGATTTTGAATATCAAAAAGCACTTTATTCTGAATTTTTACCTCCTGAATTATCAGAAGAAAAAATTAAAAAGTTTGCTTCACAAGCTAATAATATTGGTCAGTTTATGGGAATGATTAATAAGTATGCTAAACAAGAAGGATTAAATGTTGATAATCAAAAGGCACGAGAAATTTTTGAGAGTCAATAAAAACTAATAAAAATAAAAATTAAAAAAGAGCTTATTTAATAATAGGCTCTTTTTTTTATTTGATTTTTAATAATAAAGAAATTAGAATAAAGAAAAAAGGTAAAAAAATGAAAAATTGGTCAGATTTTTTTAAGCTAGAAGAAGAAAAAGATTATTATAAAAAATTAAAAGAAAAAATAACTAAAGAAAGGAAAATAAATACAATATATCCACCAGAAGATAATGTTTTTAAAGCATTTGAATTAACGCCTTTAGAAGAATTAAAAGTTGTAATATTAGGTCAAGATCCTTATCATAATGAAAATCAGGCAATGGGCTTATCATTTTCTGTTCCTGAATCACAAAAGAAACTTCCCCCTTCATTAAAGAATATTTATAAAGAGCTTTACAAAACTGACTCATTAAAAGAAATCCCTAAATCAGGCGATTTAACACATTGGTCAACTCAAGGTGTATTCTTATTAAATGCTGCCTTAACAGTAAGAAAACATGAACCAAATTCGCATTCTAAATACGGTTGGCATAATTTTACAGATAATTGCATAAAATATATAAGTGACAATAAAGAAGGTGTTATTTTTGTGTTATGGGGTGCATTCGCTCATAAAAAGGAAGACTTGGTTGATAAAAATAAACATTATATAATAAAAACTCCACATCCTTCACCGTTTTCAGCGAGACGTGGTTTTTTTGGTTCTAATTGTTTTAATGAAGTTAATAATAAATTAATAAGTGAAAATTTAAATCCTATAAAATGGAAAAAATAATAAATAATGTTATATTAAAAGAAAAAATTATGAATATAAAAGTTGCAAATAAGAAAGAGTTATCAGAGTTAACAATAGAAGAATCTAAGAAGTTTGGCTATGAATGTGCAATTTCTGGAAAGGATATATCATATGATCCATTTAGAAATTTAAAATTAAAACAAAGTCATTCTCAATTAGCTAATGCTTGGATAGAAGGATTTAAAAATGGAAATAAAGAAAAGAGTTTGTCCAACGTGGCAAAAAAATAATTGGATTGCTTTAAAGGCATATAAACTAATAGAAGATTCGAGTGATGAATCATTAAGTATAACTAGACTAAGTTTATATGTTCTTTTATATGATATATTAGAAAAAAAATATAAAGGTATAAAGTTATCTGCTACTATTAGTCATAGTTCTTATAAAGAATATGAAATAGGAGAAAATTCTGGAATTTTTGAGAGTGATTGGATAGATGAAGAAGTAGATAAGCAGTTTACAGTAGATTCGGATAATTTGTTTACAATAAGTAGGTTATCAGATTGGAATAAGTTTTTATATGAGGATACACCAGAGTTAGGTCGTGTTTCTCCATATGACTATGCTTCTTTTAAAGAAATAAGTACAAAAAAATTAAAAAAATTAATATCTAACTATAGACAACCAAAATCACATGTTATAAAAGATTTTTTATCGAAAATAAGTCCAAATAATGATAATACTGGTTTGCAAAAAATAAAAGTTTTAAATGTAATAGGCGAAGATGATATTTCTGAAAGTATTGATTTTAAAATAATAAATAAAAAAAGTGATTTAAATAATACTGAGATAGAAAAAATATTAGAAGAAAAAAGTATTCAAGCGTTAAATATTAATTATAACAATAAAAATAATAAAGGTTCTTTTATAACGCTAGATTCAGATTTAAAAGTAAACCAAGAAATTAAATTTTAAATTATTAATTTCTTATTTTATTTTTTTTCTTTTTTTGCTGAAATTCATTTGATAAATCAAGGTTAAGATTACTTGCCGCAACAATAACTTTTGTTCCATTATGACTAACCATTTTGCAATTAGGAAAAACTTTTTTAACTAATGGTAAATATGTATCGGTTTTTTGTCTTCTTTGATATCCATCTCTTGTTTTGATGGGTTCTAATGAAAGCTTTTTACCTAACTCTTTTTCTTTCTCAATGTCATTTTTATTTTTTTCACCTTCATAGGTAAGAATATTTAAAATACCGTGTTTTTCATTTAATGAATTTTTGGCTTGTTCTAATATATCAATTATATTTTGATCATTTTCAATAGTATTAAATACATTATTTATTGTAATTAAATCAGCTTGTCCATTTTTACAATGTTGAATTGCATGATCATTAACTTCCATAGGTTGATTAAAAAGATCACATCCATAATAATTGATACCTAAATCATTTAAAAAATCAATAAATTTTTCATTTTTATGTCCACAACCTATATCTAATAAAGTTGTACCTTTATCTTGTAAATTAAAGTGTTTTAAAAATTTAGCCGTGCGTGGAAGTTGACTTCTTGAAGTCGCTGCCGATGTTATTTCTTGATTAATTTTACTATTATCATAATAAGGTTGCCAACATTTAGCTAATTGATTTTTTTCTTTAATATTTTTCAGTTGTTCTTGTATATCTTGATTATTACTATTCATACTCTTTATATTGTTTTTTTGAAGCCATTCTAACCAAAAATTTAGCCTTCCAATTTTACTTGATATTTCCTTATTAACGCCTAATACAGATTTCCATTTAATACTTCTTTTTTTACTTTCTTCAACATCAAATCCTTTATAAGTATCGTCAACAAACATCCATTTATGATGATAAATTAATGGGTTTTTTGGTTGTTTAGTTTTAGTAAACTTTTTAGTATTAAAATCAAATTTTAAAGAATCACCAACAATAGGCTCTTCACTAACATCAAAATTTTTACATTCAATGAAGCTAATATTATTTTCTTTTTCATTATATCGAATAATATTAAATTCAAAATTCATTAACTCAGGATGTTTATTTGCTACTTTAAAAAATAAATTCATTTTTCTTTCGTCAACAAAAAGCGGTAAATATAAATTATGAAAATAGTAGTCATTTCCAACTTTTTTACCAACACCAGACTTATCTCTTTTTAAATTAAGTTCTGTAAGTTTTTTTTCTATATCCATAATTTTATTTAGCTTTTCGTAATATAATCATTATAGCATAAAATTAAAAATAAAAAGTAAATCTAAAAAATAGATTAACATGATTGTTTTAAACTGTTTGATTAGATTAAATAAGGTATTAGTATATAAGTATAACAAAAAAAGGAGTAACAATTATGTTAACAATCAACGATAAATTTCCACAATTTTCAAAACTTTCAAATATATCAATAAATACATCTATGGAAGAAGCTTTTCCTAAAGTAACTTTTTCTAAAGAAGAAAGTGGTCAAACTAATTTAAAAATAATAAATGAAGAAACTGGTAAAGAAATAAAAAATGAAACAGGTAAATGGTTAGTGATATTTGCCTATCCAAAAGATTTCACTTTTGTATGCCCTACAGAAATAAGAGCATTTGGTGACTTAAATGAAGATTTTGAAGACAGAGATGCTAATGTATTAGCATTTAGTACAGATAGTGAATTTGTACATAGAGCATGGCGACAAGATAATGAAGATATTAAAGATGTACCATTTGCATTACTTTCAGATAATAATGCTTCTTTATCTAAAGAACTTGGTATATATAATGAAGAAGAAGGTATAGCTGAAAGGGCAACATTTATTGTTGATCCGAATGGTGTAATACAACATGTAAGTATTAATGCTGGTAGTGTTGGTAGAAACCCACAAGAGATATTAAGAATTCTTGATGCATTACAGCAAGATGAATTATGTCCTTGCAATTGGAAACCTGGTGACGAAACTTTAAAACCAGAATAAAAAATAATTAGAGAGCTATGTTGGCTCTCTTTTTTTGTCTTTATTAATTAGTTTTTTAGATTAAAGCAATAGTTATTAACTGTTTGATTAGATTAATAGTAAGGTTAATATATAAATATAACAAAAAAGGAGTAACCTATGAAAAATTTTTTAAATACAATAGAATTTCCAGAGTTCGCAAAAGACAATAAACTAAATGCGTCAAATATATTAATGAATAATAATAAATTAATAGATGATGAATTAGTAGCAGGAACGATATTAGCAATATTTTATTCAAAGAATGAAAATGTTTTAGCAAGTAACTTTATAGAGTCTGCTGGTGAAATATTATCAGATTCTCTTATCAATGGTGCAAAAGCTGCTGCAAATATAATGAATATGAATAATATATTTTATCGTGGAAAACATTATTTAGGCAAAAATTACGAAAAAGTTGCAGCTAATTTAAGAATGAATATATATACTAAACATGGTATTGATAAAAAATATTTTGAATTTATGTCATTAGCAGTATCTTTTATTAATGGTTGTGAGTTTTGCGTAAAATCTCATGCAATGTTATTAAGAAAAGAAGGTATGAATGAAGAACAAATACATGAAGCATTAAGAATAGCCGCAATATTTAATACTATTAGAGAAAGTTATTAATAGATAAAAAGTATAAAAAAGACCTCATAATAGAGGTCTTATACTTTAATGTATGTTTCCATTCTTTTTTCTATATTTTCGATCATAATGTTTTTAGATAAATTTAAATATAAGTAAAAACATGATTTAAAATATAAAATAGTAGCTGCTTTAAAAAATAAAAAAGCTAAGTAATGTTGTCGTAATTTCATAAATATATCCTTTTTAGTAAAAATCACAAAGATCTTTCAATTCTTGTTCTTTCATCAAGAAGTTTACCTTGAAGAGAAGTCAGCTTTGATAATAGTTGATCTTTATTTTGATATAAAGCATCTTCTACTTGTAAACTAATTTTTTCTAATTCTTGATTAATTTGATTGATTTTTTCTTGTTTTGTTGTTGTCATAGTTTTCCTATTTTTTTAAATATGTTTATTAATATCTGGAATATCTAATACTGTATAACGTAATTCACCTTTACTAACAAGAATGTTAATTGCTTTTTTAAGATCTTCTTTATGTGTAAGATCACCAATACGGCTAAACCATTCTTTTTCTTCTTTTGTAAAGAAATTAGGATCTATAACCATCAGATTGTTATACTCTTTATTTTCTATAAAAATAGCATTATTTTCTGGATATTTCTTATCTTCTATAACTAATACTCGATAAAGAAAATTTTCTAAAATCTCTTTTAAAGAAACATTTTCAGTTACAGATTTTATATAGTTAACTTTTGTTTCCATAATTCCTCGTAGTTATTATAACACATTTTTAAAGTATAGGTATTATATAAAAAAACAAGAAAATTGTCAATAAAAAAATTGAATTAAAAGATAAATTAAGGTATAATTACTATCAAATGAAATAAAAAAGAGAAATAATAATGTATATCAAAAAAAGCTTAGATTTATCCAATTATAGAAATGCTTATGTAATAGGTGATATTCATGGAAGTTTTAAATATCTTGAATATGCACTAAAAAAAATTGATTTTGATAAAAACCAAGATGTATTAATTTGCACTGGTGATTTAATTGGTCGTGGTAAAGAAACATATCAGGTTTTAAATTATTTAAATTCAAATTGGTTTTTTAGTGTATTAGGAAATCATGATATGATATGTCTTTATGATGTTCTTTCTGAAAAATTGCCTAATAAGATTAATGAAAAACTTTTTAGTTTTGTACCAGATACATATGAAATGGATCTTTATGAAAAAATAACAGGTGTTGAAGAAGTTTTTTCAACATTACCATTAATTTATGAGTTAACAACAAAAACAGGTGAAAAAGTTGTGATTTCTCATGCAAGTTTACCTGTTAATAAAAATTATGAAGAAGAAAAAGGGAAAATTATTAATAATATTGAAGATTATATTGTTGATATTTTATGGAATCGTGTAATAGGAAAAACTTTAAAAGTGTTAAATAATAATGCTGATTTAAGAGAGAAATCAGGTATTTCTGAAAGTGAAACATTTTATGAAGATGAAGAAGAGTTTCAGTCTGATTTTAATTATTATAATAATTTATATTATATAGAAGATTTGAAAGCTGTTTTTCACGGTCATAATATTGTTGTGGATAATACCTATACAAAAGATAATGTATTACAAAAAAATAAAATAGGTAATCGTTATTTAATTGATACAGGTGGCTATAGAAGACAAAAATACAAGGGTAAAACAAAAAAAGAAAGTCATATAAAAAAGTATGAGAAAAGTAGTTTTACAATTGTTGATATTAATAGTTTAGAGTGTGTATTTTTTAAAAACTAAATAAGTTACTTTTAAACTTTTAATAATAAACAAATTTTTAATTAGAATAAGTAAAAAAAAAGAATAGTAACTCATATGAGTTACTATTTTTTTATATTTTTATAAATTGGTATTTAAAATAACTCTAAAGTGATCAAGAACATCTTTTTTTGACCACTCAACTTTTCCATTTTTTTGTACTGGTAATTTAAGTTCTTCTATACATTCTTCTTTAACAGTAGCATTATTAAAATCTTTAACAGTAACCATTCCATTACTATCTTTTGAAAATGAATCAAATTTTCTGAATGTTGTATTATAAGGAATAGAAAATAAATAATGCTTATCACCTCTTGTTTCTAAAATATAAGGTGATTTTAATAGTTTGATCTTAAATAAGATCGCAAAATCATCATCTTCAATAATACGTCCATATTTATTTTTACATTGATGTTGAAAGCTAACAATGTCCTCTTGAATATGATCAAAAGTATTTAGTAATTTAAGATTCGTATCACAATAAATAGCACTTTTTTCAAGTGTTTGATCAGTTTTTAAATTAACTAAAACAATATTATAGTTAGCTTCATAACAAAAAAAGAAATTAAAAGGTACTTTAAAATGTTTTCTTGTTGCTTCACCGTGATCTAAAATATCAATGGTTTCTTCTGAAAAATAGACGTTTTCTAAATCTAAAGGAAACGAATCAGTAAAATGATCTGAAGGATCTGTTAATTGTGTATTGTTATAAATTTTATCATATTTCATTTTAATATCCTTTAAGGTTTTCATAAAAAGTATAATTTTCAATATCCTCTTTCAATGAATTATTATTAATATTTTCTGATACCTCTTTTAACTCATAAATGTATTCTTGAACGTAAATATCTTTTAAATCAGAATCAATTGTAAGTTTATCTGTTAGCTCATTGTTTGAGTCAAATTTTTTCTTTTTTTCAGAAATATAAAAATTATTAGAAATATCAAAAAGACCAAAAGAAGGATTTTCTACTGTACCTTGATTAATAAGTAATTTTGGTGTTCTAATAAGTTCAATTTTCAAACCAAATCTAATATAAACAGAGTTTTCTAAATCAAAAGAATTTTCATAATGAAGTAACTCTTGTTCATGAAAATCATTCATAGATGTAGCATAATTTAATTGTTCAAAAATAAAATTTTTATCTCTTACTTTAGAAATTTCTTTTAATATCTCAGAGTTCTTGGTATTATAAAGAACTAAAGAGTATTGAAGAATATTTAACCAAATAATGTTTAAAGGAACTTCAACATCAACCATATTACCAAAAACAGTATCGTTTATTGTATATTGTTCTTTTTTATAAATGGACAATACATCTTTACCACGAGAAAAAGAGCTTACATTAAAGTTTTTTAGGTCTTCTATAAAACAAGATCTACCATTAAATTTCATAATTAATAACCTTATTATTTTAAGTGAGTAATTTTTGATTTAATCGACTCTAAATTATCCGAAGAAAATAGATTTTTGCCAGTATTAACAACAAATCTGCTATGATCAGAATTATTTAAATCCTTAAATTCTTTAATAATTAAATCGTTAATATTATTAATATAAATATATTCGCAAAAGCTGTTTAAAATAATATTCATTTGAGTATTATCAAGAAAAGATAAGTTTTCTTTTGAACATTTGATTTTTTGAAATTTCATCGAAACTCCTAATATAAAGTCTTAAAAACATATTATACAATATAAAAATATAAAAATCAATAAAAGTTAATATTGTTGAAAGTGTTGATCAGTCCAATGTATAGCATTCATATAATCATACTTAATATCAGATACTAAATTTATATCATCAGAAATATCATTAACAGTATCCCAATTTCCGTTTTCATAAGCAATACAAAGTTCTATAAACTTGTAGTATTCGTTTTCATTTTTAATTAAAGCATCTTTAATTTTTCTATCTAAATTTATTTTTTCTAATAGAACATCCATTTTGGTGTCAAGTAAAGCTTCAAGACAAGAAAATAATCCTGTTAACGCAGCACCATCTGCTAAATGTTTTAAATTACTATTACGAGCCACAATTTCAGAGAATTTTGCTCTAATAACAGATAGTTTTTGAAGTTCTTGTGGTTTATTAAATGTTAATTCGGCTGTTGCTACAAAAAATATAAAGTTTCTCGTATTTTCTTCGCCAATATAAGTAATAGCTGCCTTCAGCGATTGTATAGTTTTTATATTTTCTTGATCAAGATCTTTATGTTTTCTTTTTTTAAGATAGGTAACATACTTCATAAATTTTAAAGCAATAGAGCTATCAGTATGCATTATTCCAGCAACTCGCTCATAATCAAGAAATTCTTTCAATAATTCACGATAAAGTCTTAAAATTGTTGTATTTTTATAAGGGTCTGCTTCTGATGATATTACTTCTGGTTTTGCAAAAAAGTATCCTTGAAAAAAATGAAATCCCATTCTTTTCGCTTGACGAAATTCATCATATGTTTCAACTTTTTCTGCTAAAACTTTTGTTTTTGTTTTTTTTATTTTTTTAACTATATCTTCAATGGCATCAAAGCCTGTTTCTCTAATATCAAATTTCACAATTTTTATAAATTTAAAAAATCTATCCCATTTTTTAGAGTAGACAAAATCATCAAGTACAAAGCGATACCCTTTTTTGAATAACTCTTGTAATAGTTGATATAATTCTTCTGTAGGTTCAAGGTTTTCAAGTATTTCTATGTAAACATTTTTAACAGGTAAGAAATTCATTAATTTTTTCAACATTTCTATTGAAGAAAAATTAATAAGTACAGGCTTATTATTGCTCATTGAAAATACATCAGCATCAAAAAATGAGTTGATAAGTAGTAAACTTGTAGCCTTTTCCCCTGAAACGCCTGCAGGAAATGAGTTTGTTTCATCTTTTCTGTAAAGCATTTCATAAGCCACAATATTCTTTCTATTGTTAAAAATTGGTTGCCTTGCTAAGTAAGAATTCATATTTTTTTTATTATTCTATTTTGAAAATATCATCATTTTTTATTTATTCAATAGTATAACTCTAATATTTTTTAATAATATAATAAAAAAATAAAAACTATTCAAAATGTTATAGAGTTATATTAAAATTTACAACATTTTTATACTAAATGTTATAGAAAAAAAAAATTCGCAAAAAAGCTTATTAAAAATAAGCTTAGTATTTTTTATAAAATGATAATAAAGTTTAAAATGCTTTTTTTATCACTAATATTAAATGTTTCGATAATAGAGTCATTGTCATCTGCTGAACTTAACTCAAATTTAACTTTGTTACCTTGTATAGAAACATGAACAATAGGTGTTTTATTTGCATCATTAGTTTCAACACATCGCCCGTCATTAATTGCTTTTTGAGTACTTTCTACAAACTCAACAATAGTATTATCCATAAATATTCCTTTTAAGTTAATTATAATTTAGAAACATTATAGTAAAAAAAAAGAAAAAAAACAAGTTTTTTGTTTACATTAATAAATATTTTATTTTGTGTTATAATAAAAGAAAAATAATATTTTAATGGAAAAAAATACTAATAAATTTAACAAAAAACAAGATCCATTGGTTAATCCAGAAATTTTAAATAAAGATCTGAATCATCCTATTGGAGGGCATCCCTTAGACTTTAAAAATAATAATTTTTTTAAAACATTAAAAACCGTTGGCGTAGAATCAAATGCAATAACGGAAAAAGAATTATCAGTAATGAAATCTATAGATGATATTATAAAAGAAGAAATATATATGATAACAACTGATGATGAAAAAGAACAACATGTTAGATCATATATGGATGATAATTTTAAAAAGATGATGAGTCAAAAAACTCTTGAGGTTGCAGTTACCAATCTTGCAAAATTATCAGCATTAATAGGTGGTGTATCAACAGTAGCTGGCGCATCATTATTATCAACTGCCCCTGCTTTTGTTGCTGCTGGATTTTTTCTTCAACAGTATAATAATCATAATAAAAATATAGAACACCGAAAAAGAATTGAAGAGAATTATGTAAAAAGATATATGAAATATAAAGGAAGCGATGAACTAAAAGTAATGGACGCTCTTCGTTTAAAATATTATTCATCAGAGAAAAATAGTAATACAATATTATTCCATGATCTTGACAAAAATGAAAAAAAGAATGTTATTAAATCACTAATATATTGGTGGAAACAATTTACAAGAAAACTTTTTGACGTGCTAACATATCATAGTAAGGGTAAAGGAATGAATAAAAAATTAGAAACAGCCCAAAAAAAGTTTTTTGATTATTTTGATAGTACCCACGAAGTAAAAGAAACAATGCAAGAAGTAGTTGATCAAACATATAATGAGTTTTTATCAAAAAATTTAGAAGATTATGTAATTTATAAAATTGAAAATACTATGGAGCATGTAAAAAAAAACCAAGAATATAAAGAAAAAATAGATAAAAGTTTTAAAGAAGGCGATTATACATTAAAACCTTATCATATGAAAGTTATAGAATCTCAAAGAAAAATAGAAAAAAACCTTCAAGAACTTGAAGAGATAGCTAATATAGAGGGAATAAACTTAATACATAAATCTGATCATTATCCTTATTATTCAGGTTCTTCAAGAACTGCAAGAATATTTACTGCAAATTTTCCTAAATTTCAAGAAAAACCAGACTTAATAACAAGAAATAGTTTAGTTTCAACAATAGAAAAACACAATAATATTGGTATGGTTGAATATATAAAAAATGATGTTGCCGACTTTTTAAATACTGATATGAGTGATGTTGTTGATCGTTATCTTTATCAAAGAGTGCTTGCAACAATAATGTCTTCTTCAAATAGAAAAAAATGTAAAGAAGATGTTTTAAAAGTTTTACAAATGGATGAAGCTGCTCAAGAAATAAGAGAAGATCATAGTTATATTACATCTAACTTATTTAAAATTGAAGATGCCGTTGATAAATTTTTTGACATAAAAGAAGGAAAGCATACAGAGGCTACCGTAATAGAAAGATTTGATTCAAAAATAAATGAAATATGTCAAAAAGAAAGTATAAAAAGAAAAAAAAGAAAAGGTAAGTTTAAACCTTCATAATTTGATTATATATTGACTTTAAGTTTATTTTTTTATATAATATAAATAATTATAAATAAATTGAACTAAGGTAATAAAATGAATATTGGAAAAATTGAAAAAGTTGATAAAGTATTATCAAAAATAACTCTTGATAACACAGATGTTTTGAAATCTTATAATGATGTAGAGATTATCAATCTGACACGTCAATTTGTCAATAAATATCATTTAAATAACAATGAACTATATAATGAGTTAAAAGAAAGAAAAATTGATTTAGATTCTTTAGGATATAATAAATATCCTTTAGAAAATGATTCAGATCGTCAAAAAAGAATAATGAAAAATAAGCTGGAATTGGATTTAGAAGAAGCTCTTTGCTTTTATGAAAAATCACCCAAAGAATTTTTACTATATAATTCTGAAAAAACAATAACTCTGATGTTAGTTGCAAATTATTATTTAGATAAAACATATACTATTCCTTTAGATTTAAAAAACTTTTTATTAAATGAAAAAAAATTTAATATGGAATTTATTATTAATTTTTGTAATGAGTCATATAAAAAAGAACTCGCTAAAAATGAATCTTTGGTAGATAAAATTGTAAATATGTTAAGAAAAGTATTTCCAAAGAAGAGATTATAAAATGAAAAAAACAAAAATAAGTTATCAAGAAAATATTAAAAAAGAATTAAATGATGTAGAAATTTTTAATAATCTTGGTTTAGTTGATAGTATTTTATTATCTATAAGAAGTGATAAAAATAATGACGAAACACCAATCACTAAAAAGAAAATAAGTATAAAAAGAAAAGTTCTTTATACCTGTTTGTTTTTGTCTGTTATTGTATTGGCTATTTTTGAAATTAATTCCCTTAGTTATAATTCATTGGCTATTTTTTCTTTTTTTACTTTGTGTTATCTTTATTTTGTTGCTTACAATAATATTGAAAAATTTGATCATAATAGAAGATTTTATCTTGAGTATCTAATAGAGAAGTATGGTGATAAAAAAGATAAAAAAGAACTTCGCAATATATTGTCGTTAAAATATAAAATATTTTCATTTATTAATAATATACCTAAAAAACCTTCGTATTTTTTATCTTACTCTTATAGAAATGATAGAAACTATCAAATTATAAAAAAACTTTACGAAGATAACTGTAGTAATGGTTACTGTAAGGATAAATTAAAATATCAATTAAAAGATAGAGTTTGTATCTTGTATCATCAGTTTGTTTCAAATAAAATAGAAAATATATTAAAAAAACATATTAATCAAAAACCAAGTTTATCATTAAAAGAAATAGTTTTATTAAAAAAAGTGGAAAATCTTGAAGAAAGAAGATCGTTAAGGTATTCATTTTATTATTCTGGAATAACTATGGTATCTTCTATGATTATTGATTCCGTATTAGAAACATTTACAGAGGATAAAAATATAACAGAGATTTTTTATTATTATAAAAAATTAAAATTTTTAGAAAATTATGCCAAAAAAAACTTTGAGAAATTTAATGTAGATTTATCAACAGAAAGAATGCTTATTATTTTTCATGCTTATTTAACTATCTTAATGATTTCAAAAAATGCTAATGAAGCCCATGAAAAAATATTAAGTATTAATAATATGGAAAGTAAAAATTATGAAAAAACTTTACTAAAAGAAGTTGTTGATAATTACTATAGGGAATATAGTATTATATTTAATAAAAAAAATAGAAGAGAATATTTTAAGTTTTTACAAACAGGAAAATAACAATATTTATATTTTTTATTTTTATGATATAGTTTAAGAAAAAGTGAAAATGAAAAATTTTATAATATTAATTCTTACCATAACATTTATGTCTTTTTCTGTTAATGCAAAAAATACAAAGTTAATTGATTATGAAAATAAAATAGATTATGAAATAAATAAATATAATAAAGATAATAAAATAAATATATTAATAAAAAAAACCATATCAACAAAAGATAAATATATATTAAAAGATATTAATTTTTTAGATAAAAGAATAAATACTAACCTGCCAATAACAATAAAATCTGTTGCATTCAATAAAGAAGCTTTTGATTTTTATTTAAAGCAAAAAAACAATCCAACATTAGAAATAAATAATAAACTAATATCAGAGTATAAAGGTATAAGTGTAGATTTAGATCTTGCTAAAAAGTATTTCTTAAAGTTGAAAAACAGTGAAAAAGTAGTATTTAAGGAGAATGATTATAAGTCAACTATTGAAGTAATTAATATGATAAAAGATTTTTCAAAATCAAAGACTATTAATGGTGATATAATTTTAAATATTAATAATGCAGAAGATAATTACCATTTATTTTTAAATGTTGACGTTCCAAAATTATCACTGTTTAGTTTAGATTTAGAAACAAATTTTAATAATAAAAAAGAACAAGAAAAAGAAATATTACAAAGTCTTAAACTTAAAAAATTAAATTTAATTAATGATATAAAGTTTAACTTAGGAACAACAAAAAAATATTATAAAGAAAAAGAGTGGAATGAATTATTAGTTCAAGCCGAAAACGTTGATTTTATAAACAAATATTTACAGGCAATTAATGAAAATAAAAAATATCGCTTAGAATTTAAATTGTTAGAACCTATTAATGTTTCAGAAGTTTTTGGAAATATAATGAAAACAATAATGTTATCCACCTCTGAAAATATCCAGAATGGAAAAATAAAACAAGAAATAGATAAAGTTTTTAAGTATGATTTAAAAACAAAAATATATAATTGAATATCATTTTCCTGATGTTAGGAAAATGATATTAATTAATTATAATTCATGAAAATAATTATAAGACATCATGAGATCATTTTCATTTTTTACATTAAGAATAGATTCTGCTTGGTGTAAATGTTCTTCATTCAATCCATACCTTCCTACTGGATTTACAAGACAACTTCTAATAGTCCAGTAAGGTTTGTCTTTATAAAATTCATGTTCTAAAACGTCTATATAGGCTCTAACGTCATCATCAATAATAACAAAATTGTTAACATTAAACTCGACTACATCATTAAGTACTCGACTTGTTCTATCAGAATTAAAGTTATTTTTAGGATCTGCTATACGTGAAACTTTAAATCCAAGGAATTTAGAAAAGTTTGTTAATTCTTCTTCTGAATTATCTCGGAAACAGTCTGATACTCCAACAACAGTGATATTATGAAAGTTAACAAAGTGCTGTAATAATTCGATTTTATGTATTAAAACGTGATCGTTTCTATAAAGAATATGATTTTTATCAAAAAATCCATCTTTAAAGCCTTTTGAGAAATAATAAGTATTATTTAAAACACCATCAATATCAAGGTATAAGTGTGGTTTTCCATTTAAATTATTATAATAATTCATTAAGTTTTTTCCTAAAATCTATATTTTTATTTTTGATTTCATTAACTACTTTATTTAAATACTACAACAGTAATAATTTTTTGGAAAAAGTTAGGTTTAATTGAAAAACCGATTTCAACTAAACCATTTTCATTGTTTAAATTATACCGCAGATTACAAAATTTACTCATATTATTTGGCTTCTGGTGTTTTTTTAAAGCTGTATTTACCATCATGTCCGTGCGCTTGTGCTTTATCTTTGTCTGAAATCTCAATATCACCATCCATATCAGTAATATTAAATAGATATTGTTCAATTTGTGAAAAAGCCATAAACGGATCTAAGACTTTACTAAAACAATAGTCTTTTAAATTAGGGTAGGTAAGACCTTCAAATTTTAATTTTCCTTGATCAGTAAAAGAGGTATCTAATTTAAAGATGAAATATGCTAATCTTTCTTCTTCCGCATACTCTTTAATTTTATTTTCAATACCTGATTCTTTTACTAAACGTGCAATTTCATCAATAATTTTATAAAAATGTTGATGTTTATTAATAGATCTTAAATCAAGGCTTGTTAAGTTATTTTCATGTTCAATTGCTTCTTTAATATCAGAATCTAAATTTTCTTCTTGTTCTTTATTAAAAATATAAGTGACTTTATGTTCATAATCAGAACGTGTAAAAGTACCTTTTGTAAATGAGATTTTAAAAAATGGATAAAGTTTACCGCAAAAAAACAAAAATCCACCTGTAAAACACGGATTACTTCTAAGGCTTCTTGTTCCATAAAGAAGATTAGTTAAAGAAATAGCTGATGCTCTATCCAAATTAGGTAAACGAAGTTCTTGATAGAATTCTTTTTGTTCTCGATTAAAAGTTTTCTTTTTATCAATACCCCAAGCTGCACCTTTATCATAATAATCTTGAAATTTAGAAACAATATACATAATAATTCCCTATTTTTGTTAATCAATAATTAAAGAAATTTTATCATTATATAATCAAAAAGTCAACTTTAATCTAAATAATAACAAATGTTCATATTATTGAGTGCTTGATTTAATTCATTACTATAACCAATATTATCTGAATAGTTTGCAGAATCTTCTGAAATATTATTATTTTTTATATCATCACCGTAAGAAATAATGCTTTCAATCCTATTATTTCTAATATTTACTTCTGCATCTGATATTTTACGAGCTTGCAATATTGAGAATTCACATTGTCTCATAGTAACTTGGTTTTGTATAGTCATTACACAAAAGTTATCCTTATTAACACCTTTTATATCATACTGAAAAAAATTGTCTCTTGCTGTCGTTTTTTCACAAGCATAAAGTTTATTGAAAAACTGAATCATTTTTTCTTCATTATTAATTTGTTCTTGAAGTGAAGAAAATATATCAGCTTGAAGATTGAATGAGATAGTTAAAAATAGTGTTGTAAAAATTAATTTTTTCATATTTTTTTGTTTTATTTAAAAGTAATATTAACATTAAAAAAATAAAATTCAAAATATTGTTTTTAAATAACTTTATTGATATAATGAAAAAAATAAGGAGATCATAATGAAGAATGAATTAAAAGAAAATATAAATATAGTAGAAGGAAAACTTTACGATTACTCTTATACAGAAGAAACTAAAATTTATACAAATGAAAAAGAAAAAAAAAGAGCGGAGCATTTAGAAAGATTAGAAGGAAAGTATACAAAGCTCGATGAAGTTTATTTAAAAAGTGGTGAAGAAAAAATAATTTTAAAAAATTTATATGTATCAGATCATTTGTTGAGTTTGATTTCAAGAGAAGATGAAATAGATATAAAATTATATTATACAAATGTAATTAATAAAAAAATTGTATTGTTATATGATATAAATAGTCAACTACCCGCCTTTAAAAAGGCAGGCTTGTAAAAGCCTTGGT
>CETA01024857.1_pt1 | contig 37998 bp, 36 predicted proteins | sample 531251 | NCBI WGS metagenome assembly CETA01 (sample SAMEA2622362, study PRJEB7988) | marine metagenome | biome: marine biome (ENVO:00000447); feature: mesopelagic zone (ENVO:00000213); material: "saline water (ENVO:00002010), including plankton (ENVO:xxxxxxxx)" | depth 380 m
GTGCTATAGGTGAAGAGGATCGAGTGATGTTGGAAAAACTAAATGGAGCGATGCCTTTAGATAAGACCGCTTTAGTGAATGTTCAGTCGGATAAAGCCAGTGTTGAATGGAGAAGACAGTTATTAAAGCTAATTAATGGTTGAATCTCAGTCCAAAATACTATTCAAGCATTGACATGGATTTAGCTGTAATCCACTCTCCAGAAATAACTGACTCATAAGAAGATTTTTTGTCCCCTCTTACTGTCGTTGGAATAGTTTTTATTTCAGCGGTATAACTCGGTTGGAAAAAAAATGGAATTGAGATCCTATCGCGCTTACGGTAATTGTAATCGTCCGGAACAACTACTCGATGAAGAGTGGAGGTCCACCTGTCATTTGTCCACCGAGCTAGAAGATCGCCGATATTTACAACATAGCCATTTTCAACAAGTCCCACATCAATCCATTCGTCTTCTACTGCAATTTGTAAACCCGGTATCTGTTCTGGAGCTACAATCGTGAACGCCCCATAGTCAGTGTGTTCTCCACGTCTTAGTTGACCTGAAGGCACTTCTCCCGTTACAGGCGGATACCAGTTTGCCATTAAAAGGGAAGTAGGGTTTTCAAATTTTTCCTCAAACCAATCTTCAGGAAGCTCTAGGGCAATAGCCATCAGTTTTAGAATCTCAGAGCAGAGATGTTCCATTTTCGCGAAATAAGCTTCATACGCACTTCTTAGAATTTCAGGGTTTTCAGGCCACATATTTTCACAGAAAACGGCTTCCGCTCCAGGTTGTTGAACTCTTGAACGCATTACTGGGTCATCGAACCTGCTTACGTTAAATGATTCACATAAATCGGGTGGTGTTTCTATATCGAGAGTTGAAGCAAGAGCAGTGGTGTCAAGACCTAGATAACCACGAAAATGGTTGGGTCCCGGAGGAGCAACTTTAACTTTTTCAGAAACGGGCAGATGAAAAAATTCTCTTGAAGAATCGACCACATTTTTTAAGAATGTTTCTTCAACTCCATGACCTATTGCCACAAAAAATCCCGTGGATTTGCAGGCAGAATTGATTTGCATAGCAACTTTAAGACGATCAGATTCAGATCCACCAAATGCAGGGCTCAAATCAATGGTGGGCGCATGTTCCAATTTAAATCTCCTCTAATCCGACTGGATGCCCGATCTGTTGGAGAAAAGTCAGACTGTCGAAATAGTCAATTCTACTTTCGATTAAACCGTTTATAATTTTTAGATTGAAAACACCACGAATTGAAATCTTACTGCCATCTACATCTGCTTTCATTAAGTAAGAGACAAAGACTTTCTCATCATGGGCAATCATCTCCTCGCATTCGTATGTTAAGTCTTTGAATTTTTCCAAAAACCCAGGAAGTCGATCTCTGTAAGAAGATCTTCCCTCACAGGGGTCCCCAAGCGCACTTGTGTGTATGTTTTTAAAATCTTCCGAGACATGTGAGGCAATTAAGTCAGGGTCTCTTTTTGCAAAAGACTCTAGATATGAAGTCGCTACTTCGATTGGATTTCGAGTAGTTCCCATTCGATTATTCCGCTAGCTCCTGAAAAGTTGCGTAAACTCCCTGATCGAAAGAAAACTCGAGAGTATTTCCATCTGGGTCTTTTGCCATGAATATCCATCCTATTGGCGGAGGCATTTCCTGAACCGGCATTACGAGAGACCCAGCAGCTTGCATTTTTTCAGCTGCTTCTTTGAGGGATTCTATATCGGGCAGTTCAATTCCTAAGTGAGCGAAAGGTCCTAGAACAGTATTTGGTGCATCTGCAAACGGATCCTTATCCGGAAAAAACTGGGATAGGACTAAGAGAAAAGGAGAGCGAGGATTGTCGGTGTGACCAAGCCAAGCTCCATACCCTGCTTCATCTTCACGGCGAGTTATAAGCGACAAGGGAGTATTTTCCGTGTACCACTCAATTGTCTCATTGATGTCTTTGACTCTTAGAGCTACATGGGTCCATCTGGCTTCAGGAGGGTGGATGTTGTAAGTAGTTTTCATTGTGCGTTATCCCTATTTGTTATTCAATTGTCCAGCCGTCTGGAATGAGTGCTTCTCCTATGACTTGATGAGTTTCTTCATCAACCTCGACACCCTCAAGGTGTTGCCAGAGATTTATCTGATTTCCCCAAGGATCTATGAAAGATGCATTTGCTCCACCGAATTCAGTCCAGAAGTGATTTCTCCAAAGAACTGTTGCCCCTAGGCTTTCAGCGGTGTCGAGTATTCGATCGAAAGAGTCATCTTCGCTTACCAAAATCCAGGCTCTTGTTGATCTGCCTCCTGGACTGAGAGTTGTCGGCTCAGGAGGCTCAGGATTCGGGTGGGGTCTAGTATTGGCAGCATTGGAGATTCCCATATGTAGATTTCCAGTGGGTCCTTGACTACCATCGTCCAACTTGAAGTTTTGTCCTGGCACTATCCTGTGGAAAATTCCAGGTATGCGTTCCTCTATTTCCCAATTAAAGACTTTGCTATAGAAATCATTTGCCGCGTCAACATCGTCAGTAGGAAAGTCAACAAAAACTAGAATATTCGGATATGTCATAGTTCTCCTTAATTGATATAGATCTCAAACATATCAAAAGGTCTGATTGTCTGACCAATTGTATTTGAGGTATATTTTCTATTAGTTAAAGGGGGACGCAAGTGGAAACTCCAATCGCATTTGAGGAATTGCTTAAGTCACGAGGGTCCTATAAGGACGCTGTTGGTTTACCGCCGAAGGTCTACAGTGATCCAGATTTTTTTGCCTTTGAAATCGAGTCGGTGTTTGCTTCAGAATGGCTGTGTGTGGGACGGGAGGAGCAAATTAAGGAAGTGGGAGACTTTTTTTCTGCTACACCAGCTGGAGAACCGATAATAGTAGTGCGAAATGCAGAGTCTGAGATAAGAGCGATGTCATCTGTTTGTCCTCACAGAGGAATGTGTGTTACAGCTGATCTCGATGGGATCGAAGATGAGGATTTGCTTGAACCGACTAAATTCTTATCAGGTAATGCTCGATACTTCCGTTGCCCTTACCACTGGTGGGTATTCGACTTAGAAGGTCAGCTCACTGGCGCTCCAGAGATGAAAGACACGGATTGTTTTAATGCTGACGAGACCAACCTTGCAAAGATTGCTGTGGAGGTTTGGAACGGATTTATTTTCGTGAATTTCGATACTGATGCAAATCCTCTTGGAGAAAGTCTTAAGAAACTAGAAAAAACAGTTATCAATTATGACCTGTCATCGCTTAAGACTGTTGATCCAGCTGTAATTCCTGATGTCCCTTTTAATTGGAAAATCATGATTGAGAACTTTATGGAGATGTACCACAACAGCCGACTTCATAAAGGAATCCATGACTGGGCACCTTCCTCAGGAGCCTGGTATTCAGATGTAGAACCTGAAGATGGTGCGATGTTTGGTTTCAATCCATCTTTAGAGATCGATGGAGGTTTTAATCCGACTTACAGAGCACTTTTTCCGCCTTTGCCGAATCTATCTGAGGAGGAAAGAAAAAGGGTTGTTTTTGCTTTTGTGCCACCAACTTTATTAATTGGAATGCAGTCTGACTCTGCATTTTGGTTCACCGTAAATCCGTCAGGACCTGAAACTCACGAACTGAGTATGGGTTATTTATTTCCGGAGGAAGTTCTTGAAATTCCCTTATTTGATGAATTACTTGAAGCAGCAATAAGGGGAGTTGGTTATTTCAATCGTCAAGACATTCCAACGAATATTGCCACTCAGTTAGGAATGCGTTCGAGATTTGCAAATCGAGCTAACTATTCATGGCAAGAAGCTGTTATACCGCAATTTAATTCTTGGCTAGTTGATCGGTATGAGAAAGTATTGAAAGATAATTAGATGTCTAATTTCCCTGAAGTTTTGCAAAATTATTGGCATGCAGTGGCAACTAGTGATTCCTTAGATTCTGAAGTTCTTTCTGTAAGACTTTTAAGCAAGAATTTCGTTTTATGGCGCACTCCGGACGGAGAGGTTGGAGCAGCCTTAGACAGTTGTCCGCATAGGCAGGCGCCTTTATCGAAAGGAACTTTAGAGGAGGGCTGTTTAAGATGCCCTTACCATGGGTGGTTATTTGGTGACAACGGTCGTTGTTTGGAGGTCCCTTCTGCGAAAAAAGGTTTATCTGTGCCGCCAAAAGCTAATTTAGAATTTCTCAACGCTCAAGAAAAGTATGGGCTTATTTGGGTATGTCCCGGTGAACCTCGTGCACCTATACCTGAGGTTACTGCAGATAAAGATGAGTCTTTTACGAGAATAAATACAGAAATGCAGATCTGGAATGTTGACAGCACGAGGATGATTGACAACATGCTTGACATTTCACATTTCCCATATACTCATCGTGGAACATTTGGGATCGAACAAGAAACAGTTGTTCCAAAAATAAAACTAGAGCAACTTGATGATACTTATTACGGATACGGGTACGAAGTAAAGATAAATAATGTCGGTTCAACAAAGATCATGTCTGGTGGAGGAGGGGACGTAATAAAACTTTCTATGACTACAGGCTTTGCACTTCCCTTTTCAGTGTTGAGCACAATGAGTTATGAGACAGGTGTAGAACAGAAATTGTTTATGGCTGCAGCACCAATAGAAGAAGGTAGATCTGTCTATACTTTCGTCTTATGGCGTAATGATGATGTTGACTTATTAGTTGAACCGGGCAGGACAATAGCGAATGAAGTGCTTGAGCTGGAGCTGGCAGTTGTTCTAGAAGACCAGATAATGTTGGAGAAGTTGCAAGGCCAACTTCCTTTGAAAAAAGGGGCATTGGTTGATGTGCAAGCAGATAAACCATCATTAGAGTGGAGAAGACAATATAAGGAACTTGTATCTAGCTAGGTGTGCTGTTGCTTGAGCGTTGATAGGATCTATCTTTGGTAGGTAATCCAAGAGGGATTACTTGAGGTCGGGTTCGAGACTCCGATCTTTCCTATAGCCTTAAAGGTGAAAGTTTTAAGGCTTGAATCCGATATTAGAGGAATATATGTCTAGCAGTACGCCTGTTAAATCTGAAACAATTTCTGAGCACCGATTGCACGAGAGTGATACCGGTTCTCCTGAAGTTCAGATTGCTTTAGTTACTGGAAGAATCAGCCACCTTACCGAACATTTGAAAGTCCATAAAAAGGACCATCACAGCAGGAGAGGTTTGTTGATGCTTGTAGGTCGTAGACGAAGAATGCTTGATTATTTAGAAAAAAATGATGTTGAGCGTTACAGGTCAATTATCGCAAAATTAGGTTTACGCCACTAGGGCGTTGGCTCAAAAAGTTCCTAAACTTAGTTAATTAAAGGAACAGATATAAAAAGACCCTACGAAGTAAGCAGTTTTAAATTGTGCTTTCATCGCTTGGTGTCGCCCTGATCGAAAATGTTTCGACCAGGTAAAGAATAAAGAAAAGAAAAAAGAGAATAAGAATGAATAAACCAATTTCCGTGTCCCACACATTTTCAGGGACAGAAAAAACAATCAGTTTTGAGACTGGACGTCTGGCTGGATTGGCAGGTGGGGCAGTTTTGTCTCAACTGGGACAATCGATAGTTTTGATGACAGCAACGGGTGCAAAATCAGCTCGATCAGGTGCTGATTTTTTTCCATTAACTGTTGATATTGAGGAAAGAATGTACGCTGCGGGCAAGATCCCAGGGTCTTTCTTTCGTCGTGAAGGCCGTGCACCAGAGTCGGCAATTTTGACATGTCGACTAATTGACAGGCCTCTAAGACCTATGTTTCCAGAGGGTTTCCGTAATGAAGTACACATAGTCGGAACAGTAATGGGAGCTGATATGGAGAACCCCCATGATGTTTTAGCTTTAAATGGAGCTTCAGCAGCACTCATGCTCTCCGGGATACCTTTTGATGGTCCTGTGGGAGCTGTTCGAATTGCATGGGCCGCATCGGGAGAGTGGATTCCTCATCCTACTTATGAAGAAGCCGCAGATTCAGCTTTTGAAATGGTTGTAGCTGGTCGTCTATTAGAAGATGGAGATGTTGCAGTCATGATGGTCGAAGCGGGTGGCACGGAAGCTACCTGTGATGTTTATGATGCAGGGGCACCTTTCGTCGATGAAGCTGTACTGGCCGATGGACTTGAATTCTCAAAGAAGTTCATAGCAGAAGTTATTGAACTGCAGCAAGAACTAGTCAAAGCAGTAGGAAAACCTGAAGGAATGGAATATGAGGTTTTCGCTGATTACAGTCCTGAAATTTATACTGCTGTCGAAAATGCTGGAGCGGAGAGAGTTGCAGCGACGCAGGTAATTGTTGATAAGACGGAAAGGCAAAATGCTGAGTCAGATCTAAAGGAAGCACTTAAAAATGAGCTCATTTCTGATTTTGAAGAAATAGAAGATGCTGAAAGTCAGATTTCCGCTGCTATTAGGTCTGTCACTAAAGAGACCGTTAGGGATCGAATTGTTAAAGAAGGAGTTCGAATTGATGGACGTGGAGTGTCTGATATTCGAGCCCTGTTATCAGATGTAGGAATCATTCCTACATCTCATGGATCCGGTCTTTTTCAAAGAGGTGAAACTCAAGTTTTGAATATAACCACTTTGGGAACTGGACGGATGGATCAGATGGTAGACGGCATTGATCCGATTGAGCGTAAAAGATTCATGCACCATTACAATTTTCCGCCTTTCTCAACAGGGGAAACTGGTTTCATGAGAGGACCAAAGCGCAGAGAAATCGGTCACGGTGCACTCGCTGAAAGAGCTCTCTTTCCTGTAGTGCCAAGTTTTGAAGAATTTCCTTACACACTTCGTTTGGTGTCTGAGGTTCTTGCATCAAACGGTTCCTCTTCAATGGGTTCTGTTTGTTCTTCCAGTCTTTCGATGATGGATGCGGGTGTCCCTATTAAGGCGCCAGTCGCCGGTATAGCTATGGGCTTAATTTACAAAGATGACAAGTACATAACGCTTACCGATATTTTAGGTGCAGAAGATGCTTTCGGGGATATGGATTTCAAAGTTGCCGGCACATCTGAGTTTGTTACAGCTTTGCAGTTGGATACCAAAATCGACGGTATTCCTGCAGACGTGCTTGCTGATGCATTAAATCAGGCTAAAGAAGCTCGATTGAAGATACTTGAAGTAATGACTTCCGCTATTCCCGAACCACGTGAAGATGTGGGTGAGAACGCTCCAAAAATTCTCAGTTTTGAAATTCCGGTTGAAAAAATTGGTGAAGTAATAGGACCGAAGGGGAAAATGATAAACACTATTCAAGCCGAGTCCGGAGCTGAAATTGCTATTGATGATGATGGGATGTCAGGAATTGTCTCTATCGCTTCACCTGACCGTGAGAAAGTTGCTGAAGCTGAAAGGCAAATAATGCTGATTGTTGATCCACCTTCAGCACATGTCGGAGAGGTTTATGAAGGAAGGGTTGTGAACATCACCAAGTTCGGAGCTTTTGTGAACATACTGCCAGGAAGAGATGGTCTGGTTCACATCTCCAAATTAGGTGGTGGGAAACGTATCGACAGGGTCGAAGATGTTCTTGCTCTTGGTGATGCTATTGAAGTCGAAGTTGAAGATATTGATCCGAATGGAAAAATTTCTTTGAGGCCTTTATTGGATGATGATAATCGAAGCTCCGAAGAGAAGTCTCCTGAAACTATTGAAGAGGATGAGATTTCAGACAATGATGAAGACTCTTCTGATTCGGATGATTTCAATCAAAAAGATACCGATTCTGATGATCGAGGCAGCGGAAGCAAGTCAAAGTCATCAGCTTCTTTTGAAGACGCTTTCCAAGCAGAACTGGAAGCTGTACACGGAGACTTAGGTAAAAGTTCTTCTAGAAGAAGTGGTGAACGAAAAAGAAGATAGCTGCTTTCATCTTTTAGGTTTAATTTGATTATTAAACAATTCCAATAAATCCACGTCGGGGCACTAACCTCTGACATATGGGAAAAGGATCTTTAAAAGTTGGTGTCCTAGGAGCGGCTGGACGTATGGGTCGGTCGGTTTGTTCTGCGGTTATGCAAGCTGAATCTTTGGAACTTGCGGCAGCTGTGGATTTAGCTTCCGACGAGTCAGAAGAAATGCCTGGGGGCATTCCAATTACTCAAGAAATCAGCGATTTTTTTAAAGCCGAAGTAGACGTAGTAGTTGACTTCACTATTGCTGAGGCTTCAAAAAATAACTTGCCTTTGCTGGCTGAAGAAGGAGTTGATGTAGTTGTAGGGACAAGCGGTCTTTCTGATCAAGATGTTTTAAAAATTGAGAAAAAATTCAATGAAAGCAGTTGTTTAATTGTCCCTAATTTTGCAATAGGAGCAGTGCTTATGATGCATTTTGCATCTATTGCAGCACCTTGGTTCAATACGGCTGAAATAATCGAATATCATCACAACCAGAAAAAAGATTCGCCTTCAGGTACAGCAATCGCGACTGCAGAAAGAATGTCATCAGCTTCTAACCAGTGGGATGAAGACCCGACAATAAGTGAAAGTATCGCAGGTGCCCGTGGAGCTAAATTGAAAGGGATACCTATACACGCAGTAAGAATGAAAGGCATGGTTGCCCACCAGGAGGTAATCATGGGCTCAGTAGGTCAAACATTGACGTTACGTCATGACTCTCCCGATCGTGAGTCTTTTATGCCTGGAGTTTTATTAGCTGTGCAAGGAGTTGCTTCTCTTCCGAACGGGCTAACTGTCGGTTTAGAAAAACTACTTGGAATTGAGTGACTTTGGCGTCTCGTCGTTTGTTGAGACCGAGTTGGATAATCTCGCATATTTTTGTAGCAGCGCTACTTGTAGCCACTGTAAATCTTGGTTTCTGGCAACTCCACCGATTAGAGGAACGCAAGTCGAATAACGCTCAGATAATGGAAGCTTCTGGCAGGGAATCTGTCGCAGTTAATGATTTGCATGCGGACGAATTAGATAATTACCAGAGTTATGCTCCTGCTACTGCCAGAGGAACTTTTGATGAAAATAGACAGGTCTATCTGATCAATAGGTCTCGAGATGGTGTTCCAGGAGTTGAAGTTATAAATTCTTTTACTCTTGAAAGTGACCCTGTTTCCTATGTCGCTGTTAATAGGGGATATCTTCCGCGCAAGATATTTAATGAAGGTGAATCTGAGATTTGGAAACCGCCTTCAAAGGTATTTGAAATAGAAGGACTCATTATGATTCCGTCTTCGGATGGAAAGTTACAAGGCAATGAAATAAACCGAATTGATATTGATTTATTGAGCGATGAATGGAACTTGCCTCTACTGCCCATTTATTTGCAGCAAAATCAACAAACAACGAATAATTGGCCAGTGCAAATGCAGCCACCTGAATTGACTGAAGGGTCACATCTTAGTTACGCGGTTCAATGGTTTATTTTCACTTTAATAGGCTTAGTGGGTTACCCTTTGGTGCTCAGACGCGTCGTAGCCGACGATCGACTGGTAGCGTGATTACATGTCGAAAACAAGTGATTCGGATCTTCTGGTGCTTCAAGCATTAAGAGTAAGGGGCTTTGTTGACACCGAGGCTGTCGCAGAAGCTGTTGGTTTAAGCCAAGAAGATAGTTTAAATATGTTAAGCCAATTCGCTGAAGAGGGCATGGCCAGTTACAGAGAAGGCCGAATGGTGGGATGGATGATCACGCCAGAGGGAAGATCATACGGTGAACAACTATTGGCAAATGAAGTTGATAATTTAGGAATTCGTCCAGAAATTGAGACTGCCTACAAAGAATTCTCACAATTAAATGATGATTTCAAAGAACTTTGCACGGATTGGCAATTAAAACCACCATCTGATGGGAGTGAAAGGGAACAAGTTTTAAATGACCATTCTGATCCGGACTATGACAAGGGAGTGATCGACCGCCTAGTTGAGCTAGATAAGCAAACACAGCCTATGTGTGCAAGCCTTGCTGAGCAATTGGAGCGTTTTTCATCTTACGGCAGTCGTTTTACCTATGCACTGGAAATGGTCCTTAAAGGAGACACTGACTGGATCGCCAAACCCATGATGGAGTCTTACCACACAGTGTGGTTTGAGTTGCATGAAAACTTCTTTTCAACTTTAGGTATTGATAGAGCATCCGAAAGCACTTAAAGATGAAGGGAGTAGAACTTATGGCACCACGTTTCGGACGGGTCCTCACGGCAATGATTTCACCGTTTACAAAAGATGACGAGTTAGACGTAGAAGGAGCTCGAACATTAGCTGAATGGCTTGTGGAGCAAGGTAACGAAGGTTTAGTTATTGCTGGTACAACAGGGGAGTCTCCTACTCTCACGCACGAAGAGCAGATAGATTTGATTGCTGCCGTGGTCGAAGCAGTTGATGTTCCTGTGATAGCGGGAGCAGGAAGTAACGATACTAAAGCCGCTGTTGAATTAACTGAACGTTGCACTGAAGTGGGAGCTTCAGGAATTCTTACAGTAACTCCTTATTACAACAGACCCTCTCAGCAAGGATTGATAGCACATTTTTCGGCGATAGCTAACGCAACTAATTTGCCAGTAATGCTTTACGACATTCCTGTTAGGTCAGGTAGAAAAATTGATACTTCAACAATTTTACAATTAGCCGACGAAGTTGAAAATATAGTTGCACTTAAAGATGCGGCAGGGGATGTAGCTGAAACCGCCAGAGTGGTAGCAGCCGCTCCAGAAGGTTTTGAAGTTTACAGCGGTGAAGATTCACTGACTTTATCCTTGCTTTCTGTGGGCGCTGTAGGAACAGTGAGTGTTGCTTCTCATTGGTCCACGCCTGAAACAGCTGAGTTGATGGAAGCTTTTTTTAGTGGGGATTATATTAGAGCGCTAGAAATTAATCGTCGGCTTATACCTTCATACGATTTTGAATCTGGAGATCTGACACCTAATCCAATACCCACAAAAGCAATGATGAAAATACTCAACTTGCCAGGAGGCGATTGTCGTTTACCGATGGGACCTGAGCCAGAATGGTTGGCTGAAAAGGCGCGCGGGATCTTAAGTAGCCTAGGACGCGGCTAACTAACAAGAAATGAAACTTTGAATAGTCCAGTACACATAACTTTTCTAGGTGGACTTGGTGAAATCGGAAGAAATTGTGCAGCAATCGAGGTAGATGAGCGTATTGTGTTGCTTGATTGTGGCCAGTTGTTTCCTTACAAACATCCAGGTGTCGATTCAATACTTCCAGATTTTAAATGGTTGCTTGACAGACATGACGATGTAGAAGCCTGCATAGTCAGCCATCCGCATGAGGATCATATAGGTGGGATACCTCACTTGTTTCGCCACCTGTCAGTACCTATTTATGGTTCTCCATTTACTCTCGGGATGATTAAGGCAAAATTAGAGAGCCATGAAGTGGAACTCCCTCCACTTATTGCCGTTGAAGATAATGAAACTCACGAAATTGGTCATTTTGAATGTGAATTTTTACCAGTTACTCATTCAACCTCCGGCGGGTTAATGACTCTCTTTAGAACTCCCCAAGGGGTTATTTTGCATTCCAGCGATTTCAAACTGGATCCAACTCCTGTGGACGGACGCCTTACAGATTTGAACAGGGTCTCTGATGTCTCCAAAAAAGAAGGAATTCGATTACTTCTGGCAGATTCCACAAATGCTGAAAGTGAAGGAGTGTCTCTTTCAGAATCACAAATAGGTCCCATATTAGAAGATGTTTTCACCGAAAATGAAGGACGTCGAATAATCGTTGGGACGTTTTCTAGCCATATTCACAGAATCCAACAAATAGCTGATGTTGCAACAAAGACAGATCGAAAATTGGCGATATTGGGTCCTTCAATGATCAGAAATGTAGCTTTAGCGCGAGAGCTAGGTCTTTTGAAAGTGTCGGACAGTGTTCTTTTAAATGAAAAAGAATTGAAAAAGTTCAGATCCGACAAGGTTTGCATCATCTGTACAGGTTCCCAAGCTGAACCAAGAGCAGCTATATCTATGATGTCAGCTGGGAAGCATCCTCTGGTCGAAATAGATAGAAACGACACGGTTATTTTCTCTTCATCTCCGATTCCCGGTAATGAGGCTTCTATTTTTAGAATCCATAATAATTTGGTGCGTCTGGGCGCCCGTATCGTTCACAGCGGCAAGTTGAAGATCCATACGACAGGTCATGGCAAGGCTGGTGAGCTTTTGGCATTACATGAAGCAAGTAATCCTGAACTTTTTATACCAGTTCATGGTGAGTACACCCATTTATTAGGGCATGAAGAAATTGCATTGGGTAGAGGAATGGAGCAATCCAAGATTCTCAGGTGTGTAGATGGTGACAGTATCTGTTTGGATGAGCACGGGCTACACCTAGAAGGGCGTGTAAGTGATGAATATTTAATGGTGGATGTTCGAGGGACTGAAGTAAGTAAAGACTTGGTTAAAGAGCGGATTTCTTTGGGCGGTGAAGGTTTTATTCTAGTCAGAGTGGTAATCGACAAAAAGAGAAGAAAGCTTTTAGAGCGTCCTTTTGCGACGACTCTCGGGTGGGTTGAGACTGAAGATAAAGAGGAATACCTCAACGGAATAATCGAAGAAGTAATAAAAGTGTTGGATGGCGCACTAACTAATGCTGAGTTCGACCAAAAAGAGTTAACAAGACTTGTTCGCAGGGCAACCGGAAAATTTGTAGATCTAAAAACTGGGCGCCGACCCGTGTTAGTTCCATTAGTCGAAATCAACTAAAAATCACAATGGATACCCTACGTCACGCCCTAGTGCTACCGTAAAACTGTTGTGGTAAAGGTTCCTATGGGCGAAGAAAACTCTGAAAATTCTGTTATTGGGTCTAGCAGTACTAACAGTAAAAAATCTACGCGCGCCTCTAAAACACCTCCAATAGAGGGAGGTGTAACAAAAAATTTCTTTAAAACGGCTTTTGCTGGACGAGGGAATGAAATGCTTGGTCTCGGTCTTGTACTTGGCGGTCTTTTAGCAGGTCTTTCGATCTATCTTGAGCAGGCAGGACCGGTTGGTGATGTAGTTGATGGTGCCGCAGGATGGACTATTGGAATAATAAAACTTGTTCTCCCTGTTTTGATGGTAGTTACAGGTTTAGCGATGTTCAGGGAACGCTCTGAATTCGGAGAAATAACTAAGCGGTTACCTGTCGGGCTGTTTCTTGGTCTTGTAGGTGTATCCGGTTTACTGCATTTAAGCCGAGGTCGTCCCGGTATTAGTGACGGGGTGGACGAGCTAGGCGATGCAGGAGGTATTTTAGGTCTTGCTGCAGGGGGCGGTTTGAGAGCAGCTATAGGGACTTGGGGTTCTGTTTTAGTTCTTGTTGCATTTATTTTGGTGTCAGTAGTTATTGCCACAAGAGTTTCTGCACGTGATGCGATAAGGATTACTGTAAAAAGTTCTGGGGTTGCTGGAAAGCAGCTATTTAAAGGAATTGTTTTAGTCTTAGCGGCATTGAGCCGTTCTCTCGGCAATTGGATCAGAAGCTTATTGACACCACCGGGATCCACAGACCGGCGACAAATACCGGATCCAGTTAGAGAAGAAAATACATTTCAAGAAAATCCTCCAGCAGAAACTGAGGTTAGAACTGTTGCCGAACCGCAAAAAGAATTTAAGCCTAAAAAGAAAAAAGTAAAGCCAGAAGTAAAAAACACTGAGAGTGAGCAGCTTACGATCCAACTGGGTAAAGCAGTTGAAGGATCTTCATGGTCGTTGCCATCTTTAGAAATTCTTTCAACAAGCGACACGCATGATGTAGATGCTAAGGCTGCAGAAGAGCGAGGAAAGAGACTTCAAGAAGCGTTGGAAGCACATGGTGTCGAGACTCGATTAGTCGATATGACTATTGGACCAACAGTCACGCGGTATGCCTTGCAATTAGGCGACGGCGTGAAAGTTTCACGTATTACAAGCCTTAACAAAGATATTGCTTATGCACTAGCTGCTGCAGATGTTCGAATTTTAGCTCCGATACCAGGTCAGCAGGCAATTGGTATAGAGGTTCCAAATGAAGACAGAGATGTGGTCGCTTTAGGGGACGTTTTGACTTCCAAGGAATCCAAGAAAGCAACGCACCCTCTTGACTTGGCAGTAGGTAGAGATATAAAAGGCAAAACCGTGATGCTCAATCTTGCAACCACTCCCCATCTTTTGATAGCCGGAGCTACCGGAGCTGGAAAGTCTTCATGCATCAATGCGATGGTTACTTCTGTTTTGATGCGAACTACACCCGATCAAGTCCGGCTAATACTCATAGATCCAAAGCGCGTTGAAATGGGACAGTACGAAGGTGTACCTCATCTTTTAACAGCACCTGTTACGGACCCTAAGAAGGCTGCAAATGCACTTCATTGGGCTGTGCGCGAGATGGAGCGAAGATACGACATTCTGTCAAATTGTGGTTTCAGAGATATAACGGGATACAACGCAGCATATGATCGAGATGAATTGTCGGTAAATGATTTCGGAGAAGAGGATTCCCGTGAATATGAAAGATTGCCTTTCATCATGGTTGTGGTAGATGAGTTATCAGACTTGATGATTGTCGCCGCACGAGATGTTGAGGACTCAATCTGCAGATTGGCTCAGATGGCTAGGGCAGTGGGAATACATTTGGTGGTGGCGACACAGCGTCCTTCAGTAAACGTGATTACGGGTGTGATCAAAGCTAATATCCCTGCTCGACTAGCTTTTGCAGTCTCGAGTCTTGCTGATAGCCGAGTTATTTTGGATCAGCAAGGAGCTGAAAGGCTTGTAGGGAAAGGGGACATGCTGCTTCTAGGCCCTAGTTCAAGTACACCTCAACGTATTCAAGGAGCCTGGGTTGAAGAGAGCGAGGTGCGTCAAGTAGTGGCAACATGGAAAGCTCAACTTGGTAGCACGGAAGAACAACCAGTTGACCAAGATCTGTCTGATGTGGCGGAGTCGCCTGATCCGAGTGATCCAGTTGTTGATATAACTGAAGATTTTTCTCGTCCCACTTCTGTTGCTTCTGAACAAGATGATGAGTTGTATGAAGAGGCTAGAAATTTGGTTATTTCCAGTCAACTTGGTTCAACCTCGATGCTTCAGAGGAAACTCCGTGTCGGGTTTGCTAGAGCTGGACGTTTGATGGACTTACTAGAAGAATCAGGGGTAGTGGGCCCTTCTTCAGGTTCAAAGGCTCGCGAAGTTCTAATTGCTGCGGAAGAGTTTGAAATCTCAAGCGAAGAAGGCTTCTAAGGTGCAACTAACTTAGGTATTCTTTAGTTGTGTTTAATGATTTTCTGATCCTGATACTTGGACTGTGTGTGTTGGTTTTTGCAGCAGATCAATTTTTGAATGGTACAGCGCGTCTAGCCGAAAGATTCAAGGTTTCTAAAGCTCTTGTGGGTGTGCTGGTAGTTGGTTTTGCTACAAGTATTCCAGAGTTTGCAGCATCTCTTACGGCGGTATTTCAACAAGAAATAGGTGGAATCGAATTAGCTGTAGGAAATGTAGTTGGATCCAATGTTGCGAATCTTGGATTGGTTCTGGCTCTGCCAATTTTAATTTGGAGTAATGTGATCCCGCCTAGTGGTGTGAAAGAACAGGCCGGGTATTCATTTATAGGAGCTTTGTTTTTCTCGGCCGTGGTGTATTTGAATTTTAATTCTGTACTAGCAGGAGCATTGCTTTTTCTAGTTCTTTGCTTAACAAGTGGCTTGATTTTGCGACATTTCAAAAGATCTGGAGAGAATTTAGTTCAACCTTCTAGAAAACACAGTTGGCCGGTATCACGTGAAATAATAGTGATGCTTGTAGGGCTTGTAATGATTGTTTTATCGCCGCGTTGGATTGTGAGTTCGGCGATTTCGATAGGAAACGAATTTGGATGGGAAGGAGGATTCGTAGGCTTTTCATTGGTTGCAATAGGCACTTCTTTGCCAGAATTAGTTACTTCGCTAGTTGGAGCTCGCAGAGGAGAATGGGGATTGATTATTGGAAATCTTTTTGGTTCAAATCTATTCAATAGTTTGGGTGTCGGAAGTGCAATACTGGTTACTCATGGTGGTCTAGGTCGTTCATCAGAGCAACCTTTTATGGATGGTTCAGTTCTAGTAGGCATGTGCTTTTTATGTGCGTGTGCTTTTTGGATGATGAGAAAACCTGTGAGAATCCCACGATGGAACGCTTCATCTCTGTTGTTTCTCTATGTGCTTTTGTTTTGGCAAATGGTAAGAACTCTTACTGGTTAATCAATTCTTAGCCTTCTTTGCATCTAGCCTGAAGTGATGGAAACCGATTCAAAATTTCATCTAGTTACTCTTGGATGTCCAAAAAACGAAGTCGATTCAGAGAAATTAACAGGCATGTTAATTTCTGATGGAATGGAAGCTACGGATGATTTAACTAATGCAGACTTAATAGTCGTAAATACTTGTGCTTTTATTGAAGAGGCTAGAGAGGAATCGATCGAGACGATCTTAAATCTTGACGAACTCCGAAATGAAGAAAGCAAAATTGTTATAACCGGTTGTTTGGCCGAAAGGTATGGAAATGAAATACAAAATCTTCTACCCGAAGTTGACCATGTAGCCGGATTTGGTGTTCCAGTTTCCTTGACTCGAAAAGCTACTGCTCCAGAATTCGATCTATTGAACTTGCCTCGTCCTGCTTCTGACAAACCTTGGGCGTATCTTAAGATCGCGGAAGGTTGCGATAGGGCTTGCGGTTTCTGTTCAATACCTTCTTTTAGAGGGCCGCAACGAAGTCGAGACATAAATTCCATCCTCGAAGAGGTTGATTCATTGCAGGTTAAGGAAGTTGTTCTTGTAGCTCAAGATTTGGCAGCGTATGGAAGAGATCAAGGTGTTGGGAAAAAGTCAATTATTCCCTTGATAGAGGAAATAGTGCAAAGAGTCGATTGGGTTAGACTTCTTTACCTCTATCCATCAGAAATAAATCAACAACTTATAGATGCTATGTGCTCTTTAACGGTTCCTTATTTTGATCTTTCTTTACAGCATGTTTCACCGTCTCTCATGAGAAGGATGAAGCGCTGGGGTGATGCCGAACGATTTAGGGGTTTAATCTCTGAAATCCGGAGAAATTCCCCGAGTGCTGTCTTTCGTTCAAATTTCATAGTTGGCTATCCGGGAGAAACCGAAGAAGACCAGGATGAGCTGATCTCCTTTATAAAGGAAATGCAATTGGACTGGTGCGGATTTTTTTCTTTTAGTGATGAAGAAGGAACTTATGCATCAGGTCTTGAGGGAAAAATCGACAGGTCGCTTATTGTTGAGCGACTGAAAGAGCTTAGTTATTTGCAAGATGGGATAACGTCTTCGAAGAGAGATGCTTTGATAGGTGAAAGAATCTCTGTATTAGTCGATTCACATGGGGTTGGCAGAACATACAGAGAAGCTCCAGAGATAGATGGTGTTGTTTCTGTACCTGATTCTTGCAAGGTGGGGGAGTTTACTGATTTGATTGTAAAAGGATCGCTAGGACCAGACTTGGAGGCTGATTTAACTTGATTAAAAGAGATGAAAGTTATAGACATCCATTAGCTACTGTTGTAAGTCCTGCGAACTTGGTTTCCCTTTCGCGTTTGTTGCTTTCCCCTTTACTGTTTTGGGAAGTTTTGGAAGCGGAAAGGAGTATTGGAACTTCATGGTTGGCAGTGTTGCTAGGTTTTATTCTGGCAGCATCGGATATTTTAGATGGTTATTTGGCTCGAATCCGCGGAACAGTAAGCAGATGGGGTGCCTTTATTGACCCTTTAGCGGACAAAGTGGTAGTAATCGGGACTGCGTTTTGTCTCGTTGAAGTGGAAAGGTTTAATCTCTTACCAGTTGTGCTTCTTGCAATTAGGGAGATTTTTATCACTTTTTATAGGTTGCTGATGGCGCGCAAAGGTTTATCGATCCCAGCCCGTAAGTCTGCTAAATGGAAGACAACTGTTCAAGGGGCTGCTTTGATGATTGCTGTGATGCCCTGGTTGGAGAACTCTCAGTGGTTTGTTGACTTTGGACTATGGATAGCTGTTATTTTCACTGTCGTGACAGGGGTCCAATATCTAATGGATGGAATTCTTGCGACAAGTACGACCGGTGAATAGAGTTCTGTAGTGCGTTGTGAAATAGTTGCGGTCGGAACTGAGATTTTATTAGGCCAGATAGTTGATACTAATTCTGCTTGGATTGCAGAACGTTTAGCAGAAACGGGTGTTGATTGTCATTTTCAGACTGTCGTGGGCGATAATCCTGAGAGGATGTCAGAGGTTTTAACCTCAGCGCTTGAAAGAGCTGAAGCTTTAATAGTCACAGGTGGACTTGGTCCCACTCAGGATGATTTGACACGTGAAGTTGTAGCCGAGTTGATGGGTGTTGAACTTGTGCGTGACATGGAGATAGTCGAACGAATCCAGGAACGTTTTTCCAGTCGTGGGAGACCAATGCCCGAAAATAATCTTAAGCAGGCTGATGTCCCGGTAGGTGCAAGTGCAATTACAGAAATGCCGGGTACAGCTGCTGGTTTGATTTGCCCAATGCCTGAAGGAAAAGTGATTTATTTAGTACCAGGTGTCCCAACAGAGATGAAGCAAATGCTTGAGGGTACTGTTCTTCAAGATCTAGTTTCGCGATCTGGTGAGAGGTCTGTAATAAGTTCCAGAGTGCTTAAAACTTGGGGTCATTCTGAATCGGGTCTTGCAGAAGACCTGGCTGAAGAGATAGAACGTCTTAATAGTGACGGTGAGGTGACTCTTGCCTTCCAAGCGAGTGGGATTGAAGGTGTCAAGGTTCGAATTACTGCAAAAGCAGCCAATAAGGAACAATCTGACTCGCTTTTGGATTATGAGGAAACTGTTCTAAGAGAACTTATCGGAGATCATATTTTTGCGGTAGATCATCAAACCATGGAGTCGGTGGTTTTGGATCTGCTGAAAGCACAATCATTAACTTTTGCGACTGCTGAATCCATAACTGGGGGAATGATAGGAAGCAGACTAACGGAGGTGTCTGGCTCGAGTGATTCATATGTTGGGTCAGTTGTCGCGTATGAGGCTGATGTAAAAAGATCGTTACTTAATGTCCCAAAAGATATTTCGGTAGTTAGCCAAGAGGCGGTTGAAGCGATGGCCTTGGGGGTGTGTGATCTTTTAGGGGCTGACGTTTCGGTAGCTGTAACCGGAGCGGCTGGTCCTTATCCGCATGAAGGGCAGGAACCGGGAACTGTTTGGATGGCCACAAATGTGTCTGGAGATGTTGAGTCGTTTAAAGTTCTGTTTCCATTCGATAGGGCTCAGATACGACAATTTACGGTCATTACCGTATTGAATGCGCTCCGTAAACGACTTGAATCTCCTAGATGAACTTCTTGAAAATTTATTAAGACTGGAAGATGTTTCGAGCTATTCAGGTATCAACTGCAAGCAGGATGAGTTAATGCAAAACCGTTTTCCGGTAGGTTGTGGACCATCAGGAAAAACATGTCCGAGGTGGGCAGTGCAGGAAGCACAGGTTACCTCTACTCTTTGCATGCCGTGACTGTTGTCTATTTCAGTTTCTACAGATTTTTCGTCAATTGGATTCCAAAAGCTAGGCCAACCACTTCCGGAATCATATTTCTCAGCGCTATGAAAAAGATCAACATCGCAGACAATGCATCTGTAGGTCCCTTCAGTTTTTTCATCTGTATAAACACCAGTAAAAGCCGGCTCAGTGCCAGACTCTTGAGTGCAATGGAATGCCATATCCGATAAGCGTTCTTTCAGAAGTTCAGTATCGGTATGAGAGTTTTCATTGGTAGATGGGTTTGAGTTCATAGAAGAAAGTTATCAGGAGAACAGGTATAAATAAAAAAAATTGGGTAAATGCTTGCAACGAACACATGTTCGCAATTACGCTTATGTTATTATTATTGATTAGTAACCGTTTTAAGTACTGTCACACCGGTTTCTTATTGTTAATTAAGCACATTACGAAGTCTCATGAAATGTGAGAGTTCCAGTAAAAGAAGTAATTTATAGAAATGAATGGAGAACAAGATGGGTAAGGCGGCTAAGGGAACAAAGACTCAAGAGGCCAAGGAAAATTTTGATGCAATAGCAGCTAATAACGCCGACAGGGTGAAGGCTCTTGATAACACTTTAGGACAAATTGAGAAACAATTTGGACAGGGAGCGGTCATGAAAATGGGTGACAAAGGTTCCATGTCCATGGAGAGTATCCCTACAGGAGCTTTGGCTCTTGATCTGGCTCTTGGAATAGGCGGAATGCCAAGAGGGCGAATAGCCGAAATATTTGGTCCAGAAGGCTCTGGAAAAACCACATTAGCTACCCATGTTGTAGCCGAAGCCCAAAGGAACGGTGGGATATGTGCCTATATAGATGCAGAACACGCAATGGATCCGGTTTACGCAAAAGCGATTGGCGTCGATGTAGATGAATTATTGATTTCACAACCTGACACGGGTGAGCAGGCGCTTGAAATTGCAGACATGCTTATACGCTCAGGTGCTCTTGATGTGGTGGTAATTGACTCTGTAGCAGCGTTGACACCCAGAGCTGAAATAGAGGGTGATATGGGTGATACGCATGTCGGTCTACAGGCCCGACTGATGTCACAAGCACTTAGAAAATTGACCTCGAATTTAAACAAGTCAAAGACAATTTGTATTTTCATTAATCAATTACGTGAAAAAATTGGTGTGATGTTTGGCTCCCCGGAAACGACTCCCGGTGGCCGAGCCCTGAAATTCTACTCATCGGTTCGACTTGATATACGACGAATTGAAGCCATTAAGGATGGCGATGAAATTGTGGGTAATCGAACTCGAGTAAAAGTGGTCAAGAATAAATGCGCGCCACCTTTCCGTCAAGCGGAGTTTGACATCATGTATGGCGCAGGAATAAGCCGGGAAGGTTCAGTTATTGATCTTGGAGCTGATCTTGACATAGTTAAGAAGTCAGGTGCTTGGTACACCTATGAAGGTGAGCAGTTAGGTCAAGGAAGGGAAAATGCAAAACGTTTTCTTACGGAAAACCCAGAAGTCATGGTCGAAATTACTGACAGGGTTTGGCGTGAGGCTATGCCAGATGCTGATGAGCCGGTGGAAGCCGTTAAAGAAGAAGCAGAGTTGGTTGATGAATTCACAGAAACTGATGATCTTCCAATTGAGTTAGAGGAATAAAACACAGGGGTTTTATTCCTAAACAAAACTAAAAATGGATGACTTTCAGTAAGTCTCACCAACTCGACCTAGCCTGAATATATGGAGCGCCGAAAGTACGCGGTGCGCACCTTCGGGTGCCAGATGAACGAACATGATAGTGAACGCATATCCGGTCTGCTAGAAGCCGATGGATTAATTCCTGCTGTCTCAGAAGAGGAAGCTGATGTCATTGTTCTTAATACCTGTTGCATAAGAGAAAATGCTGATAATCGCCTTTATGGTGCTTTGGGCAATTTAAAAACTTTAAAATCTGAAAGACCTAACGTTCAGATAGCAGTTGGTGGCTGCTTGGCTCAAAAAGATAGAGAATTGATTCAACAACGAGCGAAACATGTCGATGTGGTTTTTGGAACTCACAATGTTCAAAATGCCGTAAAATTATTGAAAAAATCAGAGACTCAAGGACCCATAATTGAAATCCTGGAAAAACTAGTCGAAGAAGATAATGAAGCCTTTCCATCCGCACTTCCAGTTAGAAGAGAGATAGATCATCGAGCGTGGATAACAATTCAGATTGGCTGTGATAACACATGCACGTATTGCATAGTCCCTTCAGTTCGTGGACCGGAAATAAGTAGGCCGTTCGGACAACTTTTGGATGAAGCAAGAAATTTTGCTGATCAGGGAGTAACAGAAATAACTTTGCTGGGTCAAAATGTCAATTCTTATGGTCGGGATTTGACAAAAAAATTAAAAGCAGAAAACCCTTCCAAGACAGATGTCTTTCAGGTTGGGTCCCTTTGGCTGGAGGCTAGTAGTCGAAAAATTAAACCACTTTTCGCAGATTTACTGAAAACTGTTGGCTCAATTGAAGGGATTGAAAGAGTTCGCTTTATAAGCCCCCATCCAAAAGATTTGACTTTAGAAATAGTTGCCGCAATGTCTCAAACAGAAAATGTTTGTGAGCATTTACATCTCCCATTGCAATCTGGAAGTGATTCAATTTTGTCAGCAATGCATCGTGGTTACACCAGCGAACGTTTTTTGAAAAAAATGCAACAAGCACGTGGGGGGATCGAGGACTTATCAGTAACCACGGATTTGATTGTTGGTTTTCCAGGTGAAAGCGAAAAAGATTTCGAGAACACTCTTGCAGTGGTAGCCGAGGCACAATTTGATGCCGCATATACCTACATTTTTTCTCCACGACCCGGAACAAACGCAGCAGAGATGGAATCGAAATTCGTTGACCATAGTGTAGCTGTGCGGCGATATGAAACTTTACGGAACGTTGTTACGAGATCCTCATTGTTAAAACACAAAGAGCGTGTGGGCAGAATAGAAGAAGTCCTAGTTGAAGGTCGATCAAAAAAAGGAACAGGTCTCATAAAAACCAGAACAAGGCAGAATAAAATTCTTCATTTGAAATCTCAAGACTCTCTCCGTGTCGGAACCTACGCCCTTGTTGAAGTGACCGATGCCCCTTCCCATTACCTTCTTGGTGAACTACTAGAGATAGTTGCTACTCCGAAACATCGCAAGCGCATTCCTGTAATGGCAGAGCAAAGTGTTTGAAAAAAATGTTAAAGCTGCTCTTAATGGAAATCTGCTCATAGTAGGTACTACAGCGTCAGGAAAATCTTCCCTAGCCATTGAACTAGCGAGATGTCGTTCGAATGTCGAAATAATTTCGATTGACTCTATGGCAATTTATAGAGGAATGGATATAGGCACTGCAACTCCCACCGTTGCCGAACAAGAGGAAATACCCCATCACATCATTGATATCGTTGACCCTTCAGACGAATTTGCACTTCCTCTTTTTCAGTCAGCTGTCGAAAAAGCTTTGAAGGAAATCACAGACAGAGGGAATAGAGCAGTTTTGGTCGGAGGAACTGGACTGCATGTTCGCGCAGTGGTTGACAGATTAGAAATCCCTCCCAGATTCTTAAGTATTCGAGATGAAATAGAATTGATATCTGAAACTTCCTTTTTATACGAAAAACTTAATGATCTGGACCCAATCGCAGTTACGAAAATCGAACCAGGGAATCGTAGACGTATTGTCAGAGCACTCGAAGTTACATTAGGTACTGGGCGCCCATTCTCTTCTTTTGGACCCGGTCTCGACGTGTACCCTCCTTCACCTTTCACACAAATTGGTATAAGACTTCCGAGAGATTTAAACGACCTTCGGATAGCTGAGAGATACAAAAAGCAAATCGAAGATGGATTTGTCGAAGAGGTCAGGAACTTAGTATCTGACGGGAGAAAGCTTTCTAAAACTGCTTCTCAAGCACTTGGTTATAAACAAATTATTTCTTTTATAGAGGGAGACAACACTCTTGGGGAAGCGATTGAATCAGCTATTACATCGACACGACGTTTCGCAAGGCGCCAGGAGAAATGGTTCAGAAGAGACCCAAGAATTCAATGGATGGATGTGAAAAAAGATCCCCTCGAGTTATTAGAAGAAGTTATTAAAGTATTTGATGCGATTGGTCGAAATACTTTTAATGAAGTCGTAAAAGTTCCTGATTATCTGTGAAACTGGACCAATGGAATTAACCAGACACCAAGGTCTCGGAAATGTTTTTTTGATTGCTCTCTTAGAAGAGTTGCCAGAGAATCCTTCTGGGATTGCTAGAAAATATTGCGATCCTATTAACGGAATTGGTGCTGATGGTTTAATTATTGGAACTCCGCTCTCAGAAAACCCGAATAGTGTAAGCCGCTTCCATCTTTTTAATAAGGACGGTGGAAGAGCGGAACTCAGCGGTAATGGTCTTAGGTGCTTTGCGCAAGCTTTGTTCATGGGCTCAAAAATATCGAAACTCGACTTTAATGTTGAAACAGATGTCGGATCGAGATATATGAAAATTGAAGAAACAGCAACAATTGAAACCGAGTTCACAGTTGCTGCTGAAGTTGGAGAAGCAGTTCTCGTTGAGTCATTAAAATCAGATCGATTTGAAGAATCACAAATACTAAGAGCGGCAAAAGTAGATATAGGGAATCCGCATTTGGTTGTAGAAGTAGAAAACTTTGATGATTTCGCACTAGAGAGATTTGCGGTTAGTGAAAATGAGAAGACAGCACCGATAGGAATTAATGTGCATCTGATTAAAGTAGACGACTCTTCGAACATACGGATGAGACACTGGGAACGTGGAGTAGGAGTCACCGAAGCTTGTGGGACAGGTGCATGTGCCGGAGCTTTTGTGGCTTCAAAATGGGGTCAAACTGAATCTATAGTCAATGTTCACATGCCGGGAGGCAGTGGAATAGTTTCTATAGGCCAATCGATAACACTTTCAGGTCCAGCTGTATTTATGGATAAACACACGGTGAACAATGGGTAGATCTTTTACCGGAGATCAATCTGAAAGGGAAGAAACTCACAGAGGTGGATTCGGTGAGTTCGCAGGTGAAGAGCGTGGCCTGATCGACCGTTCATTTCGTGAACGCATTGTATTGGCAGGTGTTTCCCTCGAGGGAATTGATAAAGAAATCACAGAAGCATCTCTTGAAGAACTTGAAAGACTTGTTGATACAGCAGGGGCGGACCCTGTTGCTGTGATAGTTCAGAACAGGCAAACACCAGATAAAGCTACTTTTGTGGGAAGTGGTAAAGCTCAGGAAATCCGTTCTGTTTCGGAAGAATATGATGCCGACACGGTAGTTTTCGACAACGAATTAACTCCTGCTCAGCAAAGTAATTTAGAAGGAATACTTAAACGTTCCGCTCTTGACCGAACTGCGGTAATTCTTGATATTTTCGCCCAGAACGCAAACAGTCTTGAAGGTAAAGCTCAAGTAGAGCTCGCACAGCTTAGGTACCGTTTGCCAAGGCTCAGGAAGTCAGGTCGAACTTTTAGTCAGCAAGCAGGAGGAATTGGAACCAGAGGTCCGGGAGAGACACAGTTAGAGGTTGATCGAAGAAGACTTTTGCGTCGAATTCGACGACTTGAAGAAGATTTGAATAAATTGCGTAGACATCGATCGACTCAGTCAAAAGCTAGATCTAAAACAAGTAATCGCTCGGTAGCAATAGTTGGTTACACGAATGCTGGAAAATCCACACTTCTTAACAGACTTACAGATGCAGGAGTATTAGTTGAAGACCGCTTGTTCGCAACCCTTGATACCACAACTCGTAGAATGCAGCTGCCTGGTGGAGAGGCAGTTTATGTAACAGACACAGTTGGATTTGTGCGTAAATTGCCTCATCAACTGGTTGAAGCGTTCAAAGCTACTTTAGATGTGGTGATCGATGCGGATTTGTTGCTTCACGTTATTGATGCTTCAGACCCGGATCCGGAAGGCTGCATAGAAGCTGTACGGCAAGTATTAGAAGCAATAGGCGCTTCTGAAGTTCCCGAGTTGATGGTTTTCAATAAAATTGACAAATCTGATGGTGTCGATAAAAGACTTTTTAAACGAGACGAAAACTGCGTGGCGGTTTCTGCTACAACAGGTGAGGGCATCGAAGAGTTGTTGAATCAATTAGCTTCCTCGCTTAGGAGATCAGAAAAAACGATTACTTTAAAAGTGCCTTTTGAACGGGGTGATATTAGAGCAATGGCACATCGTGAAGGTTTTGTAATGAGAGAAGTTTTGGAGGAATCCAACTGGCTAATTGAAGTTAGAGCTGATAAAAGCTCAATAGGTAGGCTCGAACAATTTGAGATCGACTTTGATTCTTCAGAACTTGAATTGATGCAATGAAAAAAAAGTTCCTCCCACCTCCCTATCCATATGAACAGCTTGACGAGTTTAGAGTTTTGGCTGAATCTTTACCCGGTGGAGCTGTAGATCTTTCCATAGGCACTCCATGTGATCCCGTGCCTGAAGTCGTTAAAAGAGCTATTATCTCCGAAACAAGTCTTGATTCGGCACGCCCTTACCCTTCTTCAGTCGGAAGTGACGATTTTTTAAAGACAGCTTCTGAATGGATAGATCGATGTCTTAAAGTTGAGATCTCTGAAACTTCAATAGGAGCTTGTATCGGGAGTAAAGAGATTGTTACAGGGTTACCCGCAGTTCTTAAATTGAGAAATCCTGATAAAGACACAGTTTTGTATCCAGCGGTTTCATACCCGTCTTATTCAATGGGGGCTCAATTAGCTAATTGTCGTTCTGTCGCAGTTCCAGTTGGTAATGATTGGAGAATTGATCTCTCGAAAATTGATGAAAGAGATATAGAGCGAGCTATTTGTTTATGGGTTAACAGTCCCGGCAACCCTGCAGGAGCGACTGAAGACTTAGAAATGATAGCTGACTGGGGTAAAGCAAATGAGGTGATAGTTCTGTCAGATGAATGCTATGTGGAATTTACGTGGGGAGCTTCTCCAAAGTCTATTCTCCAGAGCAGTAAAGAAGGTGTTTTAGCCATCCATTCGCTCTCTAAAAGGTCAAATCTGGCTGGAATGAGAGTCGGCTTTTATGCAGGAGATGTAGAACTAGTTAGCTATTTGCGTGAAGTCAGAAAACATCAGGGTTTTATGCTTTCTGGGCCGGCACAAAACGCAGGCATAGCTGCTCTGAGTGATCAAGAGCATGTGGATATACAGAAACAGTTGTATCTAGGGAGACTTTCTAAACTAATGGTCATTTTTGAATCACTTGGAATTGACACCGTGATGCCAGAAGGTTCCTTCTATCTCTGGATAGCCACACCTGAAGCTGATGAATGGCGGCTCGTGGAGAAATTGGCAAAAAACCTAGGCATGGTTGTTACTCCAGGTGAATTCTTTGGTGAAAAAGGTAGGGGTTATGTAAGAGTTGCAGCGGTTGCCACTGATGATCGGATTGAGTTATTGGAGCAAAGGGCTGGGGTTTAGTTAAAAACTTGCTTTTTAGCTCGGGAATAAGAGGTAATCTCAGGTATGACTGATTTAGCCAAAGAAATAGAAAATATATGGGAAAAAAGAGATGAATTGACAACTGGAGACTCGGAAGTCAATTCTCTTATCCATGAGGCTATAAATTTGCTCGATACGGGTGAAGAGAGAGTAGCTGAATATGACGCCGAAACTGGTGTACGGGTAAATGAATGGTTGAAATTAGCTATTTTGTTACTTTTTCGTCAGTCTGAAATGTCCATCCAAGAAGTAGGACCCTTCGAATTCGTTGACAAAATACCTCTGAAGAAAAATTACACTGAGAGTAAGGTGAGAGTTGTGCCCGGAGCATCTGCTCGATGGGGCAGTTATCAAGCTCCTGGTGTTGTGATGATGCCCAGTTATGTGAATATCGGAGCTTATGTAGGTGAGAATACTATGGTTGACACTTGGGCAACCGTTGGCTCATGCGCCCAGATAGGGAAAAATGTCCACCTTTCGGGGGGGGTAGGTATTGGTGGTGTTTTAGAACCACCTAATGCTGTTCCAGTGTTTATAGGAGATGATTGTCTTATCGGAAGCAGATGCATAGTAGCAGAGGGAGCTTCTGTGGGTGAGGGGTCGGTTCTTGGAGCTGGAGCAGTTTTAACTGCTTCAATACCAGTTATTGACGCTGAATCCGGCAAAGAGTTGAGTAGAGGGGTTGTACCACCCTGGTGTGTAGCTGTTCAGGCAAGTAGAGAGAGACAATTTGCTGGAGGAAATTTTGGATTGCCTTGTGTTTTGGTTGTTCGATACTTAGAACCAGGGGAGCGACATGACAAGTCAGCCCTGAACGAAGTTTTACGTACGCATGGAGTAACGACTTGAATACCGGATGCTTCAGCTATGCGTGACCTGTTGGAATTGACTGCAGAGTTGGTGGATATTCCATCTGTCAGCTTTGAGGAAGGTCCACTTGTTTCGTTAATAGAAAAAGAACTAAGCGCTATTCCCCATTTGTCAGTTGATCGTGTTGGGGACAATTTGATAGCGAGAACGAATTTCAGTAAAGAACAGAGACTGGTTTTGGCGGGTCACACTGACACTGTGCCGGGAGATACGCAGTCTGGAGCAAGGATTGAGAATGACACATGTTGGGGGCTTGGAAGCGCCGACATGAAGGGTGGCATTGCCGTAATGTTAGAACTGGCTAGGTCTGTAATTGATTATGCAATCGACGTCACATGGGTTTTTTACGCTCGTGAAGAAGTAGCGAGTGAGCACAATGGCTTGAAAGAAATTTTCACTGAAGCACCGCAGCTATTAAGTGGGGATGCTGCAGTTTTAGGAGAGCCCACAAGTGCTTTGATCGAAGCAGGTTGTCAAGGGACTATGAGGCTCTTACTAAGATTGCAAGGAGAGAGGGCACATTCCGCACGCCCATGGATGGGTCGAAATGCAGTGCACCGTCTGAGCGGCGTACTTGACGCTTTAGAGAATTATCAATACAGAGAACCCCTTATAGAGGGTTGTGAGTTCCGTGAGGCATTACAAGCGGTTGGTGTCGAAGGGGGAGTGGCGGGCAATGTGGTTCCTGACACGGCAACACTGCTTATTAACCACCGGCACGCACCGGACCGCAATTCCGAGGAAGCAGAAAACCATGTAAGAGAGTTTCTTGCTCCTTACATGGAAGATGGTGACACAATCGAATTGGTAGACAGAGCGCCAGCAGCGACACCTGGTATGGACCATTCTCTGCTTGCTTCTATAGGTGAAGGAATCGAAACTCGCGCAAAATTAGGTTGGACAGATGTAGCTTTTTTCTCCGAGCAGGGGATTCCAGCAATTAACTTCGGACCAGGTGATGCGACATTGGCTCACACTTCTGAAGAGAGGGTAGAGCGTGAAAATCTAGAGGTTGCTTTCGAGACAATTAGAAGAGTCTTAGAGGGAAACTAGCTAGTAGTCTCAGATCTTTCGTAAAACAGTTACAACTTTGCCGATAATTTTTACTTCATCTGCGCCGTATTCGATGTCATCAAAGTCTGGATTTGATGAACATACTGTGACTTTACTTCCTTGCCTCTTTAGTCTTTTAACCCCCGCGGTTCCGTCGGCTTCGGGTATTTCAACGACGAGGAGTTCATCTGCGGAACTGGAGTAAGTCTCAGATTTCACTACCACGTAGTCGTTGTGGAGTATCCCATCACCTGTCATTGAGTCACCTTTAACTCTCAGCATGAAGAGGTTTCCGTTGCCAGTAAATTCGGCAGGAAGGGGCAGAGATTCTTCAATATTTTCTTGTCGGAAAACTGTGACCCCCGCTGCGACTTCGCCGACCAGAGGAACATGTTGGACAGCTCCTCGATCAACAGCAACCCCGCTAATCGGGTCAAAACACACTTCTATAGCTCGAGGTTTACCAGGGTCAGACCTTCGTAAGTAGCCTAATTTTTGGAGACTGGAAAGATGGGCATGCACGGTTGAAGGGGATGTTAGACCCACCGCTTTACAGATTTCGCGAACAGAAGGAGGGAAACCTCGTTCCCTGGATTCACTGTCAATGAATTCGAGTATTTGTATTTGTCGTTTAGTCAGAGAATTTTCATTCATAATAAAAAACCTTTTTTAGTTGCAATCGAACAAATGTTCGATAACATGATACCATGATCGAACACTTGTACGACGCACATATGTTCCCCGAACAAACGTTCTTTGTCAAGTATTTGCGAGTTTTTCCTTATAAAACAGCTATGTCACACCTCTTTGAAAGGATATATACATGAATACAGCAGTCATTTATAACTCCTACGACATGACTGGTTCCAAATTGCAGAATATTGCTTCAAGGCCAGTACCTCAAAAGGTTTATCACCGCCGACGTTTAGTTTTCTTGTCGATGGTCGGATTAATAGTATTTTTAAGTGTTTTGCTGGCTAATGAAATCATTGGTCGAATCCATGGTATCCCTGGAGGTGCTGTAGTAGAAGCTGCTGGACAGCCAGTTGTATATGTAGTACAACCCGGTGACACCCTTTGGGAAATTGCGGACAAATTCAATCCAGAAGGTACAGATATACGACACACAGTTGATGAGCTCGCAGATATTACGGGTGGAGCGCAATTACAGCCGGGTCAGCGCATTGTTTTAAACAGAGGGTTGTAAATTCTCATCTGATTGTCAGGTAACGACAAAATAGAAATTCTTCTTCTAGCAATATCCGATCTAAGGAAAGTTCAGTAGGGGAATCAACTGGTTGGTTAAGAAATACTGCAGGATCTTCCCCTCCGACTGCTCGAGGTGAAACACTCAGACAGAATTCATCTATTACACCAGCAGCCAATAAGTGTGCATTCAAGTTAGGCCCGCCTTCGCAAACTACAATCTTTGCATCTTTGTTCAAGAGGTCTTCGAGCACTCTTGAAACATTTAATTCTTCCTCTGGGAAATCGACAATCTCTGCTGAAGACGTAAACTGAGAAGCATTTTTTTTGAGTGACTCACGTTTCGTGTAAATCAAGGGTGGTTTGTCAGCTGGGTGACGTTCAGCAAATAAGCCCATATCAGGATCCAGATTAAGCTCACCTGAAAGGACAGCGATTCTGGGTCGTTTTTCTTGTCCTCTAGATTCTCGTAATTCAGCTAAATTACCTTCGGGTGTTTTTGGGGCCTGATAATTTTCAGCTCGAACGGTACCCGCGCCAACCAAGATGATGTCCGCAAGGCCTCTGATTATTTGATAGACGTTCTTGTCCGCTGGTCCACTTAATCCTCCCGCTCTACCTTCAAAGGAAATGAAACCATCCACAGAATTGACCATGTTCAGCAATATCCAAGGCCTTGAATCTAAAGGAGTTCTGACATCATTGTTGTAAACAGCTACAGGGTCCACTTCAATTTCTTCGGGAAAGATTTGCTTCATACAAATGACAGTATCGGCATTGCTTAGATTTTTTGATTTAGACATAATAAATATTCAACTAAAACAAACAAGATGCAGATTTTAGTGATTACTTTATTATTAAAGTACTATCGTCAAATTAGGTTGCAGAAATAGGTATAAATATGTCAATGGAAATACATTTATTCGCTTCAAGTTCTTTTAAAGAGCTCTTCTGATGGCTTCCCTAAGATTTTCTTTCGGCACTATGGGATCAGGTAAAAGTACCTTGGCCCTGCAAATTCATCACAATCTATCCTCTAGAGGTTTGTTTGGAATCCTCTGCAGTCAGTTAGATAGAGCTGGTGGCAAAGTTTCTAGTGCTCTGGGGGTTTCCGCAGATGCAGTTCAGGTATCCTCAGGCTTTAATCTTTATGATTTTGCCTTAAAGGAAAAAGAAAATAACGGTTCTCTCGACTATATGATTTGCGATGAGGCACAGTTCTATTCTGTTGATCAAATAGAACAGCTAGCTCGTGTCGTTGATGAGATCGGGGCGGAAGTTTACGCATTTGGACTGCTTACTTCATTTCAAGGAGAATTGTTTGAGGGCACGAGAAGGCTTTTGGAACTCTCTGACGAGAGGATTGAAGTACAAGTTGAAGCGCGTTGTTGGTGTGGGCGTAGAGCTACACATAATGCGAGATTGTTTGAAGGTAAACAAGTTTACGACGGTGATCTTGTCGTCGTAGATGACCCAGAAGATAAAAAAGTCACCTATGAGCTTCGGTGCCGCCAACACTGGCTAGATGGAAATTCAGGTCCTGATCGTCAAGTCGTTCCGATACATGCTCCAATAAAAGAAGTGAAATCAGCAAACGGTTAGCGCGAACAGTCGGTCTTACGTCAAGTTCGCTAACCTGAAAATATGACTGAATATAAACCGCCTCTAAACGACATCAGACTAGTTCTAAATGAGATTAGTGATATAAGTAGATTGTGTGACCTGCCAGATTACGAACATGTAGATGTCGAGACGGTTGATGGTGTTATTGAAGAACTTGGGCGTTTCACAGCTGAAGTTATATCACCTGTTAACAAAATTGGTGATCAAGAAGGATGTTCGATTACAGATGGTGTAGTTACCATGCCAGAAGAATTTGGGGAGGCTTGGGACCACTTCATAGATGCTGGTTGGGGAGCCATTTCGCAAGATCCAGATTATGGCGGTGGCGGCTTTCCACTAGCTATTCACACTGTTTTGACAGAGATGCTAGCAACAGCGAGTAGAGCATGGTCAATGGGTCCCATGCTGACAGCAGGAGCGATTGATTGTTTGCATACTTTTTCCGATGAAGCTCAAAAGGAGGTTTTTTTACCTAAATTAGTTGCTGGTGAATGGTCAGGAACGATGAATCTGACTGAACCTCAAGCGGGTTCTGATGTAGGTGCCTTAACTACTAAAGCTGTACCTCAAGAAGATGGAACTTATAGAATTTTTGGAACTAAAATTTTCATAACTTATGGAGAACATGAGTTAGTCGAAAATATTATTCAGTTGGTGTTAGCACGCACTCCAGATAGTCCACCAGGTACAAAAGGAATATCTTGCTTCATCGTCCCTAAGTATCTAGTTCAAGATGACGGTTCGTTAGGAGAACGTAACGATTATCGTTGCCTTTCTCTTGAACACAAGTTAGGTCTGCACGCCAGTCCGACTTGTGTAATTTCGTATGGTGAAACTGGAGATGGAGCGGTTGGCTACTTGATTGGCGAAGAGCATCAAGGAATGCGTTATATGTTCAAAATGATGAATAACGCTCGTTTGGGTGTTGGAGTTGAAGGGTTAGCGGTAGCTGAGAGAGCGCTACAGCAAGCTTCTTCTTTCGCTTTGGATAGGCGCCAGGGTAGGGCTATAGGGGCTGCAGCAGGTGAGCAGTCTTTAATTATTGAACACCCAGATGTAAGACGGATGCTATTAACCATGAGGGCTTATACAGATGCAATGAGATGTATCTTGTACGCGAATGCTGCAGCTCTGGATTTAGCAAAGAGCCATCCTGATAGTGAGGAACGACAATTAGCTTCGGATAGGGCTGAGTTATTGACACCCATTTCTAAGGCTTGGTGTACTGATTTGGGTGTGGAAATGACTTCTCTGGGAATTCAAGTTCATGGAGGCTATGGGTATATTGAGGAAACAGGAGCGGCACAACATCTTAGAGATTCACGTATTTCCCCTATCTATGAAGGAACGAATGGTATTCAAGCGATAGATCTAGTTGGAAGAAAATTGAAGATGAATGAAGGCAAAGTTATCAGGGATCTTCTTGATGAGATCAAAGACTTTACTGAAAGCCTCAGTCAACATGGTGAGGAATTTGAAACGATTAAGTCAAATCTCACTGATAGCTTGCAAGCTGTTGAAGAGGCTACCGCTTGGCTTACTGAAGAAGGAACTGTAGACCCCATACAAGCCATTTCTGGAGCTACACCTTACTTGCGGATGTTGGGACAGTTGGTAGGTGGATGGTTTTTAGCACGTTTAGCAATTGGAGCAAGAAGTAATGAGAATGTCGGAGACGCAGATTTCCGAAATAGTAAAATGACTGTAGCTAATTTTTATGCTGAGCAGCTTTTGCCTTTGACCAGAGCTCAACTTGGAGCTGTGACTGCTGGGTCATCTGACTTATTTGCAGTTCCTGAAGAACTTTTCTCTACTTAATTGGAGTTATTCTAATTTTTAATTTGGCTTCCATACCCAGCCCATCCTCGAGCTCTTTTCATATTGGTCCAATTGAGTTGCGTGCCTATGGACTCATGATCGCTCTCGGAGTTCTAGTAGCAATCTGGTGGTGTCAGAAACGCTGGGAAAACAAAGGTGGAAAAGCTGAAGAAATTTCTGAAATCATGATCTGGGCAGTACCTTTCGGTCTGATCGGAGCACGTCTTTACCATGTAATAACCGATTGGCGATCTTTTCGAGGGAGATGGGAAGATGTACCAGCCATTTGGCAAGGAGGCTTAGGAATACCAGGCGGTTTAATCCTCGGAGTTGTTGTAGGGGTAAGTGTTGCTAAGAAGAAGGGGATAAATACATCCGAAGTTCTTGATGCGATAATTCCTTCAATACCTATTGCACAAGCAATAGGTAGATGGGGCAACTGGTTTAATCAAGAACTATTTGGAAAACCCACGGAATTACCCTGGGCTCTAGAAATAGATTTCCAACATAGATCAAAGGATTTCATTGCAGAGTCGACTTTCCACCCGACTTTTCTCTATGAGGCAGTCTGGAATGTTTTATTAGCATTTCTTTTAGCTAAGTGTGACCGGGCTGGGTTCTTGAAACCTGGTCGTTTGATAGGGCTGTGGATACTTGGCTATGGAGTAGGAAGACTTTGGGTGGAGGCACTGAGGATTGATAACGCCTCCTTGATAGCTGGAGTTAGGGTAAATATTTGGATGAGTTTGATAGCAATTGTTTCTGGCTTACTGGTTGTGGTATTTGGGAGAGAACGATCTATTGATTCAATGAATCCCTCAGAGAGGTTTTAGCAACTACGGTCTTTGTGTGGAAACTGATTTCGTGCTACGAAGAGTAGATAGAACTTTTGCTTTTATAGATCTTTCGGGTTTTACTGCTTTTAACGAACGAGCGGGAGATGAGCAGGCAGTCGACGTCTTAGTTGAGTTTCGTAACACTGTCCGCAACATTGCAAGCAAAAGAGGTGTGAGAATAGCTAAATGGCTTGGTGATGGTGTGATGCTTGTTGGTGTAGAGCCTGAAGAAACAGTTGATTCAGTACTTGAAATTAATTCGTTAATTAGTGGTTCAGATTTTGAATTGCCGGTAAGGGCTGGAATTGCGCGTGGTTGGGTTCTTTTGATCGAAGGAGACGATCATGTAGGGAGAGAGGTTATTTTGGCTTCTCGCCTATGTGATAGTGCTGGCCCTGGCCAAGTTCTAGCACCAAAGGAATTGGTTTCGCCATTAATGAATCTGACTCAAATCGAGTTGGGAGAGGTAATGGTCGATGGGTTCGCTAAGCCTTTTCAGTTGGTTCAACTGAAACAAGCTGAGTGAGTGCTTTAGAGGGTGAAAAAAGTTTAAGCACGATCAAAATTTTTGTCATAGTTTGACTGCAGGGGTAAGGAAACGATGAGCGTCGGATTTTCTGAATTAGGAATAGAAAAAGACTTAGTTGAAGAATTAAACCATCTAGGCATAATTGAACCGTTTGAAATACAGAAAATAACCATCCCAGACATTTTGAAAGGAAGAGATGTCTGTGGGAAAGCAAAAACAGGATCAGGCAAAACAATTGCTTTTGGTTTGCCGTTGCTACAACTTTTACCAGCTTCAAAACCAGGAGAACCTACAGGTTTAGCTCTTGTCCCAACTCGCGAATTGGCTATTCAGGTATGTAAGGAGCTTGAGCCTCTAGCTTTGAAAAGGGGTCTAGGAGTAAGGGCGATTTATGGAGGCTCTCCGATAGAAAAGCAGATTGAGGCAATAAAGAAAGGTGTTGATTTTGTAGTTGCTACACCAGGACGTTTGATTGATTTATTGGAAAGAGGAGATATTTCAGTAACTAGTGTTCAGAAAATTGTCATTGATGAAGCTGATCGAATGGCAGATATGGGATTTATGCCGCAAGTCGAATGGATTTTGCGCCAAGTGGAACTAGACCATCAAACTTTGCTGTTTTCAGCAACTCTGGATGGCATGGTAAGTGGTTTGATTAGCCGTTATCAACAAGAACCGGCAATGCATGAAGTTGAGTCTCGTGAAGTGACAGTTGCAGAGATGCAGCATCGTTTTATCGCCGTTCATGAAATGGATCAAGTGAAGGTCGCTGCTGCAATTATAAGTTCTTCTAACAAAACAATAGTTTTCACTAAAACGCGGTGGGGGGCAGACAAGTTGACATCCAAACTTTTACAAGAAAATGTAACTGCAGCAGCCATACATGGGGATCTGAGGCAATCTCAGCGTGAAAAAGCTTTAAAGGACTTCACCAAAGGGAAAATAAGAACGTTAGTTGCAACTGACGTCGCAGCAAGAGGAATCCATGTGGATGATGTTGAGGCAGTAATCCACTACGATCCACCTTCTGACGCCAAAACTTATTTGCATCGATCCGGTAGGACTGCAAGAGCAGGTGGGAGCGGTGTAGTTGTAAGTCTGATCTGTTGGGATGAGGAGCTTGAAATCAGAAAACTGATGCGGCGCCTTGGTCTTAAACAGCCAATAGTCGAGATGTTTTCTAATGACGAGAGATTAAAAAATTTAATCTCATGGAACCCTGATTTAGAGGCAAATTAGTTCGTATAAAGGGCAAAATTTCTAAGACTGTGCATGATGTTTTCATGCTCCTCTTAGAATGGTATTACATCAAGAGAGGCTCAAATTTGGGTCCGGCAACCTGGGATGGACACCCAAGGTGCTCGCTTGCCTAGTAGGTGAGGATGCGGTTTCGGAAGAGACAATGAAGTGTCCGGCGGGTGGTTATTTTTCCCTGCCGGCTCCGATTTGGAGTCTGTTTGCGGAGGAAAAATGAGGATAAAAAGATTTATTAACGACAGGCGTAAGTCTGTGCGTTTGCCTTTTCATCCTCGATCCTACAGCGATGATATTCCCGCTTCAGGAGCATGGTCTATCGAACAAGGTGTAGGTGATCGTAATTTTGTCGAAGTGGTAGATGGACAGCCATTCGTTTTAGAGAGCGGAGAAACTCTTGACTATATAACCATGGCTTATGAGACGTGGGGGGAGTTATCCCCAGAAGCGGATAACGCAATATTGGTTTGCCATGCTCTAACAGGTGATTCGCATGCTTATGGCGATGTTGAGCCCAGCCACTCTACGCCTGGTTGGTGGAATGGTCTTATCGGTCCAGGTTGCGCATTGGATACAGAAAAGAATTTTATAGTCTGCATAAATGTCTTAGGAGGTTGCCAGGGGTCGACGGGACCTGCGAGCATCAATCCAAGGACCGGCAAGCCATTTGGACCTGATTTTCCTGTAATAACAATTCGCGACATCGTGAGATGTCAAAGGCGTGTAGCGGATCATTTAGGTATTGAAAAATGGAGTTGTGTAGTCGGTGGTTCAATGGGTGGCATGCAAGTGCTCGAATGGGGGGTCATGTTTCCCGATCGCGTCTCATCTTTAGCACCCTTGGCTACTACCTTAAGAGCAAGCGCTCAGCAGATTGCTTGGAGTGCAATAGGTAGGACAGCTCTTTCCTTGGATCCTAGATTCAGAGGTGGCAATTATTATGAGGCTGAACCAGGAGATGGCCCTACAGCGGGAATTGCAATCGCTCGTTCTGTGGCTCAGACAACCTATAGAAGTGAAGGGATCTATTCGGACAGATTCGGAAGAGATTTGGTTGACCCGCGTTCTATTTATGGCCTATGGGATCGGTTTCAAGTTGAGTCTTATCTTGATTATCACGGTGAGAAGTTAGCGAGAAGGTTCGATGCTAATAGCTATTTGCTTCTCAATAGAGCAATGGATTTACATGATCTTGCGCGCGATAGAGGAAGCTTGAAGGGTGCGCTGGAAAGGATTGCACGCGTACCTGTAATGACGTTGAGTATTTCTTCAGACACTTTATATCCTCCCTATCAGCAGATAGAACTTAAGGAAGCAGTCATTGAAGCGGGAGGGGAATGCGAATATCACATGGTTGACAGCCCAGATGGGCATGACGCTTTTCTCTTAGCAGTAAAAGAAATTGGAGTTCACTTAGAAGGTTTCCTTTCAAAGGTTGGTACCGGGTAGTTGTGGATGTCATTTGCAATTAAAACTGCCCTAGATGAAACAGGTACTACGATTGGTTTGAGGTCATGAAAAATGATGTTTAAGAGATTTATCTTTATAACTGCAATTGTTTGTTCCGTTTTTGCGTATTTTTCGTACGTTGATTTTTCTTTAGCTCAGAATATGACAATTGAGACTATTCCCCCAGAGGTAGATGAAAGCGGGAATACAACTGAGGAGAGAATCGACCAGATAGTAGTGACTATAAGAATTCTCGCTGGAGTAGTGCTGGCTGGAACCGTGGGTTACTGGTGGCACACAAAACCAAAAAGGTCAGCTATGAAAAAAACCAAGGTGATTGGAGCTGATCAGAACAAGACCAACGACTTAGAAGTTGATTCTATG
>CETA01017566.1_pt1 | contig 35771 bp, 41 predicted proteins | sample 531251 | NCBI WGS metagenome assembly CETA01 (sample SAMEA2622362, study PRJEB7988) | marine metagenome | biome: marine biome (ENVO:00000447); feature: mesopelagic zone (ENVO:00000213); material: "saline water (ENVO:00002010), including plankton (ENVO:xxxxxxxx)" | depth 380 m
CAGTCGGGCGGGTTGAGGCCTGCCGCTTGTACACGGACGAGCACCTCTCCCGGCTTTGTCACAGGTGTCGGCGCGTCCTCATAACGAAGGAGATGGGGAGCGCCGAACTCATGGAAGCGGATCGCCTTCATTTTTCGTCCTCCGATCAGACGCGTTCGAGGAGGGCGACAGTGCCTTGACCGCCATCGGCGCAGATGCTGACGATCCCGCGAGATCCGACCGGCATGGCCCACAGCTCTTTCACAGCTTGGCTGAGATCACGCGCGCCGGTCGCGCCGAAGGGATGTCCGATGGCTACCGAGCCGCCGTTGGGATTGACGCGATCCCAATCGAAGTTGCCCATCTCGGCCGAAACATGGGCCTTCTGTCGGACCCAGTTCGGATCGGTGATGGCCGCGACGTTGGCCAGCACCTGTGCCGCGAAAGCCTCGTGGATTTCCCAAAGTGCGATGTCGGCGAAGCCAAGGTGATGGCGCGCGAGAAGTCGTGGAATGGCATAGGACGGCGCCATCAGCAGCCCCTCCGTGCGCAGGTCGACCGCCGAGACTTCGTAGTCGACTATCCGCGCATAGGGCGTGCCATCGGGTAACCTCTTCAGACCCTCTTCGTTGGACACCCAACAACCGGCCGCCCCATCCGTGATGGGGGAGCTGTTGCCGGCTGTCAGGCTACCCATCCCGCTCTCACGATCAAAGGCGGGCTTCAAACCGGATAGACGTTCGGCGGATGTGTCCGCGCGCGGGTTGGCATCGCGGGAAAGCTCCGGCAGCGAGATCACGAGGTCATCGAAGAAGCCGCCGTCCCAGCCGGCGACGGCGCGCTGGTGGCTTTTTAGAGCCCAATCATCTTGAGCCTCACGCGAGATGCGCCACGCCTTGGCGGTCTCCTCCATGTGATCGCCCATTGTCCTGCCCGTAAGGCGGTTGGCCCAGCCCTTGGTGGGGAGCACATAGTCTTGAGGGGTCAACGCCCCCAGGGCGGCAAGTGCCGCAGCCGGATCCTGCGCGAAGAGATCGGTAAGTCGTTTAGATGCCTCAGCGGTGAGAGCGAGCGACGGTCGGCTCATGACCTCAGACCCGCCGACCAGTATCAGGTTGAGCCCGCCGCCGAGCATCCCGGCTGCGGCGAAGCTCGCGGTCATGCTGGTCGAGCACGCTAGGACTACGGAGAATGCTGGAACGTTGGGGTTGAGCTTCGCGTCCAGCCAGATTTCGCGAGCGATATTGCTCCAGCCCAGGTTTGGGATGACGGTTCCCCAGATCGTCAGATCGGGCTCAGTACGCTTCGCCAATTCTTGGACGACTGGCACTGACAACGAGACCGCGTCATAATTTGCCAACGCTCCTCCGCCACGACCGAATGGTGTCCGCAAGCCTGCGGCTATGAAAACTGGTTCGGCGAAGCGGCTCACGGTGATCTCCCAAAGCAAAAGATTCTAATTAGACGGGGTGGCTTGGTGCGGTCCGCTGACGGCAGGCGCCGCCCGTCAGGGCGTCTCCCCATCCCTGAGGTCGATGACCATTTTTCCGATGTTTCTTCCGGCGAAGAGATCGAGGAACGCCGAAGGGGTTTTCTCGAGGCCGTGAACAACCGTCTCCTGCCATTTGACCTTCCCATCGGCGATCCACCGGGTGACGTCGCGCTGGAAATCTTCCCAGAGCGACATGTTGTGGACGGTGATGAAGCCTTGCAGCAGGAGGCTCTTCTCAATAACCGCATAGATGTTGCGGGGACCGACCGGCTCGCTGTTGTATTGCTCGATCATTCCACACAGAGCGAAGCGGGCGAAGTCATTGGCCGCCTCAAGCGCCGCTTCGAGGTGCGTGCCACCGACGTTGTCAAAATAGATGTCGACGCCCTTAGGCGCGGCTTCGCGAAGTGCTGCGACCATGTCGTCCGTATTCTTGTAGTTTATCGTGGCATCGGCGCCTGCTTCCTCGCGCAGCCAACGCAATTTGTCCTCGCCGCCCGCGGACGCGACGACACGGCATTCCTTAATCTTTGCGATTTGGACAGCGAGCGATCCGACCGACCCCGCTGCTGCTGACACGAACACAGTCTCACCAGCTCGCGGCTTTCCGATCTTGAGCATGCCGATGTAGGCGGCGAAGCCGGGGAAACCGAGCGGGCCCAGATACGCCTGCTCCGGAATCGTCGTATCGATCCTCGTAGCGGATGCGGCGTCGATGATCGCGCGGTCGCGCCAGCCGGCAAAGTGGCTCACGACCTCGCCAAGGCCGAACCGGTCATCCTTGCTTTCGACCACGACGCCGATCGCGGCGCCATCCAGAGGCTCGCCAACTTGGAAAGGCGGCATGTAGCTGTCTCGACCGGTCATGCGACCTCGCATGTAAGGGTCAACGGAGAGCCAACGGTTGGCGACGAGCAGTTGTCCTCGCTCTGGCGTGGGGAGATCCTGCTCGACGAGCTCGAAGTTGTCGGCCTGTGGTAGCCCTTCGGGACGACTTCTAAGGTGAAATTGACGGGCCATGATTGTCATGGGCGAAGCCCTTCCCGGACAAAGCTTGAGCTGGGCGCGCCCGCGTGACGGGATACGATCATCTGGCCGCCCCTACCCACCGTAGCGCTCGGTCTTGATGATCGAGACGCCCAGCCCTGCCGACAATGCGCTGTCCGTCGCGATGTTGACGAAACCGTTCGACCCGCAAACGAACACGTGGCCCGGGTCGCGACCGAGACGTGCGATTGTCGCCTGGACGATCCCGTCGTCGATCCGTCGGCCATAGTCCGAGGCGCGCCTCGGTGCTTCGCGCGTAATCGCGAGCGTCAAGACGAACGTGGGATCGCTCATCTCGATTGAGTGGAGCTCGCTGGAGAAGAGCACGTCCTCACTGGTTCGCGCCGACAAGAGCAGAGCGACTGGCACGGCCTGTGCTGATGCCCGGCGCTGCCGGATCATCGCCATCAGCGGCACTACGCCTGAACCTGCGCCGATCAGCAGCACCGGCTTGTCGGCAGGCTCGGGCCAAAGGAAGTGGCCTCCAAGCGGTCCCCTGAGTTCGATCTCGTCGCCGGCTGCGGCGACATCGTGGAAGAATGGCGAAACTTCGCCATTCGGCAGGCGCTCGATGGCGAGCTCCAGGGTCGGTGAAGAGCCCGCCGACGATGCGATCGAATAACTGCGCATGGCCTGATAGCCGTCTGGGGCGGTCAGCCGGACGTCGACGTGCTGGCCTGCTGTATGGACGAACGGTTCCGGCAACCGCAGGAAGAAGCTCTTGATACTCGGTGTCTGTTGGACGATTTCGTCGATCACGCCTGACTGCCACGACGCGGGTTGTGCGTCGAACTCAGTCATGGGTGTACCGTTGCTCGCGCCACGGATCACCGTAGATGTGATAACCGCGCAACTCCCAGAACCCGGCCTCGTCGCGAGTGGTGAACTGCAGCGCATTCACCCACTTGGCGGACTTCCAGAAGTAGAGATGCGGAACAAGAAGGCGCGCTGGTCCGCCATGGTCGCGGGGAAGCGGCTGGCCCGCGTAGTTCAGCGCGACCATAGCCTTGCCGGACAACATGTCCGCGAGCGGAACATTCGTCGAATAGCCATCGTAGCAGTGCGCAAGAACGAAGTCTGTTGGCTGTTCAACTCCAGCGTCCGCGAGGATGTCCTCGATCAGCACGCCTTCCCACTTCGTGTCGAGCTTGGACCACGACGTGACGCAGTGAATGTCTTTGGTCACTTTGGTCTTTGGAAGGGCGTTGAATTCGCTCCAACTCCAGACCTTGACGGGTTTCGGACCGATCTTGACCGTGAACTTCCAGTCGGACGTCTCGATACGAGGCGTCGGCCCGGCGGTAAGAACGGGAAAGTTCTCCACGAGATGTTGACCTGGCGGAATACGGCCCTCGTGGTCGCCGCCTGAACCGCGGCCGGTGAAACCTCTGGTGACCATGCCGAACCCCCTTGCCCGTCACGACAGACCGACCGACTTCATCTCAGGCTAATGCGTAGATGATCCTCGCAAATGAAAGATATCGAGCGGATCGCAAAGCTGATGTTCAGACAACCGGGTGTTAAATCAGTAGAGACACGCAATTTGTCACTATGACTCGCGATAATCCCGCGTCGACTATAGCTTTATATCAGACTGCTTTCCCAATGCCCTGTCGCTATAGTTTCGATAGCCTTGAACCTGTGTTGCGTGCGCGTCATGGCTCGTGGGAGAGATGAAGCTTCGCGAGGTGAGGTCGCCAGCATTCGACTGCGGCGCGCACAGGAGGTCGTCATTCCCATCCAAGACGAGATTATCGAAGCGCTCGGCGTTTCCGCGTCGTTCGATGCCCGACGCGAGGCGGCAGAACGCGCCGCCTTCCTCCGAGACTATCTGAGGTCGTCAGGGCAGCGAGCGTATGTGCTTGGAATCAGCGGCGGGGTCGATTCCCTGACGGCGGGCCTAATCGCGCAATCGGCCGTGAAGGATCTGCGTCAGATCGGGTACGAGTGCGAGTTTGTGGCGGTGCGGCTGCCCTATGGCGAACAGACGGATGAGCGCGATGCTCAGCTCGCTTTGTCAGCCATCAGGCCCGACCGCGTCGCGGTGATCAATGTAAGGCCCGCGACAGACGCGCTGTGGAACGAGATGACAGGCTCCGGACACGAGCCCGTCGACCCCGGCCAACGCAGCACGGTGTTCGGGAACATCAAGGCACGCCAACGGATGGTCGCCCAGTTTGCTCTCGCGGGGACCCTGGGCGGCCTTGTGATCGGCACGGACCATGCAGCCGAAGCAGTGATGGGTTTCTTCACAAAGTTCGGCGATGGCGCGGCCGATGTTCTCCCTCTCGCCGGACTCAATAAGCGGCGCGTTCGCGCAATCGCGTCTCATCTGGGCGCCCCGGCGAAGTTAATAGGCAAGGTTCCCACTGCAGATTTGGATGACGCGATGCCGCTACGCCCCGACGAAGATTTCTACGGCGTGACCTATGATGAGATCGACGACTACCTCGAAGGAAGGGGTGTGGCCCCGGCGGCGGTCGAGACGATCCAGAGAGCGTACCGAGCCACCGCGCATAAGCGCGCGCTGCCTGTGGCGCCCAACGTGCAGCTTCCGGCGCCGTAAGGGTCGAGCGAACGCCTGAATTCGCCCCCCCAAGACATAGAAACTATGTCACGCCGCTATTGGAAAAGACCGGCTTTGGAATTCATAGTCAACCACGTAAACTTGTGGCCGCGACGGGTATAGTTGAGACAAGGCTCTGGTCTTATCGACTATTCAACGCTCGGGCTATGGGATGGTGAAGTATAGCAGTCACCCTGCGGTCGCGATTTTTCGCTGCGGGTCGGGCACATGCTTCGTGTTCGGAGATAGAAATGAGCGCGGCCGAACGTCAAGCGCCAGAGCTTCGTGTTGATCGGTGGATCGGCGTGGATGGAAGCGACCTTAAGACGCCGATCAAGCTGTCGGATTTCGGCATAGGGCCGAAGGTCGTTTTCGCGTTTCAGCACTGGTGCAGAGGCTGCCATCTGCATGGGTTTCCCACACTGCAGAAATTGCACGGTGCGCTGCAATCCAGGGGCGTGGGCTTCGCAGTGATCCAAACAGTCTTCGAAGGAGCGCACGAAAATACATTCGACAAGTTGCGCATCAATCAGGTGAAGTACGGTCTCCCCATCGCTTTCGGGCACGACGAACCGCCGGCTGGAGCCGCGTTTCCTACGTTCATGGAGGATTACCGAACACGGGGAACGCCTTGGTTCACGGTCATCAATGCCGATGGTCGGATCGTCTTTTCGGATTTCCACCTCGACGCAGATCGTTTGGTGGCGGAACTGGAGAGCACGTGAGACATGCCGCGTTGGCTCATTCTAGCCGTCACCCACTTCGCCGTTGGCGTCACCGGCTTTGCTGCCGGCATCTACACGCTGCCCATCCTCACCGCGCCGGCATCGCCCACTGAATTTGCGCTGAGGAGCGCGACGCCTGAAGCGATCTATTCGGGAAAGCTTTCTCGTGATCTAGCCGGCAGCGACCTGCTGCACTGGGGCGAAGGTGAAGTGCAGATCCTGCCTCACCGGATCGCGCACATCGGCCGTCTCTCTCCCGGGCCGGACTACAAGCTTTATCTCACCCCGCACTTCGTCGAATCCGAGGAAGCGTTCCTCGCAATCAAGGACGCGTCGGCCCGGGTTGGCGATGTGAGGACGTTCAATGGCTTCATTATGGAGGTGCCCGCCGACATCGATGTTCGCGACTACAGCGCCGTTGTCATCTGGTGTGAAGCCTTCGATCAATTCATCAGTTCTGCGGAGTACCAGCCTCCGCGCCAGGCTCGGAAATGAGTCAGGCGATGGACAGCGTGAAGGCAGCCTGCGGGCGGGGGCTCGTTTTGGCGCCGGTCGCAGCGCTGTTGTTGAGTGTCGCCACGTTGCTCTTGGGCAATGGTCTATTGGGCACGCTTCTGATCGTGAGGGCTGGTGAGGAAGGCTTCGCCGCTCATACGATCAGCGCGATGATGTCCCTATACTTTGCGGGCTTCACCATTGGCGCACTCACGCTGCCCAGGATGATCGTGTCCGTCGGTCATGTGAGAACTTTCGCCGGCTTCGCCGCGATCGCCTCGATGACGGCTCTTCTTCATGTCGCATTCGTGGAGGCGAACGTATGGATGCCGCTTCGCCTTGTGACCGGCTTTGCCTATGCAGGCATGATCCTGGCGACTGAGAGCTGGCTCAACGCGCACGCGATTCAATCCACGCGCGGTCAGCTTTTGTCGATTTTCGGCGTTGTTTCGATGGGCTCATGGGCCCTTGGTCAAGCGCTTCTCAACATCGCTCCCCCCGCAGACGTGACGCTGTTCCTGTTCGTCTCGCTGCTGATATCTGCGGCCGTCGTCCCCGTCACGCTGCTGCCCAGTCATCCTCCGGCCGAGGTCGAACAGGAGTCCGTCGCCTTTCGCGATCTCGTTGCGGTTTCGCCCCTCCCGTCGGTTGGCGTTTTCCTAGCCGGCCTGGCCATCGGCGGCTTCTGGGGACTAGGGCCGAATTTTGCGCAGAGGATTGGCCTCGATGTGGGCGGCATTTCTGCGTTCATGGCGGCGGTCCTTGGTGGAACGCTCGTGCTGCAGTGGCCTTTGGGATGGCTATCGGACCGCATGTCGCGGACACTCGTCATTGCCGGCGCCGCCCTGGCTTCCGCGGCGGCCGCGATCGGCGTGGCGCTGGCCGCGGACGCCCCTCTGCCTGTGCTACTTGCGGCGGGCGCGCTGTTCGGCGGTTTCGGTATTCCCATCTATTCGCTATGCCTTGCCGTTGCGAACGACGACCTTCCTGCGGGTCGGCTGCTAGGCACGGCTCGCGGACTTCTCCTACTCAACGGGATCGGAACCGCCGCCGGGCCACTCATCGGAGGCCTGGTGATGGACCTCCTCGGCCCTGGCGGCCTGTTCCTCTACGCGGCGGCATTGCTGACTGCCCTGGCGGTCTTGGCCGGTATGCGCAGGCACTCAGACCGCTCGGTCAAGACGAGAGCAACACGCTGCCCGAGCACGGCGATGATCACCGGGTCGCTCGACGCAATGATACGAACCCCGGCGGATCAGCGCCGCTGAGACGCCTATGCCGACGACCGAAGGATTGCCAGTCGGCTGTTAGAGGAGCCTGGCTGAAAACAAGACGGAACGTGTCATGGATGAAGGCGAGAACGCGCCAGCCGCGAGGAACGCATACGAGGCTAAACGGGGGGCGATCGCCATCCTCCCGTTGGCCTTTGGGGCCAGCGTGTATGGCTTGGCGTTCGGTTTCCTGGCCGTACAGGTAGGTTTTCCGTGGTGGGGCGTGGCGATGATGAGCGCCTCTACCCATGCGGGTTCTTCGCAAATCATCGCGGTCGAGCAGTTCGCTTCCACAGGTGTCGTGTTGGGCGCGGTTCTGGCCGGTGCGTCACTAAACCTGCGCTATGTCGGCATCATCGCCTCTTTATCCGAGGTGCTGGCCGGCTTGTCGCTGAGGAAAAAGCTCTTCGCCATCCACATTACTGGCGACGAGAACTGGGCTTTGACGATGTCCGAGCGGGCAAAGTCCCCCGATGTCGGAGCACCATTCCTCATAGGCTCAGGGCTGGTGAATATCTCCATGTGGACAGCCTCCACGACGCTTGGGGCTTTGCTTGGCGCCGCGCTGCCCGATCTCGGACGCTTTGGCCTGAGCTTCGCGTTCACGGCGGCCTTCATTGCGATGGCGCGAGGTCTGTGGCGGGGACGTTCCCAAGTTCTGCCATGGACCATGGCCGCGGCAGCGACCATGGCCGCCATCTCGCTCGGCATGCCCAAAGCTTACGGAATCATCGTCGGCGCATTCTTCGGCTTGGTGGTGATCTTCTTAAAGCGCAACATCGAGGCGGCAGCCCGATGAGCGCTTCGCACTGGGCTGTCGTCGGTTTGCTCGTCGTGGCTGCCTTCTCGATTAGGGTCGCCGGATTGATTGCCGGTGAGAGAATTAGGGTGTCCAAGCAGGCTTGGGTTCTGGACGAGTTGCCTGGGCTGATCGTGGTCAGCTTGGTTGCTTCGTCCTTGATCGGGCAGCCGCCGCCAACCTGGATCGCGGCCGGTGTCGCGCTGGGTGCAGCGATCGCCACGAACCAGGTCATCGTGGCGATGATATTGGGAATGCTCGCCTACGCAGGTCTGGGGTGGCTTGGCTCGTAAGTGCCGATCGTCTGAGAGAACGGGCTCTGGGGAAGGCCGTAGGTCGCCAGTAAGGCTGCGAACGTCGATGGCCCGCACTCACCGTGTGGATCCGAGGACTCCGGGTCCTCGCCTACGCAACAGCCTCCACGGTCAGATCGCGGCCATTGAACTGCACCGTTTCCCCGGCTCGCGCACCTTCGATCGCCTCGTAGATCGGGGCCATCGTCGAGATACCCATCAGTTCCTGCCCATGACAGATAAACCTGCCAGTCGAGACCGAAATAACGAAGTGCTTGCCGGACAGCTTGACGACTGCGCCTTCCGAGACTTGTGACTTTGGCCCAAAATCGATCGTCCGGAGCTTGTCGAGCTTATCAACATAGTCATCGAGAGTGTCATCGAGCGCCTCAGCAAAATCGCTCGCCACCTCGGCTTGCGCCTGCTCGTCGTTCTCGATCGGCTCGCTGCGATCGAGGCGCGCGGTGGAAACGTAATCCAGATACTTCTCGCGAGCGCTTTTCAGCGCCGCTGTCTCAAGAGACAGCATGGTCTCGCGAATGTGGTCCTTATTCCAGTCCATCTCTGCCTCGTTATCGCTGACCTGAAGGGGAAATCCCATCCTTCGTTCGGGTCCAATTTGGTCCCGCACGCTGCGCCGACCTCATTCGTCGGTAATCACGTCTTCGCCCTGGTAGGGAATCCTGATCAGCCGGGGATCCCGAATAATGCTCGTCACGAGCCAGACGTATGATTGTTCTGCTGTATCGAAGCCTAGGATGCTGAAGGCTCCCCCGAACGGGCATGCCGGGAAGTCCGGGAAGCCTTCCCGCAGAACGTAACGCTCAGGGTCGCGATCAAACTCGCTTTTGTAGACCTTGCGGAGCCCATGCTTGCTCGGCACGTCCGCGTCACCGGCCGGAGCTGTTTCACGATGCTCAAGAAGCCGTTCGGACAGGTCACGGTGGCATATCTCGTCGAACACATCGAAGGCATCAATCAGCAGACCTTTATGCTCGGTCGCCGGATCTGTGATGGCGTAAATGTTCGACGCGTCCTCGGCTCCATTGCCGCTCTCAAGGCGTAATGCGGCATCGACACGAATGCTGCACGCGTCGAGGGTCGATCCGAGCTCGAGATCGACAAGAGCGCCGTCCTTCACACGGTACTCTCGGTCATAGCCCTTCGCCACGAAGGACTGCACGGCGTCCAGAACGTCTGTCACTTGAGTTGTCATCAACGCACCTCGAGTTCGGATTGTAAGGGTTGCGCGCCGACCGAAGGCGCGCATTGGCGCGGTGACCGACCAGCACTGAAGGTGCGGAGCGCCATCATAGCCACTTGGCTCGCTTGAAGCGGACGAACAGGAAAAGACAAAACGTCAGCATCAGGCCGAGCACGACGAAGTAGCCGTAAGCTGTGTCCAGCTCCGGCATGTTCTTGAAGTTCATTCCATATATTCCCGCGATCGCCGTAGGGACCGCGAGTATCGCCGCCCAGGCAGCGAGCTGGCGCGTGATGACGCCTGTCCTTTGCGCCTCGAGAAGGCTGCTGAACTCGAAGACCGTGGACAGCACCTGGAGGAGGCCATCGACCATGGACTGGACCCGATCGACATGGTCTGCGACGTCGTTGAAGTACGGCCGCACCTCAGCGCTGATGCATGGGAAATGTCCGCGAACAAGCTTGCGCACCAGTTCGGCCATAGCGCCAAGGGTTCGCTGGAAACGGGTCAATTCGCACCGCAAGCCGAAGATGCGCGCGACCTCCGCCCGCCCCAGGAAGTCGTCGAGCGATCGCCTCTCCATCGCGAGCACGTCGTCCTCGATCATTTCGAAGATCGGCAGATACTGATCGACGATGCGGTGAAGGATGGCGTGCAAGACGTAGTCGACACCCTTACCGAACTGAGCAGGCGAACCCTCAAGCTGCTCGCGAAGATTGCCGAGCGCTCCGGCGTTGCCGTGACGCACCGTGATCAGATGGTTGTGACCAGTGAAGATCGCCGTCTTGCCGTAGCGTATGCGGTCCCCGACCAGCTCGGCCGTCTGAGCGACGACGTAGAGCTCGCCGTTATAAACTTCGAGCTTCGGCGGGCACATCGGGTGCATCGCGTTATCGATCGCCAATGGATGCAGATTGTAGGTCGCCTGAAGCGCCCTCAGTTCGCTGACCGAAGGTTCGCTGAGCCCGATCCAGCAGAAGCCAGAGCGGTTCTTATCGAGCGCGATCCGCTCGTCGATAGCGACCTCGCGGATGCGGCGACCCTCGTTGTAGTAATACGCGGCGATGACGCTCATGCGGGCCTCGCCGGGATGACCAGGCCCCGCTGCACGGCTGGTCGGGCGAGGCCGCGATCCAACCAACCCCGGATGTTCCGATGTTCGGCCATGCGCAACAGGTCGCCGGCGTCATAGGTGCCGACCAGGGCATTGACCCAGCCGAGCGTCGCGATGTCGGCGATCGAATAGTCGTCGACGATCCACTCGCGTCCATCTAGCTGGCGATCCAAGATTCCCAGCAGGCGCTTGGACTCGTCGGCGAACCGTTGCTGAGGCCGTTTGTCCTCGTAGTCCTTTCCGCCCCAGCGTAGGAAGAAGCCCAGCTGACCGAACATCGGGCCGATCGCAGACATCTGGAAGAATACCCAGCTCAGCACCTCATAACGCTTGGCTGGTCCCGTTGGCATCAACAGGCCCGTCTTCTCGGCGAGGTAAACGAGAATCGCACCGGACTCCCAAACCCCGAGCGGTTCACCGTTGGGGCCCGACGGATCGATGATTGCAGGGATGCGTCCGTTTGGGTTCAGCGACAAGAAAGCGGGGTCTTTGGTCTCGTTCGTGCTGATGTCGATAAAGTGCGGCTCGTATGGCAGCCCGGTCTCCTCGAGCATGATGGAGACCTTGACGCCGTTGGGCGTGGGCGCTGCGTAGAGTTGCAGGAGATCAGGATCGGAGGCAGGCCAGCGCTCGGTGATCGGATATGACGAAAGGTCTGGCATGCTGGGGCGATCCTACCAAATCGATGGCCGGCAAACGGCATGACCGCTTGAGGGGCCGTTCGAGGACCGCATCGTTCGCCGATGCGGTCCCATTGCTTGCGATTCAGAGCGCTGTGTCGCGATAGCCGCTGCAGCTATTCCGCTGCCGCTCCAGTGGTAGACTGGGCGGCCCCAGCGTCATCACGCTTGGGGAGCACCCAATTCGCGCGCGGGAAATGGCAAGTGTAGCCGCCCGGGCGCTTCTCGAGATAGTCTTGGTGCTCCGGCTCCGCTTCCCAAAAATCGCCGACGGGCTCGACTTCGGTGACGACTTTGCCGTCCCATAGTCCGGACGCGTCGACGTCGGCGATCGTCTCCTCGGCGACTCGTTTCTGCTCCTCGTCGACATAGTAGATCCCTGACCGATAGGAGAGGCCGCGATCGTTGCCTTGCCTATCTTTCGTCGTCGGATCGTGGATCTGGAAGAAGTATTCGAGGATGTTACGGTAACTTGTCGCCGCCGGGTCGAAGATGATCTCGATCCCTTCAGCGTGAGTGCCGTGATTGCGGTAGGTGGCGTTCGGGACGTCGCCACCGGTGTATCCGACGCGGGTCGACACGATGCCGGGCTGCTTGCGGATCAGATCCTGCATGCCCCAAAAACATCCGCCTGCGAGAACAGCGCGCTGATGCATGTTACGCCTCCTCCACCTGATCGAGATATTCGCCGTAACCCTCGGCTTCCATCTCATCGCGCGGGATGAAGCGAAGGGCGGCCGAGTTGATGCAATAGCGCAGTCCGCCACGGTCGGCCGGACCGTCGGGGAACACATGGCCGAGATGGCTGTCGCCATGGACCGATCGAACTTCCGTACGGACCATGCCGTGCGAACTGTCCCGCACCTCGTTCACGTGCGCGGGGACGATGGGCTTGGTGAAGCTGGGCCAGCCGGATTTCGACTCGAACTTGTCCGTCGATGCGAAAAGCGGCTCTCCGGACACGACATCGACGTAGATGCCCGGTTCCTTGTTGTCGTTGTATTCGCCGGTGAAGGCCCGCTCCGTGCCGTCTTCCTGGGTGATCCGGCGTTGCTCGGGGGTCAGGCGGTCGATCGCTGCCTGAGACTTTTCAAACTTCATGATCGTCTCCAATACTTGGTTACAGGGCCAGGCACATTACGGACATCTTATCTTTCTTGACGGTCGCCTCGACTATCGCAGTGCCAAATATATTTATCCAATACGCTGTGCGTATAGTTTCTATAGCTCCGCTGTGATCAGCGGCGTTCAGTTCCACGCGTATCTGGCCGCTAGTTGCGCGATCTTTCGGATCTCAACCGGCGCCGTGGAGCCGGAGACAGTCGCGATCACGACTTCTCGCTCGAGGACGAACCCGTCGATCGGACGCGTAACCAGACCTTGGGCTGTAGCCGACCGCTCCGGAAGGATGCATATGGCCTCGCCTTCGGCGACGACCCGTTGCACCCAATCGTCACGATCGGACCGGAAGCGCGGTCGCATCAGCACCTCCCGTCGTGCGAAATGGTCTAGGATCTGCTCGCGAAACTCACACTTCAAACGATCGACGAACGGGAACTCCAACAGGTCCTCGCCGCGCACGATATCGCTCGCCGCGAGCGGGTGCTTTGCGGAACAGCCGAGCACGAAGCGCTCGCGGAACAGAGGTCGCACATCAAGCTTGCGGTCCGGCCGCGTCTCGCGGGGCAGGATGCATGCGTGATACTTGCCCGACAGCACCTCAGATGTGTCTTCACTCGCCCCAAGCGAATGCATCTTGATTTCGATCGATGGCACCTCGGCCAACGCGCTCTCGAAGAAAGCCGTGAAAAGCTTCGGCCCGACGGTCGGGGCGACGGCTACGTCCAACACCCGGTGCCTTCCCATGGCCCAGTTCTCAGAATGATGCCGAACACTTTTCATCGCGACTACCATGCGCCGAAATTCAGCCTCCACATCCTGGCCAAGACCGGTGAGACGGCTGTTCTTTCCATCGCGATAAATGAGCGGACCGCCGAGTTCCTCCTCCAGGCGTCGGATCGCGCGAGTCAGGCTTGGTTGGGAAACACCGCTCAACCGCGCCGCTGCTGTAAAATTCAGCGTCTCGGCCAAGTTGATGAAATAGCTGACCTGATTGAGTTCCATAGCCCTTCGGCCTGCACGCCCTGACTGATGCCGCTTCCAGACCGGTCTTATCGACCTCGTCCAGAAGTATGCGCGACGCATATAATCACGCTTTAGGGGCTTGTCTATATGCGCCACGCATATAAAAAGAATGTCTTGGACGGCTAGTCGGGACCTGATGGTGCTTCCGCTGGGTCCTACGGGTTTCGGCGCACCCGCTAAGTTGCCGTGGGAGGCTCGACGCTTATGGCAGGAACACCGTTCACGTTTTCCGGTAGTGGGGGCTCTGATCTAGCCGGGTATTTGGAGGCGCCGGAAGGTACGCCGCGCGGCTGGGCGATTTTCGCCCATTGCTTCACCTGCGGGAAAGACAGCCGCGCCGCCGTGTACATCGCACGCGCGCTTTCGCGGGCCGGTATCGGCGTCTTGCGGTTCGACTTCGCCGGCACGGGGATCGAGAGTCTAGCGGATGAAGCAATAAGCTTCGCTTCCGACGTCGACGATCTCAGGGCGGCCGCGGAGGCTATGACTGCCGCCGGTAAGGCGCCCTCCCTCCTTGTCGGACACAGCCTGGGTGGCACGGCTGCGATCGTAGCCGCCGCCGACTTGCCGGATATCGCAGCCGTAGTGACGATCGGTGCCCCGGCTGACCTTCAGCATATACTGCGCGTTTTTCAACCTGCCGACCTAGACGCAATAGCGCGCGAGGGCGAGGCATCTGTGAAGATTGCTGGTAGGCCCTTCCTGATCCGCCGCAGTTTCCTAGAAACTGTCGAAGAAGTTGATGTCGAGAAATCCATCGCCGCCCTTAGACGTCCGGTGCTGGTGATGCATTCACCGGTGGATCAAGTCGTGGGCATCGAGCACGCTTCGCGCATTTTTGTCGCATCGCGCCATCCCAAGAGCTTTGTTTCGCTCGACACGGCGGATCACCTTCTCACAGATGTCGAAGATGCGAACTACGCCTCAGCTATGGTCGCAGCGTGGGCAAGCCGCTTCCTGCCGCCGCTCGCGGCGGACCTTCCGCAAGTCGAGGTAGCGAATGGAGTCGTGGCGTCCGAAACGTTAGCGGGGAAGTTCCAACTCACGGTCCGGAGTGGCGGGCACAGTCTGTTCGCCGATGAACCGGAATCGGTCGGAGGTCTTGGTAGCGGCCTGTCTCCTTACGAACTTGTATCGGCCGGACTGGCCGCCTGCACGGTTATGACAATGCGTCTTTACGCGAACCGCAAAGGCTTCCCGTTGGAGCGAGCGACAACGACCGTGCGACACGAGAAAGTGGCGGACATGATGCCTCCCGACCGCTTCACGCGCACCGTCTTTCTCGATGGGCCGCTCAGCGATGAACAGCGCGCGCGCATCCTCGAGATCGCGGATCGGTGTCCGGTCGACCTGACACTCGTCCGAGGCTCGGATGTGCAGACTGAACGTTCGAGCAATGCGCAGCCTGCAGGTGCGGCGCCTGCGAACTGATGTGGTGCACAGAGCGGAGGTTGATCGGATGCCGAGCTTGCCCACTAAAGACCAGACGCCGACGCGAACCGAGCGAGCGATACTTGCGGGTGGGTGTTTCTGGGGCCTCGAAGATTTGCTTCGCCGCACGAAGGGCGTCGTGACGACGCGTGTCGGCTACATCGGCGGCGAAATGCCAGACCCGACTTACACGAGACACCATGGTCATGCGGAAGCGGTGGAGATCACGTTCGATCCTTCCATCCTGACGTATCGTGCTCTCCTTGAACTCTTCTTCCGAATCCACGATCCGACGACATACGAGCAACAAGGCAGCGACGTCGGGCCAAGCTATCGGTCCGCGATTTTCTACACGTCTGAAAAGCAGATGGACGTTGCTCTGGAGACAATCGCCGAGATCGAAGCGTCGGGTCGCTGGCCGGGACCTGTCGTGTCCGAGATCAACCCGGAAGAGCCGTTCTGGGAAGCCGAGCCAGAGCATCAAAAGTACCTCCAGCGTCGACCCGGCGGCTATAGCTGCCACTTCGGACGACCGGCCTGGCGATTGGACCGAGCGAAACGATGAGCACGCTGGGACGATCATCAACGATACTGACGCGAAGGCGCTTGCGCTTCGTCGCTAGGTCAGCCGGGTTTTTGCGATGATGCCTGAGTACGTGATCGCCGGCTTGTGGGGGCTCTTGTCGGGAAGTGGACTTCTTGTCGGGGCGGTTCTAGCGGATGTGCTGTATGGGCGACTCACTCACCGCATGATCTCGGCGGTGATGGGCTTCGGTGGTGGTGTGTTGATTGCCGTGGTCGCCACCGAACTCATCGGTGATCGCGTTTCCGCTGGCATGGGCCCATTGGCGATCTTTGCGCTGCTCGCAGGAGCCGCGATCTTCAGCGGCACGAACTGGTTTCTCTCTCGCAGAGGTGCGAAGCATCGAAAGCGATGCGGTGAGTGCACTGAGCAGGCCACTGAACAGCAGCACCGCGGGAGCGGTGCTGCGATTGCGCTCGGCAGCGTTCTCGACGGCATCCCCGAGGCCCTTGTAATCGGGATGTCCGTGGCTGGCGGAGGCAGGATCAGCATTGCCGTAGTGGCAGGCTTCTTCTTAGCTAACGTGCCACAGGGTCTGTCGAGCACTTCGGGAATGAAGGTCGCGGGCCGATCTCGAAGCTATATCTACTCGGTCTGGATCGGGATTCCGCTACTTGTTTGTATCGCAGCCGGTACGGGAAATCTTCTGCTTGGCTCGGCGTCCACCCAGGCTCCTGCCATTCTGTCGTTCGCAGCCGGCGCGGTCATAGCGATGCTGGCGGAAGCGATGATCCCCGAAGCTTTCGAGAAGGCGCCGCCGTTCATCGGCCTGATCACGGTCATGGGGTTTCTGGCGGCGTATCTCATCGCTCAACACTGAAACCTGCGACTTCAGGAGTTCTAAGCCTCGCCGCCGTTCTCGCGATCTACGCCGCGCTCGTGCAACTCGGCATCGATCGGGCAATTCGTGCAGCCCTCGTAACAGCACAAGCGGCAGATGCGGTAGGAATGCTCGAGGTTTTCCAGCCGATCGCGAAGCACGCGTTCAGCTATGCTGTAAAGAGCGTCCAACTCGGTAGGGGTGAGGATCGATAGTCCCTCAGCGATCACCTTGTCTCGCGAGGCCAGGACCGCGTCGCTCGCGACCTTGCCAGCCTCTGTAAGATGGAGGGACCGCGTGCGCCCGTCAGTCGAATGCTCACGCCGCTCGACCAATCCCTCCGTCGACAAACGGTCCACCAAGCGGACGGTCGCGGCATGGGAAAGTCCCACCCCGACTGACAGCATGCGGATCGATAGCCCTGGCTTATGGGCAATCAACGCAAGCGCCGAGGTGGCGGGTCCAGCTTCTGGCGCTCGCGATGAACTAGCGCGAACGATGTCGTCGCTGATCATGAGTGCGAACGCCCCAAAGATATTTCGATCTCGAGGTCCATCCATTGCCCCATCTATATGTGCGCGAAGCATAGACAGCAAGCCATACCCCTCCAATGCCAAGGGATCGAGTTGGCCCGAAAGCCGCGCTTTTACAATGGCTTAGGGCATGCTTCGGATTGCGCGGAAGATTGAAATCCAGGATCTGGGTCGTCCGGTCGCTTAAAATGGCGATACCTGGCGGCTATGGATCGGTGTGGGCTGTCACAATTTTGGCTCCCAAGACGGCCGAATCACATCACCCCTGCGCCAGGGGCCACCTTGCGTCGGCGCCTATAGGCGGGGTTCGGAGGTATGCTCTTTGCGCCGCACCTCGACCGTCTCACCGCGTCCGATCACGACAGTGTCAATCTCGCTGAGAAACAGCCCGTGCTCCATGACGCCGGGGATGGCATCGATCGCTCGGGCGATCTCAATTGGCCTAAGGGCCTTGCCGAAGGCTGCATCCATGATGTGATTGCTCTGGTCTGTGAGGAATGGTTCTCCGCCGACCGAGCGAAGCCTCACACGGGCTCCGAGCTTGGCAAGATGCGTTCGAACCAACTCGCTCGCGAAGGGCACGACTTCGACCGCCAGAGGAAACTCGCCGAGTTGTCGAACGACCTTGCTCGAGTCTACGACTGCGATCATTCGGATTGAAGCGGCGGCCACGACCTTCTCTCGGAGCAAGGCGCCGCCACCGCCTTTGATCGCCTGAAAATGGCAATCGATCTCGTCGGCGCCGTCGATCGTGAGGTCCACCGAACTGAACTGCTGAAAAGGAACGAGCGGCACCGCGAGACGTCGAGCCAGCATTTCGGTCGCTCGAGAGGTGGCGACAGCGGTGATGCGAAGGCCCTGTCGGATGCGGTCGCTCAGGCTTTGAATGGCATAGGCTGTTGTGCTTCCGGTCCCAAGGCCAACGAACATGCCGTCTTTGATCTCGTCGACCGCTCTAGCTGCAGCCAGCCTCTTCTCTGCTTCTCGGGTAGACATCTAACGCCACTTCATCTCGCCGGTATGCGTGCCATCACCATGTCGATTTTGAAACCGGGCGGCGCAAACCTAATCCTCCATGCCGACATTGCCTCGTTGACCTGCAGCCTACAGACAGATAGGTCTATGCGTGGCGCATACATAATGCGGATGGTCTGATCGGCAAGCGTTCGCTGCTGGAGACGACCACCGCGTGCCAGGCGGCACTGAGCGAAGTGCGTATGCCGTTGCCAGCTCGGCGAACCAGGGGACACAGGCATGACGGTCAAGGTCGCAATCAACGGTTTCGGTCGGATCGGACGACTGGCCTTACGGTCGATCGTCGAACTACGGCGTGACGACATCGAGGTGGTTGCGATCAACGACCTCGGGCCGGTCGCTACGTTGGCGCACCTCCTGAAGTACGATTCAGTTCACGGCCCATTTCAAGGATCGATAGCCACCGGCGAAGACTGGATCGACGTCGGGTCCGGTAGAATCAAAGTGTCTTCGGAGCGCGATCCATCTAACCTTCCGCATGAAGAGCTCGCAGTCGATGTGGCGCTCGAATGCACGGGTTTGTTCACCTCCAGGGAGAAGGCTGAATCGCACATCCGTGCGGGAGCAAAGCGCGTGCTCGTCTCTGCGCCCAGCGAGGGGGCAGACAAGACGATCGTCTTCAAGGTCAATCACGAAACGCTGACAACCGATGATGTCGTCGTATCGAATGGCTCATGCACTACGAATGTCCTCGCGCCCGTCGCGAAGATCTTGAACGATCTTTGTGGCATTGAGCGGGGCTACATGACCACGGTCCACGCTTATACGGGTGACCAACCGACGCTGGATACGGTGCATAAGGATCTCTACCGCGCACGGGCAGCCGCGCTGTCGATGATCCCAACCTCGACCGGAGCCGCGAACGCGATCGGACGCGTGCTGCCAGAACTGAAAGGCAAGCTTCACGGCTCGTCGATCCGCGTGCCAACGCCGAACGTGTCGGTCGTCGATCTGGCTGTTTCGGCATCCCGGGAGGTCACGATCGACGAAGTGAACGACGCCATTCGTCAGGCTGCGAATGGTCCGATGAGCGGGGTGCTCGCTTACACGACAGATCCATTGGTGTCTGTGGATCTGACCCACCGGACCGAATCCTCGATCGTCGCGCTACCCCAGACCGATGTCGTCGAGGGCCGGATGGTTCGCGTGCTTGCTTGGTACGACAACGAGTGGAGCTTTGCGACACGCATGGCGGATGTCGCCGTGGTGATGGCGAAGCTCATCTAGCGGATCGGTTGCGGGAAAAGTCGGATCTTGGCGACAAGATGCGCTCGCGAAACGGAGGCATTGATGAAGATGAATGGGCCACTAGCACGTGCAGCGAGGGCGCTCATTCAGTGGCCGCGATCACATGTCGCCAAGATCGCTGGCGTAGAGGAAGAGGCGCTAGCTCAATTCGAAGCCGGCGCCAGCGTGTTGGCACCCTCGGATCTGAGGCGATTGCGGGATGCGCTCGAACGAGGCGGCGCGGTCTTCATCGGTGAGGACAATAGTGGGGGACTTGGCGTTAGGCTCAAGTTCAACGCCAAGGACGTGCGTGCGATCAATCGGATGGAAGGCGAAGGTGGGCCGGTAGGCACCGACGACGTCTGAGCCTTCCAGCGAACGCTTCTGCTCCGGCAAGAGTCTCGACACCGGCCCGTAGATATTGTATGCGCGGCGCATATATTGCGTGAGTCGCTGCGATGGACGACCCCTCAGATCGTTTGATCAACATCTTTGGCGCGCTGTCTCAAGCGGTGTCTGACCGCGTGCGCTTGGCGATCGCTGATGCATTCAATGCGGGGGGCGAGACGGCCGCGGCTTTGATCGCTATTGGTCACGCACCAGGAATGTCGATCGGCCAGGTACGGCAAACTCTCAGGCTTTCGCATGCAGGTGCAGTTCGCGTCGTCGAGAGGCTAGGTGACCAAGGCCTAGTGGCGAAATCGCCATCGCCCTCTGACCGCCGGGTAGTTCATGTCTCGCTGACCTCGCGTGGTCAGGTGGAGCGGACCAAGCTGCTAGGTCTGCGGAACGCGGCGGTGTCCGAACTGCTGAGCAAAGTCTCGGCTGACGATCGCGTCGTTCTGGAGCGGGCTGCGGACAACATCCTGTCGTCGCTGTTCTCGGACCTCCACGGCGGCTTGGCAATCTGTCGTCTGTGCGATCAGGCCCGCTGTGCCGATTGCCCAGTCGGCCACCATCGTCCGTGACGCCCTGACGATCATCCCTTCTGAGGAGTTTGATATGAGTATTTTCGATCGGTATGAATTGCTTGTGCCCGAGCGCAGTCGGAAGGAACTGGCGCTGTTGAGATGGGCGCTCGTGATCGTTTTCTCTTGGTTCGGCGCGATGAAATTCACGGCTTACGAGGCCGATGGCATCGCCCCTTTCATCGGCCATAGTCCGTTCATGAGTTGGCTGGGTATGTTCGGGGTACAGGGCCAAAGTTACCTCGTCGGCGTCATCGAACTGTCGACCGCAGTTGTGCTGGCCTTAGGGGCTTTCCGCCCGTTATTCTCAGCATTTGGCGCCCTTATGTCGGCGGCGACCTACTTCATCACGCTAACCTTCTTTTTTACGACGCCTGGGGTCGGGGAGCCGACTGCCGGAGGCTTTCCTGCGATATCCGCCGCTCCTGGGCAGTTTCTGCTGAAGGACGCAGTCTTGCTGGCGGCATCACTTGTTCTGCTGCTTGCGTCGGTCCAACCCAAAAATGAGGGCCTGGGCCGATGAAGATCGATCGGTTGTGAACATAGGCACGATGGTCTTGGACACACTCCGTGGAGAGTGGGCGCTTCGTCGCAACGTCCATCCGACAGGCGACCAACTGATTGGCGACGCGGCTTTCGCTCCGGCAGGTGAATCCGCGCTCGCCTATCAAGAAAGCGGGATACTACGGCTTAGGGATGGCCGCGAACTCTCCGCGTCTCGGCAATACCGGTATTGCGCGGTCGGCAACCGGGTAGCCGTTCAGTTCGCGGACGGGCCGAACACCGGGAATATGTTTCTCAACCTGGAATTCTCGCGCAAGAACTGGGGGTTCGAGGCAACCGGGACGCACTTCTGTGGTGATGACGCCTACCAGGCTTACTACCGGATCCTCGACGCGGGATCCTTTGAGACGGTGATCAGGGTTGTTGGCCCGCGAAAGGCGTATGAACTGACGAGCCGATACTCACGGGCGTTACGAACGACGCAGGACCGTCTACCCTCCCCGATGGCTTAACGCGCCTTTCCTGGCCAGCCTGTCACGTGCTTCGAATCCGAAAACGATCGTCGTCGTCATCACGAGGTAGGCAACTACGCCGCCGGGAGAAAGCGTAGGCATTGCGGCAAGGATCAAAGCGTCGTTGCCACCGGGTATGAGGCCGATGCCTATTCCCATCAAAGCGCCGCCGGCGATCGACCGCAGGATGCCGGCGGCCGTCGGCCGCTGGAGACGCAAGCGACCCTGGCGCACGGATGCCGTGATGGCCCCCGCAACCGAGGCAATGACCGCAACCAGTGCGACCTCGCTTGTTGGCGACATTCGAAGAGGAAGGCCGCGTTGGATGAGGTCAGCGAATGTCCATGCTGGCGAAAGAGCGTAGAGAAGCCCACCAGTGATCCCGAGGCCGATCATCGAAGCGCCAAACGCCCAGCTCTGCCTTCTTCGCGGTGGGGTCTTCCTCGATACGAAGATCACCGCCAGCGCGAGTACGGCGCTTAGGGCAAGAAGCGTAGCGGCCCCAGGGGCACTCGGCCTAGCGATGACACTTGGCCATGTCGCGACGGGGCCAAACCGGCCGAAGTCAGCGGCCAATATGCCGACTGCCAGTCCCGCAGGAAGGGCCAACAGTCGCATCTCCCCATCCCCTAACCGTGCCAGTGAACCTAGCAAGCAGGTGTCATTTATGAGCGCGCCGAGGCCGAAGGCGATGGCGCCGATGATGATGAGGCCGTTGACGCTCGTGGAGAGTGGGAGGGTCGCATTCAGCGTCCCCGACCAGGCGAGCGGTATCGCAACAAGGCCAGCCGCCGCAGACGCCGCAACAAATCCGACGAACATTCTTGGTCGGCGCCGTTGCTGCAGCTCATGAGCCGCTACGACCAAGCATGTGCCGCCTCGGTTTGCGGAATACCCGAACCAGAAGGCCAGTATGCATATGAGAAAGTCGAACGCGAACGGTGCAAAAGATATCAAGCCTGCCTCGGTTTCTCGTCAGCTCTTTTTCGAACGGCGCCGGCGCAGCTTGCGGGCGGGCTGAGATGCGTTTTCAGGAGGTGTCTCTCTCGAGTAGCCGACCACAGGCCACATACTCGCGACACCAGATTTCTCGTAACCGTTTGCGACAAGGAGCCGCTCGGACAATCTGCCTAGTTTGTTCAGATCAGCCGGCGACAGCGGCGAGACACACGCTGCAATCACCTGTTCGCGCGCTCTGAGCAAAGCGCCGGTCATTTTTACACCGGCATTGGTCAAGTGGATAAAGCGCGCCCTCTTGTCGGCAGTTTGTCGCCGCCTTTCCACCAGGTGATCGGATTCCAGCCTATCGATCAATCGGACCGTTCCCGCATGGGAAAGCCGGATCCGGCTCGCCAGGACGCTGATCGGCAAGCCCGGCTCGAAGCTGAGGAAAACCATCAATGCAGCCGCGGGGCCGCTCGGCGAAAGCGAGGCTGATGCGCTCGCGATGCTGTCAGCTACCGCAAGCGCAAGTGCACCAAAATGATATTTGGCGGCCTCGGGCTCCATCCGGGAAGAGTATATGCGTCACGCATAGACATCAAGCGCTCGAATATGTATGACCGGCGCATACATCTATCACGGATTCGGAGATGGTCATGCTCACTGATGGGCTCGGCTTGGATTCCCCATCTGAGATCGAAAAGCGGGGCCTCCAGCAAAGGCTTTGGAGCATCGCGCGCTGCTCGTGTGAACGGAAGCCGGGAACCGGGAATGCGCGTCATGCCTGATCTGACGCTCGATCTTCGATACCTTAAGTATGCTATCCATGTCGCCGAAGCGGGTAGTTTCCGCAGGGCGGCGGATCGCCTTTCGATATCGCAATCAACGGTCAGCCGCCGCGTTCAGATGCTCGAACGGCAGCTTGGCGTTTCCCTGTTCAAGCGCACGCGATCGGGCGCTGGATTGACGCCGGAAGGAGAGCGATTTCTGCAGCAAGCTGCGGTCGGGGCGAGGTATCTTCGCGAGGCCGCCACTGAGATGCGATCGGTCCGTAAACTTACGACTGGACTAGTCAGGTTCGGGATGCTCGAAGCGTTTCCGGCATGTCCCATTATCGACCTCTTGGCGACCTTTAGACAGCGATACCCGACGATCGAGGTGAAGCTCGAAGAAGGCACGTCAGAGCAGAACACCCTCGGCGTGGAGCGCGGGCTGCTAGACGCGGCGATCAGCCTGGGCGCAACGAAGGGCCCTCCGTTTCAGATTCGACGGTTGTGCGAACCCGACCTCTTCGTTGCCCTATCACCCATACACCAACTCGCGTCGCGACCGCGGCTCGCCTGGGAGGACATTTGCGACGAAGTCTTTCTTGTCCGCTCGGATGGTGCCGGGCGCGAACTCGCAGCTATTCTCCGGCGGATGCTGGGCGCTGCCGAAGAGGCGATCCAACTGTCTATCCAGCAGGTCAGCAGGGAAACACTTCTGACCATGGTCGAGCAAGGCTTCGGGCTGACGATAACGAGCGTCGTGCATCGGCCCGATATTGCATTGGTTCCGCTCACACCCGCGCGGGCGCCGACGGCGGCTATGATTTCGTCGAGCGATAACGACAATCCGGCTCTGCCGCTGCTGCTGAAGTGCTTCGATGTCCTGCCAGCCTTCACGCGGAGCAGCGCCAGTTAATCGGAGGCGTTCTGGGTCTTCGTACGCCTAGCCTTCGAGAACCCTCGATCGGTTGCGATGAACCGCTGCAACATCGGTACGATCAACCGCGCGGGCTCGACAGCAGGCATACCTTGTTCGCGCCCTAACAAATCCGCGTAATCGGAAAGGTCTTGGTGGAGAGCCGCCGGCAGCTCCACCTGAACCTTGATCGGCTTCTCGTCGGCGATGGGACCTAGCTTGAGCTTCGACATCATCAGCCCCCATAAGGTTCGAGAACGAGATCACGGGTCACGACGACACGGACAGGAAATCCCGGCCGGATCGTCAATGTTGGAGCCACGTTGAGCTGCCGTCTGACGATCTGCTGACCGGCATCGTTGATCGTGTCTTGACCGCCATTCCGGATCGCCTGGATGAGACGGTCGTCATTGTCGGCGGCGAGCTCGGCGCCGACTCCGAGAAGAGTCGAGAGACCGGCGGCCTTGGCAAGATCCCACCAGTGGTAATCGACGCCATCCTGCAGGCCGGCATAGCCTTCGACGTCTGCGCCGGACTGGCGCTCAAGCACTATCGAACGGCCATTTGGGAAGATCAGTCGATTCCAGACTAGCAGGACGCGGCTTTGACCGAATTGCACATTGTTATCGTACTGGCCGATAATGCGCGTGCCTTGTGGCACGAGCAGAATGCGCCCTGTCGGGCTGTCGTAGATGTTTTCGGTCACCTGAGCGGTGATCTGGCCCGGGAGGTCGGATCGGATGCCGGTTATAAGAGCTGCCGCGATAACTGCGCCGGCCTGAAGTACATTTGGCGACGCTGGAGCAACGACGCGATCGGGCGACACCGTCCGTCGATCGGTCGCTGCGTTCAGGAAAGCGTTCTGACGCTCCTGCGCGGAGGGGGTGGCCGGCGGAGGTGCGAGGCCGAGGCTCGCCAAATCCGGAGCGTGCGGGAGTGCTGGGGCAGCTCCCGCTGCAGCGGGAGCGCCCCGGCTGTCCGATCCGGAGAAGAGGCGGCTGGTCCGCGCGGTCTCGATCTCCTGAAGGCGGCGCTGCTCTTCCGCGCTGATACCGGGGTTGGGCGTGGCGATACCGGGTGCGGGCACCGGCTGTCCGCGATCCTGGGTGCTGAGGATCGGTCGGCCGAGGTCACCGGGAAGGGGCGGACCGAGTTGGGGCACGCCACTGTAATCTCGCGGCAGGCCGGCCAAGCCGTCAGCCGTCGAGCGATTTTCGGTCGAATAGAGTTCGTCGTTGGGCCGACCGGCGTCGCGCGTCTGAAGCGCGTAGAGCAGTGCACCACCGAGGCCGACGCTGGCGACAAGACCAAGGCCGGCGAGGACCTTGCGCGATAGTCGAGTGACGCGGGGCGGTTCGGCGCGCAGACGCATCGGCGCTGGCCCGACCGGCTCGCCGGTCAGGGGGTGTGCATCATCGTCTGGCACTTCCTCATTTGGGGGCGAGTTCGCGCTCACGAGGTGGGCCTCCCGTCTGTTCGGACGATCCTGACGCGCTTCTGCTCGCGACCGGAACCGAACCGCAGTTCCGCCGCCGCGAAGAGTCGATCGACGATCATGTGGTGGCCGCGAACGCGGTAGTTCACCAGTTCTGAGGTGTTGCCCTCGGGCCCGACGACGAAGAGCGGCGGCATCTCGCCCTGACCAATGCCTCGCGGAAACTCGATGAAGACCTGGCGACCGTCGTCGAAGGCGCGCAGTGGGCGCCAAGGAGCGCGGTCACCCTCGATGGCATAGCGGAAATTGACGTTCGCGAGATCGACACCGCTCGCAACCGGTTGAGCGGCCTGCGCGTCGGCGTTCTGCCGGCGCAGCGCGATGAGTTGATCCTGCGGATACTGCCAGGACACGGAAGCCATGTAGGTTCGCTCTGTCGACCGCAACTCCATGTGATAGGTGCGCATGTTGGTGTTGATGACCAGGTTCGTCATCAGGTCGGCCCGTGTGGGCTTCACGAGGATGTGGATCTGGCGCGTCGCGCCCGATCCGCTCTCGGTGTCGCCGATGATCCAGCGCACCGTGTCCCCGGCCGCAACAGGGCCTGCACCGACAAGCTGTTCGCCGGGCTGAAGCGCAATGTCGGTGATCTGACCGACAGCGGTATATACCTGATAGAGCGCGCCTTGCGTCCAGGGATAGACCTGCATGGAGTTGATAAAGCCGTCGCGCACCGGCTGGACGCGGGCCGCCTCATTAGCCTGGTTGACGCGCGCCGTTGGGTTGGCCGGCTCGGGCGCGCGTCGCGTCTCCGGCACACGCTGCAACTGGCCGGGTAGCGGCAGCGGCCGCGGCAGTTCGACCACGGTGACGGGCGCTGGCGGATCGACGGTCTGCACGGCGGGAGCCGCGTTGTCGTAGGAGATCTCGGGCGGTGGGTTCGTGGTGGCGCAGCCCGCGAGCGCGGTTGTCGCCAGCAGGACCATCGGGATTGCGGCTCTGCGGAGAGCCGGGATTACAAATGCGTGTGAAGCCGGGTTTCCGGCTTTACGGAAAGACGGCTTCATTGCCCAAGCTCCCGTGACCAGTTGATGGCGTTGACATAGATGCCGAGCGGGTTGGCCCTCAGCCGATCGGCGTTGCGGGGGACCTGCACGACGATCGTCAGGATCGCGGTCCAGCGCGTGGTCTCGGCGAGCTGGCCGTTCTCATAGCGGCGCTCGACCCAGGCGACGCGGAAGCTGTCGGGCGAGGCGCGGATGACGCTTGAGACATCGATAGCAACCTGCTGTCGGCCGACCCGCGTGAACGGGTCGTTCGAGCGAGCATAGTCGTTGAGCGCCATGGCGCCACGATCAGTCGTGAAGTCGTACGCCCGTAGCCAGTTCTGGCGCACGATGATCGCGTCCGCCGGGATGCTGCGGACCTGTTCGATGAAGCGCGCGAGATGAAAGGCGATTTGTGGATCGGTGGGGCGGAAGTCGGCCTCGGCGGGTGCGACCGCCTGGGACTGACCCAGTCGATCGACCTGCACGACCCAAGGCACGACGGTCCCGCGAGCTGATTGCACGACGAGGGCGGTGGCGAACCCCGCCGTAAGGATCAGCGAGCCGAAAGCCATCAGCCGCCAGTTTTTCGCCTGGATCCTGGAGGCCCCGATCCGATCGTCCCAGACTTGGGCAGCACGTTGATACGGCGTCTCCGGCTCGGGTGCCTTGCCGTAGTGAGTGGATGGTCGTTTGAACATCAGCGGTCGCCTTGAGTCAGATTTACGGAGGAACCGCCGCCATGGGCGTCGCCAGAGCGGACGGCATGAGCCGTGGCCTGGGCGGCGTGAGTCATTTGCTGGGACCGGCGCATTCTCTGCGCCCAAGCCGGCGGCCCGCCAGCGCTCGCAGGCGCCGCGCCATCGCCGGCGGCATCACCCCCTATAGAGCCCATGGTGGACGTTCCGCCTGTCGCTTCGAACGCCGCTTTGCCGCCTGCGTTGAAGCTTGACCTCATGGTGTCGGCAGCGCGCGATGCGGCACGGCGCAGAGGTGAGACAGCCGCGCTGCCGCCTGCACGCGCAACGCCTCCGAGGCCGGAGGCCACCCCGGCCGCGCCGGACTGTCCGGCTGCGCCAAGGCTGTAGGCTGTGGACGCTCCACCCGCGATGGCGGCGCCACCACGAGCTGCGGCTGCCGCACCTCCTGCCAAGGCCGCGCCGCCGGAGGCTGCTGCGCCGACGGCGCCGGCGCCAAGAGCGACCACACCGCCCGCTGCGAGGCCGGTTCCTATCGCCGCGCCTGCACTGAGCTGCGGGCCGCCAGAAACGAGCCCGGTTGCGATTCCGGGACCAAAAATGCCGAGGCCGAGAAGTGACAACGCGGCCAGCACGATCGCCATGGCTTCGTCGATCGACGGATTCTGCCCGCCAAAACCGGAAGTGAACTCTGAGAAGAGCGTTGACCCGATGCCAATGATGACAGCGAGGACCAGAACCTTGATGCCGGAGGAGATGACGTTGCCGAGCACGCGCTCGGCCATAAACGCGGATTTGCCGAACAGGCCGAACGGGATCAGGACGAAGCCGGCGAGCGTCGTCAGCTTGAATTCAATGAGGGTGACGAACAGCTGGATAGCGAGAATGAAGAAGGCGAGCAGGACCAGCGCCCAGGCAAGAAACATGCAGGCAATCTGGATGAAGTTTTCAAAGAACGACCAGTAGCCCATCAGGCTGGAGATGGAGTCGAGCAATGGTCGACCGGCGTCTAGGCCGGTCTGCGCAACTCTTCCCGGGCGCATGAGGTCCGCAGTTGAAAATCCGGTGCCACTCGCCTTCAGCCCGAGACCGGCGAAGCTTTCGAAGACGATACGTGCGAGGTTGTTCCAATTGCCGATGATGTAGGCGAAGACGCCGACGAAGAGCGTTTTCTTCACCAGCCGCGCCATGATGTCGTCGTCGGCGCCCCAGCTCCAGAACAGTGCCGCGAGCGTCACATCGATGACAATCAGGGTCGTGGCGATGAAGGCGACCTCTCCGCTAAGCAGGCCGAACCCGCTGTCGATGTAGCGAGTGAAGACCTCGAGGAAGTGGTCGATGACGCCGGTGTTGCCCATGATGCTATCGCGCTTCGTTGATCTGTGGCGTGCTCGGCGCGGTCGGCGCGTGATCTTGCGCGTCTGTCCCTCGTGGTTGAGGGCTGAAGACGTCATCGGTGGGTGACTCTACGTCCGGCAGGCGCTCAGCGGGACGAGAACCGGGCGCGAGAAAGCGGTGCCGGTTCTCAGCCCAAGCCCGGCGGCAGTCGGGGTCCCGCGGACCTTCTTCACCGAGTGCCTGGCAGCGGATGAGCGCGTCCCGCAGGGGATCCGCAGTTTCTTGAGCCGTTCGTCCGGACGGCCAAATCTCTGGCACTTCCTCTTTCCGGGACATCTCGATCGCGGTCGCGGTGATCGCAACCGCGACGAAAACCACAGCGCCCACTCGAGCGACCAACTTGCCGTCCACTGTCAGGCCCCTCAGTTGCCGTTCGGGAACATGCGGGCATTGCCCGGCTGGTAGCCGCTGCCGGGCGTGAGAAAGCGACGGCGCTGCTCACGACCCTGTTCCGCCGCTGCGGCGCGCTCGGCTTCGGAGAGGCTCTGAGCGCGCCCGTTGGCGGCGACGACGGCGGTGAGGTCGGCGAGCTGCTGGGCCTGCAGTGCGAGCAGTTGATTGCCGGCCTGCGTCGCCTGCAACGCCCCCGTCGCGCCCTGGCTTTGGCCGATAAGCGCTGACATCTCCGTACGGTTGGTGTCGATATTGCCGACAACACCCGCCTGGACTCGCATAGCGTCCTGCAGACCACCGACAGTGTTCTGCCAGCGCTCCCGCGCCTGTGTGACGAGCGCCTGATCCGAGGCGGACATCGAGGCATTGCCATAGGTGGTCTGGAATGCTCGGTCGATCTGCTGGACGTTGAGGGCTATCCCCTGCGCCTGGCTTAGAAGCTGTTGCGTCCGCTGAACCGACTGTTGAAGCTGCTGAAGCGAAGAGTGCGGGAGGCTGGCAAGATTGCGCGCCTGATTGATCAGCATCTGAGCTTCGTTCTGAAGCTGAGTGATTTGCTGATTCACCTGCTGGAGGGTCCGCGCCGCAGTGAGGACGTTCTGGGCATAGTTCGTTGGGTCGTAGACGATCCACTGAGCGGCAGCCGGGGTGCTGAGGACCGGTGAAAGTGCGAGCGGGACCGCGAGGAGTGCGGCCGTCACGCGCAGTGCGCGACTGTGGGTTTGAATCAGACGTGTCATGGACGTGCCTCCGGGTCTTGTTGATTGACGTTGGTGAGGTCGGTGATCAGGTCAGCAGCCCAGTCGAGTCGGTTGGCCGCCAGCCACTCGGCGAGGAACCCCTCGGTGCCGCTTCGGGCGTGGACATCGGCGATCATCGCTTGATGCTGTTTGGATGAGGCTGCGCACAGCGCCAGCGCCACATCCGACAGGCCCAGCTCGAACAGGCGATTGCCCCGTCGCGACTGGCAGTAATAGTCTCGCTTGGGCGTTGCCCGCGCGAGGATTTCGATCTGCCGGTCGTTGAGACCGAATCGGCGGTAAATCGCGGTGATCTGCGGCTCGACCGCGCGCTCGTTCGGCAGGAGGATGCGCGTTTGGCAGCTCTCGATAATCGCCGGCGCTATCGCAGAGCCGTCGATGTCGGAGAGCGACTGGGTGGCGAAGATGACGCTGGCGTTTTTCTTGCGCAGCGTCTTCAGCCATTCGCGGAGTTGTCCGGCGAAGCGGTCGTCGTCGAGGGCGAGCCAACCTTCATCCACGATCAGGAGTGTCGGCCGGCCGTCGAGGCGGTCCTCGATGCGATGGAAGAGATAGGCGAGCACCGCTGCCGCTGCACCGGTGCCGATCAGACCTTCGGTCTCGAAAGCCTGGACATGCGCCTCGCCGAGATGCTCGGCCTCAGCGTCCAACAGCCGGCCGTAGGGGCCGCCGACGCAGTAGGGTCGCAGCGCCTGTTTCAGGTCATTGGACTGGAGAAGTACCGAGAGCCCGGTCAACGTGCGCTCGGCGACCGGCGCCGACGCCAACGACGAAAGCGCCGACCACAAATGCTCCTTGACCTCGGGCGTGACCGGCACGCTCTCTCGGGAGAGGATCGCGATCAGCCAGTCGGAGGCCCAGGCGCGCTCGGCGACGTCGTCGACGCGGGCGAGCGGCTGGAGCGACACACTCTCCTCGGAGCCCTCGGTCAAACCGCCGCCGAGATCATGCCAGTCGCCCTGCATGGCGAGCGCCGCGGCGCGGATCGATCCGCCGAAGTCGAAGGCGAAGACCTGAGATTGTGGATAGCGGCGGAACTGAAGCGCCATGAGTGCGAGAAGCACCGATTTACCGGCGCCGGTCGGCCCGACGATCAGCGTATGACCGACATCTCCGACGTGGATGGAAAGCCGGAACGGGGTCGAGCCCTCCGTTCTGCCGTAAAGCAGTGGGGGTGCATCGAAGTGCTCGTCCCGTTCCGGTCCCGCCCACACCGCTGATAGCGGGATCATGTGAGCGAGATTCAATGTGCTGATGGGCGGCTGGCGGACGTTGGCGTAGACATGCCCGGGGAGTGAGCCCAGCCAGGCGTCGACAGCATTGATGGTCTCAGTCATCGCCGTGAAGTCGCGGCCCTGAATGACCTTTTCCACCAGCCGGAGCTTCTCGGCCGCGACGCGGGGATCATCATCCCAGACGGTGATGGTCGCGGTCACGTAGGCTTGGCCGGCATAGTCGGCGCCCAGCTCCTGCAGCGCCATATCAGCGTCAGCAGCCTTGTTCGCCGCGTCGGTGTCAACGAGCGCCGATGCCTCGTTGGTCATCACCTCCTTGAGAATGGCGGCGATCGACTTGCGCTTTGCGAACCACTGCCGCCTGATCTTTGTCAGCAGCTTGGTCGCGTCGGTCTTGTCGAGCAGGATCGCTCGGGTCGACCAGCGATAGGGAAAGGCGAGCCGGTTCAGCTCGTCGAGGATGCCGGGCGTCGTCGCGGTCGGGAAGCCGACGATAGTGAGGATGCGTACGTGCGCATCTCCAAGCCGGGGCTCCAGCCCGCCGGTAAGCGGCTGATCGGCGAGCAAAGCGTCGAGGTACATCGGCGTTTCGGGCACGCGGACGCGATGGCGCTTCGTCGAGATCGTCGAATGCAGGTAGGTGAGCGTTTCGGCGTCATCGAGCCATACGCACTCCGGCATGAAGGCGTCTATCAGGTTGAGGATACGGTCGGTGCGATCGACAAAACTTCGGAGCACTTCGCGCGCATCGACGCCGGCATGGTCCCGACCCTCGTAAAGCCAGGTCTCGGCACGGGCGGCATCCTCGGCCGGCGGTAGATAAAGGAATGTGAGGAAGTAGCTGGATTCGAAATGGGCGCCGGCTTCTTCAAAGTCTGCCTTGCGCTCGGCATCGACAAGCGCTGAAGCGCTGTCGGCAAATGTGCTTGCCGGATATGACACGGCGCCATGGCGCTGCGCTTCGACGAATATGGCCCATCCGGAACCGAGGCGACGGAAGGCGTTGTTCAGCCGGCCAGCGACGGCGACGAGCTCGGCTGGCACTGATCGCCTTTCGACATGCCGTTAGGGTATGGCCCGTCGCCAGCCGCGGCGAGGCTGAATGACCGCTGGTTCTTACATTGTCTGAAAAGCTGAGAAGTGCGGCGAGTCGCGACCTGGGAAAGGGGTTGGACCTGCCCTTTCAACCGGCTTTGGAACTGCCACCTTGCCCCCGTCGGTATCACTCTTTTCAACGGGCGGCGCACGATCAGCGGTGACGAGACGTGCGAGATCAATTGCTCACCTCAGGCGCTGATGCGTTGGCGATCGAGACTAGCGTAGGCCGCATCCAAGCAGGAGCTTTGATGGCAGTTGAAGCCAGCACTTTCTTGTCACTGGGAGACAGATGGCTCACCGCAACCCGTGCAACGTCAGCCGCCCGAACGGGGCCGAGATGGCGAAGCGCCTGAACCACAGTTCCCGCTGGGCTACCCGGCGCGATAAGATGCTTGGGTGAGGCGTGACGGATATCCACGACCCGCTTACCCAGCACAACACGGCGTGATGGGCCATCAGTCAGATAGGTGCTCTGGGCCGGCACTTGGGATACTAGACCAAGAGCATTCGCAGCCCGCGCGCCCGCGATCTGTATGTGCGAACCGGTCTCTCGGGCAAAAGCGCCGGCAATATCGTCTGGCGCAGGTGACAGTGCCCCAAGCTCGGGATGAAACTTTGGGAAATCGTAGAGCCCTCGCGCGAGGCGACGGAGATGTCCGCCTTTAACCAACCGGCAAAGGGCTTGATCAACAGATGGGCGAGCAGCGACCGTCAGGAAATCGCTGGGTGTGAAAACGCTGCCGCGCCCGCGAGCGCGCACACGCTTCATAACCAAGTCAGGAACAGAGTCGGCCACCGTTTTCATGTGTCAGAAAATAGCGCAAGTTTTTCTGACTAGCAACCGTCCGTGTCATTACCTCATTAAGCGTCAACAGATTTCGAAGCAGCGCCACGCTAAGCTGCGACAGGTTGATCCTCGCTTCGAGGACCTGCGTCCGCCGCCGAAGCTTGCTGCAGGAAACGAGCGAGGGCTGACCGCCGCGACTCGCGATCAACGGCGTATGCGGTTTGCTTGAATTCAATGCCGTCCAGAAGGCCTTGGATGTAGCCGGAGATGGTATCAGCGGCCATGATCAGCGCCGTGTCGAGCGTGTGTATGTAGTTGCTGGTGACGGAGCCCTTAGAATGCCCAACCAATGCAGCGATGGTGACCTCCGTAAAGCCAAGATCATTTGCGATGCTGGCGAAGCTATGTCGCAGGACATGAGGCGTGATGTCGGCGAGCGGCGTATCGTCGAATATCTGCTCCCAATGGTTCGGCAAACTTCCGAAAGCGTTATCATCTCCTTGGCCCGAGAAGACGTAGGTGCCTGCTCTCACTTTCCGGCGCTTCTCCAGATATTCCACGACAGGCAGGCCGATTGGGCGGATTGACCTTCCCTCCTTGCTGTCCGTCAGTCGCAGGCAGCTTGAATCGGTATCGGCTTCGGCCCAAGTCAGAGTGACCATTTCGGTTCGGCGGCAGCCGGTCAGCGCAAGCTGGCGGATCAATTCGACCGAAACCTCATACTTCTCGTTCTCGGCCGCTTTAGCGAGCAACTGGCCAAGCACGCGATACTCGGCCTCGCTGAGCCTCCGAGCGCGGACGCTGTCCTTCGGTCGCCGCACACCGTGGGCAGGGTTCACTTCGATGATGCCAGCATCCACGGCGTAGGTGAGAATTCCACCGAACAAGCCGATCGTACGGGTAGCCGTCCCGGCTCCGCCCTTGACGATCGATTTTCCTCGCAGCTTCTTGGTCTTGGCAACGAGGCGCGTCTTGCCCGCCATGATGTCCTTCATGGCCTTGTTGATTTCGGCCTTGGTCAGATCCTTCACCCGTCGGGAACCGAGCAAGGGGACTATGTGCCGGTGGATTCGGCCAATGTCCGAGGCGATCGTGCCTGGCTTCTTCGGGCGCCCGCCTTTTCCGAGAATGAGGCCGGCGTTCAGGTCGGCGAGGTAGAGGTCGCACAGCTCTTTGACCGTGATCGCCCTATTGTCGAGCTGCTTCTCTTCTGCCGGGTCTTCGCCTTGAGCGATACGCCCCAGTTGCACCTTCGCTTCCTGGCGGGCCCGCTCGGGCGTCCAGACGCCGTGCAGGCCAATCGTGAAACGTCTCGATCGCTTGCCGAGCCGATACTGAATGACGTAGCTGCGCTTGCCGGAGGCGAACACTCTGAGGCCGAAACCGGGCAGTTCGTCGTCCCAAATAACGTAATCTTTTTCGCGACCGTCTGCGGCGTCGACGACCCGTTTAGTGAGCTTAGGCATGGGCTTCCTCCGACCCTACCGTTTCCTCTCGCGTAAGCACCACGTAAGCACGCGGGCGAAAACTGTGGCGGGGAGAAGAGTAGCTTCGGCGGAGAAGGAATTCAAATTGTTTAGCATTTACAGGGAGATAGGCGGGCATTGGCGGCTCCTTGCGCTTTTTGGCGGAGCTAGCCATATTCCCTCCGAAGGCAGAGGCCACAGGTTCGAATCCTGTCGGGTGCACCATTCCGTTCGATGATGGGCACTTCCGGCTTAGGTGAAGTATTCACCTAGCCACTTGCGTGTTCGGTAACCTTTGAAGAGCCAAATAGGCGGATCTCTTCATTACCCACCTCGACACGATCCAATTGACCTTGGACGTAGTATCATCGCAGAGCGCGGATCGCTTTTTCGCAAACCTTCACGTGGCGAAGCAGCCATTAACAAGCGATATCTCGAGCCTTAGCCTAGGCCCTTGCGGCTTCCGGCTCGGATATTGGAAAGGGGCTATTCATTCGGAATTGCCTGCTCGCCCCCTCGTATCTCATCCAAACCGCTTGGTCGCTAGAACAGAGTTATCGACAATTACAATCCTGCGAACACCTGCGTGCAACTGTTAACAGTGGTGAAGAAAAAAACCGCTATGGCAATCGGAGGCAGATCAACCGCATCTTCGCTGCGCGACCGCGGCCGCAACCTCACCGCTGTGGGATGCAACGGCGGACTCGCCTAACGAATGGCGACATGTTTACCGAAACCGATGATGATGCAATGGATTGGCAGGTCCACCGCCCGCATCCCGTTTGCCGCCCGAATGATTCCGAAATGGCCGAACTGGCTGCGCTGGTGGATGGCGCGGCCAAGGTATCCGTCTATGCCGGGATCGGCGCGCGCGATGCACGCAAGGAAATCATCGCCTTCTGTAAAAAGGTGAAAGCGCCCATGGTGCACACGACGCGGGCGAAAGAATTCCTCGAACCCGACAACCCGTACAATGTCGGCGTAAACGGCATTCTCGGTAACAAGGCGGGCGTGGAAGCGTTGGAAGATGCGGATCTTGTGATCACGCTCGGCTGCGACTTTGCCTATACTCAGTACTATCCAGACGCCAAAAAGATCGCCCAGATCGATATCGATCCCACGCATCTTGGGCGAAGATCCGCCATCCATCTCGGCCTTGTCGGAGACGCGAAGACGACTATGGCGGCACTAGTGCCGCTGGTTGCGGAAAAATCTGATGCGAGCCATCTGGAAGCGCATCTCACACAGTGGCACGAAGACCTGCAAGGCTACGAAAAGGAAGGCGAGGAAAGCGATCCTTCTCTGATCCATCCGCAATTCGTGGCCAACATGCTCGACGATAAGGCGGCAAACGATGCAATCATCGTTTCGGATGCAGGCACGTCGATGGTCTGGATGCTGCGGCA